>OJBM01000156.1_pt1 | contig 30918 bp, 31 predicted proteins | sample 1591061 | NCBI WGS metagenome assembly OJBM01 (sample SAMN05416872, study PRJEB24817) | seawater metagenome | isolation source: Sea water | place: Canada:Atlantic | collected 2013-11
CTATTAGTACTGGAAAAGTGCCAAATATTTGGGCGCTTGGTTTGCTTATTCTTTTACCACTTTTACGTCCATTACTTTATAAAATTCTCAATAAATCTGAACATGGTGAGTTATTGCCACTGTTTGGATTCTTCTTTGCGCTGTTAGTTGGTTATCAAGCGTTCGAGTTTGCGGGTCTAAAAGGGGATCTTGGTGCACTCATTATTGGTATGATGTTCGCGTCCCACAAAAAAGCCGGTGAATTGGCAAAGTCGTTACTTAATTTTAAAGATCTGATGCTTGTCGGCTTCTTCTTAACCATCGGACTTAATGCTCATTTATCAATGGAAGCAGCAATTGCAGCCTTGCTTATTGTATTAATCTTGCCGTTAAAAGTTGCTTTGTATTATTTAATGACAAATATATTCAGATTACGCGCTCGTACTTCGCTACTTAATTCTTTTACATTATCGAACTTCAGTGAATTTGGTTTAATTGTGTGTGCACTTGCGGCAACCTCCGGTTGGATTTCTGGTGAATGGCTTGCGGTTATGGCAATTGCTGTATCGCTTACGTTTATTATTGCCTCGCCAATCAACACCCATTCGAATGAGCTTTATGTCAAAATTGAACATTGGCTACTTAAACATGAGCGTGCTGTACGTCTTGAAGTTGAACAACCGATGTCATTGTTTCAGGCTAAAATATTAATCTTTGGGATGGGGCGTATTGGTGCAGGTGCTTACGAAACCATTGCACAACGTTATCCTACGTCGGTGGCGGGTGTAGATATAAATTCAGACAGTGTCCGCCGGCATCAAGAAAGGGGGCGTCATGTCATTATGGCCGATGCGACCGATCCCGATTTTTGGACACGCGTTAATCATTCTCAAGTAGAAATGGTTATGTTGGCTATGCCAAAACATATTCAGAATCTCACAGCGCTTGAGCAGCTAAAAGCCGCTGGCTTTGACGGACAAGTGTCTGCTATTGCAAATTATCCAGATCAACAAATGGAATTAGAGAAACTAGGTGTTCAAACAACCTATAACTTTTATTTAGAGGCAGGTAGTGGTTTCGGTGAGCACGTTACTGAAACACTATTCAAAAAAGAAGAGACATAGACTCATTTGAGAAGAGCCAATCATAATATTGGCTCTGACTGGTAATCACCGGTGGGTTATTTAATTTTCTTCAATTTAGTTTGCTGCAATTCAATTTGATAGTTATCAGCTCGATAATCACTTTTAAAACTCGGCTTTATAGCAAGCGCTTTAGCAAAAGTGGATTGGGCTAACCGAATTTTCCCTTGCTCATAATATCCAAACGCTAAACTATCGTAAGCTTGCGGTGCTTTGGGAAACAGCGCAATAAGGTATTTGAACTGATCAAAACCTTGTTGCCATTGTTGCTTCTTAATCAGCGCCATCCCTAAATCATTAATCACCCGCCCAATAAAGCCAGTATATCCTTCCTTTTTGTAGGCTGCCTGAAAAGCATTTTGATATTTTTCGTTCCCGTGCTCTTGATAAAACTTGTACGCAAAAGCCGTTGGTAGTGCTCGCACATTTGCCGACTTATTCGTGGTTAAGAATGAGTGAATCCGCTGCGAAATAAGTTCGGCGACTAAGTTATCGGTATTTGCCAATACGATAATGATCCGCTCATTTTTTAAATCGATTTCAGCGGCGCTGCTCACACCAACCCCGCCGCCATAAGCCCGCCATTGTTGGTCTTTGACGTTAAATATTTCTTTAAAGGCAGGATGTTCTTGATTAACAAGGGCGTTAGTAAAAAACAATGAACGATAAAATGTTGCTAGATCAAACGCCGTTGTTTCAACGCCACCGTCAGGGCCTGGATATTCAGTCATTGGCACACTAATCTGTGTCATATCAAATTGGTAGTGATAACGATGCGACTGACTCGGCTGATCTTTATCAGGCATAAATGATGTATTCTTTAATCCTAGTGGCTGAAATATTTGTTCGCTAAGTAAAGTATCGAATGATTTATTAGACACTTTTTCTAACACCGCGCCTAAAACTATATAGCCATAATTGGAATAACGCCTTTTTGTCCCAGGTTCAAACAATAAAGGTTCGTTCTTTAAAATCTCTAGTTTTTCAGAAACTGTTTTGAACTGTAACGGATCGGCGCGATAAACGGCAGTAAATGCCCCTGAAAACCCAGAACGATGCTCAATCAGTTGACCGACGGTGATGTTGTTGAACGAAGCTTGCTCAAGGTTAAGTTCATACATTGCTAACGTATCGTCTAGGCGTATTTCCCCCGCAATTACCTGTTTTAAAACCAATACCTTAGTGAAGTCTTTCATAATTGAACCGAGACTAAACTTTGTTTTTGCGTTGTTAAGTATTTTGCTTTTGGCGTTGGAGTAGCCGAACGATTTGTCATATATAACGTTGTTGTCATCGGTCACTAACACATTGCCGCGAAACCAATTAAGATCGGTATATGACTTTACTAGATTGTCAGTATGTACTTTAATCTGAGAAATTGTTGCTGGGGAGGCCAGTTGTTGGGCATTTGCTTGATAAAAAGGCAAGCAAACCAATATTGTTGTTACAGCAGCGCGAAGAAACATAGCAAATCCAATTGCAAAAATTAATGTTGGCAGGCTAACAAATCACTGCCAACATTTCTACGCGCTTTCAGGCTAATTTGTAACCTAAAATTAGCTATCTTCTTTCTGTGCTGATTTATCTTCTGAAGGACGATTTTTTTCACACAAACCGATCAGAAAATTACGCAACATTTGGTCACCACAAGGCTTATATTGACGAGAGCCTGGCTTTCTGAAGAATGCGCTCATTTCTGACTTTGAAAATTTAAAATCAGCGATTTGCATAATTTCAGATAAATGCTCTTCACGCAGCTCTAATGCCACTCTAATTTTCTTTAGAATAAGATTATTGTTGATGCGCACTTTAGCATTTGATGGAGCAGGGGCTTTCGCTGGATCTGCTGGACCACGTTTACTGATGATCAAGCCATCTAAAAATTGCTCTAAGACAACGTCACTACATTCAATAAAACCATCTTGCTGCTCACGTTTTAACAGGCCACTAATGGTGGTTGCCTTGATTGTTACATCAACAAGTTTAAACATCTCAACCATGCTTGCTTCACGCAAGTTGAGTGCATAACGTAAGCGACGTAGTACGAGGTTATTTATCATGGAATTTACCCTTTGAAAATTTAGCGCAAAATAGCACAATGGCTCTAGTTTTAATATCTTTTTATCGTAAAGTCGTTAATCGGCACACTTAAATTTGTTTTGTGAGATCAAAAGCTAAGTAGCAATTGTAAAACATCTTGAAAGCGCCTAAGATCGCCGTTAATTATTTCTAATTTAGAGCCTGTTATGACAAATCAACTTTACTTTGTTTTTGATTCACATTGTCCGTGGAGCTACGCTAGCTTACCTTTGGTTAATGAAATTGCCAAAGCGTATCCTGATATGGAACTCCATCTATGGCACGCCGCACATTATGCAGGTAAAGACAGCCCAAGCAAGAACCTAATCGACGCTGTTAAAAGTGATTCTGTTGTAAAATTCTCAAAAGATTACGAAGCGAATTTAGGCCGCAAGAAGAACTCACAAATTGCAGCTAATGTCATGTCGTGGCTAACGAATAAACAGCCTCAACACGCGTTGAATGTACTCAATTCAATCATGCAGCAACATTTCGTTGAAAACAGTGACATGGATACGCCGTCAAACTTTGAAGACATCATGACAGATCTAAAACTGTCACCGCCAGCAAAAGCTTTCAAAGACAAGTTGAGTAATGATGCTCAGCAAATAATCGAAGATATTGGTGAGATCCAAGAACTTATCCGTATGCGCTCATTTCCAATTATGTTGTTAGCAATGGGCGATAACGCTGTATTACTCGACCATTCTCACTATCTAAAGCATCCCGCTAAGATTGTTGAAGCGGTTAAATTAGAGCTAAACAAATAGAAAGTTTAGTGCCAACTTATTGTTTTAATAATACATAATATATTTGACAACTATTCCATTTAGCCCTATAAACGTAGCTACTACTACTGGTCTAAATGGAATTTTTAATGAAACTCATCCCCCTTGTTACAGCCCTTGCACTGAATTTATCGCTAATATCTGACCACGTAAGTGCGCAGACTACATCTTCAGCAAAACCTGCAACTTCAATTGCCCAAGCGAGTCAGTTATCACTGAGTAATATTCAACACGAAAATTTAGTTCTACTAGGTCAAGTATGGGGATTTTTAAAATATCATCATCCAACGATTGCCAGTGGTAAGTTGGACTGGGATCAAGAGTTAGTTCAGTTTTTACCTCAGTATCTAGCATTGAAAGAGACCGATGCTCGTAATAATCTACTTGTTGCATGGATTGATAAACTTGGGGCTTTGGCTCTTTGTACCGACTGTAAAAAAACCGCTGAAGATGCCGTTATTGTTCCTGACCACCAATGGCTTTATCAGACCGAGATATCGACAACTTTACGTCGTAAACTCCATGAAATTTACATTAGTCGACACCAAGGGCCACAACATTACGTTGTAACTTCTGACGTTGGTGGCCCTACATTTTCCAATGAAAAGCCTTATAGAAAAGATGTCTACCCTGATCCTGCGCACAGACTCATTGCTCTCTATCGCTATTGGAATATGATTCACTATTTCTTTCCTCATAAAGATATTATGGATAAAGATTGGAATAGGGCGCTTGGTAATCATTTGTCAGATATTTATTTAGCTAAGTCAGGCGCGGAATATCAATTCGCGGTAGCCAGTTTAATCACTGACATTGATGACGGGCATGCGTTTTTAGGGGGCTTATTTGAGTTCCATAGTGCAAAAGGTATAAACTTTCCTCGATTTAGCACTCAAATCATCAATAACAAATTGATCGTAACTGACTATTACGATAATGCATTAAAAACAGAGCCTAAGTTAGCGATTGGTGATGAGATTACTTCAATTGATGGCGCCACAATAATTGAAATGATTAACGAACGAAAAGCATATATTCCGTCGTCTACTGAACAAGGGCTATTAAGAAGTGTGGCTGTTGACCTAGTTCGTGCTGATAAAAATGAGCTAACCGTAGAATATGTACGAAATGGAAAGACACTTGATGTTGTAGTGCCATTATATAGCATTGAAGAATCTGGAATATTTAATCCACCTAAAACTGAGCCTATCGGTTATGAGGTACTAGAAAATAATATCGGTTACGTCGCACTGTCAAATGTGAGCCCAGATCAAATAGAATCAATTAAGTCTGAACTTAGCGATACAAAATCACTAATTATTGATATTCGTGGCTACCCGAAAGGATTCATACTGCATAGCTTGGCTGGTTGGCTTATTGAGAAGAAAACACCGTTTGCTCGATTCACAGCATTTGACATAAACAATCCCGGTGAAATAAACCATTCAATAACCGATTATATTGAGCCAGTCGGTAAGCAATATAAAAATCCCGTTGTTGTATTGGTCAATGAATATTCAGTTAGCCAAGCCGAATATACAGCTATGGCGTTACGCGTAACAGGACGAGCAACTTTAATTGGACGGCCAACCGATGGTAGCGATGGAGATATGTCAGTGATCAGATTACCTGGCAATATAACCACTGGTTTTTCAGGTATGGGCGTATTTTATCCAAACGGAGAACCAACCCAACGAATTGGCATTATTCCAGATGTCATTGTTGAGAAAACTGTCGCTGGTATCAAAGCATCGGAAGATGAAGTATTAGTTGCAGCACTGAAATTTATTGCAGAGAAACATTAATCAGCAATGACGCTACGTGAAATCTATAAGGGTAAGATACACAATTTGTATCAAAATTCACGTAGCGTCGCATAAAAAACAAGCTTACCATTAAGAAAAATTTAGTTATTCAAATACTTACAATCGTTTTAATACAGATGATTTGTTATCTAATTAAGGTAAGGCACAAAAGGTTATGAAACATTTAGCGTCAATAGCGTTGGTAATATCAATCACCATGAGCTATCAAGTTACAGCGAGTGATATCTACACCGTTTATTTAGTACGACATGCTGATAAAGACACCATTGATAAAACTAATCGCGATCCAATTTTAACAATCTGCGGTGAGCAACGTGCAAAGCAATTAGCAACTATGCTCAAACATATTGAAATCAATACCATCTATTCAACAGACTATAAACGAACGCAAGCGACAGCGGCACCAGTTGCTCAGTCTAAATCGTTAACGGTGACATCCTATAATCCAAGAAACCTCGATACGTTGACCAATGAGATTGTGAAAAAGAAATCCAGCGCGTTAGTTGTCGGTCACAACAGCACAACTAATGTCGTCGCTGGAAACTTAGCGGGAATGGCGCTGCCGGCAATAGACCATGAAGAATACGACAGGCTTTATCAAGTAACGATAACCAACAGTGGTGCCAAGCTACAATTATTAAATCAAGGCTTTGTCTGTAATGATAAGTAATCCTCTATTACGTATCACACGCAGGTGCGCATAATCTATATTATGTTAAATTGGGTTTATATGATTATATAGCTGAGATTACGGGAGCGTTAGATTGCAACAGATAGCTACCCTCAAATTGACACAGCGCGCTTTATCTAATGTCCAATACTTAAGAGTATTGGACATTAGGGTTCGCTAGCTTTTATAATGCGTTCTTTATTTATGATTTATCTTTCATGCCATCTCCACTCATTGTCACGCCATTAATCGATACCTTCGATAATCTTAAAACTCAACGCCGGCTCCTAAATGATGATGAGCTTCAACATGAGTATCCAGACTTAGCTAGTTTTTTGAATAAAACGATTCGTGACGTTCACGCCGCCAATAAAGAACTCTCTTTTGTGATGGAGTTTCTTTATATTATGGGACGTAAATCTAACGGCACCTACTTACGTTTTAGAAATGAAATTGAGCGTTGGTGCTTATTCTGTTGGCAACATAATGACAAAGGCATCTTCGATGTTACTCGCAAAGACATCGAAGCTTATATTGATTTTGTGTATCAGCCCGACAAAGCTTGGATTGGCACGTCTGTGCAACAACGATTTTTAGTTAAAAATGGTCAATCAGTGTCAAACCCTAAATGGCGTCCTTTTGTTGCAAAACTAGCAAAGTCATTAACGAAGAAAAATCCACTTCAAGTTGCACAACCTGATGCTTATCGTCCGTCACAAGAATCGTTAGTTTCGACTTTTACTGCACTTAGCGTGTTGTATCAGCACGCGCAAATGGAAGAAGTCTGCGATAAAAACTACGTGCCTGTCGTCAAGAAAAGCTGTCCTTATCTCATTAAACAAGTGCAACGGAAAACGCCAGACACCCTAAGCCAATTGCAATGGGAATATGTACTAGGCATCACCAAAGATGCTTGTGATGAATCACCGAAATTTGAGCGTAATTTGTTTGTGATCGCTACGCTAAAAAGCTTATATCTTCGAGTTTCTGAGCTGTCTGAACACGCTAAATGGTCACCACGAATGTCAGATTTCTCAATAGATAATGACGGATTCTGGTATTTAACGGTATTCGGTAAAGGCAATAAAATCCGTGATGTGACCGTGCCTCCAGCATACATGCCCTATTTAAAACGTTATCGATTATCACGCGGATTGTCATCACTGCCCTCGCCTGATGAAGATTCATCGATGCTCAATAAACTGCGTGGCAACGGTAATTTAACGTCACGTCAAATCAGACGGATTGTCGAAGAAAGCTTTGACTTAGCCATCAAAGCACTGCAAAAAGACGGTTTTGAAGATGACGCCAACTACTTAATGGCCGCCACAACCCATTGGCTCCGTCATACTGGCGCGACCGAGGATGCAGGTAGCCGTCCACTCAAACACCTAGCGGATGAATTGGGTCATGCCTCATCAGAAACCACAGACAAAAATTATATTCAGAGTAATATCAAAGACAGAGCGCGTTCTGGCCAACACCGTAAAGTTTAGAGATACATGAAGCTCCAATAGAAAGTATAAAAACAAATAATCAAATGAATGAGAAAACACATATGCATGACATTAATGGAACAGACAAGGTAATTAGTGGCGACGAAGCTAGCAAGTTGCTTCTCAAAGGGCGAGATGTATGGAATAAGTTTTTTGATTCACGTAAAGACTACAAAGTTGATTTTTCTCACTTTAATTTCTTAGATTTTAACCTCGAGAATAAGCTGTCTAAAACTGACTTTTCAGGTTTTATATTTCCAGATGGTGGTGTCAACTTTGGAGGGGCAACATTTAGGCTCAAGACCGTAACATTTAATAGTGCAGATTTTGGTAACGGCGATGTTTCATTCTTTGGGATGCAAGTAATAGAGGTTGCAAAGCTTGATTTTGAAGGCGCTCGCTTCGGTAATGGAAACGTTGACTTTGCTGAAACGAATTTTATATGTAATAACATTTCCTTTTTTAATACGAAATTTGGAAGTGGACGCGTGTCTTTTGATTCTTGTAAATTCGAAGGCTTTAATAATGAAAATATTTCACTAAGATTTAATCCTATTAAATCAGAGCTAGTCTCTTTAAGTTTCACATATTCGTCGTTAAAGAATCTAACACTGAGTTTTGATTTCTCACTGAACTCTAACTGTGAATTCTTATTTAATTGTCTTCAAGTTGAAAATTCGCAAGTCTATTTTCACAACTGCGATTTTGGAAACGAATTGGTAGATTTTTCGGGTACTGACTTTTCAAACTCTTTTTTTGTGGTTCGTAGGTCTAACTTTTTGGATAGTGAAACAACGTTTCAACACTGTATATTCGCGCAAGAACACTCAATTTTTCAAGACGTAACTTTTGGAAATGGTAACGTAATCTTCGCTCATACACGCTTTAATATTCCATATTTGAATTTTGGTTCAGTAGATTTCGGTTCGGGAAAAATAGATTTTAGCAATAGTGATTTTGCTGACGGTCTAGTTGTTTTTTCTAAATCGAAACATGCGCAAACTAGGATCTACTTTGAACATGTTAATTTTAAGAACAGTTTGTTGATGAATTCTCTTGAGGGAAGTCAAGATATTCTTGAGTTAAGCTTTAAACATTCTTCTTTTGGATCGGCCTTTGATTTAAGTAACAACAATTTTCGTTGCTTTCCAGACCTAACCAACACTTCACATTCTCATCAAATATCACTACGTTCTATCGGAATAGATATTAGCAGTATACATAGCCAGCGCGCTGACTTATGCCCTGAACATGAAATCTCAAAAATTCAACGATTAAAGGAAATAGCGGACAACAATAATGACCATGATGGAGCATTGAATTTCCATGCTCTCGAACTCGAAATGCAGCGAAATCTTGAAGGTACTTCTAAGTTATCTGCCTTACTGGACCGAGCATATCAACTATTTTCAAATTATGGTCGAAGCGTTTTCAGACCTTCAATTTCGCTTTTGGGAACTTGGCTTCTATTTGCAATGCTGTACTTTTGTATGGCAGATGGTGGTTCTTACTATGATGACCCAGGTCATTTAATTGGGACTGCCTTATCTTACTCTGGAGGTTACACCATTCCCTTGCTTCCAGATGGCAGATTTTCACGATTAGAAGGTCTTGATTTTCTTTTTGATGGCAAGTCTTTCGGCTGGTTACATCTTGCCAACTTTTGTCAGGGGCTACTTTCAACAGCCCTTTTATTTCTAATTGGCCTTGGGTTAAGGAATCGATTCCGAATTTAGGACTAAACCGCGTGTCTAGTAAGGTCACACGCGGTTTCATTGAAACTATTGAAAGTGTTATTAATTCGTAACAAATCAACTTAATAAGCGAGTTGAATAATAACGTTGAAACGGACTATATTGTCTTATTACAAATCTATTGGAAATCACTGTCACGCCCATGAAAAAACTAATAAAACCAATAGTTCTATTTGCACTTACTTCATTCGGTAGCGTTTCGAGTGCAACGACAATTCAAGCCATAGTCGATGATGCCCATAAAAACCAAGCATTTAACGGCGCGGTGCTGGTTATTGACGGCAATAAGGAGCAATTTAAATCGGTGTATGGCTTTGAGAGTGGTAGTCGAACTAGCCCGCTAACGCTGGAGCATCGTTTTAGCATTGGTTCTATTTCTAAAGAGTTTCCTGCGGCTGTCATTCATCAGCTAGTGATGGAAAAGAAGTTAACGCTTAAACAACCAATTGCTGATTTTATTCCTGCATTACCAGCGTGGAGTAAAACAATAACGATTGAGCATTTACTAAATTACACCAGCGGACTTCCCGACTTTCCGTGGCAAGAGAATATTAATGACCAAGAAGTGATGAGAGCGGCGACTGAAATTGAGTCGCTGAATTCCCTATCCGGTCAAAAATATCACTACAGCTATTACAATAATTTCTTATTGGCCAAGGTCATTGAGGCTGTAACAAAAAAGGGATTTAACCAAGTTCTTAAAGAGCGTGTGTTTATTCCAAATATGATGAACAATGCTGTTAATAGCTTAAACCCACCGCAAGATGGTTTAGCTATAGCGATGGCATTTAACAAAAACTTCAAGAACGATCACTTTCCTGTTGCGGTCACTGGACCCGGAGTTTATCTGACGATTGAAGACTTAAGACGTTGGGGCCAAACGCTGTTTGAGGCAGAAGCTTTATTGACGGATTTTGCAAAGCCACCATTGAATAGTCGTTACAAAAATGGTTTTGGCAAAAATCAATCGGCATTTGGTAACGTTAAGTTCGTTGACGGTCATGTGACCGAAATCTTTCATGACGGCAGCCATTTAAATTTTCATTCAGTTTTTTATATTGATCGCACTAAGCAGCGGTTAATTATCGTGTTATCAAACAATAAAGCCAACAATGATATATTCTCATTGCGCGATAAAATTTTAGACTTGTTGAACGAACAAGCCAAAAAGTAAGCGCCGTCATTCAAAAACAGGGCAGTAGATAACTGCCCTGTTCACTCCTTCCTTAGCGATCCAACCATTAAATTCTCCGTAACTTTGCAAAAACCAAGATCCTATCTTAGGCTTAATCAAGGAACACTCTTCAGTCTAAAGGACTAGTTAATGCGATAGGTAAACGGGGTGACACATGAATATTAGAAATACGAGAGGGTTTTCATTACTCGAGCTAATCGTTGTCATTATTGTACTGTCCATTATCGTCATCACTGCCTATGCCCGTTATGTTGACTTAAGAAATGAAACTTATATCGCAACTAACACTGCTATGACTCGTACTTACAATGCTGCTATAGAATCCGCCCACTTACGATGGACGATAGAAGGTGCGCCTGGAAGAATCCAAGATTTAGCGGTATTTGGAGAAAATATACTGGATTTAAACAGCAATGGTTGGCCAATAGGCATAAATAAAGGCTCAGCCAACGACAATATTGGGCGGCAAGCTCAAGGTTGTAGCTCATTATGGAACTACCTAATGACAACTGGCCCTCGCTCTGCAGTTAACACTTCTGAAGATTATCAATCTTATCGCCATAGCGGTAATTTACAATGCTCTTTTATTCTACGTAGTAATGGCGACACGAATACTAGAATTAACGCACAATTAGGGGTTATCTATAATTCAAACACGGGTGAAGTTGGAGCATGTGGATCATTGGAAAACATTCCTTGCTAGTGTCTGTTTAGTGATTGCGATTCCATAGATAGGGTATGGCATGTTATTGGGCAACAGCGGTTGACTCGTTGACCCAATTTACTTTAGATTGCCTTAAGTTATGTCTGAAAAATCACTTTCAACATCACGATTCCATGCTTGAGGTTGAGACGAATTAAATCGAGATATAGTTTTCTCACTATCGCCTTTAAGTACGTAATAATCACCTTGGTAGATTTTCCAGCGACATAAATCGATGGGGGTGACTTCTGAGGCATTTATGCAATCCACTGCCTTAGATTTTTCCAACCCTGCTGCAACGAGTTCTGAACAAAAAAACTTACTAAAATCTTCTTGATTATGTCCGACATCTGCTTGTCCAAACATCAGTTTTTCGACGACATCTACTGCTGATGTCAAGGCTTGTGATAAATCATAACTAAGATTCTTATCCGCTTGATTGTATAGAAATTCAAAAAACGCATTAACATCGAATCTACTCTCTCGAAGTTCGTCTGATAATGGCAACCACCAAACTTCGCCGTCATAGTCGTCTAAGACTTGGCTAAATCGGCTAACGCTTACCCCTTTCTTACCCGTCGATTCAATGATTTGATTGAAAAACAGGCCATTATCGTCTTCGGTTATTTGTGTTTTGAGGATAACGCCAACATGTGATACGTCTGAAAAGGTTACCAATTTGATGATTTTTGAAAAGGCACTCGAACCGCCGAAAGCGATAACATCGCCAGGTTTCATGAGCTCACGTGCTTGTTGATAGTCAATAGATATAGCTGTCATTCTTCATCCTTCCTTGTCATTAAAAAATGTTAATGACAGCTACTTTATTACTAATTTTATTTAAAAACTAGTTTTAACGCATGAGGAATTGATACTTCTGGATTGGCCATATGATCGGCATCGTCATTGATGGCAGTTACAAGCTTAATTCGTTGTGGTAATTGTGATTCTAAAAATGGTTTAAAGCCATCAAACGAGTTCTTAAAACGCTGACGCTCTTTGCCTCCAACACTTAGATAAACAAATTCAAGTGAGTTATTTTTTACAATATTTTTGATAAAATCTTGGCTTAGTTTATCTTCTTTATTTGACGCATCAGGGATATTGCCAAAGCTGGGGCTAAATATAAAGATCCCCTTAAACAAATCAGGATGCTGACTTAATACATAAGAAGTAAATGCGCCGCCCCACGAATGTCCCATAAAATAACGCGTGTCATTAACTGAATATTCTTGCTCGATCTTAGGGATAAGTTCGTTGGTAATAAATGATAGAAAGTTGTCTCCATTACCCGCGCGGCGGTTTTCGCCACGGCCAAGCTTTTGATAACTTGGCGTGAAATCATATCCTCGACGAATGTTGGCGATAGCAACGACAATTGGTGCTTGCTTGCCCGCATCGCCTGCCAACTTGTCAACTTGTTGTGCGACTAATTCATCGTCATTACCAGCGTCTAACATATAGATTACAGAATATTTTTTTAAATCGTTTTTATCGTAGTCTGTCGGTAAATAGACCAAAAAACTGCGATTCTCGTCTAAAACGTCAGACTTCAATGACTTCTGTTCTGTAGGCGATACAGCGTTCGCTAACGAACTCAAGCATAAACTGGCAGTAATTATCAGGCTTGTTAACAATTTACTCATTGCAATTCTCATCTCACATATATTGGAATGATTACAATACATTAGCAGCGCGCTATCGCTAGCGTAAATTTGTATAGAAATGTGTCAATAGGATTTTAAATCACGCGAATTTAAAGATTGACTAGACCTATATCAAATAAGTCATCGAAGGTTAAAAAATTTAAAACAACGTTGATCTTTGTCAATTTGAGCGTATAGTTTCAGTAATTACTGAAACTTCAGAAGGTAGTATCAAAATGATAATTGCACCTAAATTAGAATCCTTTGTTATGCACTGCGGCGAAATGGGCAGTCGTTGGGGATTTAATCGTACCGTTGGCCAAATGTATGGTTTGATGATTATTAGCGAAGAGCCATTAACCGCAGTTGAAATCGCAGAAACCCTTAATATTTCTCGCGGCAACGTCTCCATGGGCATCAAAGAACTTCAATCATGGCGGCTCATTAGCATCAGTCATAAACCTAAAGACCGCAAAGAATATTATGCACCAGCCGGTTCAATTTGGGATATGGCAATCCGTGTTTTTGAAGAGCGTCGAAAACGGGAAGTTGACCCTACTCTTTCAGTTTTACGCGACAATTTGCTTGATGAGCCCACTAACGCCAAAGAAACTTACGCACAACAACAGATGCTAGAGATTCACGACTTATTAGAGACCGTAACCCAATGGGCTGGCGAATTGCAGACGATGAACCCAGACAACCTTAATACACTCATGAAACTTGGTTCTGGTGTAAGTAAGGTGTTGGATATTAAAGATAAGCTATTGGCCAATAATAAATAGGAGGCGTCATGATTGAAGAAACGTTGATGTTATCGCGGATTCAGTTTGCCGCGAACATTAGTTTTCATATTCTATTTCCAACAATTACGATTGCGCTCAGTTGGTTTTTAGTATTTTTTAAAGTCAAAGCGAACATGACTGACGATCCCGTGTGGATGCGGATGTATCGATTCTGGGTAAAAATATTTGCCCTTTCCTTTGCTATTGGCGTCGTTACAGGTGTCACGATGTCGTTTCAGTTTGGCACGAATTGGCCTCACTTTATGGAACGTGTTGGTAATATCGCAGGTCCATTATTAGGTTATGAAGTGCTCACCGCATTTTTTCTCGAAGCATCGTTTTTAGGAATTATGCTCTTTGGTATCAAGCGTGTGCCACCTGTTGTACATACAATAGCCACTATCGTTGTTGCCATCGGCACTAGCTTATCGGCATTTTGGATTCTTGCTCTGAATTCTTGGATGCAAACCCCGCAAGGTTTTGAAATGATTGATGGCGTGGCGTTTCCAACTGATTGGTGGGCAATTATTTTTAATCCGTCATTTCCTTATCGCTTAATGCATATGTTAATTGCGTCAGGACTCACCGCATCTTTCTTGATTGCTGGTATTAGCGCTTATCGATTACTTAAAGGCGATAATAAACGCGCGCCGACTAAAGCATTAAAGATAAGCTTAACGGCGGCGTTAATTTTAACAACGTGTCAGGTTTATGTGGGTGATATTCATGGATTAAATACCTTAAAGCACCAACCTCAGAAAGTTGCGGCGATGGAAGGTGTTTGGGAAACTCAAAAAGGCGTTCCATTATTACTTTTTGCGATGATTGATGAAGAGAACCGTGAAAATCACTTTGAAATAGCTATCCCAAATCTAGCAAGTTTTATTTTAACCCATGACATGAACGGTGAAATTAAAGGACTTAATGAGTTTAAAGGTAATCATCCGCCTGTGGCACCTGTGTTTTATGCGTTTCGTCTGATGGTTGGCCTAGGCTTCCTAATGCTGGCTGTTGCGTGGACTGCCCGTATCTGGCTAATGAAACGGGACGAGTTACCACCTTGGTTGTTGAAAGTTCTTGTGCTAATGACTTTCTCAGGCTGGATTGGAACACTGGCTGGTTGGTATGTGACAGAAATTGGCCGTCAGCCTTGGTTAGTTACTGGTGTGCTATCTGTCCGAGATGCAGCTACTGATATAGCTCCCGAGAATGTGATGATTTCACTTGTAGCCTACTTGGTCATCTATGTTGTGGTGATGTGGGCTTATCTACATACGTTACTCACGATGTCGCGACGAGCAATTGAAGTCGAAGAAATTAGTGACAACGAATACTATTCATCTGCAATGGTTAAGAAGGAAGCATAAGATGTTTGAACAAGAAACTTTAGCGGTAATCTTCGCGGCGTTAATGGCATTAACCGTTATTCTGTACGCCATATTAGACGGCTATGATCTTGGGGTGGGCATGTTAATACCACTTAAGGACGAAAAGCAAAGCGACACGATGATCGCATCTATTGGTCCATTTTGGGATGCCAACGAAACTTGGCTGGTGATGGCGATGGGACTTCTCTTTATTGCTTTCCCATTGGCCCATTCAATTGTATTTAAAGCGTTGTATTTACCAACCTTAGTATTGTTGATTAGCCTCATCCTCAGAGGTATTGCTTTTGACTTTAGAGCGAAGGCGTTATTTGCCCACAAGCCGTTATGGGACCGCGCCTTTAAGTTTGGTTCGCTCTTTGCCGCGCTCAGTCAAGGCTACATGTTGGGTCAGTATATTGTTGGTTTTGATAACAGTGCGATGTCAATTATGTTTAGTTTAATTAGTGCTGTTGGTGTAGCAATTGCCTATACACTCATTGGCGCAGCTTGGTTAATCATGAAATGCGAGGGGGAACTGCAAGCACGTGCAATTAAATGGTTTTACAAAGCGCTTTTTGTTAGCTGGTTAGGCGTAATTGCTGTATCGATTGTTAACCCATTGGTTAACGATGATGTATTTAATCGTTGGTTAACAACTCCCGCGTATTGGGTTTTGCCTATCTTATGCGGACTTTGTTTTGTAGTTGCGTTGTTCGAAATTCGTAAGATGATTGCCAGAAAGGCAGTTAATGAAAATGATGACAATCGTTGTTGGAGTCCATTTGCGTTGACGGTGGCTATTTATCTACTTTGCTTTGTTGGCATAGCCCTTAGTTTCTATCCAGATATTGTGCCTGGTCAGCTAACAATTTGGGAATCTGTTGCTGCGCCGCAAGCACTCAATTTCATTTTGTGGGGGGCAATTATCGTGATCCCGACAATCATTTTATATACCATTTTTTCTTACCGAGTGTTTTGGGGTAAAGTATCTCCATTGCAATATTACTAGCATAGAAAAATGGCGCTTAATGAGTTAAGCGCCATTCCAATCGATCAAATATTTATTCTATTCTACTTCTAACATTTCACGTTTATCTTGTGACCAAGTTACGTGATATTTTTTACCTGCTGGCTTATCCACTCGTTCAAATGTATGTGCGCCAAAGAAGTCTCGTTGAGCCTGCAACAAGTTCGCTGGCAATGTTTCCATACGATAAGAATCATAATAGGCCAACGCTGAACTAAACGCGCCGCAAGGAATGCCATCGATGGTTGCTTTTGCAATCGCTTGACGCCAGTTATGCTGATGCTTTGCAATCTCACCTGCGAAATACTCGTCGAGTAGTAAATTACCTAAGTCACTATCGCGATCATAAGCGTCAGTGATCTTTTGTAAAAAGGCTGCGCGAATAATACAACCAGCGCGCCAAATTTTCGCGATTGAACCAAAATCAATTGGCCAATTTTGTTCACGCGCTGCCAACTTAATTAACTGGAAACCTTGCGCATAAGCGACAATCTTAGAACAGTAGAGTGCGTCATGGACTTGCTCTATGATACTGGCGTGCTCAGTGGTTTTAACAGGTGTGATTTCCGGACCTTTGAGTAATTTAGCGGCTCGAATACGGGCATGTTTAAGCGTTGATAAAGAACGAGCAAACACAGACTGCGCGATGGTTGTCGCTGGCGCGCCAACTTGTAATGCACTAACAGCAGTCCAAAGTCCAGTGCCCTTTTGACCTGCCTTATCAAGGATCACATCAACTAATGGTAACTTTGTTTCGTCGTCAAATTCACGAAGGACTTCGGCACTGATTTCCATCAGGTAACTGTTTAATATTCCGTTATTCCATTGCTCGAATATTTCAGCAATTTGGATTGGGGTCATTTTGAGTGACTCACGCATGATGTGGTATGCCTCGCATATCATCTGCATGTCAGCGTATTCAATACCATTGTGAACCATTTTTACATAATGACCGGAACCCGCTGGACCGATATAAGTTGCACAGGGTTCGCCAACCGTTAATGGTTGGTCATGGCTAGTGCGCTCTAATGCGCGACCAGTCTCAGGATCAACTTTAGCAGCAATGGCATGCCAAACCGGTTCAATTCTCGCCCATGCATACGGATCGCCGCTTGGCATTAATGAAGGTCCAAATCTAGCGCCGACTTCCCCACCTGAAACGGCTGTTGTGAAGAAATTAAATTGACCGCGATAACGTTTTTCTCGTTCGACGGTATCAGTCCACAAGCTATTACCGGTGTCGACAATAATATCGTCAGCTTTAATTCCTGCGTCAATTAACTTACCACATACGTCATCAACGGGAGCACCGGCGGGAATTGAGAGAATAATAAGATGAGGTGCGGTCAGCTTGCCTAACAGTTCTGTAAATGAATGACATGGCACGATACGAGGACTGTCTGTGGTATTTTCATTGGCGTCTGCCGCCAAAACGTCATCGACCTTCTGGTGATCTAAATCGAAAGCAGCAATTTTGTAACCGTTATCAGCGAGGTTTAGCGCAAGATTTTTCCCCATCACGCCTAAACCAATAAACCCAATGTCACAATGCGCATTTTGTTCTGTCATTTTCATACCTTAATGCAGAGGATGGATAGATTGGCGCGGAGTATAACTTAATTATGATGTAAAAATAATACTAACTTTAGAAATTCTTAAACTAAATGTACGGCTAATAATGTGCTTAACATCATATTTATGCGTTTAGCGTTAAGCTTATGTGTAATTAAGTTACATAATTGTGATATTCCTACTAGATACCCCCTTATTTTAAATTAGCTTCATTATAAAATTGCGAGCAATAAATATTCTTGTCATCAAGTTAATATTCACGCTATATTATTTTGACATTTTTTTACTTAAGCGATTGAAGTATGAGCCAATTATTAGATCTTGATTTTATGGTGACCTTGCTAGGCCTCTTTGGGATCGCAGTGTTTGCGGTGTCGGGCGCATTAGATGCGGCACGTAAGGAAATGGATATACTGGGATTTATGTTAATTGGTACGGTGACAGGTCTAGGCGGCGGTACAATTCGTGACGTGTTATTAGGTAACGTGCCAGTTTATTGGATCATGGACGCAACTTATGTTGGCCTCTGTATGCTCATGTCATTAATGACCTATTTCGTCGCTCCTATGCTCGAATCACGAACCAAAGCATTAATCTGGATGGATGCTTTAGGACTGGCGCTATTTTGTGTAACCGGCACTCAAATCGCTGCATCACTTGGTGCGCCGCCGCTCATCTGTGTTTGTATGGGCGTTGTAACGGCATCATTTGGCGGTATTATTCGCGACGTTCTCTGTGGTTATGATCTGGTCCTTAGTAACCGTGAACTTTATGTAACGACAGCCGTGGCCGGCGGCTCTATCTATTGGTTATTACATTGGGTTGGTGTTGTAGAAAGTATTGCTATGTTAGGCGGGTTCTTAGCAGCGTTCGGTTTGCGAAGCGCTGCCATCATTTGGGGATTGTCACTCCCCTCATATCAGTCAAAACGTTAGTACTAGATATTAATGGTGAGTTTGTCTAGTTCAAATTCTTGATCCATCAATTGGCCTATGATGTTTTCGCCACATAAATGGTGCGCATACTGCATGTGTAGACAACGTACTTTTGTCCAATTGGTAATGCCGCCGATACCATATTGATCGAACAGTTTTATGTATTCTAGTTCTTCAAGGCGCGCCCTGTCTTCTGGTAACATGGCGTCCCAACGGGATTTAACGTATTGCTGGTGATTTTTATAAAATGTTTCCCTTAAATCGTCTTCTTCCATGATGCGCTGTTCAATATGCTTGGTCCAGCCATTAGTCTCAATCTTATTAATGGCTTTATGAAGATCTTTAGAACACAACCAGTACATAGTCGGAAATGGTTTATCCGCCACTAAGCTTCGTGTTTGTAAAACCGTTGGAATTTGGTTTTCCGTCTGATGAGCTATCTTAATAATTCCACGAGGTGTACGGCCTAGCTGTTGATTAATAATTTCTAATTGATGTTCAGTAAGTTGACAATTTGACATTGAAATAGATTCTTTTGGTAAATTTCGCGAGATTATACCGATATTTTTTGTGGTTTTAACTGAAATTGTTGTATGTTCTGGTAATATTCGCGGCATTAATTTGATCGCAGTAACATTAAGGGTAAAAATTGCAGTTAAAAGATATTGATAAAGCGACCTATCGACAGCATTTTAAATACACTACTTTTGCAGTGATTGCCGCATTGATGATTGGAGCGCTGAGTATTTCATCAATCTTGATTCTTTTCGTTGGTGATGTTGACGGCAGTAACTTCAATCTGAATTTAGCAGGGGTTATTATTAGTGTTGTTATCCTTGCTATCGTTGCTAGTCAGATAAAATCAAAGCCGTACTTTGCTGAGATACTATACGTATCGCGTTTGAAGTTTGAGCTTTCTCATATCAACCGCAAATTAAAAGCCGTTGAAAAATCAGCAAAGAACAACAACACAACAGCATTTGATGTTCTTGCTTTTTATTACCAAGCCACACGACAAGTTTGGACCCTCGACGATAATATGCTTACGATGAGTGAATTAAACAGTAAAGAATCGATGTTTTTTGACCAAATAAATCAAGTAAACTTTCAAGCGGACGCTAGCCGTTATTCTCGTGATCTATTAACGCAATTTTCTTAAGGATTTTACGTGCATCAGTTAACCAACGAACAAGAACAACAACTATCCCATTGGCTGGTCGATGAAGCGCCTAGTCAAACGCTGTGTTTAAATGCCGTCAAAGGGTATTTGTTTGCCGTCATAGCAAGCCCTGACCCTATTGAAGTTAACGATTGGCTACCGATTATTTTTAACGCAGAAACTGACAGCATTCCCGATGAGATCACGATGATTTTGGCGCAGTTGTACAATCACACCAGTGACTTGGTGTTTGATGAAGGATATAAACTCCCCCAAGTATTAGAGTTCTCAGAGGAAATGGTTGAAGCTAACTTCCTTAGCGGTCACCCGTTACACGAATGGAGTTATGGTTTTGCGTGCGGCGCGAATTTTTATTCAAACAAATTACTCGATAACTTGACTGAGGAATCCGAAATACTTGAATCCTTTACGCTGGCTATCATGGCATTAACGTTTTTTGCAGACCGTCAGATGGCTCAAGAAGTTGTCGATAGCCAAGATGATAGTAATCTATCCGTGTTTGCACCAATTATGTATAGCATGATTGGTGATCTGGTTCCTGAATATGCACAACTCGTTGAACAAGCGGCATTGAGCACAGGGCTATACGATTTTGAGGAATCAGAAGGTTGGGGTGAAGAGTAATACTTTTTACCTATCTTCTGCTAAACTTTAATTACCGACCTATTGTGATGAGGTGATATATGCATTTAGACCTTGATATTCATAACTACTATGAAAAGTTGATGATAGAACATCTGATTTCCCATCCTGAGTACAGTGAGTTTGACAAAGAGTTTATGGCAGATGTTTGTTGCCTCGCTTTAACCCAGCTCCCTGCTCGCTATATCCGCCATGAAATTGATATGTCGTTCTATCTAAGCTCTGACGATCGACTTAAAATGGATTATCAAGTTGATAAAGCGGTGAAATCTGCCATTGCCTATTTACGCAATAAAGCGCAGCATAGACCTAACGCTGCACGGTAATCGATTGTTCGAAGTATTGAGTTTTCCCGTTTTCTTGCCAGGTCAATGATAAGCGCCATTGCATCACTGGCAACGCACAGGCACCGAGTAGAACTTTAGTCGAATACGCCGTCAAATCCTGATTATTCGACGTAAAAAACAACGGTACTTTACCCATATCCATCGAAATTCCGGTAAGCTCTCCCTTAATATTTGAGACTGGGTGATCAAATGTGATCCCAACATCAAAGAGCGTTTCAGCATATAGCTCATGAGGAATCGTTAAGGTCAGTGAATCGCTCTGGAATGTATTGATTTTATGGGGCTTATCAGTTTTGTTTACGGTGTCGTAACATCCATTAAGAATAAGTAAACTGGCTAGTATAATCGGCTTCATTTCACATCTTTTTTAATTTTGATGGCCGGATTATAGCGATATTTTTGCAACTTTTTGCGTATAAAAACGTCAGTTAGCTAATATTTGTCAAAATATTTCAGAATTCTCCCTCTTCAAATTTCATCTTTGATCTAAATCAAGCTACAATACTGCCGTTTTAACGTATGATAGCGCTGCAAATTAGTCATGGTCTAACCGTAATGAAACCATCATTAATGTAGCACGGGTCCTTATGCATTTTTATAAAAATAAATAAGGTTTACAGCCGAAACTTTGAGTTCGGCATTCACAAGCAAATGTAAGCACTGGAAGCAATAAGATGAGTCACACAACTCCATCACACGCTGATTATAACTACACTGTTGTCCGCCAATTCGCGATTGCCACCGTTATTTTGGGAATCGTTGGTATGGCAGTGGGTGTATTTATTGCAGCACAGCTATACTGGCCAAGTTTAAACTTTGACACACCTTGGTTAACCTTTAGTCGGTTACGTCCGCTACATACTAACGCCGTAATTTTCGGTTTTGGTACAAGCGCCCTTTTCGCAACGTCTTATTACGTTGTTCAACGCACCTGTCAAGTCAGGTTATTCAGCGATAAAATCGCCAGCTTCACCTTTTATGGGTGGATGGCAATCATCGCGTCAGCTGTTATCACTTTACCACTTGGTTATACCTCGTCTAAAGAATACGCTGAACTTGAATGGCCAATCGATATCGCGATTGCGGTAGTATGGGTAGCTTATGCTGTCAATTTCTTTGGCACATTAATGAAACGTAAAACATCGCACATTTATGTCGCTAACTGGTTCTACGGTGGTTTCATCCTAGTTGTTGCTGTACTACACATTATCAATAGTGCTGCGATACCAGTATCTTGGTTGAAGTCTTATTCTGCTTACGGCGGTGCTACGGATGCTATGGTTCAATGGTGGTACGGTCATAATGCCGTAGGTTTCCTATTGACTGCTGGTTTCCTAGGTATGATGTATTACTTCGTTCCTAAGCAAGCTGAGCGCCCAGTATATTCTTACCGTTTATCTATCGTTCATTTCTGGGCACTTGTTGCACTTTACATTTGGGCGGGTTCACATCACCTTCACTACACGGCGTTACCTGATTGGTCGCAAACTGTAGGTATGGTTATGTCTGTTATCTTATTTGCTCCTTCATGGGGTGGTATGATTAACGGTATCATGACGTTATCTGGTGCATGGCATAAACTGCGTACTGACCCTATCTTACGTTTCTTAATCGTTTCTTTATCATTCTATGGTATGTCAACGTTTGAAGGCCCGATGATGGCGATCAAAACAGTGAATGCGTTATCACATTACACTGATTGGACTGTTGGTCACGTTCACTCTGGTGCTTTAGGTTGGGTTGCTATGGTTTCTGTTGGTGCGTTGTACCACATGATCCCACGTCTATACGGTAACACTCGTATGTACAGCAAATCTTTAATTAACACTCACTTCTGGTTGGCAACAATCGGTACTGTATTGTACATCGTTGCAATGTGGATCTCTGGTGTTATGCAAGGTCTAATGTGGTCTGCTGTAAACTCTGACGGTACATTAACTTATAGCTTCGTTGAGAGTGTTGAAGCATCAATGCCATTCTACCTAATGCGTGCGATTGGTGGTGCATTCTTCCTAACTGGTATGTTAATCATGCTATACAACGTGATTAAAACTGTTACTGCGCCGAAAGGTTCATTAATCGAAGAAGAAGCGTAAGGAGCATACGATGTTTAAAAAATTAAATCATGAACGCGTAGAAAAGAACGCTGGCCTACTTGGCGTCTTTACTATCCTTGCGATTAGCTTTGGTACTTTGGTTGAAATTACGCCGAATCTATTTCTTGAAGAAACAAATCGCCCTATTGATGGTATGAAGCCGTTAACGGCTCTTCAATTTGAAGGCCGTGATATCTACATCCGCGAAGGCTGTGTACAGTGTCATTCTCAAATGATCCGTCCATTCCGTCATGAAACAGAACGCTACGGTCATTATTCTCTAGCTGGTGAGTCAGTTTGGAATCACCCATTCTTATGGGGTTCTAAGCGTACTGGTCCTGATCTAGCTCGTGTTGGCGGTCGTTATAGTGACGCGTGGCATGAAGCTCATCTACTTGACCCTCGTGCCGTAGTGCCAGAGTCAAATATGCCAGGTTTCCCTTGGTTAGCTGAGAACACGTTAGATGGCGAATTAACGGCAGACAAATTGAGTATTTTCAAAAATTCGTTTGACGTTCCGTACACTGATGCAGACATTGCAGGTGCTAAAGAGGCTGTTAAAGGCAAAACTGAGCTTGAAGCGTTAATCGCTTACCTTCAATCACTTGGCACTAACTTAAAATAGGAGTTCCCATGGATTACGGTACATTTCGTGGCATCGTAACAGTGGGAATGCTGATCTTGTTTATCGGCATTTACGCTTGGGCTTACAGCTCACGACGCAAAAAAGGCTTTGATGAAGCAGCAAACCTAGTATTTGCTGATGAGCAACCGAAACAGAAAGATAAAAATCAGGAGAAGAGTACACATGAGTAACTTCTGGAGTGCTTGGATTATCGCTGGCTCATTAATTGTTGTTTTTGGCTGTGCATATTTATTACGCATGGTTATCGTTGACACAATGGGTGACGAAGGCAAAGAAATGCCACATGAATTTGATGGCATTGTAGAGATGAATAACCCATTACCGCGCTGGTGGACAATTATGTTCGCTGTGAGCATAGTGTGGGGCTTGGGTTATTTCGTATGGTTTGGTCTTGGTGGTTACGAAGGGGTCGTTGGTTGGAAGAGTGCAAATAAAGAGTACTATTCACTAGCCGATGTTAAAGCAGCTAATGCTAAAACTCGCGAAAACAACGAAATCAACCAATACGTAAACGAATTAGACACCGCGGATGCAGTTTACGGTAAAACGTATGCTAAATTTGCAGCACAATCAGTTGAAGAACTGATGGAGAACGAACAAGCGCTAAAAGTTGGTCAACGTTTGTTTATTCAGAACTGTGCGCAGTGTCATGGTAGTGATGCACGTGGTCAACGCGGCTTCCCTAACCTAACTGATACTGATTGGTTACACGGTGGTAGTTTCGCTAAGATCAAAGAAACTATCAACGTTGGTCGTGATAGCCGTACCATGGTTTCATGGAAAGCTGCACTTGGCGGAGACGAAGGCGTTAAGGACGTAGTAACTTACGTGCGTAGCCTAAGTGGCCGTAAAGTAAATGCTAAAGATGCTGCTGCAGGTAAACTGAAGTTTGGTATCTGTGCTGGTTGTCATGGTATTGACGGTAAAGGTAATCAAGCACTTGGTGCACCTAACTTAACAGATAACATTTGGTTATACGGCGGTTCTACTGCTGCTATCACTGACTCTGTTGCAAACGGTCGTATCGGTGTAATGCCAGCTTGGGGCGAAATCCTAGGTGAAGATAAAGTACATGTTATCTCTGCTTACGTTTACAGCCTATCTAACAAAAAATAAATTTTGTTGAATAAAATAGGGCTTCGTAATACTACGAAGCCCTATTTTTTTAAAGTATATTACCGTTAAACAAGGCCAAGTTTAACGTCAATATATTTAAACTTCGGAGTCTTAAGTGAGCACTATTAAACCTTGGTATAAGCAGTTTTGGCCGTGGGTCTTGATTATCCTTCCTATGTGTGCGGTTGTTGCCAGTGTTACTACCCTTTTTATCGCCATCGACAATAAACCAGATATGGTTGTTGAAGATTATTATAAGAAAGGAAAAGCGATAAACGTCGACCTAACCCGATTAGAAAATGCATTTCGCTTAGCCTTAAAATTCCGTTTAAGCGTTGATGGTAACAAAATCAAGTTAACGCAAACCTTTGGCGAAAAGCAAAGTGCTGCACTTAAATTGAATTTTATTCATCGCACACAACAAGCAAAAGATTTTGATTTGTTGTTAACCGCCAACAGTGCTGGCGACTATGAATACGTCTTGGACGAAGCATTGAGTGGAAAATGGACCATTCATTTGGAATCGTTTGATGCGAAATGGCGCATACAAACTGTCGATAAATTTCCAAGCGAATACGATACCCTTCTCGACTCATTTGCTAACCGCTAGTCAATGAGCAATAAAGTACAAGATTGTTTTCACTGCGGCGAATCCATCCCCACCGGATTCGTCGATACAGTAGAAATTGACAATAAAGCCCGTGATATGTGTTGTGTTGGCTGCGTTGCAGTCGCTCAGGCTATTGTTGATAATCAATTAACTGGCTACTACCGTCACCGGAGTGAAAAAGGCGCCAGAGGCGTTGAGCTTGTTCCTGATGAACTTCGAAATCTCCAGTCTTACGATCTTACTGAAATCGAACAAGAATTTACCTATCAAAGTGGTGAATTAAAAGAAGTCATTCTAACCGTTGAAAATGTCAGTTGTGCTGCTTGTGCTTGGTTGATTGAGCGTAAACTTGCGACATTAGATGGCGTAGAACAATGCAGTGTTAATACCTCTAGTGCACGACTGAGCCTCAAATGGCATCATCAATCGCTTAAATTATCCGATATTTTGTTAGCGTTAGCACAAATTGGTTATAAGGCTTACCCCTTCAAAGCGGATGTTGCTGAGCAAAATGAAGTAGCCAATGCAAAGGCTTATCTTCGTCGCCTCACCATTGCAGGCTTGGCAACCATGCAAATCATGATGTTTGCCATGGCGTCTTATTTTGATGTCGGTGGCGCTAGCAGTCTAAGTGACGGTTTAGAGGAATACTTTAGATACGTGAGTTTGCTGTTAGCGCTGCCCGTTGTCTTCTATTCTAGTTTACCGTTTTATCAAAATGCTTTTAGCGCATTACTCGCCAAACGGCTTAATATGGACGTCCCCGTGTCGATTGCAATATTGCTTGCCTTCGCCGCAAGTGCCTACGCAACCATTTCTGAGCAAGGCGATGTGTACTTTGAATCGGTATGTATGTTTGCTTTTTTCCTATTATTGGGGCGATATCTTGAGCAAGCAGCAAAACGTAAAGCAGCACAAAGTAGTAGCAATTTATTACGCTTAATTCCATCCACTGCAACATTAATAGATGGCAATGAATTCTCCAGTGTTCCAGCAAAGACTTTAAAGCGAGAACAACGCGTACTGGTAAAACCTGGAGAGGTGATTCCTTGTGATGGCGTTATTGCAGTGGGGCGGACTTCTTGTAATGAGGCGATTTTAACGGGTGAGCAACTCCCCGTCTCAAAATTAGTCGATGATTGGGTGTTTGCCAGCACAATTAATAACGATCAAGCGATTGAAGTTATTGTCAAAGAAGAGCGTGATCAGCAATTAATTACCAAAATTATCGATTTACAAGAGCAAGCTGCCAATGACAAACCTAAGCTCGCTACTTTAGCGGATACACTTTCTCAGTACGTAGTCGTCGGTATATTAGTCCTAGCAACTGCTACCTATATAGGTTGGTATTTTGTAGCACCAGAACATGCACTGTGGAACGCGTTGGCGGTATTGGTAGCCACCTGCCCTTGTGCATTAAGCCTTGCCACACCATCTGCCTATACAGCCGCTACAACCAGACTTCAACAGTTTGGATTGTTGGCTAAGCAAGGTAAGACGTTAGATACATTAACGCAAATAGATCATATTTGTTTTGATAAAACAGGGACATTAACGACAGGTGAGTTTTCAATAAACGCGATTTCGTCAGAGAGAAATACTGAACAAATATTAGCCATTATCGCGAGTATAGAAGCTCATTCTAACCATCCGATTGCACAAGCGTTTTCATCCCATTACGATGCAACACTAGAAGCGAATGACGTGAATACTGTCCAAGGAAGTGGGATTAGTGCAATGGTTGAGGGTTGCCAGTATTTTGTAGGGAGTCAGCGTTTCGTTGAACATCATTGCGGGACAAGCGCGCAGTATGGCCCAAGGGAATACAATAATCATAGCGTCGTTATTTTCTTAGCGGATGAACATACCATCATTGCTCGTATTGAGTTAAGCGACCAAATTCGCAGTGAAAGTAGCGCATTAATTAGCAATCTGCATGATCAAGCAATCAAGACTTCCATGCTAACTGGTGATAATTCGGCTAACGCAGACTATGTTGGACAGCAGCTCGCTATTGACGATATTAAACAAGGCCAAAGCCCCACTGACAAACTTAACTACTTGAAAGACTTGCAACAACAGGGTTCAATAGTCGCTATGTTTGGCGATGGCGTTAATGACGCACCAGTATTGAGCCAAGCTCACTTGTCTTTTGCGATGGGCACCGGTGCAGACATTGCTAAATCATCGGCGGATATTGTCATACTGCATAATGATTTGTCAGCAATTGCAAAATCCATAATACTGGCTAAACGGACCAAGCGTGTTATTAAGCAAAATTTTTGTTGGGCACTCGGATATAATCTCACCGCAGTTCCTTTTGCTATCGCCGGCTATTTACCGCCGTATGTCGCCGCTATTGGCATGTCAATCAGCTCTATTATCGTAGTGAGCAATTCATTGCGATTATTGAAGGTTAAATAATGAACATTATTTTAATACTAATACCCGTTGCTATCGCCATCATTGCATTGGCAGGCTACGTCTTTATTTGGGCGGTGAAAAGCGACCAATTCGAAGATCTCGACCGCCAGGGTTCAAATATTTTATTTGATGATGACGCGCCAATCAAACCTGATGATAAGAACACACCAGAGAAATGACTGATTACGATTTTTGGGCAGCGTTGACCGTTGGTTTACTTAGCGCTGGACATTGTTTCGGCATGTGTGGCGGTGTTGTAGGTGCATTTTCTGCAAACTTACCACTACATCATCGGCTGAGCCATGTTCACCGCATTCAATACGTACTGGCCTATAATGTCGGGCGTATTGCCAGCTACTGCATCGCAGGGGCGCTCATTGGCTATTCTGTCGGTTATTTTGCGCTTAAATCTTCTATCTTGTTATATGTCTTGCAACTCATTGCAGGAATCATGCTGGTTTCCATCGGATTGTATTTGGCCAATTGGTTTAACTTGGTTCGCAAAATCGAGGTGATAGGCAAACAGCTTTGGCCAATCATTTCACCTATTGCTAATAAGTTTGTACCCTTCAAAAGCCCCCTCAGTGCGCTGCCATTTGGAATGATTTGGGGTTGGTTACCTTGCGGCCTAGTTTACAGTACACTAACGTGGTCTGCGGCGTCTGGCTCGGCTGCGTCGGGTGCACTCATTATGCTTGGTTTTGGCTTAGGTACACTCCCCGCATTATTTAGTATGGGATATTTTTCCCAACAATTAAAAACGTTACTCACCAATAAATATGTTCGCTTAATCAGTGCCTTGGTCATTATTGGCTATGGTTTGTTCATGATCAGTAAAACCTTACTCCGGTTTATAAATTGATCTCGCTCAACGTAATTTATGGTGGTAATATGATAACAATTAATCCTATATGTTTAGAAGGTGTTTAAATGAGCAGTAGTTCTTGTGCTGGCGTTGGTAGTATACATTGCCAAAGCTGCAGTATGTCTGATCTGTGTATTCCGTTTTCCCTTAACGACACGGAAATGGATCAACTAGACAACATTATCGAGCGCAAAAAGCCTATTCAAAAAGGCCAAATAATTTGTAGCGCTGGTGACAAGTTAAATTCTATTTTTGCAATTCGTTCGGGTAGCTTTAAAAGCTATACCTTGAGTAGTGACGGAAATGAGCAAGTGGTGTCGTTTAATTTAGCGGGCGATATCATTGGTTTTGACAGCATAGGCCGTGGTATTCATCAAAGTTTTGCAATCGCACTAGAAACCGCCATGGTGTGTGAAATACCTTATGATACAGTGGAGCAGCTTTCTGGCCGTATGCCTCGTCTACGCCAGCAAATGATGCGTTTAATGAGTGATGAGATCTTAAATGATCAAGGTATGTTGATGTTACTTAGTCAACGAAACGCTGAAGAGCGTTTAGCTACCTTTATCAGCTCCCTTGGCGAACGCTTTGGTGAACGTGGTTTTTCAAGTAAAGAGTTTCGTTTAACCATGACCCGTGGTGATATTGGTAACTACTTAGGCTTGACGGTTGAGACGATTTCTCGATTATTAGGCCGCTTCAAGCGCGACAATTTAATTGAAGTCACTGGTAAGTATGTCACGATACTCGATAAAGAAGCATTAGACGCCGTGAGTGGTGTTGTTAAATAGCGTTTTAACCATTTTTTAAAAAAGCCGATGATTTATCGGCTTTTTTTTGATCTAAATTCGCTTGGGTATCTTTTAAACTTGTCATAATATAGAAATAGTCAACAGCTAAAGAGAGCTACATTATGATGGAATACAAAAATATACTAGTAATGGTTGATCCAACCAAAGAAGAGCAACCTAGCTTAAAACGTGCTGTTTTTCTTGCCCGCAGTTATGGTGCGAAAATCTCTGTAATACTTTGTGTTTACGATCTGTCTTATGAAATGACGTCAATGTTATCTCAAGAAGAACGTGACTCTATGCGACAAGTTGTGCTGAGTCAGCATCAACAATGGTTAGATGATGTCATTGCCGATTACAGCGATGTCCCTATGGAAACAACGGTCGCCTGGCACAACCGTCCTTTTGAAGCTGCGATTAAACAAGTCTTAAGTAATAAACATGATCTTTTGGTCAAGACGACCCACAGTCACGATAAACTCAAATCAGTTATTTTCACCCCCACAGATTGGCATTTGCTGCGTAAATCTCCGTGTGATGTATTACTCGTGAAAGATCATGACTGGCCGGTGAATGGTACAATAGCGACAGCAGTAAACGCGGTAAGCGAAGACAGTGACCATATCAATTTGAACAATAAAGTACTTCAACACGCCGTTGATATGTCAAAAGTGATTAATGCTAACGTCAAAGTCATTAATGCGTATCCCGGAACACCAGTTAATATTGCGATTGAAATTCCTGAATTCAACAGCAATGAATACAACGACAGCGTTAAAACACATCACGACGAAAAGACAAAGGCGCTGGCAGCTGAGTTTGAAATTGATGCGTGTGATTGTATCGTTGAAGAAGGTTTAGCTGAGGACGTTATTCCACGTATCAGCCATGAACTTGATGCGGAGCTTGTGATCATAGGGACTATTGGTCGCACAGGTTTCTCAGCAGCGTTTATTGGTAATACAGCTGAGCATGTTATTGATGGCATTGATTGTGATCTCCTCGCCGTTAAGCCAGACGGCTTTGAATGCCCAGTGTCATAGTCAATATTGACAAGCTTTGAGAAAAAGGTCGCATTAAGTGTCCACCTGTTGTTATACCCAAACGACATGAAGATGCTTTATTTCAGCAAGCCGAGAAGCGCGCCAAATACGAGGCATGAGATATGCCGTTAAGTCATTCTTAATAAATATCTTATAACGACGTACGACGGTATGGATACCGGAGCTAGAGCAAC
>OJBM01000157.1_pt1 | contig 30459 bp, 25 predicted proteins | sample 1591061 | NCBI WGS metagenome assembly OJBM01 (sample SAMN05416872, study PRJEB24817) | seawater metagenome | isolation source: Sea water | place: Canada:Atlantic | collected 2013-11
CAGGCCTCAAAATCCATAAAACCAATGCCTTTACCAAAGAAACTCTCATTATAGAATTCACTTTGCTCTAGCTTGTTTGCACGCTCGATGGGCTCTAACCCAAACTTACGACGTTTGTGGCGGTTACTAAGTTGAGCACCCGTTTGATAACCAAAGGTTGAAAATAAACTAAAATTATCAACGAAGGTGCCATTATCAACTAGGGCAATATCACCACGGCCTTCTTTGAAACCGTCGGTGCCACGTACAACCGACAAATTACCTTGACGCGTTTCATTAGGCATTAACGGCTTATCAAATTCAAACCATGCATGATCATAGTTATCATCGATAGCGCCTAACTTACCGCCTGTTAATTCAACCCCCCAAGACAATGCGTTGCTTGGTTTATTCACCAAAAATCGCGTAATAGGCGCATCACTTGTATTGGTAAACGTTATTTCTGCTGTGGCTTCAATACGGCGCTGATGAGGATAGATATCAACTAGTGCTTTTGTTGCGATAACGGTTGGTAGATGGTCATTTTTATGAGCAACAAACGCCTTTTCATAATCAGCTTGGCTTTGTTCTCTGTCATCTTGAATCACATAATCATTGAGCACTCGCGTGTTGTAGTGAATATAACCGCCTGTTGCCACGGCGATTATCAACCCAACAGCAGTAACCGCTTTGCCACTTACGCCTAGTTGATAGCCAAGTTGCTTAACACGAGTTTTAAGTGGTTGTGCGGGGCCGCGATGCCACAATCCATAGCCTAGTGCCGACAAGACGATAGTAACACCCAGCCAATACAACATATACCAGTTGTGAGTCGCTAAAAAGTGACCGTATTGATTGATATCAGAGAATGGAACACCTGGAGTGTTAGAGAAACGGTAGAGGTTGTGACTAAATCCAAAATTAGACGCGACTATTTTACCAATGACATACAACACAAATAGCATCATACCGATATATTTATTCGGGCTAATGACTTGCAAGAAGAAAGCTAACACAGCACTCATAATCAAAGGAATAAGCGCAATATAGCCTAAACGGAATGCATATTGAGCAATATCAAAATGTGTATAACCGTTAACAAATTGATTAGCCATAGTGACCATTGCGCCCATCACAAACAGCACCAAAAACACTAAACTTATCGCAATGATTTTAGATAGCCAAAAGGTAATATTACGCACCGGCATGGAATCGATAATATCTCCCATGCCAGAGCCACGTTCGCGCCATACGATTTCAGCACTGTAATAAGCCATCACCACCAACATTAATAGTGATGTCGACCCTTCAATCAATGACACCATTGATTGAGTTAGTGGCCAATTGGGCGTGCCATACATGCCGCCGGGATCAAACATAGGGGCAATAAGCAAGAACATAGTGAGCATGCCTAATACTAAGAATGGCGCGCTGAATATCACTTGCTTAATTTCAAAGTTAATACGCAGCATCACATGCGATAGTGTATTAATACCTGAGCTTTTAACACCTATATTGTTTCCTAACAATGCACTGTAATCTGTTGAAACACTGTCACCTTGCTTCGCTTTTTTAACGCGTACAGGGGCCAGTTTTACGCCACTAAAGAAACCACCAAACAATGCTAAGATCGCTACACCGGCCGCTAACCATAACAATCTGTTTTGCATTAATAAGCCGCTAAACTCAATGGCTGTATTATTCTTGTCATGCATCGTCCAATAACGCGTTAATTCAGAAAACGCATTGGCACCAAAGGGATCCATCAACGCCGCCATGTCTCGATATTCGGGCTCAGAAAGAAACTGTCCTGCGATGACATAGAGAATAAATAAGCCAACGGCTGATAAATACACCCCCATCATGCTTCTAAATTTCAATGCAATGGCATAAAAGAAACTTGAAAGTACAAATAACGTAGGCAACGACAACAATAAATAAGCATCAGTGTAGTAGCTCCATTGAGTCACACCTAAACGCTCTACATCAACCCATCCAGCCACGCTGCCGATAGCACAACCAATTGCAATACCAAGTGGTACCATAGCAAACACGGTGGCGACGATAGCAAAAGAGCCAAAAAAGCGCCCTAACTGATACGACAGCGACTTAAGCGGTTTACTGCAAATCAACTCAGCCATTTTAGAGCTATCGTTTCTTAACGCAGTATTAGCAATAAAATTCACCGACATGAACATGGCGAATATTCCCATAACCAATAGTGTTTGCGCTATTGAATAGGGGCCATTGTAGACGACGTTACCGCCGCCACCAATTTGAACATTCTCGCTAATGGTGGCAAAAAACGTTAGTAAGAAGAATATTAAGCACGTGACAAAAAATGAGGGTTGGCGCGTAAAATAACGCCACTCAAACTTAAACATTTGACCAAACATAAGCTTCTCCTTAAGCACCCTGACGATGTTGATTTAACGTAGAGAAATACACATCTTCTAAGTTAGCCGGTGCTTGTTCGAACCCTTCTGGCGCTTCTGGTGCTTGAACGTGAATGATGGTGCGCCCCGAGAACAAACGTTTAGAGATAATTGAAAATTCATCGCTCTTTTCCATCGCTTCGCATTCTGCTTGCGAAACCGTTTTACGCCAAATTTGACCATTAAGTTGTTCCGTTAACTCTAACGGTGCGCCTTCTAATAATATTTTGCCGCCAGCAAGCACAGCCATGTTAGGACAAAGCTCTGATACATCGTCAACGATATGTGTCGACAAGATAATGACTTTTTCTTGCCCAAGGCTCACTAACAAATTATGGAATCGATTACGCTCTTCAGGATCGAGTCCCGCCGTTGGCTCATCAACAATTAACAAATCAGGATCACCTAACAATGCTTGTGCAATACCAAAACGTTGTCTCATGCCCCCAGAAAATCCACTCACTGCATTTTTACGATGTTGAAAAAGATTAGTATGAGCAAGCAGGCCTTCAACGGCTTCTTTGCGCTGTGCTTTATTATCAAGGCCTTTTAAAATGGCCATGTGATCTAACAAGTCATAAGCACTCACACGCGGATAAACACCAAAATCTTGCGGTAAATAACCAAGACGCTGCCTCAAAGTTTGCGGATCATTGAATGCATCGATACCGTCAAAAGCGATAGAACCAGTATCGGCATCTTGCAACGTAGAAATGGTGCGCATGAGTGACGACTTGCCAGCACCGTTTGGACCTAACAACCCAAACATTCCCTTTGGAACACTCAATGAGACATTATCGAGCGCCTTCACTCCATTTGCGTAAGTCTTAGATAAACCACTAATTTCTAACATGCCGTTCCCTTTCAATTAAACATTTCGTTAACGTTGAACTACAAGACTAAAGTCTTATAAAAATAATCGACAAAACATAGCATTAGTTACTAGTAGTAACAACAGCTCACAACAAATGGTTACAAGTTTGTTAACAAGATAATTTTATTAGAAAAAGAAGATAAGCCGACAAAATTACAAGACTAAAACAGACAAAAGTATATCTACAGTAGAAAGGAAACAATCCGTAATTTCATAGAAGTCCTTTTAACTCTTTAAAAACAAAAATGCCCCAATAATTTACATTATTAGGGCATCAATAATTCTTAGTTAAACTTAACGCAGTTCAACCGGCACCGCAAACACGGTATCTTCGATAATACCAGGATTTTCTACCACTTCACCGTCAGTTAGCTCAACCAGCTTTCCAATCACTTGATTCACTAAAATTTCAGGCGCTGAAGCCCCAGCCGTAACACCAACAGCTTTTACACCAGTTAACCAACTCGCATCGATGCCATCACTGTTATCGATAAGATAAGCGGTAGTGTCATTCTTTTCCGCCAATTCGCGTAAACGATTAGAGTTTGAGCTATTTTTAGAGCCAACTACCAATAACAAATCAACTTTCGCTGAAATGTCTTTTACCGCATCTTGGCGATTTTGAGTGGCGTAACAAATGTCGTCTTTACGCGGCCCTTCGATTTCAGGGAAACGCTCGCGCAACGCGTCGATGATGTTTTTAGTATCATCAACCGATAGCGTGGTTTGCGTTACATAGCTGAGGTTACTCTCGTCATTGACCACTAGGTTGGCAACATCTTCGACTGTTTCCACCAAATACATGGCACCGTCTTCGTTCGAATATTGCCCCATAGTGCCAATCACTTCTGGATGACCTTTGTGACCGATAAGTACACACTCAGTGGTACGTTTGCTTGAACGTGCCACTTCCATATGTACTTTAGTAACCAACGGACAAGTCGCGTCAAACACGCGTAAATCACGACGTTTAGCTTCTTGACGAACGGCTTGCGACACACCATGCGCACTGAAAATAACCGTTGAGTTGTCTGGCACTTGGTCGAGCTCTTCTACAAATACTGCGCCGCGCTCACGTAAACCGTCTACCACATATTTGTTGTGTACCACTTCATGGCGCACGTAAATAGGTGCGTCAAACAAATCTAAAGCACGTTCAACAATGGTGATTGCACGATCGACACCAGCACAAAATCCACGAGGGTTAGCACGAAGTATTTGTACGCTCATTACTCATTAACCTCAATAATTTCAACAGCAAAGGTGATTGTTTGGCCAGCTAGCGGATGATTAAAATCAATAGTCACTGACTCACCAACAATCTCACGAACAACACCAGGAATTTGCGCACCGTCTTGTTGATCGAACAAGATAATGGCACCAATTTCTAATTCTTCAGCGCTAAACTTAGCACGATCCATATGATAGATGTTGTCAGGGTTATTCTCGCCAAACGCATCTTTAGCATATAACGTAAACTCTGTTTCATCGCCTTTGGCTAATCCCATAAGGTTAGACTCAAAAGCTGGAGATAAACTACCATCCCCCATGCGCAATTTAGCAGGCTTGTTATTCACTTTGGTGCTATCAGCGGCGCTGCCATCTTCTAGCTTCATGGTCACGTGAAAGATAATTTCGCTTGTTTCTTTGATCATTATTTCGATCCTTTCTCTGACTCGTTGTCATCTTTATTGATAAACGCGTCAATGATAATTAAAAATGCACCAACACAAATGGCTACATCGGCAATGTTAAATACTGGCCAGCTATACTCTTCGTAATAAAGATGTAAAAAATCAACAACAAAGCCATAGCTTAAGCGATCAATTAAATTACCAATAGCACCAGATAACACCAAGGCATAGGCGATATTTAAACCTTTAGTCGACTTGTGAAGACCGCGCATCCAATAGATTAATAAGCCGCTGACACTCACTGCGATGATGGTAAAGAACCATCGTTGCCAGCCACCAGCTTCACTTAGAAAACTAAAGGCTGCACCGCGGTTTTGAGCATAGGTAAAATTAAAAAATGGCATGACGTCTACCGATTCATGCAATTTAAAATTAGCTAACACATAAAGCTTGGTGGCTTGGTCAACAACCAAGCTCACAATAGCTAGCCACAACCACACTAAACCACTTTGCGCTAATGCAGGTTTGCTGTTAGTGCTATCAACAGACTTAAGCATAAGTACGCTCTTCGCCTTCACCATCGATGTTAGTGATACAACGGCCACAAAGAAGCGGGTGCTCTACGCTACTACCGACTTCTTCACGGTGGTGCCAACAACGGTCACATTTTTCACCGCTTGACGCTTCAACTAACACTTTTAAACCTTCAACATCAGTCTCAATAGCACCTTCAACAGCGTCGCCAGCAACGATAGTTACATTTGATGTAATCAATACGAAGCGTAATTCGCTAGCAATTTTGTTTAAGTTCGTTGCTAATGCATCGCTAACGTAAAGTGTTACGTTAGCCGCCAAGCTACCACCAATTACTTCATCACGGCGAGCTTGTTCCATTGCTTTATTGACTGCATTTCGAACGTCTTGAATCTCATTCCAAAATTCAGTGTTTAGTGCTTCATCATTGCTTAATGCAGTTAATCCTTCATACCACTCACTGGTGAATACGAACTCTTCGTTGTTGTTTGGTAATGACTTCCAAACTTCATCAGCGGTGAAACTTAAGATTGGTGCAATCCAACGAACCATCGCTTGCGCAATGTGGTACATCGCTGTTTGACAGCTACGACGTGGTAGACCATCAGCTTTAGCCGTGTATTGTCTGTCTTTAATGATATCTAAGTAGAAACTACCTAACTCAATTGAACAGAAATGCGTTAGCTTTTGTACCACAGTATGGAACTGGTAGTTCTCATACGCTTCGATGATTTCTTGTTGAACTTGCTCAGCACGACCAACGATGTAGCGATCAAGTGCTACTAAATCTTCATTAGCAACAATGTCGTCTTTGCCATCAAAACCGTTAAGGTTTGATAACAAGAAACGTGTTGTATTACGAATACGGCGATAAGCATCAGCACTACGATCTAAGATTTCGTCTGATACTGTCATTTCAGCCGTATAGTTTGCAGAAGCAACCCATAAACGAAGAATGTCAGCACCTAAACGGTTAACTACTTGCTGTGGTGACATTACGTTACCTAGCGACTTAGACATTTTCTTGCCATCACCATCAACAGTAAAGCCATGAGTCAACACTTGCTTGTATGGCGCTTTGCCATTCATTGCAACAGAGGTCATTAGTGATGACTGGAACCAACCACGATGCTGATCACTACCTTCAAGGTATAAATCAGCTGGGCCAGTTAGCTCTTCACGCGCATCAACAACACACGCGTGAGTTACGCCAGAGTCAAACCATACATCTAACGTATCGCTAACTTTAACGTATTGATCGCCGCCTTCGCTTAAGAACTCGCTTGGCTCAAGATCAAACCACGCTTGAATGCCTTCTTTTTCAATCAGTTTAGCCACTTGCTCGAGAAGCTCAGATGTATTTGGATGTAGCTCATTGGTATCTTTATTAATAAAGACAGTTAATGGCACGCCCCATGTACGTTGACGTGATACACACCAGTCTGGACGACCTTCAACCATGTTTTCGATACGTTGTTGACCCCAATCAGGGATCCACTGAGTTTTTTCAATTTCGCCCATGGCTGCATTGCGTAAGCCATTTTTGTCCATACTGATAAACCACTGCGGCGTAGCACGAAAAATAATTGGCGTTTTGTGTCTCCAACAATGTGGGTAGCTGTGCTCTAACGGCTGATGTTTTAGCAGCGCGTTCTTTTCTTTAAGCACTTCAACAATGGCATCATTGGCTTTAAAGACGTGTTGACCAGCAAATAGTGGCGTATCTTCTAAATACACACCATTAGCCCCCACAGGGTTAGCGACTTCGATGTTATATTTGTTACCAACCACGTAATCTTCTTGACCGTGACCCGGTGCGGTATGAACGATACCCGTACCTGAATCAGTGGTAACGTGCTCGCCTAAAATAACTGGTACATCAAAGTCATAAAACGGATGGTTAAAGCGAACAAGCTCTAACGCGCTGCCATCACATTGACCTAATACACTGTAGTCTTCAACGCCATAACGCTCCATCGCGCTATCCATTAAATCACGCGCTAAGATCAAGCGCTCTTGCACGCCATCATTAGTTAGCTGAATTAGTACATATTCAACTTTTTCATGCATTGATAACGCACGGTTAGCAGGTAATGTCCAAGGCGTTGTCGTCCAGATAACGGTAGAAATGATGCCTTCGCCGCCATTAGCAGCTTCAATACCCATTTTCTCAAGAATTTGTGCCTCATCGACCGCGTTAAAGCGCACGTCAATGGCTGGTGATTTCTTGTCTTCGTATTCAACTTCGGCTTCAGCGAGTGAAGAACCACAATCTAAACACCAGTGAACTGGCTTAGCACCTTGTTGTAAGTGACCATTGTCGATGATCTTACCCATTGAGCGAACGATGTTTGCTTCAAAATCAAAGTTCATCGTTTGGTAAGGATTTTGCCAATCGCCAAATACACCTAAACGGATGAAGTCTTTACGCTGACCATCCACTTGGCGTTGTGCATAAGCGCGACATTTCTTACGAAATTCTGCTTCTGAAATTTTATGACCCGGTTTACCGTGTTTTTTCTCAACTTGCAGTTCAATTGGCAGACCGTGACAGTCCCAACCCGGAATATATGGCGCGTCAAAACCAGCAATGGTTTTTGACTTAATAATAATATCTTTAAGAATTTTATTTACTGAGTGACCAATGTGAATATCACCGTTGGCATAAGGAGGGCCATCATGTAATACGAAACTCTTGCGGCCTTTTCTTGCTGCACGAATTTTTGTGTAAAGATCCGCTTTGTCCCATGCTTTAAGCATCATAGGTTCGCGGTTTGCCAAGTTTGCCTTCATTGAAAATGAAGTTTTTGGCAGGTTTAAGGTCTTTTTGTAATCACTCATTATTACTCACGCCCATAAAAGGTCTATAAATTAGTAGGTCTATTTATTCGCAGAAAAATATACTTTTGCTGCGATGACATCCTTTTCAATTTGTTGTTTTAACAAATCAAAAGAATCAAATTTCTTCTCATCTCTTATCTTATGAAGTACATGCGTATCTAAACACTTGCCATAGATATCACCTTCAAAATCAAAAAGATGTATTTCTAACTGAATACGAAGCCCATTAACCGTTGGTCGTTTGCCAATGTTAGCGACGCCTTTGTATTCTTTATTCTCTAAATTCACGCTAACCGCAAACACACCTTGAACCGGTGACACTTTGCGATCTAGTGCAATATTTGCCGTCGGAAAACCGATAGTACGGCCCTTTTTATCACCGTGACGTACTCGTCCACTAATAATAAACGGATGCCCCAACATATCCGTGGCGCTCGTCACATCACCAAGTGCTAATTTTTCACGAATAAGCGTACTACTCACGCGATGATTCGATACTTTTAAACTTTGGGTGCTGACTACTTCAAAGCCATGCGTTTTACCCGCAGCCACCAGCATCTCGAAATTACCTTGGCGCTGATAACCAAATCGGAAGTCATCGCCAACCACCAGAAATTTCACACCGAGTTTTTTGACCAACAATTGCTCGATAAACTCTTGTGCCGTCATTGCCGAAAATTTACTGTCAAAACGTACACACAATAAACGCTCAATATCATAGTGCTCAAGCAAGTTTAATTTATCACGTAATCGCGACAATCTTGCAGGTGCTTTGTCAGCATTAAAAAGCTCTTGAGGTTGCGGTTCAAAGGTCATCACCGTGCTTGGTAAAGATAACGTTTTAGCTTGTTTTTTCAATCCATTAAGCACTTCTTGATGGCCCAAATGAACACCATCAAAATTACCAATAGTTAATACACAGCCACGCGATTGCGTATCGATGTTGTGTATTCCACGAATTAATTGCATAAAACTAAGCTATCTCTTGCACCATAAAACTGGCGGATTATATACCATTAGCACCTAAGGCGCAGCTAAAATAGTCGACCTATTTAGCATAAAATAAAATCTATTCTTCTTGCCAAGATACGCGTTTAATCGACGTATTATGATATTGACGTTTAGTGAAAATAACTGTGTTGTCATCAACTACAGTAAAGTCACGTTGTTTAAATGGAACAACCATATTTTCAACCTTGCCCGTGAGTAATGACATTCGATAAAAACTTTTCAATGCATCTGTGCCATAGAGATATTTTTCCGACATGTTAACGAAAACCAGTCCCGTTATAGGTAAAGTAACCGCATATTCCAGTCCGCTTTCAACATTGACTAATTTTTTATCAGCCAAATAAAAAACATTCCCTAAGCCATCTGCCAGTAATTTCTTAATATCTGTCGCCTCAATAGGCTTTATTTGACGAGTCATCAAATCGAATCGTGCTAACTGCTTCTGGTCGTTGACAACACTGGTGAAATATATCCAGTGTGGCTTATTACCCCACTTCATTGCGGTAATACTGGCGTTAGCCAACTCAGTAATTGAATGAACTTTATTCGTTGCCAGCTCAAGGAATGCTATTTCATTGTCTCGTAAAAATAGTAACCGCTTACCATCAGGGGAAATTGTTAACCTTTTTAATTTAGCGGCGTCATCGAAATAAGTAAGTTGTTGTAGCTCTTTATTATCGCTCAACCATATTTGCTTATGACCAGTACGATTAGACACGAAATAATGGCGATGTTGTTCTAATTTCGCAATTTCAGGGAAGAAATCACTACTGTCAGTTGCATGCAAATAGTCAAATTTTGATGCTGTATCGCTAAATAGGTGTCGCCCCATGACCAATTGATACTGTTGTAGATTTTGTTGTGCAAGTAATAGTTGGTTGTCAAATTCTAGTGCTGAATAAAAGGGATTAATCTTTAGAGGCAACATAATGATATCAGCAGCTTTAGACTCAACATTAATTTTAATGAGCTTATTAAATTCATTGACGAGTAAATGTTTTCCATCATCAAACCAGTTAAGAGAAAAATTCAAATGCTCAGCCGACATTTGGTGTAGTAAGCGTGTTTCCTGGGTGGCCAGATCAATCATATAAACACGCATCGGCGCTTTAATTTGCGCTTTCAAATAGGCTAAAAATCGCCCATCGGGTGACAGCCGAAGTTGAATGGTCCCACTCGGGTTATCACTTGGTGGGATCAATATTTTGGCACGTTGTGTTTTCAAATCGTATTGATAAATAGCAGCGCCAGCAAAGCCTTGCACCAACTCAGTGTAATATAAGTAATTCGCGTCAGTGTCTAACTGACCATAACCATTGCGAACTGAACTACAGGGCTTAAGCTTAGTTGGCGAGGTTAACTCAGGGAAAGCCGTTAAATCAAAAAGGGCATAGTGACATTCCTTGCGGTCAATGTTTACTAATTGCGTAAGTAACTTATTTTTACCCGCTTGCCACGATAACCCACCGACCTGGTAGTCAGGCGCTTTTAGAATAACTTCCGCTTGATCACTAGAACGCTTAACGTGCGTATTGACGACGCCTTGATAAATATTGCTATACGCAAAAAATTCTTTGCTAGATGACAACAGTGGATTCGATTCCGCCCCTTGATTCCAAGTGGCAGAAGTGACAGAAAATTCATAATGCTTTGTTGGTGTTTCAACCTTCGTCATTGCGCTATTTAACGGCGTTGATGATTGAGTAGCGTCAGCTTCCGTAAACCATAAATATCCTACGACTATCAAAAGCACAACGATAACGCCCGTTAATACAAGCGTCATTTTATTTGCTATTGAAGTATTAGGGGTTGACGAATGGGTGGGCGAAGTGATTTGTCGGTTCCGTAATTCATCGCCACGTACATCATTGTTAAGTGTCTCACGACCTTTATTGACGGTAGAAGTTTCAACTTCACTGTTTTGGGGTTGAATACAAGAACGATCTGCTTGTTGCACATCATTGACGATTGCTACAGGCACAACATCAACAGTTAAACTATAACCCTTGCGATAATGAGTTTTAATCATTCCAGCTTTGAGTTCAGGATGGCCAAGCTGCTTTCTTAATTCAGAAATTGCTCTATTAATTGCATTATCATCGACAAATGATTGTTGCCATACCTGCTCGACTAGTTCTTGGCGAGTTATTATGCGGGTTTCATTACTAACAAAATAGCTGAGTAACTTGAAACTAAGAGGATCTAATTCTCTTTCAATGTTATCTGATGTAATAAGACAACGTTGGCTTATAAAAAGCCACGGTCCTAATTTAAGATTCACTAATTCTTCCACCTAAACCACTTTTGGCCGCAAAAGCGACAAAACATTATTAAACATTTGATATTAAAATATTTAATCACAAACCTTATCAAGAAAAAATATCTTCATAAGGATTTAATAAGGTTTTAATAGTAAACCAATTATATTAATAAAAACAATGATTAATATGACTTAATAGTTATAAATTGATTTCTCATGCTTTGATAAGCGACTTTCCTCAAAATTCTCACTAATCTTGTCCCCATCGAATCGAGGCAGCAAGTAAACAGCTTCTCTATTTAACAAAAATTACTTAACAAATTTATCCAAAGAGGACATACGCATGACTAACAAGAATATCAACTTACTCGCATTAAGCACCGTACTTGTTGCAACACTATCTATCTCTAATAACAGCCAAGCTGCGATCACAGACACAACGAAAAACAGCCTATTAACTCAGGAAAAGTTAACGCAAAAATTAACCAAACAAAGTGACGCAAAACTTAATCAACTAATGTCATCAATGACATCTCAGTTTGAACAACAACTCTCTCAAACAATATCGATTAAATTTAATCTTTAATAATCAAAAAATTGAACCCTAAATCAAACAATTAATACATAAAGAGAATAACAATGAAAACAACTAAATTATTAAAATCACTATCAGCAAGCGCCATTCTTATTTCTAGCGCTTTAAGTAATTTCGCTGTCGCAGATGCTGCGGTGTGGAAGGTAAGTAATGGCCAAAACGAATTATTTATTGCTGGTACGGTGCATATTTTACCTCCGTCAGAATTTCCTTTACCAACAGAGTTCGACAAAGCATACCAACAGGCTGATTCGATTGTACTTGAAGCGAAACTACCTGATCCGACAGATCAACAAGCACAAATGGCAATGATTCAAAAACTCGCCTATCCCGCTGGCGAAACCTTGAGCCAAAAGATTAGTGAATCAACATATAAAGAGCTCAAGCAATACCTAAGCGGCCTAGGGCTAAACTTAGATGAACTCAATGGCTTTAAACCAGGTTTTGTGCTGAGCATGATGACGATAATGGAGGCTCACAAAGCCGGACTAGCTGGCGAAGGTGTTGATGCGTTTTATGACAAACAAGCTAAAAAAGATAATAAGGAAGTTAACTACCTAGAAACCGCAGAATTCCAACTCAATATGTTGGCAAATATAGGAAAGGACAGCGAAGAAAAATTCATTCTCGAAACCCTTAAAGAAATGAGTAAATTCGAGCCACAGTTAGAACAGCTAATAGCCGCTTGGAGAACAGGTGATATCAACGCAATTGACTCGCTTATCTTGGAGCAAGCCAAAAGTAAAGATCCCCAAGGCTATCAATCCATGTTCACTGATCGCAATCGCAATTGGATTCCACAAATTAGCGAGATGCTTAATGATAAAGAAAAGGAATTAGTATTAGTCGGTGCAGGACACCTTGCTGGCGACGATAGCGTATTAAAAATGTTAAAAGCTAAAGGATACAGTGTCACCAAAATATAATAGCTATTGCAATAAAAAAGGCGCTCATTAAAACATTTTAGTGAGCGCCTTTTTCGTTCTGACACTAGGGCCTAGTCTAATTAATCAGTCACTAAGCTTTTAAGATGTTTTGGTCTAAGTCCTAATACTGCGAACATAGCAAAATAACTAATAGCAGCGACAACAATGAGTTTTGCTAACTCCACCCCTTTGAGCCACGTGTCTTCATCAATCCAGAACCCTTGCTGAGGCATTAAGTAAACAACTATCCCCGCCATAACGAGCGCCGACATTAACGCCTTTACGCCAAATATCATCGTCTGTGATGAAATAGCAAAAATACCATCTTGTTTTAGACGCTGATGCAACCAAAAAGCATTACAAGTTGCAGATAACGCTGTAGCGCCAGCTAAACCAATATAGCCATATTCATAACCAAGGCTTAACACCAAAATTAAGTTAAACACCATATTTGCAATCATTGCTTTAATTCCGATTCTAACTGGTGTTTTGGTATCTTGACGGGCATAAAACCCAGGGGCTAACACTTTAATCAACATAAAGCTCAATAAGCCACACGCATAAGCAGTCAGCGAATACCCTGCCATCGTAACATCATGCTCTTTAAATGCACCGCCGTAAAAAAGTACGTTAATCATCGGTTGAGCCAGCACGATGAGGCCGATCATTGCTGGTATCCCCATTAGCATAACCATGCGCACGCCCCAATCCATTGTCGCTTTGAAGTGAGTATTATCACCGCTATGTTGGCGTGACAATAACGGTAAAATGACCGTTGCAATAGCAATTCCAAACAAACCCAGAGGAAACTCCAAAAGTCGATCAGAATAGAACAACCAACTCACTGAACCACCACTAAGATGAGACGCGATGACAGTGTCTAACAGCAAGTTAATTTGGCCAACGGACACGCCAAATAATGCAGGGATCATTAATGTGCGTATTTTAATCACACCTTCATCATTCCATCCCCATTTGGGACGTACAAGCATCTTTGCCTTGTATAAAAACGGGATTTGAAACAACAATTGAACCAAACCGCCCAAAAACCAACCCCAAGCAATCCCAACAGCAGGCTCATCAAAATGAGGCGAAAAGAAAACAACGGCACTAATGATTGATAAATTTAAAAACACGGGTGTAAACGAAGACACCGCAAAACGCCCCATTGCATTAAGAATAGAGCCTGATAGTCCAACTAAGGTGATAAACCAGATATAAGGAAAGGTAATCTTCAGCATGAATGAGGCTAAATCATACTTGTGCGCATCGGTGCCATCATTGAGCCATTCCAAAAACCAGCCATTGGCAAATATTGCTGCCAACACAGGAGAACCAATAACCCCCAAAATAGCAACAACGGTAACAATGGTCCCTAATGTACCCGATACATAAGCAATTAGGCGCCTAACTTCATCTTCACTTTTTTGAGTTTGATATTCGCTAAGCACTGGAACAAACGCTTGTGCAAAAGCACCTTCTGCAAATAAGCGACGCAGAAAATTAGGAATTTTTGCTACTAGGTAGTACACATCAGCGACAGCACTCGCCCCCAGTACATTGGCTAGCATTACGTCACGTACTAATCCTAAAATACGCGACACAAAGGTCATCACACTGACAATGAGACCTGAACGTAATAATTTTTTACTCAACGAAAAATCCCTAACTTTAAAACCCAATCGGTAGTTGTGCCATAGTTTATCTAAATAGCACCTTAACCACAGCATGATTTATTACATTTAGTAAAATTAGTGTGTTGAATGCAATCGTCATACTAAAAATAGTGCTTCATTCAAATTCACGGTATAAACTCTTAAAACTCAACTCAGTGTCGACCTATTATGAAATCATTAACAACACTACTTGTTTTACTATTATTTATCTCATTCCCCATAACGGCTTCTGACAAAGAAGGCGCGGGCCAAGAAATTAAAAATATCGATATTTTGATGCAATATATTGATGACTATAATCAAGGGCGATTGGATGCCATGCTAAAAGTGATGAGCACTGATATTCAATGGATGAGCATTGATTCAAATAAAATAACTGTCGAAACGAAGAATAAACAACAACTTGCGCAGGCGTTGAAACCATATTTAAGAGGTGGCAATTCGACTCAATCGTCACTAATGCACGTTTTTGAGAACGGCAATTTTGTTAGCACGTTAGAGAAAGCATCATGGCAATCAAACGGTCAGATGAAATCGCAATGTAGTATTGCCATCTACGAATTCGATAAAAACCTTATTAAGAATGTCTGGTATCACGCGGCTCAATCATGTGACTAATTATTCGTAACAAATCGATACATTTAATAGAGGAACTTAAACCAGATGTGTTGTTCGTAATATTCTCTATGTCGTGAGTGGTAACGCCATCACTCATGTGTGAAAGATAAATTACATTGGAAAGTAGCATGGTTAAACGTACATATTCGGTTGTTTTACTCAGTTTTATCGTATTTTTCACCACTACAGCGTTTGCTGCGAAAAATTCATCTCTTTTTAAAGAGTTTACTATCGACTCTCCATTGACGTTAACTCATAACGTGATGATTGCTGACATATCATCAATACCCGGCAAAGAGCTGATTACATTAGGCGTCGACAAAGACAATCAATCTTGGTTAATCATTTATAAACAAATGATAAATAGCCAAGGGTTCGAAGTTCTGGACCAAATTATGCTCGATAAATCTATTTCTCGATTTGATATCAGTGAATATCATGAAGGCCACCAGCAGAAAATATTTTTCATGAGTCACAACCAAGTGATGCTTTATGAACCCTCATTAGGTGTTGGTAAAGGAAGCATTAAGACACTTGGCAACATTCAAAGCTTATTCCTTGATGAAAACCCACAATTCATTGCTAAGGGCGATTTTCTTGTTGAGTTAGATAACAGTGGTAATAATCATATTATTAGTCATCACTTCACTGGCGTAAATATCTACAATCTAGACGGCAATTTTTCACAGCGAACTCAACTAAATATAAAACCACAAATTGCCATGGAAAATGATGCTGCCGAATTTACGAAACAAAAACTCTACGTCTTCGATACTAATTTTGATAACAAACTAGACGTAATAACTGTCGGCGATGGCGAACTCATCGCTCATGTACAAAACAACGAAGGTAGTGAATTTTCAATTCAAAAAATCAAATTAAACGACTCAATTAGCGGCGTAAATTGGTGGGAAAAACGCGATGCGTCTGGTGATAGTTTAGATCAAACAACTTTAGTCTATCGCTCGCTAGAAGAAATTCGTGACGTCAATGGTGACGGCATTATCGATTTAATCGTTAAATATACCCAAAGCTCAGGCGTTTTAGATCGCGCAAACAATTTTGAGGTCTTTTTTGGAAAAAATCGCAACGGCAAATTAACCTTTGATAATAAAGCGAATACGGTGGTCACAGGAGAAGGAACACTCACAGGTCTGCGCTTACTAGATATCAATAATGACGACAAACTTGAGGTAGTACTCTCAGGCTTTGATATTGGCATTTCTCAAATCATCGGCGCGTTAATGTCTGGCAGTATCGATCAAGATGTGTATCTTTATCAACTCGACAATCAATTGGCATTCTCCGAAGACGCTGATGTCGAAAAGGAAGTTGAATTAAATTTTAGTATTTCTTCAGGCCAAAGCGGTAACCCAGTTGTTGAATTGCTCGACGTAAATGGTGATGGTTTAAAAGACTTCCTACTCTCTAGCGGTGAAAAGACGTTAAAAGTCTATCTCGGTCAAAACGGCAAGCGACTATTTAGTAAACGCTCACAACGTTATAAAACCGAGCTCCCTAAAGACGGTAATGTCTTTGAAGTTAATGATATTAATAACGATGGCAAAGACGACATCGTTTTTAAATATGGACGATTAGACGGCAATGAAAAGAGAAAGCAATTTAAAGTATTAATTAGTAAATATTGACCTATACAATAAATAAATTGAGTAGAACAAATGCGAACTCACTAACATTTTTTAGTTTCTTCAAATAAAATCTGATTTAGGGCTAGGACTCACCATTAAATGTTGATAGAATTCGCCCGTTATCATAACGGCCAACTTTGTTAACGCTATTTTTACTCGTAAAAACAGCGTCAGTTTTGCCTTTAGTGGTAAAACTAAACAAAGTAGAGACTGTTATGTCTCCCTTTTAATCATTCGCGATTGATATTAGGTGATAAATCGGGCATAATCCCCGGCCTTAAAATAGTCTCGCATAAGTAAAGTTCTAGGAGTTCACCTTGGCTAACATTAAATCTGCTAAGAAACGCGCTATTCAAGCTGAAAAAAATCGTCAGCATAACGCAAGCCGTCGCTCAATGATGCGCACGTACATGAAAAAAGTTATGTCAGCTATCGAAGCTGGTAACAAAGAAGATGCAACTAAAGCATTTGCTGAAGTTCAACCTGTTTTAGATCGCTACGCGACTAAAGGTTTAATTCACAAAAACAAAGCTGCTCGTCATAAGTCTCGTTTAAACACGCTTATCAAAGCACTTTAATTCGACCTTAGATGTTGTAGTTAAAAAACCGGCTTAGGCCGGTTTTTTTATGCCTGTAATTTAGTTAGTCGACACAACATCAAAACGCCCATTGTATTAACGTAAGACTATCTCTAGAATGTTTCCGTCCTTTAATCAAATACGGAATTATAATGAAGTCTCTTCTTCTTCCCCTCACTATGATTGGTGCGCTAACCATGCCTAGCATGGCATTAGCCAATGACTCAGTCGACAAAGCATCGCTTGAAAAAGCTCATCAGTTACGTGATAGCGCATTACGCTCAAACTTGGGTTACGACATTGTTGAATCACTGACTGTTGAAGTAGGACCGCGCTTAGCCGGTACACCAGCAGATCTCGTTGCAGTTGCTTGGGCAGAAGATACATTTAAAGCGTTAGGTTTTGATAAAGTCTACAAACAGCCTGTTGAAGTTCGTCACTGGGAACGCGGTTTCGCCAAAGCAAGCGTTACAGCACCATTTCCACAACCATTAGCGATTACCGCCTTAGGCGATAGTATTGCTACCCCTAAAGGTGGATTAAAAGGTGAGTTAGTATTTTTTGATTCAGTTGATGAATTACGTCAAGCAAATCCAAACGATGTTAAAGGGAAAATCGTCTATATTGACGCGCGAATGCACCGTCACTTAGAAGGTAAAGAATACAGCACAACCGTTGCTGGTCGTTCAATAGGCTCATCAGTTGCTAGTAAAAAAGGCGCTATTGGTCTTATCATTCGTTCAATTGGCACAGACTCTTCTCGCTTTCCGCATACCGGTAATATGAATTACAAAGATGGCGTTAAAAAGATTCCTGCTGGCGCTATTTCAACATCAGATGCCATGATGTTAATGCAAATGAAAAAACGCGGTTTACCAATTTCAATCAACATGGAATTAGAAACCCGCGCCTATAAGCCGAAAACGTCATATAACGTTATTGGTGAGATTACTGGTAGCAAATACCCAGACGAATATATCTTAATTGGTGCTCACCTTGACTCTTGGGATGAAGGCACCGGTGCATTAGATGATGGTGCAGGTGTTGGTATCGTAATGGCAGCAGCACATGAAATAAAAAAACTAAAACCTAAACGTACTATCCGCGTTGTCTTATTTGCCAACGAAGAAGGCGGCCTCATCGGTGCTAAAGAATACCGTAAAGCCAATGCCAAAGATCTTCATAAGATAAAACTTGCTGGCGAATCAGATTTTGGTGCACGTAATATTTGGCGCTTTGATAGTCAAGTTCATCCAGACAACCTAGATGTTATGGCACATATCAACAAGGTACTTAAACCATTAAGTATCAACAGTGGTAACAACAAAGCTGGCGGCGGCCCAGATGTCTCAATCTTGCCAGAAAAAGGCGTGCCAGTATTTAGTCTTCGTCAAGATGGTACAGACTACTTTGACTACCACCACACGCCAAATGATACGTTAGACAAAATCAATCCAACTGAGTTAGCACAAAACGTTGCTGCTTGGGCGGTAGTTGCCTATGTCACAGCACAGGCTGATGAGAAGTTATTGCCTTTACCAAAGAAAAAGTCAGCCAAGTAATACCTAGACTTAACATAACTTAATATAGAGACCTCTACATGTAGAGGTCTTTTTTTGTTCAAAAAAGCTGCAATTCAATCATTTTTTTCGTAAGCTAACTTTCAGTGAGAGAAATCTCGTCGGTACCGCACTAATAATTTTAATGAAAAGTTATTGTTAAGGACAAGACAGTGCTGAAAGTTGTAGGTGAAGATTCTGCAGTCAATAACACTGCAAAAAATAAGAAATCGAACTTTGACCCTTGTGAGATAGTGACAAGGATTAATAATGGCGATCAAAGTGCTGAAATAGAATTGATTAATTTTTATAGCGATCGACTTCTGTATATATTGACAAGAAAGTTCTCAGATCTCGACATCTGTAAGGATGCTTTGCAAGACACATTTATCATCGTTCTTAATAAAATAAAGAATGGATTAATCAACGACTCAACCAAACTCACCGCCTTTATCCGCTCTACAGCAATAAACAGTGCACTAATGATTATCAGAAAAAACAAAAAATACATTGATGCCAGTGATAGTAATATTATTAACAATTTAACAACACCTGAACTTTCAAGCAGTGAACAAATTGAACAACGTCAGCTAGCAACAATGGTTATTGATGTTATAAACAGTTTAAAAAACGAGCGAGACCGTACAATTCTAACCAGTTTTTATATTTCTCAGCTAGATAAGCTGCAAATTTGTCAACAACTCGATATCACGCCTAATCATTTTGACAAAGTAATATACCGCTCTAAACAACGCCTTAAGCAGTTAATCTTGACAACTAACAATCCAAGTTTTATGACGAGTATTAGCCAGTGGTTTCGTCAACAAATAGAGGGAACCAGGCATGAATAATTCTATTAATTATCATTCACAAATCCGTGATTACCTTTTAAACCGATTGACACCGCAACAAGAAGAATCATTCGAAATCTGGCTACTCGAAACACATGGTGCGCAAGAAGAAGTAGAATTAGAGCGGGTTATGCTTGAAGGCGCTAAAGAACTTACAGATATCGCTTGTTTTCAAGGCAAAAAAGTCGTCAAAGAGAGCCCGAAGAAACATTCATATTCTATCTTTCTCCCAAGCGTTGCAGCTGCCGCTGTTATTGCGTTTTCAATAACACTCTTATGGCCTATATCACAAAACATCAGCTATCAAGAAGTTTATATCGAGCAATTGAGAAGCCATGAACCTCCAAAAGTTGCAATAACTTCAAAAGACGATAGCTCGAACTATCAATTTATTGTGGCACTCGATGATATGGAACCACCAGCATTTGATGTCACCATTACAGATAACAGCACCAAACAAGTTGTATTTAATGAAATCGTCAAACCTAACGCTCATGATGAACTCGTCATAAACATTAAAAAATCAACGTTGAAATCAAACGAATATCGCCTTGATATCAAGCCGCTTATTTATCAGCAGTCCGTTAGCTTTATTTTACAGGTATCTCCATGATAAAGCTTTTATTAGCAAGTATTTCTATATTTATTACCTTATTTTCGACAACTTTAAAGGGTCAGCCACTTACCATTAGTCAGGGTATTCATGAACAATCGTTCAGTGTTGAATTGATTAATGAAGATAAACCGGTTGTAACATTTAATATTGAACGCGACGGGCTGTTAATTGTAGAGATAAAACAACAAGGCGATTTCTTATCAGAACGACTATGGATTGATGGCACCCCACAACTCTATATGGATTTGTTTGGCTTTACCGAGGGAAGTGATTATGTTTCTAAAAAAGTGAAAACTGGAGATATCGTTAGTTTAGAAATTAAGAGTTACTTTAAGAAAGAGATAAATAACAATATTGATATAGTAGTTACTATTGTCTCAACTGAACATAAATCATTCGATGAATATCTCGTCGCTTTTAATACTATCAACTTGTTAGCTAAAAAAACCAAGCAAGCTTATTCTGATAGTGGAAAGAATTTCAAAAATCTCTTAGAGCAAACACTTCAATTGAGTACTCAAACGAGAGAAGTAATACGAAATTTACCTTTTGAACAGTTAAAACAGAATTTGACTTTTAATCACGCCGTACTTCTTAGTGATATAGGAAAACGAAAGCAATCATTTGAACTCTTTGAGTCTTTGCGGCATAAAAAAGTAAACCGTGCACTCACACTGCTCACCAATTATTACGCCGCCCTATTACTTCCTGATTATTTTGAACAAGAAGAACTATTATCGATTCTAGACAAAGCGATACTTTCATCAAATGATTACAATAGCTATTTATATGAAAACGCAAGAATGGATCAATGTACGGCTCTTCAACAGCAAGCTTCTGATAATACTTTAGAATGCTTTGAACTAATCATTAAAGAGCAGTTACTCGAGCATGCACCGCTGAAATTAGCCGTTTTACAGTCTAACTTAGCCCATCTTAGTTTTTCAAAGCACAAATACATGCGATCGATAATACTTGGGAAGAACAGTTTAGAAACCTTAGAAAAAATAAAGGATAACGCAATACTAAAGCAAAGCTATGCAAAGAAAAAAGCAATTTTTGAATATCAACAAGCGATTAGACTTAATTCCCTTGGGCTAGAAAATCATGCTCTCGAAAAAATACTCTCTTCAATCAAAGTGTTTTCCAAATATAATCAACGGGAGTTCTTATTAAATAGCATAATTGAAGTTGGAAATATCTATTTAAGTAATAACCAAGGACAAATAGCCCATTATTTAGCAAGTTTTGTACTGTCCAATATCACTGATGGCTTAAAATCAGATCATTATCATCTCCTTGAAAATGCCCTATTTCTCGCAGCCAAAAGTGCTATTTATGAAAAAAAAACGGATGCGGCTCAAGAGTACATTAATCAAATTTATAAGCTATCAAGTAAGAATTCGGATAAACAGGCTGAATACAAAATGGCTATCCAGTTTTTTAAATATCAAATTTCTAAGAGCCCCAAACTTGCGAAAGAACTCATAGAATTATTTAAAGAATCAAGCAGTAGTAATAGGAAAAAGCCTAAATGGATATTGCGAGTCACCCAGTTGTTAATAAAAACGAATAACGTTAAAGGTGCCTCAGAGCTCATAGCACAGCTAAATAATGCTAAATTGTCCTTTAAAGATGAGATCGCCTTTCTGAAATACAACTCGCAGCTTTCTTTGTTAAGTAAAAAAAATGAGCAGGCAATCAAAACGGTCAATAAGGCTATTGATAGAATTGAAATACAGTATCGTCATCTAGATAACATTGGATTAAAACGTAATTTTTACGGTATTTTTAGCGATGTATTCGCATTAAAAACTAAAATTCTAATTTCACAATACGAAACACACAAAGACGTTAATTTGCTGTACGAAGCGAGCCAACTTAATTTCCCTAAAATTGCTCCTTTAAGAGAAAATCAATATGACATTTCGTCGTCAATTGAGAGACAGCAGATAGCAAATGAGTTAGCTGATTTGACAATGAATGAAAGTAATACCGTTAAAATAGTTACCAAACTTTTAGCCCTAGAAAATTTCTATAATAAAAACCTGAAACAAAAAAAGACGAATCGATTAACCCAGCTACAAGTTGATAATGCAGCTGCTAGGGGAATCACTTTACATTATGTTTTGATGTCAAATGAATCTCTTTTATTCATCTATCAAAATAATAAAATTACATTCCATAGACTTCCCAGTGAAGAAATCATTAATAGCCAAATTAAATCGCTTTTCCTTGCAATAGAGAAACGCTCAGATAGCGCTTTCACAATAGCCCAAAAAATTAGCGAAATTTTAATTCCAAAAAAGTTATGGCAATCTCCAAACGTACAAGAATTAACGGTTATTGGCAGCGGGCTCACATGGCAATTACCATTTAATATCTTACCTGATATTCAAAGCTCTACATGGAAAGATAAATTACTTATCGATAAATTTATCGTCAAGAAATCTCTTACACTGAAAAATTCTTCATCACTCCTCGATTTACCCAAAATCAACATTTTGTCCATAAGCGATCCCATTTTCTCAAATAATGATGCGAGAGCTCCCAAAATAAACGCAATGCTCGGACATTCGAAAACACTCAGTAGACTAAAAAGTAGTAGAGTTGAAACCCTAAGCTTAAAAAGGTCTTTCAACAATAATAAAATAGAAGATATATCAGGGTTCTCTGCTACAAAATCAAAATTCATAGAATTGGTGAATAACACCTCTCCTACTTTAATTCACATTGCAAGTCACAGCTTTGCCTCATCAGAAGAATATAGAAATGCCGGAATTTTCTTTACGGCTTTGAACCGTAGTGGTGAACAACAAGATCATGTATTAAAACTTCAAGAAATTGAGCAATTAAGAAATAACGCTGAATTGGTCGTATTAAGTGCTTGTGATAGCAATATTGGAAAGACGACATTTAAATCCCCCATTGATGGTTTAGCTATTGCTTTTATTAACTCGGGTGCACGAAGAGTTCTCGCGAGTCAGTGGAAAGTGCCATCAAGATCAACAGCATTATTGATGAAGAATTTCTATCGTCACTTGTCAAATTCAAAAAGTTATAGCCTTGCTCTCAGATCGGCGTCACAAGATGTGAGAAAGCAATATCAATACCCTGCAAGGTGGGCTGGATTCACAATTACACATAACTATATCGGAGAACCACATGAATAATCCCCCTGAAAAATTAAAACTAAAATTTGATGATGAAACCTGTAACCATCCATTAAATATTTTACGATTAAAAAAATTGAAGTTTGAGTTTGTTGAAGAGAATGTTGTTAAGTGTATTAAAGCAAAAAGCTGCACAGCTCAAAGCAATTGTAGTGATATAGGAGATATCTGGTTACAAGTAGAACGGGCAAATGTCATACGTCACTTATATGACAATTACACGTTAATTTCAGGATCATGTATAGAAAAAAACGGTACAGACAACATAATCTGGACTTATTTAATAGAAGTGTTTAACAAAGACTTCAAGATGAATGTAATTGGGTATAGCACAAAAGGCAGCATACCAGTTAATCCTCGCGGCCCTGCCTCCGCAGTTGGAAAAGTTGAGACATAAACCTCTGTTCTTAAACCAGCACCGGATAAATTGACGCTATCAAACACGCCGCCATGGTGTAGTTAAAAAGCGTTAACCGGCGTTGGTTGCTTAACAACACACTAATTTTTTGCCCGAGTATCGTCCAAACACCAACCGATGGCACATTCGCCATAATAAAAATTGAGGCGATGACGGCAATGGATAGCACGCTACGATCTGGAGAATAGACGCTAATGGCCGTGAGTGCCATTGACCATGCTTTTGGGTTAACCCATTGAAATGCACAGGCTTGAAAAAATGTTAACGGCTTAGCCCCTTCAACCTCACTTTGTGTTGGCTTTCCTGAGCGTGCAATTTTATAAGCTAAATAAACCAAATACACTATGCTTAATACTTTTAACACTAGGTGCGAAGTCGGAAATTGGTCAAATACAGTCATCAACCCCATACCCACTAATATCACCATTAAGCCAAAGCCTAATGTGATTCCAGCCATGTGAGGCATAGTGCGTTTAAAGCCAAAGTTAGCGCCAGAGGACATTAACATTAGATTATTTGGTCCCGGTGTCACCGTTGAAACAACGGCAAAAACAGCTAAAGCTGCAAGTAATTCAATAGTCATCTCTAATTCCTTAATTATTTATCTCGCAGACAATTATATTGACTAATTATTGAAATTATCTTGCTTTGCGTGTGCTTGAACTGCTAATTTTGCAATCTATGAACAAATTAGATCGTATTAACGAAAGAATATTGCATGAACTATCAAGCGATGGCCGTGTCAGCAATGCCGAGCTCGCACTACGGGTTGGATTATCGCCCTCAGCGTGTTTACGTCGCGTGCAAGAACTAGAACGCAACGGAGTCATCAGCGGTTATCGCGCAGTGCTTAATAAAAGCGAATTAGGGGTGGGTTGTGTTGCTTATGTAATGGTTGGCCTATCTAACCATACAAAGGATGCTCAGTTGGCCTTTGAGGCTGCTATGGCAATAGCATATCAAGTTGTCGAATGTCATAACATCACTGGCTCTTACGAATACTTAATCCGAGTTGAAACCAGTGACTTGAATACCTACAAAAATTTTCACACTGAAGTGCTAGGCACTTTAGCCCAAGTAACGTCTATATCGACCTATGTCGTCATGGAGTCAACTAAAGACCAGCGCTCGTAACGCTGTTAACTATTTAGGCTTCTAATTTACGTGTAAATACCATATCTTGCGCGTTCGATTGTTCAGCATCATATTGATAACCTTCATAATCAAATGCCTCTAACTCTTGAGGCGTTGAGACGCGTTTATCAATCATATAACGCACCATTAAGCCACGCGCTTTTTTAGCGTAAAAGCTAATAATTTTATATTGACCATTTTTATAATCTTTAAAAATTGGCGTGATAATTTGGGCATTAACATTCTTTGCTTTTACTGCTTTAAAATATTCCGTCGATGCTAAATTCACCAACACTTCGCTGCTCGCTTCTTTCAAGGCGCTATTTAATGTTTCCGTAATCTTATTTCCCCAAAACTCATACAAGTTTTTACCACGAGAATTATCAAGTTTAGTACCCATCTCTAGGCGATAAGCTTGCATTAAATCCAGTGGGCGTAATAAACCATAAAGACCAGATAAAATACGCAGATGTGACTGAGCAAATTCAAGATCATCGTTAGTTAAGGTGTCCGCGTCCAAGCCGACATAGACATCACCTTTAAATGAATGCACAGCGTGCTTGGCATTTTCAGTGTTAAATGGCGTAGCCCATTCACCAAACCGCGCCGCATTAAGGCCAGCTAATTTATCACTAAGCTTCATCAATGACGCAATATCAGTGGCTGAAAGTTCCTTACAACGCTCTATCAGGATTTCAGCTTCACCTAACAATTCACATTGCCCTGCTGGCAGATCTTTTGCTGGAGTTTCAAAGTCGAGTTTCTTTGCTGGAGAGATGACCGCTAGCATTTTATAAAGCACCTTAATCAATAATATTTTTGGTTATTGTACTAAGTAATACAGGCAATTCAACCATGCTAATTACAAGGATAAATGTGACGAAAATAACGATTTCATGACACAAGTGACAGTTTTATAACTTCTCGTAATTAAATTACACAATTAGCCTTTGGATCTCTTAAATTACATGTTATATGTAATTACAACAAAATTTAAACCGCTCAGCAGTATTTAGGACCTGTTATTCTTTGAAGAATGAATTTTGTGCAATTGACAAGAATTTTTCGCACGGCATGAGGAGCGACACCTAGTTTACCTAGGCGAGCGACGAATAACACAGCGATAATGTCTTGTCATTGCATCCGAAGGACAGCGTTTGTTCGTTATTTATATGGCGTTATCGCCTGCTAGCTTAGCCCACTAAGCGTCGCAGTCTCTGCCTTGTATAAACTCCGAACAATTCGCTGCAAAAGCCTTCTTCAGAGAGCCACAGGCCCTTAGTATACTCACTACAGCGCTTGCCTTATTAGGAATAAATACCGTAATGAATAAATTAGAACAACTTAAAACAATGACTTCTGTTGTTGCAGACACTGGCGACTTCGAAGCGATCAAATTATACAACCCAGAAGATGCGACAACTAATCCGTCGTTAATTTTAAAAGCAGCTCAATTACCGCAATATCAATCTTTAGTAACCGACGCGATTGCCTTTGGTAAAACAAATGGCGAATCACAAGCACAACAACTTTCAAGCGCGAGTGATTACCTTGCTGTTGCCATCGGCCGAGAAATCTTAAATACCATCCCTGGCCGTATTTCAACAGAAGTTGATGCACGTCTATCATTTAATAAAGAAGCATCTCTTGCCAAAGCAAAACAACTTGTTGCAATGTACAAAGATGCAGGTGTTGATAAGAGTAAGATTTTAATTAAACTTGCTTCGACATGGGAAGGTATTTGCGCTGCAAAAGAGCTAGAAGAAGAAGGGATTAACTGTAACCTAACGCTACTATTTAGCTTTGCTCAAGCAAAAGCGTGTGCAGAAGCGAACGTATTTCTTATTTCACCGTTTGTAGGTCGTATTTTGGATTGGTACAAAGCTAATACAGATAAGAAAGAATACGCTAGTCATGAAGATCCTGGCGTAGTATCTGTAACAGAAATCTACAAATACTATAAAACTCATGGTTACAACACAGTAGTAATGGGCGCAAGCTTTAGAAACACAGGTGAAATCCTTGAACTTGCGGGCTGTGATAAGCTAACGATTAGTCCTAACTTGTTACAAGAACTTGAAGACGCTGAAGGCGAAGTTGTTCAAAAGCTTGTAAATAACTTTGAACAGCAAACTGCACCAACCCCTTTAACAGAAGCACAATTTAGATGGGAAATGAACGAAGACCCAATGGCAACTAACAAGTTGTCCGAAGGCATTCGTAATTTTGCTGTAGATCAGAATAAGCTAGAAGACATGCTATTAGCCCAATGGAACTAGTATTTATCTACTAAAAGATGAGCTAAGTCACTAAAAAAGTTTTATTTTTTTATTGACTCCTTCTGCATAATGAGTTAATTATTAACCAATCATTCAGCAGAAGGAGTAAACCATGGACAGGTTAGAATTTGCGGCGAACTATGATGCAGTACCAGCAAAACGCGGTCGCCCTAAAGGTAGTAAAAAGAAAAAATGGCGTGAAATTGAAGCCATTCAGGATAGACAACGATTAGCAAAAGAGCTAACTGATTTAGATTTAGGTCATGAATATAATATTGATGACATTGATCTCGATTTTTAAGGCTGATTCATTCAAAATAAAAAGCGCCCATTAAGGCGCTTTTTTTATGCTGAAAATATACTAGGTACTTACTTGAACACGATCCCAACAACTATTCATTCTTCTTGGCTACCACTGTTCCAACAAGAGTTTTCAAAAGACTACATTAGTCAGTTACTTTCTTACTTAGAACAACAAAAAAGTGATGGCATTGTAATATATCCACCTGCTTCAATGTGGTTCAAAGTATTTGAAATGCCTTTAGCTGACATAAAACTAATCATTGTCGGTCAAGATCCATATATCAATGAAAATCAAGCAATGGGGTTGTCATTTAGCGTACCTAAAAGTGAAAGAATTCCGCCAAGTCTGAGAAATATCTATAAAGAACTCCAGACAGATCTTGGTATTATCGCACCGCAACATGGCGATCTGAGCCGTTGGTTCAATGAAGAGTCAATATTTTTACTCAACGCGTCCTTAACTGTTGAGGCAGGTAAAGCAGGTAGTCACCTTAAAAAAGGTTGGCAACAATTCACCGCCGCAGCAATCGAATTCATCAACCAACACGCTAGCAATACAGTGTTTTTAGCCTGGGGCGCCTTTGCCCATAAATGCTGTGCCAACATCGATATTAACAAACATGCTGTAATTAAAACTTCACATCCTAGTCCACTTGGCGCTTACAAACAGATGAAAACAGCACCTGCTTTCTTGGAGTCAAAGTGCTTCAGCCAAGCGAATCATTACCTCACAGTAAAAGGTCGTAGCGCGATAGATTGGCGTATCGATTAAGAGCTAAGAGAACACTTACAAATCAGATTACACACGCTTACGTCATAAGCAATACGATAATGGCAAGATGCATAGGTATATATTAGATCGAGGTATTCCTATGCAAAAACTATTACTTACTGCTGTTTCGGCATTTAGCCTACTAACAGTCGCTGGCTGCGGCTCATCGAGTTCGAGTGCGGTTTCAGCTCTAGCTCCGACTCCGACATCATCTCTGTCTGCCGAAACAATTGCACTGGGCATATCTCCTGTGCCTAATAATCTATCGAACACATACACTGCTGCATTAAAGTTTAATAGATATACCAGCCTCATAACCCCTAACGGCGGTGAAATAGGTATCGTAGCGCAAGATGGCCTTACCGATAATCAAATCGTTCGGGCTCGCTCAATTCTCGCTTTTTACTTAACTAACGTTCCGGGTACTAAATATGGAAGTGACAAAAGCGCTGTTGCGAATAAACTTGCTGAAAATGGTGCGAAACTATTGTTATTAAATGGCGTTGATGACGGTACTAATGCAGGCGCAGAATTAAACGGTCAACCACTATATTTTGGCGAGCTTCAAGTTGAAGGAGGCGCATGGTATATCAACCAAAACTATGAACATCGCGATGCTTCGTATGAAGAAATTCTCCATTTCATCCATGACTATGGTATCGGTGTCGATCAAAATCCAAGTTTTATTGGTGCACTACCTGACTATCAAGCAGAAATTAGAGCGGCAGAAGTAGATGCCTCAGCCAAGAAATTATGGGGAATAGGGCAAGATTCTTGGCTTCAAGAGTTAACGGCAGAAAATAGCCTAACTCAGGAATATCTTGCGGCAGTCATTGATTCTTATTATGGATTATGGGGGGCATGGCAACCTGAAACTGATGCTCAAAAAGGAAATGGCATGTGGGGATTATATGTCGGTAAAGACCGTAAGGATACGGCCGACGATGATCCAATGGGTACCCAGGTTGTACAGCAGTTTTTTTCACCAGTCATCACCTATAATGCTCGTATAGATGAGACCTTCAATGGCACATTTACACTTTCATTCAATACGGCATTACCTTACACTCATCATTCTCAATATCTTAAGGATGTTACACTGACAGGAACTAATGCGAGTGGCGTTAAAGTTAATCAATACAACAATAACATCACAGGTAATGACGCGGAGAATACCGTCTATTTCTCTGGTAATTATTCTGAATATCAAATTAGCTTTGAAAACAATACTGTCATAGTTGAAGACCTTCAAGATGACAGAGAGGGAACAAATACGTTAACCAGTATCGAAAAACTCAGTTTTTCGGACACTGTCGTAAATTCACCGACTGAGTAATCAATTAGTGCCCCCCATTTAATAGGACTCCATGTATTTCTGCATAGAGTCCCTGTTAAACAGATAGCATCTTAACTCCACACCTTTTGCAACTAAAAATATTACTGCCCCGCCCATCGATTAAAAGTAACCTAGAAACTACATAGCTGTAGGTAATAGAGCTATCATAGACTGTTGCCGAAATGCACTAATGTTTCAAGCACAAGCGCCGACATGAACGTAAGTAATTGCAGAATGCATTCTTTCTAGGATGTACGTTATTAGAATAACGCAAGAGCAGTTATCAAAATGCACAGACGTGACCACTATCCGACGTTGATGGGACCTATCATCACACATAATTAACTAAACGTCAGAAAGCAAAAAAGCCGCTACATTTCTGTAGCGGCTTTTTCTAAATAGGTGTTT
>OJBM01000158.1_pt1 | contig 30121 bp, 26 predicted proteins | sample 1591061 | NCBI WGS metagenome assembly OJBM01 (sample SAMN05416872, study PRJEB24817) | seawater metagenome | isolation source: Sea water | place: Canada:Atlantic | collected 2013-11
CATGCCTAGTCTCGTGGGCTCGGAGATGTGTATAAGAGACAGATTCAGTAGGTTAATTTGGTCGGAACGAGAGGATTTGAACCTCCGACCCTTTGTCCCCCAGACAAATGCGCTACCAAGCTGCGCTACGTTCCGATTATCGATTTTAGTTGACTAAATCAGTACTAATATTAACGTGAAATTCTTAGATTTCAAGTAGTAACATGGATGTCATTCAGCGCGAGTATTCAATTCCCAACATTTCTTTATAAGTTGTCCCATTAATGGGATTGACTATTCAATTGGCCATCCCATTTTCGAAACTCCATCGTGAAATAAATTATTTTATATAAGTTAAGTTTTTGATTTTGTTTAATTTAGTGTTTTTGGCACGTCCTTTGTAATACATGGCTAACTTAGGTCAAAAGTGAGCCGGAAATGGACATTGTAAGAGACAGTAAAAAATCAAAACGTAAACCCTTGTTAATCGCGGGTGCTGTAGGTGTGTTAGTGGTTGGTGTTATCGGCTTGATGATAAAACCAAGCAACGCGTCGTATGTGGTTGATAAAGACGCGCTACTTTTTGCAACGGTTGAGCAAGGCGATATGAAAGTACGGGTGCGCGGTACTGGTGTATTAGCGTCGAAAGATATTCGATGGTTGGCCACCGATGTGGCAGGACGTGTTGAGCGCATCGTGACCAAAGCTGGTGCTCTCGTAAAAAAAGGTGATGTTATTTTAGAGTTGTCGAACCCACAGCTTGTGCAGCAAATGCAAGATTTCGGTTGGCAGCTTGAAGAAATGCAGGCGGAAACGACGGCGCTTGAGGTATCACTTGAATCACAATTATTAGATCAAGAAACAGTCGTTTTGAATGAACAGCTTAATTACGAGCGTGCAAAGTTAACTTTTGATGCTGAAAACTCGTTGTTAACGCAGGGCGTTATTGCAATTTCTAAAATTAAACACCAAGAAGCTCAAATCGAGGTTAAGCGTTTTAAGCAACGTTGGGATTTGGAAAAGAAACGTTTAGCAAAGCGTCGTGAAAATCATGATGCCCAGCGTTTATCTTATAAAGCGAAACTAAAGCGTTTAAGTCACAGCTTAGCGCGTGCGCAAAAGCAGGTCGATAATCTGACGGTTCGCGCCAGCATGGATTCTATTGTACAAGAAATGCCACTGGAGCTTGGACAACAGGTTAATCCTGGCAATAACTTGGCGCGATTAGCTCGCAGCAGCTTATTCATCGCTGAGCTACGCATTCCAGAGAAACTCATTAAGAATGTCAAAATATCGCAAGCCGTGAGTGTTGATACGCGCAGCTCGATAATTAAAGGGCATATTATTCGAATCGATCCTGCGGTTGTTAATGGCACAGTACAGGTTGATGTGGATTTACTTGGTGAATTACCCATTGAAGCACGTCCTGATCTGACAATCGACGGGGTTATCGATATTGCAGACATTGAAAATACCTTATTCGTCAAACGCCCTATGTACGCCAAAAACGATACCCAAGGAAGAGTTTACGTGCTCGATGAGCAATCACAGGAAGTGGTTAAGCGCGATATTGAATATGGGCAAACATCCAATCAATTTATTGAAATTAAATCTGGGCTTAAACCGGGGGAGAGCATTGTGGTCTCTGACGTTACGGCTTGGCAGTCACATCAAAAAGTTAGCATTAATTAGAAGGAAATCATTATGAGCACTGAAAATAACGAAAAAGCACTAGTGAACTTAGTCGATATTAACAAGATTTTTTACACCGATGAGGTAGAAACGCAAGCGTTAAATGGCATCAACTTGTCGATTAATAAAGGGGAATACTTGTCAATCTCTGGTCCATCAGGGTGTGGTAAATCGACGTTATTATCATTACTTGGTTTACTGGATACATCAAGCAATGGTCAATATAGCCTAGCGGGACATGATGTGTCTGATTTGTCACGAGATGAGCGAGCGCGTATTCGTAATAAAGAAATTGGCTTTGTTTTTCAATCATTTAACTTGATAAGTGATTTAAGTGTTGAAGAAAATGTTGCCTTGCCACTCACTTATCGTGGTGATTTAACAGCAAGTGATATTCAACAGCGCGTGACTGAATCACTTGAGAAAGTTGAAATGGCTCATCGTGGCAGTCATTTTCCGTCGCAGTTATCGGGTGGACAGCAACAACGTGTTGCCATCGCTCGCGCATTAGCGGGCACACCGTCAATTATTTTGGCGGATGAGCCAACAGGTAACCTTGATTCTAAAAATGCGCAAACGGTGATGAATTTGTTGGACAAGTTACATCAAGAGGGCGTCACTATTTGTATGGTAACCCATGATCCTGCGTCTGCTGCACGAGCTAGTCGTATGATTGAAGTGTTTGATGGCACCATTGTCGCGGATAAAGCGACAGCCAGCGCATCAGCAATTGCGGTTTAATAGGAGAATGACTATGTCTTTCTGGATAGATATTAAATATGCAGCGCGTTTGCTGCTGAAAAAGCCGTTGTTTGCATTGACGAGTATTCTCATCGTCGCGGTGGGTTTAGGCCTAACAGTGTATACATACTCTATGTTAAACAGCTTGGTTTTCAAACCGATGACACTTAATGGCGATGTGCCTATTTATGCGATTGAAGCTGAATATGATCACAATCATCTGTCACGCCGTGCGGCAGATCCCTTTGATTTAAATCGTGTTAAGCGCGATATCGATGTGATTGATGATATTGGCTTTTATCAAGATGGCACGGCGCTTTTTCAAGATATTGAAGGTAAGTCTGGTACGGTAAAATTTAATGCCTCTTATGTGAGTTGGAATGTTTTTGAATTCTCATCAACACCGCCAATGCTAGGTCGTGGTTTTAGAGAGTCTGATCAACAAAAAGGCGCCGAGCCAGTTGTTATGCTGAGTTATGATATCTGGCGTGATTATTTTGATGCGAATGAGCAAGTGGTTAATAGCTTATTAACCGTTGAAGGCGAGAAAATGCGCGTTGTTGGTGTTATGCCACAAGGTTATGCATTTCCGATGGTTGCTCAAGCGTGGCTGTTGTTGCCACCAGAGTTTTTAGCACCGGTGGAGCGCAGTCGACTATCGGCGTTTGGCTTTATGAAGTTAAAGCCTGGCGTTGAATTTTCAGAGTTTGAGCGTGAGCTTGACCGAGTTAATCCATTAATTATTCAAGATATTCCTGAAGAGTTTATTTGGCGACTATCAGATAATGGCAGTTATTTACGTGCGCTTGATTATAAGGAAGCGAGCATCACTCAATATTACTCCATCTTTATTGCGATGTTTATTGTGGTGTTTTTAATCTTGATTCTAGCCTGTATTAATATTGGTAACTTATTGCTGGCCCGTGTGAATGAGCGGATCAAAGAAGTAGCTATTCGCGTTGCCTTGGGTATTCCGAGAACACGCTTAGTTTGGCAGATGTTATGGGAAAGTATTTTCATTTGTACTATTGGTGGTTTCTTTGCCATTTTGGTTGCTGGCTGGGGATTAGAGCTAACCAATATGCTCTTTGACAATGCCTTTGCTGTTGATCAACAAAAACCATTTTGGTGGGTGCTATCACTGGACAGTCACGCAATTTCTGCTCTAGCGATGACAGTTGTTGTGATGATTTTTATTACTGGTCTTATTCCAGCATGGCGCGCTCTCACGGGTGATTTCAACGCAATTTTACGCGATGGAACACGCGGCGCTATGGGGAAAAAAGCGGCTCAAGCCAGTAAGGCACTTGTTGTTTCTGAAATCTTGTTGTCTTGTGTGGTACTTGTAATTGCAACCATATTGCTGTTTACCAGTTACTCAGCTGCAAATGCTGATTATGGAGTGGACACTGAAAATCGCATTACAGCGAGACTAGAACTGCCCATCTTGGCATATCCTCAGGCAAGTCGTGATGCGCCTGAAGAAGAGCAACGCAAAGCAGGATTTAAACGCTCTGACTTTTACTATCAGCTAAAAGAAAAAATGGAAGCATTGCCAAATGTTGAAGGCGTTGCCTTTATGAGCGCTTTCCCGGGCACTGGTGAAGGAACAAGCTTCTTTGAAATTGAAGGCCGCGCTGCACAGGTTTATAACGAAAACCCTTATAGTAATAATGAAGGGGTTAGCCGAGATTCATGGCATGTAGTTGGGATGTCGATTCTTGATGGTCGTAGTTTTGATTATCGTGATAGTGAACCCGGTGTACGTAGTATCATTATAAATGAATCTATTGCACGTGAATTCTTTCCTGACGGTGATGCGGTAGGTAAACGTGTTCGTCGTGCTAGTTCTCGTGGTACAGGCGATTGGAATACAATTATCGGTGTGGTCTCTGATACTTTCCATGGCTCTGCAATGCGTTCATCAAGTGCGTCTTATAACTCATATCAGGTAATTGACGTGTTTGCACCATCACGCATAAGCATCGCCGTGCATTACACTGGGCGTCAGGCATTGGCAGAAAAAGCATTACGTGAATCTATCATTGCTATTGATCCTCGCGTAGCAGCGTTTCACGTGCAAACCTACGACGAGTTAATTTATCAGCCAATGATGCTAGTCACAGCGGTGAGTAAAATATTCTTGTTATGTGGTGTTGTAGCGGTGTTCCTCGCAGCTAGTGGTATTTACGCGGTGGCTTCAAATGGCGTGACGCAGCGAACACAAGAAATCGGTGTACGCAGAGCACTGGGTGCAACTGATTCGATGATTATGCGTCTGTTTATGAAACAAGCGGCTATTCAACTTATCGTTGGCTTGGCATTTGGCTTAGGATTATCCCTTTGGATTATCGATTCAATGACCGATACGATGGTGATGAATGAGCTGAGCTATTATGTTGGCTTCATTGCTATGCCAACACTGATTATCGCCATGGTGTTATTTGCTACCTTTATTCCGACGCGACGCGTTGTATTAATGGAGCCAAGCAACGCGTTACATCACGATTAAGTGATTGGCGCGTAACATAAAGTATTATTGAGTGGGCCTTGATTATGTTAGGCTCACGCAATATTTGAAGTTTGTGCTAAGTCTCTTTGTTAAGGTGACTTAGTACTAGCTTTACGCTAATTGAAATTTAGAGGACGCGCATGACACATTCTATTTTAATCGCCGATGATGACGTGCAAATTATCATGGCGCTAAAGCTCCTGTTAAAGCCGTTAAAATTTAATGTGGTGGTGGCGCAAACACCTGCCCAAGCACTTGAATACGCGGCAAAGCGTGAATTTGACGTGGCATTAATTGATTTAAATTATCATGCAGACACGACGTCGGGTTTAGAAGGGTTGGCGTTAATCGCAGAGCTAAAGCAGTTGGACGAGCTATTACCGATTGTTGTCATGACGGGTTATAGCAGCGTTGATATTGCCGTTGATGTTATGAAGCAAGGTGCTAGCGATTTTGTGCAAAAACCTTGGGGCAATGATCGCCTTTTATCTATTTTACAAAATCAAATTACTCTTAAACAATCGCGCCGACGTGGTAATAAACTTGAAGCGCACAACACGTTGTTATCAACAGAGCGCTCGACACCTAAATCAAATATTGTCGCGCATTCGGCGTTGATGAAACAATTATTGTCACAACTGGAAAAACTTGCACTCAGTGACATGAATATCATGCTCACTGGTGAAAATGGCTGCGGTAAGAGCATGTTTGCAGACTATATTCATCGATGTTCTCCCCGCCAGCCTCAGTCGTTTGTTGCTGTTAATATGGGCGCGATCAGTGAAAGTCTATTTGAAAGTGAAATGTTTGGGCATGTTAAAGGCGCATTTACAGACGCAAAAACACAACGAATTGGTCGTTTTGAATTAGCGGAACAGGGGAGTATTTTTCTTGATGAAATTGCTAATATTCCACTGTCACAACAAGCAAAATTATTACGTGTGTTAGAAGAGCATGAGTTTGAAAAGCTAGGCAGTTCAAAAACCCAAACCATGGATGTGAGACTAATATCGGCGACTAATTCACCGCTGGATGTGTTAATTAGTGAAAACAAATTCCGCCAAGATTTATTGTATCGTCTCAACACCATAGAGATTCGAATTCCGCCATTACGTGAGCGCATTGATGACATCATGCCATTAGCCATGAGTTTTTTGGCGCAGCATAACCAAAAATATCAACTGAGCGTTATTGGGTTTGATGAAGACGCGATACTCGCATTGCAGCAATATGAATGGCCGGGAAATGTGCGTGAACTAAACCACATGGTCGAACGCGCTATATTCTTATGTAATAGCGACCATATTTGTGCGCAAGACTTAGGCTTGCAAGTCGCGGATGTGCCGGAAAACATCGGTATCACTAGCTTGTTTGAGCAAGGCACGCTTGATGACATTGAATGTGAATTAATTAAACAGCGAATGGCAAAGTTTGATAATAAAGCACTTGAAACCTGCCAATCATTAGGGTTAAGTAGAAGCGCCTATTATCGACGACTTGAGAAATATGATTTGTGAGTAATCCATCACGTTCAACACTGAGCTATGAAAACAAGTTATTGCGTTTAGCGTTACTTATTGGACTGTTACCGTTAGCGTTATTGATTATCGCCTTGCTGTTTGTTGATACGTCCTCCTATCTTAAATTGCTTATTGTCAGTGTGACGCTCGCTGTTGTATGGTTTGGGGCATTTGAAATTCGTCGTTTGATTACAGCGCAATTACGCACGGCGACTAATCTCATGGAATCATTAAGTGTTGGTGATTTCTCCTTGAGGGCAAGTATTCGCGGTGAAAATAGCGCGTTAAACGAATTTAATGAGCTGCTCAATTCATTAGCTAATACCATGGCTCAGCAAAGTTTGGTTAACAAAGAGCGCCAGATCTTACTTCATAAAGTGATTTCGCATATTGATGTCGCTATTGTCGCCATTGATCACAAGCAACATCTTTCACTGATGAACCCTGCTGCTGAACAACTCTTTGATGTGAAATTCGAACGACTTGACGGCGCACCAGCCCATAATATTGGATTAGGTGAGGCGTTGACAAAAGACTATCGCGATGTCGTCGAGTTTGAAATAAAACAAAGTCGGAAAAAAGTGTACTTACACAGCGACGAATATTTTGAGAAAGGCAATAAACATCGCTTGATTTTCATTACAGACATTCAAGATATTTTGCGGGATGAAGAGCGCAGTGCATGGCAACGATTGTTGCGAGTGCTTAGCCATGAAATTAATAATTCATTAGCGCCTATTGCTTCAATTAGCGAATCATTGCATCAAGCGAGTTTGGCTGACGACGATTCGCTTGAACCTGATGATTTTCAGCAAGGGTTAGCCGTTATTAGTGAGCGTTCAACCCACCTTAATTATTTTATTAAACGCTATCAGCAACTGACTAAGTTGCCACAGCCACAAAAGACGATGATAAATGTCCGTCAATTAGTCTCGACAACAACGCATTTATTTGAACACGTCGATTATCAGTTCATCGATGACGAGCTATCTTGTTATGCCGATGAAAGCCAACTCGAACAGGTGATGGTTAACCTTATTAAGAATGCGTGTGAATCTAATCTTGCCGTTGGTAGTGAGCTGCCAATTGTTGTCAATGCGAAATTAGATGCTAGCGAGTTACGGATTGAAATCATCGATAGTGGTCAGGGTATTAGCAATATGGACAACATTTTTGTGCCTTTTTACACCACAAAGAATACCGGAAGTGGCATTGGACTCGTACTTTCAAGGCAAATTGTTCGCAATCACGGCGGTGATTTAACATTATCTAATCGACAAGATTCATCAGGCGTCATCGCGACAATTTTATTGCCGACTTAGTCGTGTGATATATGTCACATTAACTGGCAAATCGAATGGTTTCTGGTATTATGCTCGCCTCAAACTTCCTAGCGTATTTACTCGTTGAGTAACTAGGAATTCCCTTTGATTATTTTCACCAACAGGACAGCACTCCATGAGTCTTGCAGATAAAGTATTGGCAGTTAATAATGACTTGCCTATTCGCACTAACAAACCCGTTCATAGTGGCAAAGTGCGCAGTGTTTATTGGCTAACCGAAGAAGATAGCGCCCGACTTATTAAAGAAAAAGGTTATAACGTCGCTAGCGATTCTCCACTCGCAATTATGGTTATTAGCGACCGTATTTCAGCATTCGATTGTATTTGGCAAGGTGAGGGCGGTTTAAAAGGTGTGCCTGGAAAAGGGGCTGCACTTAACGCCATTTCTAATCATTGGTTTAAATTATTTAAAGAAAACGGCTTAGCAGATAGCCATATTTTGGACATTCCACATCCTTTTGTTTGGATAGTTCAAAAAGCGCGTCCGGTGATGATTGAGGCGATTTGTCGTCAATACATTACGGGGTCAATGTGGCGCGCCTATGAAAAAGGCGAACGTGAATTTTGCGGCATTACATTAAATGAAGGCCTCACTAAAGATCAGCGTTTAGATACCACGTTAATGACGCCATCAACCAAAGGTATTCTAACAGGTATTGATGGCGTTCCTGCCGTTGATGATGTCAACATTACGCGCAAGAATATTGTCGATAATTTCCAAGCCTTTGGGTTTAGCAGCGAGCAAGACATTGCTCAATACGAGCGTTTGCTGCAAGAAGGTTTCGATTTGATATCAGGACAGCTTAATAACATCGACCAAGTGTTTGTTGATACAAAATTTGAGTTTGGTTATGTCACTGATGCTCAGGGTAACGAGAAACTCATCTATATGGATGAAGTTGGCACCCCTGATTCATCACGCATCTGGGATGGCGAGCTATACAGCCAAGGTAAGGTCGTTGAAAACTCGAAAGAAGGATTTAGACAAACCTTGCTAAATCATTTCCCTGATCCTGATATTCTATTAAATAAAGACAGAATGGATGAGCGCAATGCACTTGCTGCCAATAATCCATTACCTGTAGATATTCTCAATCAAGTATCAAGTACCTACACCTCAATCGCTGAGCGTATTACTGGCCAAAAAATTGTGATTAGTGATAATCCAAAAGCCGAGATCATCAAGGTGTTAGCCGAGCAATATCAGTTGATTGACTAACAACTTATTGAGTTATTCAATTAATTTAAGAAAGCCACATTGTTGAAATGTGGCTTTTTTATTGATTCGCATATTATTACAAGAACTTACAATTAAAATTCAAGTTTGTGCTAGGATGGTTTGTAAATAAGTTGTTATCTATTATGTTTAGTAACTCAAAAGGAAACCAAAAGGAATTATTATGGATATTGTTTTAGAGTACATATTTACTGTTCAGTTTTTCGCACTCGCACTCATTGTTATTATTTTAAAATCATCAATCATTTTCGTACCGCAAAATAGAGCGTTCATGATTGAACGTTTTGGTAAGTTCAAATCGACTCGTGAAGCAGGGTTGAACTTCATCATCCCATTTATTGATCGCATTGGCGCAGATCGCTCCCTTAAAGAGCAAGCGGTTGATGTACCAAGTCAAAGCGCCATCACTCGTGACAATATCTCATTGCATGTTGATGGCGTGTTGTATTTTCGCGTGTTAGATCCATACAAAGCAACTTACGGAGTTGATGATTACGTGTTTGCGGTAACGCAGCTTGCTCAAACAACGATGCGTAGTGAATTAGGTAAGATGGAGCTTGATAAAACATTTGAAGAGCGTGATCAATTAAACGCGCACATTGTTGAATCAATTAATCATGCGTCGTCACCTTGGGGAATCCAAGTATTGCGTTACGAAATCAAAGATATCGTGCCGCCGAATACAGTAATGGAAGCGATGGAAGCACAGATGAAAGCAGAGCGTGTAAAACGTGCACAAATTCTTGAATCTGAAGGTGACCGTCAATCGGCAATTAATGTCGCCGAAGGTCATAAACAATCGGTTGTATTAAAGGCGCAAGCTGAAAAAGAAGAGCAAGTATTGCAAGCACAAGGTGAAGCCGCCGCGATTTTAGCTGTTGCTCAGGCTAGAGCGCAAGCAATCACAGAAGTTGGTGCAGCGGCTAATACTAGTGATGGTCAAAAAGCGGTTGAACTTGATTTAGCCACTCAAGCGATTGAAGCCAAGGCAAATATCGCCAAAGAGTCGTCAGTGGTACTATTGCCTGATAGCGGCACTGATGCGGCGTCAATGGTGGCGCAGGCAACAACTATCATTCAGTCGCTTAACTCCAGCAAGTAAACAGGAGGGATTATATGGATATTATTACGGATAATTTAGCGCAGTCATTAGTGATTTTTGGCCTGTTATTGCTGGCCATTGAGATTTTGATGCTGGGTTTTGCTACCTTTATTCTGTTTTTTATTGGTGTTGCTAGTGTTATCACCGGCATCTTGGTGGGCATAGGTATTATTGAGCCTGATTTGGTTGATGCATTGTTGGCGGTTGGTATTTTATCTGCAATCACTGCGGCATTGAGCTGGAAACCATTGAAGATGATGCAAGACAATGTAACGCCAACGCAAGTAACCAATGACATGATAGGCGATCGCTTTTTGATACCGGAAGATTTGAGTCCCGGACATCCAATAAAATGTCGTTACAGTGGAATTGAGTGGTCTGTTAGCAGTGATGAACAAATCATGCTTGGACTGGAAGTAGAAATAACCGATGTCAGTGTTGGTAACTTACGCGTTAAACAATGTAGTTAGTTAATCAACAATAAAACAAAGGGCGCTAATATGATTAGCGCCCTTTTTATGTTCAAGGATGAACAGTATGCCGTGTTGCCATGGATGGCAGAGAGCGGCGATGTTCAGTCGTGTATAGTATTACTATTTCAATATGTTATTTGTAAAGCGACGGATCATCTTTATTCGGTCGTGTTTTAAAACGGCGATGCAGCCACATGTATTGCTCTGGCGCTTTCATAATGCCTTTTTCAACGATAGAGTTTGAGTAAATAGCATCTTGTTCATCGTTGCCACTAGGGAAGTTCTCAAGCGGCGCACTTAGCTCAATATGGTAACCACTTCCATCATCATTACGAGTAATAACATACGGAAGAACGACAGAGGGTGCGCCTTTAGTTAAGATACTCGCTCCAACAACGGTTGCTGCATCAGGTACTGCAAAAAATGGAACGAATACAGCTTTGCTGCGGCCAAAGTCTTGATCTGATGTGTACCAAACCGCTTCGCCATCAGCCAACGCTGAAATCATCGCACGAATATTACGTTTAGTGATTAAACGGGCTGAGCGGTTACGACCACAGACTTGAAGATGCTCCATCACGGCATTATTGTGAGGGCGGTAAACACCGGTAAGCTGCGCTTGGCTTCCAAATAAACGCCCACCTATCTCTAAACAAAAACTATGTAATGCAAAGAGTAATACGCCTTTACCGTCTTTTTTAGCTTGTTCTAAATGCTCAAGGCCTGAAAAGGTCACAAGCTTTTGAATACGCCATGTTGGCCACCACCACGCCATGCCTGTTTCCATTAATGCAATACCAACAGATTTTGCGTGGCCACGTAGAATGTCAGCGCGCTCTTGCTCACTCATTTTGGGAAAACAAAGTTCTAAGTTTCGAACAGCGGTCTTTTCACGTTTTTTCAATAAACGCATCAGCAATAAACCAATACCACCGCCAAGTTTAACAAGCACTCGATAAGGTAATAGCGTTACGGTGAGCCATAATAAACTAACGCCAAACCATAATAACCAATAGCGAGGATGCAAAAAACTTAGCTTGAATTGCGATTGACTATGTACATTGTCACTCAAAACATTGTCCTTAAATATAAAAACGGACGCATATTGTATCTGAATTGATGGGCTTATGTCTCAACAAAGTCGATATTTGCATGTTACAATCGCGGCTATACAACGTAAGGATAAAAATAATGACCATCGGTTTACCAAATTTTCAACAGGCGAAAGTATTAGTGCTAGGCGATTTAATGTTAGATAGATACTGGCATGGCCCTACGGGACGTATTTCTCCTGAAGCGCCAGTTCCTGTTGTGAAGGTAGAGCAAATCGAAGACCGACCGGGCGGCGCAGCAAACGTTGCCTTAAATATTGCCGCCTTAGGTAGCCAATGTGACATCATTGGAATTACTGGCGATGATGAAGCTGGACGTATCCTCACTGACAAGTTAGAAGGCCTATCAATTAATACCGACTTCTATCAGCAATCACAAATTCCAACCATTACAAAATTACGTGTCATTAGCCGCAATCAGCAATTAATTCGCTTAGATTTTGAAGAGAATGCCGCTCAATTACCAACAGCACCATTGTTAGATAAGTTACGCGCTGGTGTTGAATCTGCTGCTGTCGTTATTTTATCTGATTATGCTAAGGGTACGTTAAATGATGTCAGTGAAATGATTTCACTGTGCCGCGCTCAAAATAAGCCTGTATTTATCGATCCTAAAGGGAGCGATTTTTCAAAGTATCGTGGAGCAACGTTACTGACACCGAACATGAGTGAATTTGAACAAGCGGTTGGCCATTGCCGTGACGAAGAAGAAATCGTTGCTAAAGGCCAACAGTTAATGACTGAATTAGATTTAAATGCTCTGTTAGTAACGCGTTCAGAGCATGGCATGACATTATTGCGCCGCGATCAACAAGAGCTGCATTTTCCAGCAATGGCGCGTGAAGTTTATGATGTAACGGGCGCTGGCGATACCGTAATTTCAGTATTGGCAACCGCATTTGCGGCGGGTAGTGACTTAGAGTCTGCTTGTGCACTGGCAAACATTGGCGCAGGTGTTGTTGTTGGTAAGTTAGGCACATCAACCGTGAGTACTATCGAACTAGCCAACGAACTGGCTAAATCTCATCCAGAAGCTGGTTTTGGTGTTATTTCACCAGAGCAATTAAAAATTGCTGTACGCGCGGCTCAAGCGCGCGGTGAGAAAGTGGTATTAACCAATGGTTGCTTTGACATCTTACATGCAGGGCATGTGTCATATCTCGGACACGCTGGTGAGTTAGGCGATCGCCTAATTGTTGCGGTAAATGACGACGATTCGGTGAAACGCCTCAAAGGTGAAGCACGTCCTGTTAATCCTGTTGATCGCAGAATGGCTGTTTTAGCCGGCCTAGGCGCTGTAGATTGGGTAGTAAACTTTGGCGAAGATACACCGCGTGAACTCATTAGCGACATTCTGCCTGACTTATTAGTGAAAGGCGGTGATTATCAAGTGCATGAAATTGCTGGTGGCGAAGAAGTTATCGCCAATGGCGGTGAAGTGAAAGTACTTAATTTTGAAGATGGCTGTTCAACCACAAAAATTATTGATGCGATTCGCGGTAATTAACACTTCATTGTATTAGCTAAAATGTTGATTCATTACAAAGGGAAAGGTATGAATTTACTGGAAGAGTCTTGGACACAACGAGAAGAAGTAATATACCCAAAGTTATTTGGTAATACGGGCGCTGGTATTTATCCACTGGATATGTCGATATTCAGTAACCAGTTTAACGTTAAACAAGTCGATCCTCGTTGGCTTCATTATGGCGTTTTCAAGTGCCCACCAACTGCGGCTAGAAATACTTGGGTGTATGTTACTTCAGGAATGTCTAACCCTTGGGAAAATGATGAGCCACAGGAGTATTCAGGGTTTGGTATTGAATTAATATTAGAAACAGAAGGCGAGCATGATTGGGCGATATCAATCTTACATAGTCTACTTGCCTTCAATATTTTAATTTCGGTAGGTCATTATGGTAATAAACCGTTAATTGATTACGACGATCGAATTCCACAGTCTATAGAGCCAAACATTTCGAGCCTAATGGTTGTATTACCAAAACAGTTTCCCACTTCATTCGAGCTCATATCCGGTAGAGTGGACTGTCTACAAATTACTGGGATTACCGCTCAAGAGCTTGAGTTAGCAAAAGAAAGTGATTCGAATGTATTGGCTGAAAAGTTGTACAACCACTATGAATCTTACAAAGTCACTCCAAATCGTTTAAGTGTCGTTTAGTCTTTGCAGAGCGCAACAATAAAAAGGATTTTCGAATCTTGCTAACCACGAAAATGGTAATTAATTGATTTGTATACTGAAAGTTGGATTGGTATCCATTTTTAGCTCGGTAATTATTGGATTGATTATTGTTAATATTTTTGATTTTAGCGCTTATTTCACCTCGGATATCGATGACACTTCCTTGTCGATCGTCGATTTTCTTGGTTACGTCATAATAGCACCAGTAATTGAAACCGCTTTGATGCGCCCAATTATTAATTTAATCAGATATTTTACTGTTCGATTTTGGGTTATCGTATTTTGCAGTGCTTTTATTTGGTCGTGCTTACATTCTCTTATGCTGCCTGTCTGGGGGCTTTTTGTGTTTACATGTTTCGTCGTCTTTTCGGTTGCTTACTTAACTTGGGAGAAGCGATCCAATAAATATGCTTATACGATCACTGCAAGTATTCATGCATTACATAATTTATCAGTATGTACGGCTTTAGTCTTTTTATAGAATAAACAGTTATTTGAGTTGTAAATATTCTTCCACAAAAATACGTCAATAAGAGTTACATCATTCATTTTTGGGGTAATAATTGATAAGCCCACGCTACTGCAACAGTGTGGTGAGGAAACACAACCAAAAGCTCAGAGACGAGTGATTAGCTATTTAGTTCGTTGTAAATCAGCCGTTGATTTTCCATTCCAATTTTCTAACGCATCTAGTGCTGATGACATAGTCTAAGTTGTTCAAATAAAAAAGCCATTATCGCAAGATAATGGCTTTTAATTTAATCCGCTACTAACTTAGCGGCTTAGTTCAGTAATACTGGCTTGCCTAATCCAAGCTTATCTAGGCGTTTTAACTGCGTTTTCGCATCACCAACGACAACGTAAACCAAGCTTTGTGGTTTGATGTAATCTTTGGCAAGTGCTTTAACATCGTTTAGCGCTAGCTGTTCGATACCTTTAGCGCGAAGTTGAACGTAGTTTGCTGGTAGGTTGTAAGTGGCCATGTCACGTAATATACCGAGTTTGGCGCCAAGTGTTTCAAAACGGCGAGCGTTACTTTTAAGGTAAAAACTCTTGGTTGTATCTAAATCGCTCTGTGCTAAATCAGCGCCATAATTAGTTGTCATGTCTTTGATGATTTCAATCGATTCAAGTGTCACATTGCTTCGAACACCTGAGCTAATCATAAAGTTGCTCTTGTTTTTATCGCCATAAAAGTTAGAGCGAACACCATAGGTATAACCTTTAGTTTCACGCAGTTCTTGAGTCAGTTTTGACGCAAAACCACCGCCGCCAAGACGATAATTCATCACTTGAGCATTATAGAAGTTTTTGTCATCAGCAAGTAACGACGCGTGTCCAATGCGCAACTGCGATTGTTTTGCGCCTGGCACGTCGTAGAAGTATAAACGCGGTTTAGCACTTAATGTTGGCTGCTCAATAGTGGGTAGTTGGCGAGGTTGAGATTTCCACTGGGTGTTTAACACAGTTAGTGGACCTAAAACGTCACTTTCTTTGATGTCGCCAACAATTTGGATTGTCGTTAAGTTTGGTAATACGTTGTCTTTATAAAACTGTTTTAAATCATCCAACGTAATTTTATCTAAAGACTCCACACTACCAGCTAGGTTGTGAGAAAAGAGGTTATCTTTTCCGTAAACTAATTGTTTGAATTGATCATCAGCAATAGCACGTGGGCTAGACTGTTGCTCAAGAATTTGATTTTTAAGGCGAGTTTTTACTTGTTCAAATTCAGCAGCGTCCCAACGAGGCGTTAATAACATTTCGTTAATTAATGCCATGACTTCATCGTAGTTGCGTGACAACATACTCGCGGTAATTCGAATGCTATTAGAGGTTGTGTAAGTGCCAATGTCTGCGCCTAGCGCTTTAATGGCATCTTCAAATTGGGTGATGCTTTGTTGCTTCGTACCGCGGTTAAGCAATTCGCCAACTAAGTTAGCAACGCCCACTTTATTGATATCATCAAATAACATGCCGCCAGCAATATCGATATTGACTTGAACAAGTGGCGTTTCATTGCTCACAATACCTGATACTCGAATGCCGTTATCAAGCGTTTCATTCCAGACTTGTGGCACTGAAAGAACAGGATCTTTACCATAAGCTGGCTCTACTGTGCGGTCAAATGTTGATGGTGTACGTTGATATTGTGCTTGTTGTGATGCATCAAATGATTGTTCTGCACCGTTGACAATTTTTTCTTGTTCAACCGTTACTAATTTTGAACCACTAAGCGCTAACTCAGTGTGTTTGGTTGGCACAAAGCTCGTTGCAACAAATGGCTTGTTTTTAATGTATTGGTTGTATACACGCCATACATCATCTTTGGTTACTGCAAGAATGCGCTTTCCATGCTGATTAATGTAGCCAGGATCGTTGGCGAAGATGTTGTATTGTGCCAGTTGAAAGCCTTTACCGAGGGCACTTGAAATGCCTTTGTAGAAACGGGTTTCTTGACCCGCTTTAATACGGTCGAGATCGGCCTGATCGAACCCTTGCTTTTCAAAGTTTGCTAGCGCTGTGTTAATGCCGCTCTCTATTTCGTCAAGTTTTACGTTTTTAAAACCACGACTTGAAATAAAGAATTGTCCTGCAAGTTCAGATTCCCAACCATAAACATCGACAGATGATGTTAGTTTCATTTCGTCAACTAATTGGTGATTTAACGGCGCTGATTTACCGTCACCTAATAGTGCTGCTAATACTGACAGGGCGTAAGAGTCTTCGTGATAAATAGATACTGTTGGCCATACCATCGTTAATTCAGGCAGCTGCGCTAAATTATCTTCAAACATGACTTTTTTAGTGGTTGTTAACTGAGCTGGTTGTTTTTTGTTTGGTGTTACATCTTCGCCGCGTTTGATTTCATCGAAATATTTATGAACCCATTCTTTAGCTTGTTTGGGATCAAAATCACCAGAGACAACTAAGGTAACGTTATTTGGCACGTACCAACGTTTAAAGAATTCTTTTACATCATCAAGTGTGGCGTTTTGTAAATCAGTCAATGAACCAATTACTTGCCAGCTGTACGGATGACCTGCTGGGTACAATGTTTTATCAATAACGGCATACGTATGGCCATAAGGGCGATTATCAACACTTTGACGTTTTTCATTTTTAACGACTTGTTTTTCTTTAGCTAATACTTGCTCTGTGACGGTATTAATAAAGAAACCAAGTTTGTCTGACTCTGCCCAAAGCATTTTTTCAAGTGCATTTGATGGTACCGCTTGATAATAATTTGTTCTGTCGCGGCTGGTCGAGCCGTTAGCGCCAGAACCACCAATACGCGCGCTTAGTTTATCTAAGCCGCCTTTGCCTAAGTTTTCTGATTCAAGAAATAGCAAATGTTCAAAAAGATGAGCAAATCCTGTGCGCCCAGGTAATTCGCGCGCCGAACCAACATGGGATGTTAATGCAACAGCAACGACAGGATCGCTGTGATCGGTATGGAAAACGACTTCAAGGCCATTGTCTAAGGTGAACTTTTCAAAAGCAATGTCATTTGATTGTGCTTTTTGAATGGCAGCTGACGGCGCTGGCGACGAAGAATTAGTGTTTTCACAGCCCGACAAGGCGAGCATTGCCGTCATCGTTGCGGCAAAAATAGGCGTAAATTTCATATTATTATCATCTTGTTAAGGTTAACTGTAGTGTAACGCACTGACGGCGATATAAAAGAGCCGTGATAAGTTCAATGATGTTAATTTGTTAGAAATTGTGACTGAATATTTATTGGGGAGATTTGGGAATACTTAATGAAAATTTAGCACCGTTTAATGCTGAAGAATCGACGCTACACTCTCCTTGATGCCATTGAGCGATACGTTTAACAATTGCCAGACCAAGGCCAAAGCCGCCGTTGTCTTTATTACGGCTCTTGTCCAAGCGAGTGAATGCTTGAAACACTAACTCTCGCTGTGATTCATCAATACCATGACCGTCATCTTCTACATAAAATATCACTTGATTGTTTGTTTGAGTGATTGTGACTGTTACTTGGCTTTGCGCATAACGCAGAGCATTAGTTATATAATTTTGTAGGGCGCGTTCAATTAAGTGGCCATCACAGCGGCAGATAATATTTTCGGTGATATTTCGTGTGACATTAACTTGGTGATGACGCGTTAGTTTATCAACGAGATGCGTTGCTAACTCGCTAATGTTAACGTCTTCCATATGTAAATTGTCGTTTTGACTTTCAAGTCGTCCATAATTAAGCATTTCATCGACGAGTCGTTCGAGTTCAACAACATCTTGGCGCATACAAGGTAATTGAGGCACATGCTCTTTATCGAGCATCGCGAAGGTAAATTTTAAGCGAGAAAGTGGTGTGCGAATTTCATGGGACACGGCATTAGTTAGCTGTCTTTGTTCATCGATATGCCGCGATATTTGAGCCGTCATCGCGTTAAATGTTGTTAGTACTGGCGCAATGGTTGAACGCTTATTAACTGGAATTGGCGCAGCTTGGCCACCTTGACTGAAATGGTCACTAGCGAGCTGTAAGCTTTTAAGGTCGCGCCATAGTGGCCAAATCCATAATGCGATAATACCGGCTAAACACAGGTAAGACACGAGAAAAATGAGCGGTTTAATGATGTTGTTTTGTGATTCTTGATAAAAAGGACCCACTAAATAGAGCTGTGATTGTGGCTGAACATACGCATAAATTTCATCATGTTCATCGACAGTCATTACGGCTTCTTGACGTGCTAGTGCTTGCTCTTGCCAGTCGAGCAAGGCAATGTCATTGCTATTTTGTGGCGAGATGGTTAATTCAAGGCGTTTAGAGAGCCGTTCAACGTTTTGGCTGTTTAGTGTCAATGCTAATGAGTTTGCGACTTGTTCGATAGCAATAATCTGTGACGATGGCGCCATATTTAAAGACTGCCACAGTTTTTCTGACAATCCATTAATGGCGCTTATGGAGATAATCAGCAACAAATATAAGCTAACGAATAGGCGTAGCACTTGTTAATCCCATGCCGTTGGGCTGAATATGTATCCTTTGCCCCATACCGTGATAATGCGTGTGGGTGCAGACAAGTCATCATCGAGTTTTTTTCTCAGCCGAGAAACGCGGACATCAACGCTGCGATCAAAACCATCGTATTCCCTGCCAATCATCGTTTTATGAATATAATCGCGACTTTGAACTTCACCAGCTTTATTGGCTAAGAGCCATAAAAGCTCAAATTCGTGACTAGTGAGTATGACGTTTTCACCTGCCAGTGATACTGTTCGCATGGAATTATTGATGTGCAATTGACCAAAGCTCAATTCTTGTGAATTATCATTCGTGACGGGCGCTGCACGGCGCAATGCATTATTAACGCGCGCTAATAAAACATGAGGCTCTACCGGTTTGATAATGTAATCATCTGCGCCTAATTCAAGGCCGCTAACATGGTCAAAGTCGCTGTCTTTGGCGGTTAAAAAGAGAATAGGGTGCGTAAAGGTTTGACGAATCTTTTTAATAATTGAAAATCCATCGCTACCTGGCAGCATAATGTCTAACAATATTAAATCCGGTTGATGATGTTTTAAGTAATTCACCACCAAATCGCCACGTTCTAACACGGTAACCTTAAAACCATGATGTGTTAAAAACTGCTCTACTAAATCGGCGAGACGTTTATCATCTTCAACCAATAACACTTGTTTCATTAAAATACACTCCAATCGGCTCTTAATCTTCGTCTAAAGCGCTTTGACGTTGCGCTCTTAACGCTTACTTTGGTGTGAGCAATAATCTGTTGTTGCTCATTTATGAGTTCAAAAACTGTTGAACCTCTGATTTTAAATACCAATGTTTCTGATACATCCTGTTTGGACTGCCAACATTTGATGCGTTGTTTATTGGCATAGAGGCAGTAGTTAGCAACAGCAGTCGCTTGCCAGTTAATTTGAAGTGGCTTATTGCAAGCATCACCCGATAAATTAACGACACAGGTTGATGGGGAAATAGACAACACGGTTTTAGGGGTTGCCGTTGCATTTACTGGCAATAGTAAATATACCATCGACATTAATAGTGTGATGGTTTTAATTTTATGTGCTTTTGCCAAATACTTAATCATTAAATGGTTAAACGCCAGTTGATCCATCGCCAATTAGAAATCGTAAGTCGCACCGACAAAAAAAGTATCTGAGTGGTCATCTCTTACCATCGGACTTTGTTTTATCGATGAATCAAGCGTGGTTAGTCGATAGCTAACCGCCGCTCGCCAATTCGATGATAGATGATAATTTGCGCTAATACCAAGTGTTCTATTAATGCCACTATCTGCCGTAAAGTGGCTGGCTGTTAGTTGTGTATCACGTTCACCAATACCGTAATAATAGTTAGCAAGCTTTTGACTGTGCCAATCTAAAGTGCCTGATAACTTGATCGATAGAGGTGGTAGAGAAGAAAATCGCCATGCTTTTTCTAGCTTCAACTGGCCATTGAATCCGTTGTAAACGTTTAATACATCGTGTAATAAATTCACTTGTAACATCCAGTCACTATGACCAAAGTAATTGAGCTGCACGCCTGCGTCTAATGCCCATTCCCGATCGGCTAATTCTGAAACGTTGATTGGTTGTTCCGACACTTCTTCCTCAGTTTGTGGATAAATAACATCAAGACTTGGTGAGAATTTGTTGTCGGTAACAGCGCTATTTGTCTGTGCAACAAAGAAATTACTGGGGTGCCAGCGAGAAAAATTAGCTGCATGGGTGTTTAATTGCGTGATAGCGCTAATAGAGAACTGTGGTGTTATTTCGATGCTGTAACCCAGTACGCCGTCGTCAAAAAATAGATGTTCATCGTAGTAACTGATCGAGGGAATTAAATACAGTGGCGTATCTTTTCCTTCATAAAGTGGATTGGTGCGGCGACCGTAGCCTAAGCCTATCGCAAAGTTCCATTGGCCTAATTCAACCAAATCTGCATGGGAATGGTTGTGCAATGAAGACGATTCAATGGCTGCTACTTGTGATAAATCTGTGGCTTTAGCCGTCAAGGTTACACAGAGCAGTAAAAGTATTGGGGTTAGTATTTTCAAAAGAAATTCACTATCGCTAATTATGGCTATAAGTTAACACCCTTTATCAGGCATTTCATTAAGGATTACACAAGATTACAACTAGTAGCAATTTATAACACCACCTTTTAAAACCTTCCCTTAGACTGGAATTATCTTAGATCAGTGAGGACTTTCAAAATGAAGTTATCATCAATAGCATCAGTAACATTATTGGCTACATCAATAACGCTTGTCGGATGTGGCGGTAGTGAAACAGCGACGACAATGCCAGCACAAAAATTACCGATGAAATCATCGACGGTTACGCCTTATGGCGCGTTGACGCTGCAAGGTGATAACGCGTTAGGCACAAGGCTTAGAAATGGTGTATTTTTAGCACACACCACGCCACTTAATGCTGTTTATACTGCGCAAACAAGTGAAACTGCTGACAGCAATTTTTCAAAAACAATCACTCAAGAAGCAGGAGTTGATGAAAGTGATCGCTTCCATTTCAATGGCCAGCAGCTGTTTTTAACCATCAATAACCAATTTAATTACACCAGTGACAATAATGAACAAGGCGATGTCTTGCGTATTCTGCAGCGTCAAACGGATAATAGTTTGCAAAAGCTTAGTGACACTACGTTAGTCATAGGCGATGAAAAACAACATATTAATGGGATGTATGTTAGTGGCAATCGTGTGAGTTTACTAAGTAGCGACGCACAGCATTCTTGGCCCATTGCTTATGACCTTTTTTACCCCCTTGAACAACAGTTTTCAATTTCTATTTATGATGCACAAAATCTGACACTACCGTCGTTAAAGCAGCAATATACCGTAGATGGTCATGTATTATCTTCGCGACAAATAGATAATAAGCTTTATGTTATTAGCAGTTTTTCTCCGTCAATTAACCACGTTGTAGACGCTGACGTGTTGAATCAAGAAAATGAAGTCGTGTTTGAAGCGCTTAGGAAAGCGCCATTGAGTGATTTTTTACCTCATGTCACCGATATTGCAGGTAATAAGACATCGTTGGTATCGAGCAATAGCTGTTATATCCCTGCACAATTTGACGAAAATTCAGGGCATCATGGATTAGTTTTGATGACAGTAATAGATACTGAAAAGCCGGCTGCTATCAAATCCCAATGCGTCAATGCACAAGCGCAAGGTATTTATGTTTCAAAAGATGCGGTTTATCTGTACGGCGAGCAATATCAAGAGAGTATCACTGATTTGCAAAGTGTTATTTATAAATTCGCTATCTCTGATGAAGGACTAAATTATCGTGCTTATGCAACGTTAGATGGAAATTTTGGTTTTAGAAATAGCCAATTTAGATTCAATGAATCCGGTAATTACTTGACCACTGTAAGCACAACTTATGATGAGAATTATGCACCGACTCATCAATTATCCGTTTTCAAAGATCAAGGTGATGATGTGTTAACTGCGGTGGGACACCTTCCTAATCAAGCGCACCCAGCGCCAATCGGAAAGCCGAACGAAGATATTTATGCGGTGCGCTACTTTAACAATAAGGCGTACATAGTCACCTTTGAGCGTACTGATCCGCTGTATGTTATCGACTTGAGCAATAAGGAAGAACCAACGTTGGAGGGCGCATTGGAGATTCCTGGCTATTCAGCGTATTTACATCCAGTCAATCAAGAGCTGTTATTAGGTGTTGGTCAACATATTTTGGTTCAAGATGATGACAGTGATTTACCTGTTATTGATGAAGGCGCGCAAGTGAGTCTTTTTGACGTTGGTGAACCACAATCTCCAGTGCAGTTAAGTAATCACATTTATAAAGACAGCTTTACCCCCGTAGAATTTGATCATCACGCGTTAAGTTATTTACAGTTATCTGCCAATAGCCATCGAATTGCGCTACCGACAGAACAATGGGTTGCAAGTATTTCAACGGACACGACTTCGCAACTAACAAGCACTTTACAGCTCTTAGAGATTAATGGTGAAGGAAGCTCAGCTATCCTAGAATCCGTTGGAAAAATTGAATTTAAAAAAGACATTAATTCATCGTATTTCTCGAGTATTGATACACGGAGTATTCTAACAGCGCAAGGTGTGTATTATATTCATGGTAACGACGTGCTTTATCGCGACTGGCAAGAAGGCAGTGACACTATTGGGCCATTTTAGTGCTAATGAATACATTTAGTCTTTGTGCGGGTCTATTAGTTTGAGCTAGTTACGATGAGAGCAGTAACTAGCTCTTTTTATGCAATGGGGAATGAACTTGTACATCAAAACATCTTGTAACGCTGCATGTAATCTAAGTAGCGGTGAGAAAATTGCTGAACAGGGTGCTGATCGCGTTCGCGAACAATCTCATGATAAGCAATTAGAACAAGAACGTTTAGCAATCGAACGCCAGCGCGTAGAAACGGTTACTGCTGTTGAGCAACCGCAAAAGGTATCAGATCAAACGATAAATCATCGTGTTAACGAATATCAATCTCAAGATAATTCACCATTTAACACCTCAGCACCAAACAACATTGGCACTTTGATTAATACCAAGGTGTAGGATTATTGATTAACTGCTACATGCAGTGTAATTAACACCGTCAGTGCTGCAAGTAACCGTAGATGTACCGTTGGCGTTCGTGACAGATTTTTTCCAAGTGCCGTTGCTGTATTTGTCAATTTGCGTTGCGCCAGATTCATGCCTTTTATGCCAATAACTAGTTGATAGGGTTACTGCGTCGTCAAATTTATAATCAATAGTTGGTAAGTAATCTACTAATTCTGCAATATTTAACGTAGCGACATTTTTCTTTAAATCAATCCATTGTGGTAACTTGCTAAATTCAGCTTCAGTGTCACGGAAATAGAGTGCCGTATAATAGTCATCCCCAGACTCTTGGTAACTAACGTTGTAATTTCGCTCAAAGATATTGTCAAATGTACCATTGATACAGTCACTGCCATCAACAGATGCTCTTGATGGCACGCTGTTAACTAACTCAAATGTGTTGCTGTCCTTTTGGAAAATTAAACGTTCAAAGCCACTACAATCGTAGTTACCTTCTGGGCGACGATAAGTATCAAAACGTTGTCTTAACAATGGTGAATATTGCGTGTCATCACCCCATGTTGATTCGTTAGCTTCCAATCGAGTGAGTGTGGCATCTACAGTTGACAGCTCATCAGACGATTTTAGCTTCACCGTTTCAAATATATCTTGCCCGTTATTAAAAATGACAATATCACGATACCAAGCATCATCGAATTTATAATATTCGTCGTGCTCATCACTTTGGTAAATTCGCACACGCACTTCAGCGTTAGGATACTGTTCTTGTAGGGCTGTCCGTTGTTGGTAAGCGGATTTTAATCCAGTCACTATTGATTGGGCCAAAGCATAAGCAGCAGAATCGTCGTCTTTGATGAAGTCAGCATACATTTGCTCGGCAGATAGGTTGTAAAACTGAATTAGTTCATTGGTGACAGTCTTGATTTCGTCACTAATTTCAGCACGTAAATTGGTATCGCTAATTAATGCGTCACAGCTTAAAATTTTAGCGTTATCTTGTTTCTTATATTTTAGATTAATTTGGTCCCAAATAACCGAGGTTAATGGGGAAATATTAATGAGGGTTTTGTCTTCTATTGGCGCTAGCGCTGGTGGAAATGCCATTTCATAGGCTTCAGTTACTTCACCGAGATCTTCGTCAATAGCGCCAATGGGTACTGAAACATACATGGTGGCATAAGGCACACAGCGTGCTTGTTGGTCGGTAAATTCAAATGCGTAATCGCCAGCTTCTTTTGATACCGTCGATGGTTCATTATCATCTTGTTCGCCATTACCGTTAATATCTAGCCACACAGTAGCACCTGATACGTAACCATCAATGACTTTACCACTATAAGTGGTTGTTTGAGGGATAATTGGATCAGGTTCATTTTGCGAAGAGTTTGATGAGCCTCCCCCACAACCAAATAATAGACTACAGCTTAGTGCTGCAAATGTGAGCTTAAGAGTGTGCATATAAATCCTTTTAACGATTTTTATTATTATTTTAAAAGGCTGAATTTAGCCCATTTTATCGACTAAATAAATACTTAGTTAAGGTGTAATTGGTTAACCTTCGCCTGAAACGTACGCGAGACAGGCGCCAATAAATCATTAGATAATCGTAACAAAGTTTTACGACCATCTTTTTCGACACCAACGATGGCGTTTGTTGCTACCCACCACGAGCGATGAGTTTGCAATCCCTCGTAATCATCGAGTAGTGCTAAGGCGTCTTTAAAACGCATTAGCGTCATGTGCGTGCCTTTATCTGTATGAATGTTGAGGTAATGATCGTCCATTTCTAAACACAGCAATTGGCCGCGTTTGTCTAGCGGCACTTTTTCCATCAATTGAGTTAGCTGTTTACCGGTGAGTTCATCTGTTTGTTGCTTTGCTTGTTCGGCGGCTTGAGCTTGCTCCGCTAATTCGTGTTGCGATTGTTGCAACTGCGCCTGTTGTTGACTGATAAGTTGCGCCATTAAACTAATTGCTGAAATCACGCCACCGATGATTGCCGTTTGGAAAAATGCCGCGCCAACCTGTGACCAGTAATCGGTATTAATATCAAAAAATGCATTGCTTACTACTGGAATAATTAAACTCATCAACAAACTTGCACTGAACGCCCCAAGAGAGACTCTGAGCCAGCGAGCGCTAATTTTTTCACCCAATAAGATATCGCAGGCATTGATCAGCGGTGAGTAAACGGCGTAACCAACCACACAGATAACTACCCAAAAGCTAAGCGCTACGATAACGGGGATATTGACCATGCCAAAGGGGGCGAGTAGGCCAATAATAAGGCCTGCAATTACCATCGAGGCCAAGCCACTAACAAATCGTCTAGATTTTAATTGTGATAAAAGTAATTGATTTTTATTGTGTATTTCACGATTCGTCAATTGCACATCATCCTTTTTTGCGTCTTTTACGAATAATTGAACTCACTTTACGAAAAGTCGCTGTTGTTGTTTCGCAGGCTATTTTATCGTTTTTCTCAAGCAGCGCAATGAACACTTTTAAAGCGCTAACTTAAAACGAAAATTACTTGGAGAATCACTATGTCTACTAAATCACTTAACACATTCATGGCAGCGGCTGTATTCACTTCTTTCATTTCACTACCTGTTTTGGCATCGACGCTAGAGCACCACCAACTGACATTCTCAATGACAGAAGTAAAAGCCAAACAAGGAAAAATGTATGTCGCGTTATTTAAGGGCGCACAAAATTATCAGAAGAATAATGCGCAGGCATCGACTATTGTTGCGGTTGATGGTGATGAAGTCGTCGTAACCTTCGACGAGCTGCCTCAAGGCGATTACGCGGTGCGCTACTTCCACGATGAAAATGACAATGGCAAGCTTGACCTTAACTTATTTGGTAGCCCAATTGAGGGGATTGGTTTTTCAAATGATGCCAAGCCAAGTTATGGGCCAGTGGGATTTGATGCTGCAAAATTCACAGTGACTAGCGATGTTATAAATAGCTCAAGTGTTATTTACAGCAAATAGCTACTAGCGAATGGATTTAAGAAGGAAAACAACATGCAATTATCTCGTCGTCACTTTATTCAATCGTTAGGAACAGTTGGCGCGGCATCGACTCTGCCGATGTCACTTAAGCTCGGCGCAGCGCCCGCGCCGACAGTCTTGAATTATAAATCGATGTTTAACGATGCCTTGGCAAATGATCAGCGCTTAATTGGTTTTAAGGACGTTAATAAGAATTTTGCACTTAAACAAATGGACGTGGAAGGCACTATTCCAAAAGCGTTACAGGGGAGTTTGTTTCGCAATGGACCTGCAAAGCTCGAACGCGGTGATATTCGTTATCAGCATCTATTTGAAGGCGATGGTATGTTGCAGCAGTTCAAGTTTGCCGATGGCAAGGTGTATCACCGTGGCAAATTCGTGCAGACACCTAAGTTTCAACAAGAGCAGCGAGCGGGGAAGTTCTTGTATTCAGCGCCCGAAACAAAAATTCCTAATTCACTAGCCGTTGTTGATAACGATACCGTTAATACTGCCAATACCAATGTGATTGCGGTGGGTGATGATTTATGGGCGTTATGGGAAGCTGGTTCGCCAGCGCGGATTAATCCACAGAGTTTGGATTTTCAAGGTTTAGTTAATTTGGGCGAGCATTCTCGCTATGGCAATAAGCTCAAAGGGTTGCCGTTCTCTGCTCATCCGAAAATTGATGGCAACGGTGATATTTTTAACTTTGGTCTGCACAATTCAGGGCGTATTGCGGTATATCACCTTGGTGCAAGTGGCCTGATGAAAAATGTCAGCTTGATTAATGCTAATTACAAAGGCGGCATGTTACACGATTTCTTGATTACCGAAAAATACGTCTTGTTAGTATTACCATCGCTGGTGCAATCGTCATCGGATGACGGTTATTTTGAGCGAATTAAATTCAGTAAAAACGTGCCAATGCGCGTATTGGTTCTAGACAAAAACACCTTGCAACAGGTTAGGGAGTACCAACTACCGCCAGCTTTTGTATTTCATTTTGGCAATGCATGGACGGAGCGCGATGGCACTATTTGTTTCGATGCATGTTTATATCAAGACGCTGACACGCTGCATAAACTATCGCGCCTGATGATAGGTAAAGCGGCGATTAACACCCGTTCACAATCGGTGTTTATCCGCTTGAAAACTAATGGAAGCGTGGAGATTACCAGTACCAATATCAATAGTGAATTCCCACGGATATTGCCGAATTTAACGGGAATTAAAAACAAACATTTGTATCATCTGTCGTCGTCTGACAATGCCTTGTGGAGTGAATCGGTATCGCGCATCGATACCACGACAGGCAAGCAGGAAAAATATCGCTATGGCTCAGAATTCTTAGTAGAAGAGCATGTGCCTATTTCATTAAATGGACGCGAAAAAGGCGATTATGTGATTGGTACAGCGCTTCATGTTCCTAGCAAGCGCACTTGTATCAGTGTTTTTGAAGCTGATAACTTAAGTGCGGGGCCAATGGGGCGTGCGTGGCTGCCTTATCATCTACCATTGGGTTTTCATGGCAACTTCATGTGTATTTAGCTGTCGCTAAAAAAGCTAATTATTTGAAAGTTATTGCTTTTAATTTAAACATTAGTTTAACTAGGGGCTGTTGTTTTTTTGAAATAAAAATAACAGCCCCTAATAATAATTATAAAAGAGCAATATTATGACTCCTCAAGCGATGGAAAAATTTCGGGGGAAGTATCGCGCTGATATTTCTTCGTCCTATTCTGGCTGGCTACATATGGTATTTGTGCTGTTGGTAGGCGTAAGTGTCATTAGCTATGGCTTGATGCAAATCAATGATGTTAGCTGGCTTGAGTGGCTAGTGTTTCCGTTAACAATGCTGGTGGTCAACTTTGCAGAATACTATGCCCATCGCTGGCTTGGTCATCGTAAAACAAAATATGGAAAACTTTTTTATCAGCGTCATAGTGGTGATCATCATAGCTTTTTTCTAGAGCATGCGATGCCATATCAATCGGTGCGTGATTGGCGTGTGGTGTTGTTTCCTGGGTATCTCATTATTGCCTTTATCGCTGGTTTAGTCGTTCCCGGCGGCTGGCTATTGATGCAAATAGCAACCGATAATGTCGCTTATTTATATGGCGCCGCAGCGATTAGTGGTTACCTGCTTTATGAAGTGATGCATTTTTCTTATCATTTACCTGATGGCAGTTTTGTTGAACGCACGCCAATTTGGCGCGAGCTGCGTCAGCTGCATGTTGAACATCACAAACGTGATTTAATGACTGAAAAGAATTTTAATATAACTATACCTATCTTTGATTGGGTTTTCGGTACTTATCATTTGCCTAAAGATTGGCGCAATAAATCGTGAGTAACTGCTAAATATGAAAAATGCGTTAGTTGACAATATTCTTGACTGCCGACTATGTGAGGACAAGCTTCCTCATGGCGTGCGGCCTGTGCTGCAATTTGATCCTAATGCAAAAATCTTAATTGCAGGCCAAGCGCCGGGGCGAAAAGTTCATGAATCTGGCATTCCGTTTGATGATGCCAGTGGCGACAGATTGCGCGATTGGCTAGGGGTTGATAAAGCGACTTTTTACAATGCAAAACAGTTTGCAATTTTACCAATGGCGTTTTGTTTTCCCGGCACGGGAAAGTCTGGTGATTTAGCACCGCCTAAAATTTGCGCACAGATGTGGCGTGATGAACTGATGGCGCAGTTTGAATCGCTAGAGCTCATCATTATTCTCGGTCAATACGCCAAGGCCTATCACGCGCCTAATGCTGCTAAGTCAGTAACCGATGCCGTTAAAGCGTGGCGTGAATACTGGCCACAGCAATTATTATTGCCGCATCCGAGTCCCCGAAATAACATTTGGCTCAAACGTAATCCGTGGTTTGACGCCGAAGTGGTTCCTGCGTTAAAACAGCGTGTTCGTGAAATTCTATAAGTGATTTATGACTCTCCAATTATCTGAAAAACTAGCGTTAAAGCCGCTATTGATAAATGACGCTCCAGCTCTTTTCAGGCGTATTAACGCCAACCGTTTAATGCTCGCTACATACTTGTACTGGGTTAAAGATGTGGTTGATGAGGTGAGTTGTCGCCGTTATATTGATGAGCGTGCTAACAATTATCTGCCAAAGAGGCAATGGTTTGGCGTGTATGTTAATGGTGAAATTAGCGGTGTATTTGCCATAAAATCTATCGATGACAATGGCTGCGCGGAACTTGGTTATTGGCTCAGTGAACATGCCCATGGTCACGGCGTTATTTCTCGTTGTGTGGATTACATCGCGATGCATCGCAATGATTTTGGCATCAAGGCATTGGAGTTTCATTGTTTATCAAAAAACATCGCCAGTATTAGCATTGCCAAGAAAGCAGGTGCTAACTATGTCTCTACTATCACTGACTATTTTGAGCTTGATGGTCAAATGCAAGATTTGTTGGTTTATCGCGCCGAGCTAGCGCCCTAATCGGCGAATTGGTATGATTGCGCTTTATCATCCCAATTGAGTAACGTCCCTTGAGCAGCCTGTCTTCATCGCTATTTCACCTTTTTTCCCGCGATGTAAGTGCTGTCTCTTATACACATCTCCGAGCCCACGAGACTAGGCATGATCTCGTA
>OJBM01000159.1_pt1 | contig 29771 bp, 23 predicted proteins | sample 1591061 | NCBI WGS metagenome assembly OJBM01 (sample SAMN05416872, study PRJEB24817) | seawater metagenome | isolation source: Sea water | place: Canada:Atlantic | collected 2013-11
CCGTGTCAGTGGATGCGCATTATAGAGATCCCATCGAACTTGGCAAGGGCTTTTTCTAAAAAACATTAACTTATATTTTGTTTGTATATTTTTCACCCTTAATTGTTAAAATTATTGGATGTATGTTGTAAAAATAGTACTAATTACTTAAATAAAGTAAAAAAACATACCGTATAAGCATGCTATTTTTTGTGCAACACAATGCAGATTGATTTATACTCCATTAGATAAGCTTAATTTTCTTAGTAGTAAATTGAATACTGATAAAAACAACTAGGGTGTACTCATGAAATTCTTATTAATGTCGTTGTCGCTATTTTTAGCATTCAATGTTTACGCGACAGATATCTATCGATGGACAGACAGTAATGGTGTCACTCATTATAGTTATAAAGAGCCGAGTAACATTCCAGCGAACAAAGTTAAAAAAATCGACATGACGAAACAGGGCCAGTACGTTACCGATAGTAAGAACAAATCAGACAAAGAATTAAGCGAACAAGTACTAGAGTTAGATAGAATTGCAAAGAAAAACTGCGATATCGCCAAAAAGAACATTCAGATATTAACGACGTTTAATAATATTCAACAAAAAAATGCAAGTGGTAAGCTGCAAACATTAACTAAAGAAGATAAAGCTAAACAGCTTAGTTTAGCTAAGAAACAAGCTGCTATGTTTTGTAAAACGGATAAAAAGCAAAACTAAATACTAGCTACTGCTTATTAAATACAAATTCATCATTGATATAACTTACCTCAACACTGTCTTTTGCGCCTAAGTGCCCCGATAATATATGCTCAGCTAACGGATTCTCCAATCCTTGAATCGCTCGCTTTAAGGGCCTAGCACCATAGACTGGATCAAACCCGATATCTGCTAATGCATTTAAAGCAAGCTCATCTACGGACATCGCAATATCTTGCTGTTCTAATCGTTCAACTAAATAGTTAAGCTGATAAGTAGCAATGCTCTTAATGTTTTCTTTAGTTAATGCGTGGAATACGACATTCTCATCTAAGCGATTAATAAACTCTGGTTTAAATTGTTTTTTCACTACTTCCATGACCATAGAAGTCATGTCCGCTTGTTCTAATATTCCACCATGCTCTTGTATTAGATCAGAACCAATATTGGAGGTCATTATTATGAGGGTATTACGAAAGTCTACCGTTCGTCCTTGCCCATCTGTTAGTCGTCCATCATCCAAGACCTGAAGTAGAATATTAAAGACGTCGCTGTGAGCTTTTTCGATTTCATCAAGGAGTAATACACTATAAGGTTTACGGCGGACGGCCTCAGTTAGGTAGCCGCCTTCTTCATACCCCACATATCCTGGAGGCGCACCAATCAAACGGGCAACTGAATGTTTCTCCATAAATTCGGACATATCGATCCTTACCATGGCATCGACATTATTAAATAAGTAGTCAGCTAGCGCTTTACACAATTCTGTTTTGCCGACACCTGTTGGACCAAGGAATAAAAAGGATCCAATTGGTTTATTCGGATCTGAAAGGCCAGCGCGAGAGCGGCGAATAGCATTAGATACTGCGGTAACCGCCTTACTTTGACCAACAACCTGTTGTTGCAAATGGTTTTCCATATTGAGAAGTTTTGCTTTTTCGCCATCAAGCATTTTACTCACTGGTATTCCAGTCGCTCTTGAGACAACTTCAGCAATTTCATCACTAGTAACTTTATGCTTGAGCAATGTCATTTCTTGCATATCAGCTTGCAATGCAAGATCTAACTGACGCTCCAATTCTGGAATACGGCCATACTGAAGTTCTGACATGCGATTTAAGTCACTTGCACGGCGTGCAATCTCTAAGTCTTGGCGTGCTTGCTCTAATGAAGATTTGATATTTTGCGCGCCGGATAAGGACGCTTTTTCCGCATTCCATACTTCATCAAGTTCTTTAAACTGGCTTTCATAGCTCGCTAAATCTATTTGCAATTTATCAAGACGCTTTTTAGAGCCATCGTCTTCTTCATTTTCTAACGCTTGTTGTTCAAGCTTTAGTTGAATTATTTTACGTTCTAAACGATCTAAGCTCTCAGGTTTTGAGTCAATTGCCATTCGAATTGCAGCCGCTGCTTCATCAATTAAATCGATAGCTTTATCAGGCAATTGACGGTCAGTAATATATCGATGTGATAAAACAGCCGCAGCGACTATTCCTGGATCCGTAATTTCAACGGCATGGTGTAGTTCATAGCGCTCTTTCAAGCCACGCAAAATGGCGATGGTATCTTCAACACTCGGTTGATCGACTTGCACTTTTTGAAAACGGCGCTCTAGCGCGGCGTCTTTTTCAACATACTGACGATATTCATCCAAAGTAGTCGCACCAACACAATGAAGCTCTCCTCGAGCAAGTGCTGGTTTAAGCATATTACCTGCATCCATAGCACCATCGGATTTACCAGCACCAACCATTGTATGGAGTTCATCAATAAATAAAATGACTTGGCCTTCTTCTTTAGCGAGTTCATTGAGGACGGCCTTTAATCGCTCTTCAAACTCACCACGATACTTTGCGCCAGCTAATAGTGCTCCCATATCTAGAGAAAGCACTCGTTTATTCTTAATGCCATCAGGAACTTCACCATTAATAATTCGCTGGGCAAGTCCTTCTACGATTGCCGTTTTACCAACACCAGGCTCACCAATTAATACTGGATTGTTTTTAGTACGGCGCTGCAACACTTGTATTGTGCGTCTAATTTCATCATCACGGCCGATAACGGGGTCTAATTTTCCTTGTTCAGCGCGTTCAGTTAAGTCAACGGTATACTTATCGAGTGCTTGACGTTGGTCTTCTGCATTTTGATCTTCGACTTGTTGTCCACCACGAATTTTTTCAATGGCATTCGACACGAGTGTCTCAGTGAGGCCTGCTTTTCGAGTAATCTCACCCAATGCGCCTTTATCGCTAATAGCTGCCAGGACGAATAACTCACTCGAGATATATCTATCTTTGCGTTTTTGAGCCAATTTGTCACAAACATTAAGTAGGTTAACCATTGTATTAGATAGCTGAATATCCCCTTGAACACCTTCCACTTGAGCTAACCGATCAAGTGACTGAGAGATGCGACTCCGAATCGTTGAGATGTCACATTTACACTCAACTAGGAGTGCGCGAGTGCTGCCACTCTCTTGATTAAGCAACGCAGAAAATAAATGAATAGGTTCTATGTATTGATGGTCGCGACCTAACGCAATAGATTGTGCATCAGAAATGGCAAGTTGAAATTTACTGGTAAGTCTATCTAAGCGCATTTTAATCCTCGTTATAAAGACATTGTCTAATTAAATGATGGGATTCATTTTTAATAAAACAAGCGCTAATACAAAAATAAAACGATGATCAATTGATATCAATCAATTATTTTCTATCCATATCAAACTTGCCATGCGCCCTGTTTGACCTTCACGGCGATAAGAAAAAAAATTATCCTGTTGCTCTACAGTACAATAGTTGCCCCCTGACACTTGGGTCACACCATAAACCTGTAGGATATTGCGCGCTAATTGGTAAATATCCGCTAAATATTTCTTGTGGTGAGGTATAAAGCAGCTTTTATTGTTAATGTCACGCTTCACAAAGATATCGACAACGTCTTGCCCTACTTCGAATTGTCGAGGTCCAATGGCAGGACCAAGCCAAACCATGATTTGGGAAGGGCTTTCTTGAAAATGCGATAAAGTATTTTCAATAATGCCACCAGCCAACCCGCGCCAACCGCCATGAATAGCAGCAACCTTGGTGCCACTACAATTTGTGACGAGCAATGGTAAACAGTCAGCCGTCATCACACAGCATGGGATGTTAGGGACGTCAGAAAAACTTGCGTCTGCATTCACTCGCTCATGTATCACACCATGACTAAGAGGGAGAACAGCAGAGCTATGAGTTTGATTGAGCCAAACAATGTCATGTTTAACTTTTTCTGACAATATTTTTCTGTTGTGGGCAACATGATGGGGATTATCGCCAACATGCCCCCCTAAGTTATTGCAATCAAACGGCGCCTGACTTATACCACCTTGGCGGGTGGTAATTAGTGTCTTAACATGACTTGGCGCCGCCCAATCTGCAATAATCATTATTGCGGTTGATTATCTAAAGTATCTTGACGCAGCAATTCAGCCATTTGAACCATGTCTTGGGGGACTGGCGCCTGCCACCGCATTTCTTCGCCTGTAATTGGATGGGTCAGTTGTAATTTAATCGCATGCAATGCCTGACGTTTAAACGCTTGCATCGCTTCAATCAATTCACCACTTGAGTTTTTAATTGGTTTTGGGCGGCCACCGTAGACAGGATCACCCAACAGTGCATGTCGCATATAAGACATATGAACGCGAATTTGATGAGTACGACCAGTCTCTAGACGTAAACGTAATCGTGTATGTGCTCTGAACTTTTCTGCAATACGATAGCGTGTAATCGCTTCTTTACCGTCAGGATCGACAGCCATATGAGTTCGACGTGTTGCATGACGTGCGATTGGCGCTTCAATTTTTCCGCCTGCAGTCATCTGACCTATGGCAATGGCTTCATATTCGCGGGTAATATCTCGCTTTTGAATCATCCGTACCAATTTAGTTTGAGCTGGAATAGTCTTTGCCACCACCATAAGACCTGTGGTGTCTTTATCTAAACGATGCACAATACCCGCACGTGGCACATTCTCTATCTCAGGACAATGATGAAGTAATGCATTTAATACCGTTCCGCCCGGATTACCAGCGCCAGGATGAACAACTAAACCCGCTGGTTTATTAATCACTAAAATATGTTCATCTTCAAATACGATATTTAACGGAATATCTTCGGGTTTATGACGTTCTTCGATTTCAATAAACGCATCAACCTCAATAAGTTCTTCACCAAGTACTTTAATACGGGCTTTAGTGACAACTTCACCGTCGACTTTTACATAACCTGCAATTATCCATTCTTTTAATCGACTTCGCGAATACTCAGTAAATAGCTCGGCAATAGCTTGATCTAAACGCTGGTCACACTGTTCTATGGCCACTTTAGCCATTAAATTGATCGCTTGATTCATTTATATTTCTACATTAAGGGAACTAACGGGCATTGACTTAATCAAAAAAACCCACGATTAGTCGCTATTGTAGCTTTTATTTTGCCTCAGCTTAATAGATACTTGTCGAATATGTGAGGATTATGAATAAAATGATGTATAAAAAACGTTCACTAGTAACTATTTCACTAGTTTTAGCGCTAGGATTAGCGGGTTGTTCAAGTCAACCAGACGAACCACAAGTTCGTATTACAGCACCAGAGCAAATGTATAAGAATGCCCAAGAAGCATTAGATCAAGGAAATTTAATTAAGGCGACACGCGTATTAGAAGCATTAGAATCGCGTTATCCGTTTGGCCCTCAAGCAAATCAAGTGCAACTTGATTTGATTTATGCTTATTACCGTCAAGGTAATAGTGATCAGGCGATGGCAAGCATAGATCGCTTTTTGCGTTTAAACCCGACGCACCCTGATATTGATTATGTTTTCTACATGCGTGGCCTAGCGAACATGCAATCAGATGAAAACATGTTTCACGAATTATTTAATATTGACCGCAGTGATCGTGACCCACAATTTGCGATTCAAGCATTTCGTGATTTTAAACAACTCATTGAAGCGCGCCCTAATAGCCATTATGCGCCCGATGCTCGCCAACGTATGGTTGCATTGAAAAATCAGTTGGCTAAGCACAATGTTGCCATTGCGCAATATTATCTTGATCGTGAAATTTATGTAGCAGCAATTAACCGTTCTAAAGAAGTGCTAATAAGTTATGGCAATACTGAATCGACTAAACCAGCGTTAGAGATCATGAAACAGTCATACTTAGCTTTAAAGCAAGATGATTTAGCTCAGCGTACACAACAAGTTATCGATCTTAATTTTCCACAGGGCTAGGAAGTTTTTAATCTAAATACTAAAAAGGCGCTAATCAATAATTGATAGCGCCTTTTTTATGAACCGATAGCGTTCTTAAATCGCTTCTTCGTTCTCTTCATTAGTTCGAATACGTATGACGCGTTCGATTTCAGTGATGAATATTTTTCCGTCACCAATCTTGCCGGTAAAGGCAGCGCTTTGAATCGCTTCAACACAACGATCTAACATATCATCGTTTATCGCTATTTCTAGTTTTACTTTAGGCAAAAAATCAACCATATACTCAGCACCGCGATATAACTCTGTGTGACCTTTTTGGCGTCCAAACCCTTTAACTTCAGATACGGTCATTCCTGTGACATCGATATCAGACAATGCTTCTCTAACATCATCAAGTTTAAATGGTTTAATGATCGCTTCGATCTTTTTCATGCGTTGGTCCCTTAGAGTTAAATCTGAACAACTAGTGTAACACTTAGCTATTGAATAGTGAGCACTATTTTTACACAAATCTAGTTATGTTCAATAGCTAAAATTTACACTACACTACGAACTTTTATTACAACAAGAAAGATATTATGCGCCATTTAATTGCTTTAACCTGTTGTTTTCTTTTATCTGCAGTAGTGCATGCAAATAAAGTAGACGACTTAACCTATGCCAACTACGACGACGTTAAAGTTAGTCATCTCTATCTCGATCTTAAAGTAGATTTTGACAACAAAGCGCTTAAAGGTTTTGCTGAGCTTGATTTACAGTGGCAAGATACAGCAACCACGCAAGTTATTTTAGATACTCGTGATTTAATCATCGATCGCGTATTAGCTAAATCAGCAGATGACAAATGGTACCCAATTAAATTCCAATTAGCATCTCGTGATGATGTGATGGGTTCAAAACTAACCATTACTCCAGCGTTTCAAGCGGCGAAAATTCGCGTTTACTATCAATCGACAGATAAAGCATCAGGTCTTCAATGGCTAACACCGGCACAGACTGCTGGCAAAAAGTTGCCTTATATGTTTAGTCAGAACCAAGCTATTCATGCACGTAGTTGGATCCCAATTCAAGATACACCAAGCATTCGTATGACTTATGATGCGCGTATTCATACCGATGAAAAACTGTTAGCTGTAATGAGCGCGAATAACGAACCAACAACTGAGCGCGATGGCGATTACTTTTTTACAATGCCTCAAGCAATTCCTCCCTATTTGATTGCTATTGCTGTAGGTGATCTAGAGTTTAAAGCAATGAGTGACATTACTGGTGTTTACGCTGAGCCAAGCGTATTAGATTCAGCCGTTGCAGAGTTTAACGATACACAAGCCATGATTGACGCGACCGAGAAACTTTTTGGTCCTTATCGATGGGGACGTTACGATTTACTGATTCTACCGCCAAGCTTTCCATTCGGCGGCATGGAAAACCCACGATTATCGTTTATTACGCCAACAGTAATCGCAGGCGACAAAAGCTTGGTAAATTTGATTGCTCATGAATTAGCGCACTCTTGGTCTGGTAATTTAGTGACGAATGAAAGTTGGCGCGATCTATGGTTAAACGAAGGATTTACTTCGTATGTTGAAAATCGAATTATGGAAGAAGTATTTGGTCGTCAACGTGCATTAATGGAACAAGCATTAGACGCGCAGAACCTTCGTTCATTAGTCACTAAGCTTCCTGCGAACGATACGGTTTTGTATGTTGATCTACAAGGGAGAGATCCTGATGCGGCGTTTTCAAGTGTGCCATATACCAAAGGTCAATTATTCCTCGTGTATTTAGAAGAAAAACTAGGCCGTGACGTATTTGATAACTTCATTAAAAATTACTTTAATGAACATGCCTTTGAAAGTATTGGTACAAACGCTTTTTATAAATATTTTACGGATAATTTATTAAGCAAGCATTCCGATATTTTAAATAAAGCAGATATCGAGCAATGGATTTTTGCACAAGGCCTTCCGCCCTTCACACCTTCGCCAACATCTCCAGTGTTTGATATAATAGATAATCAAATTGAGCAGCTAAAATTAGGAAAAATAACACCAAGTCAATTAAATACGTCGCAATGGACTGTTCACCAATGGCTCCATTTCATTAACAACCTACCACCAAATTTAAATGTAAAAGTAATGTCTCAGTTAGATGCGCAGTTTAATCTAACAATCAGCAGTAATAATGAAATTGCTCACGCTTGGTATTTGTTGGCATTACGTAGTGGTTATGAAGCAATTTATGATGAACTAAAAGATTATCTCATCGCGATTGGCCGTCGAAAATTTATTGTTCCTCTGTATAAACAATTGGCAATGTCCTCAAAAGGAAAAGAGTGGGCAAAAAATGTCTATAAAATTGCTAGGCCTGGATATCATCCTCTAGCTCAAGGAACCATTGATGAAATTTTCGAAAAATAACAATAATTTCATACCACTGCACAATCAATAATAATTTACGATTAGTTAATTGGGACATAAGGCACTTTCCTACCAAGATAGTGCCTTAGTTTTTTGTTAGGATTAATGCTATATTATTAATCAATGTAATAAATGGATAGCAGACAAATGAAAAAACAAAAAGGGGTTACCCTCATTGAACTCATTGTTGCGATGACGATTATTATCATTACATTATTTGTTGGGGTTCCAAACTTACAGCAATTAGTGAAAAACAATGAAATTGTTAGCCAATCTAATACCATTGCCAGTTTTATCGCCTATGCAAGAAGTGAAGCCACCAAACGCAAATCAAACGTGCGTATTTGCCGTGGAAAAATTGTAGAAGAAACCGCAGAATGTGCATCAACAGGCAATAATCTTCTTATTCTCAATAATAATGACACATTGATCCGCACAGCAGAATTGAGTAGTAATATTAATTTCTATTTTCAGAACCTCGCTTCAAGTACAATCACGTTCAGTGCCCAAGGTATACCAGATGACACTGGCGAAATCGTTTTATGTGACGATCGTGGTGCGTCTTTTGCAAAAGGTGTGGCACTAAATTTGGGAGGGCAAGTGCGTTCTCTAGTTAGATCAGAAATTAATAATGTTAGTTGCTCATGAATACTTTTTATAAAAAAAACGGTTTTACATTATTGGAAGTGATGATTGCCATTGCAATTTTAGCAATTGGTATGCTCGGTATTGCTGGTTTAAATATGGTTTCAATGGAACATAATCATTCAGCCTATTTACGCTCGCAGGCGATAACAATAAGCCAAGACATCATTGAAAGAATGCGAAATAATCCAGACGCAGTTACTGCTGGTAAATTTAATGACATCAAAAGTGTCGGGCAAACAATGCCAAACACCGACTGTTTAACTGCAGATGATGGATGCAGTATTGATCAGTTAGCGAATATTGATATTGCTCAGTGGGCGCAAATGATTAACAGCATTAGTGATGAAAATGCCAGACAGCAATTACCCGGAGCAAGCGCAACGGTTAAAGCTGATGCTAATAACCTTTTTACGATTTCCGTGCAATGGGATACCAAACAATGGGTAACAAGCGATAAAGGTATTACTACCAGAGAACGAACAAAAAGTAATTATGAAGTAGAAGTAATTATTAACTAGGTATAAGAAAAGATTATGAGTAAACATATTAATCGACAGTTAGGATTTAGCGTCGTAGAACTGCTAATTGCTTTAGTGATCAGCGTCGCGACAGTAGGCGGATTATTTTCTATTTACCTTAATACTCGTGTTACCCAAGATCTCACAGAGGCTAATGCAAGAATTCAAGAAAGTGGTCGTTTCGCATTGGAATATCTAAAACGCGACATAAGAATGATCGGTTATCGTGGTTGTGTCAGCAACACCATGCCAACAACAGTCGTTAATTCAAAAGACTTACCACTTAACTATGATCCCTTAACCAGTGAACTCATTGGATATACAATAAAATCAGGATGGGAAACGGATACACAATTCGCCGGTCAAGCCGCTATAACATCAAAAATAAGGCCAAATACAGATGCCATTTTAATAGCAAGAATGTCTTCTACCAGTGCACAACTTGCGGAGAAACAGTCTGATAGCTCAGCAAATTTGAAAATAGAAACATCTGCTGGTGTCACTTTTGACAAAAATGAAATTGTATATATATCAGATTGTGTCACAGCCGACATATTTACAGTGACTAATAACCCCAACGATACTGATGGAATTGTTACCATTACTCATGCCCAAGGGACGAATACAACAAACAACCTCAGTAAGGCGTATCAAAATAACGCCAATATTGCGCGCTATCAATCTACATTTTATTTCATTGGGGATACAGGCAGAGTTAACAAAAATGGTTCAACCGTTTTTGCTTTATATCAAACCATCATCAATTATGGCAGTGCCACTAATAAATATGACACGCAAGAATTAATCGAGGGTGTAGAGAATATGAAAATTCTCTACGGTGAAGCGCTCGCCAGCGGAAATATTAAATACGTTCGACATAACAAAGCCACGAACACTCCAAATATGCAAAATGTTTCATCAATTCAGCTAGGGCTATTAATTAGTAGTCAGGACGAAGTTATCCCGTCCGCAGACAGCCAAACATATCATCTTGCCCAAGAAGAAGTATCAACTGAGACGCCTGGTTATATCAATGATCGAAGATTGCGTCATGCTTTTAATTCCACTATAAAAATTCGAAACAGGCGATTATAAAGATGAGCTCAATTCTAACAAACCAGCGCGGTGCAATTTTAGTATTAAGTTTAATTGTATTAACCGTTATTACTCTTATCTCGGTAACAGAGTTAAGTAAAGCGGGCGAACAATCAAGAATCACGTCGAATTTTCAGCAACAAAATATCACATTTAATGCGGCTGAAAGCGCCATGGCATATTCAATGAAAATGATTAGTGAACAGTCGTCTTCCAATGAAGCGAATATGACAGCAATGGCTAACTCCATGAGTGCTGAGGACGGTGTTGAAATGGAAGTTGCTAATACTCAACTTAGCACGGATAAGATGAAAGTGGCCGTTTCATTTCGTTCAAATACCGTAAATTCTTTACGAGCGGGTATATCTCTAGATTCGAGTCAGAATGATTTCATGATACGAAATGTTAATTTTACGGCAACGAGCACAGCAAACAATGATAGCTCAGGTGCCCGAACAACAATTGTACAAGGATTTACTTATGAATAATCTACGAGGGTTTACCTTAGTCGAGCTCATGATTGTAGTGGCGATTATTGGCATATTGGCAAGCGTTGCTTATCCAAGTTATCAAGGCAGTGTTATTCGTTCAGAAAACTCGTTAGCCCAAGCAGCAGTGGTAGAGGTTAGTGTCGCGTTAGAGAGTTATTATATTCGCAATAACAGCTATACAGATGCCGACACTAAAATGGTTTATCCCAAAAAAGCACCGCTTGATGGCAGTACACCAACCCACAATATTCTAGTAACACCCGAACACGACGGCGCTGGTTATACTATTTCTGCTACACGCATTGACGATACCTCGGTAATTTTTAGCCTTGATGAAACCGGTTTAAAGAAAACTGGTACCAAAACAGGTTGGGGACATTAACTATGAAACGTATTAAACAACTCACTTGTTTCTTCATCTTAGGACTGTGTTTACCACTAGCGTCAATATCACATGCTGACGATACTGAAATTTTCTATTTAGGTGACACTGTAACGCCTAAAGTGATGATGGTCCTTGATACCTCTGGCTCAATGGGCTTCCATGTATCAAATAAGAGGAATCGTATCACTGTGATGAAAGACGCGTTGACGCAGTTTATCAACGAAGCAAATGGTATCAATGTTGGCGTCATGCGTAGTAACCAGAGAACAAGTGCGGTAGTTTACCCTGTTTCCAACTTAGAAAGCTCAACTGTCGTGAGGGTTGAACGATTTGACCGCCCTATTACCGACGATAGAGATAATGCATATGAAACAAATTCTGGTGTCTACGTCAAAACAACAACTGGTGGAGGCGCGAATAGCACATTTAACTTTAAAAATAGTAATTATATTGGTTTGCGCTTTTCCAATGTTATTATTCCGCAAGGCCATAAGGTAGAAGAAGTATTCCTTCAAGTATTTCCCGACCAGTCCTGCTCATATTGGAACCCTTGTAATGATTTTAATCTAAATATTAGAGGCGAGAAATCAGTAAATTCTCAAGCATTCGATCATACCGACAACACTAATATTAGTGATCGCCCATTAACGACCGCAAGTGTATCAACGGCTATTACTCAGTGGGAAAACACTAACCGAGAAGAACCATTCAATGTTGTTAATCTAGCACCTATTATTCAAGAAATTGTCAATCAAAGTAATTGGAAAAGTGGTAATGCAATAAGTTTGATTATAGACACCTCTTCGTTAAATCAAGATAGCCATTCTTATCTCGGTGGGATCAGAAATACACTTTCGTTGTATTTCAGCAGTACCCTATTTTTTAGGGTAGAACCATACAATCGAACAGTAAGTACTCGACAACAGATTATTGAAAAGATGAATAATCAACGGTTAACGAACTACACACCATCAGTACCTTCTCTGTTTGAAGCGGTTAAATACATGACGGGTTCACGTGTAATAAGTAATCACAACACAACGCTTAATACGACGCGCAGCGGTACAGGCACTGGTCTCAACTATAACGACCTTTTTGAACGACTGTCTCATCCTGAAAGTTACGAAAATGGGACACTCAATCAGCCGGCTAGTTGTTATGATGGATGGCTAAATGACAAGACCTGTCGTGATGTTTATCTTTCCCAAGGGAGCAGTGGAACTCTTCGATATAAAACACCATTAACTGATACCTGTGGTGATGAAGAAGGTAAAATAGTTATGCTTACTGACGGTGACGCCACTCATGGTTATGGTGCGTACAATGATAACCAGTGGTGGCGAAACATGACTTATGATATTAGTCAGATGATTAATAATACGAATAATGCATGTACTCAAGATGGCGATTCTAGCCGCGGATACCCTACGACCTGTGGTGTTGAGCTAGCGACAAAAATTAAAACTGGCATTTCTGTAAACGGTATTTCCGATCCACAAAAAATCAAGCTTTATACTATCGATTTTAATAATGAAAATGATTGGCTCAAGTCTATGGCAGCTGCAGGCGGTGGCCAATATAAAGCCGCCACAAGCGCGTCAGATTTACTGCAAGTATTTAAAGAAATTCAAGCTGATATTATTAAAGAAGCCGTAACATTTTCAAATACATCCATTACGCTATCAAGTGCAAACCAATTAAATCATAACGATAATATTTATTATGCATTATTTACCCCCAATGATTTAGCGTCATGGAGAGGAAACCTTAAGCATTACAAGCTAAGTAAGAATGGAACAGTCGTTGATAAGGATCGTAATCCTGCTACAGACTCAAATACAGGTCTATTCAAGAAAGAAGCGCATAGCTTTTGGAGTACAGACGCCGATGGTGCAGAGGTGACTAATGGCGGTGCAGCAGAACGTTTAACAAAGTTGGATCGTAATATTTATGTCAATACCCTTACAGGCTCACAATTAACAAAACTTAATGAATCATCGAATAATGACATTAGCGCAGCTGACTTTGGTTTAACGTCTGAAACTGAAAAAGAAGAACATATTCAGTGGATGCTCAACAATAAAGTTATCGCCGACCCTCTACATTCAGCACCGATCGAATTAAGTTATGGCGATGATGGTTCTGTAATATTTTTTGGTGATAATCAGGGATATATTCATGCCATTGACGCTGCAACAGGTGATGAACTATGGGCATTCATGCCTAAAAAGCTTCTTGCAAACCAACCGTCTATTCGTTTGAACACTAAATCAATTAACCATATTTACGGTATGGATGGAAAAATTGTCAAGTGGACAGAAAATGGCAAAAAGTATATAGCGAGTGGGATGCGCAGAGGTGGCAAGGGTTATTACGCTTTAGATGTCACCAATCGCACAACTCCAACGTTGCAATGGAAAATAACTGACGCTTCAAATGGTTTTAGTGGATTAGGTCAAACTTGGTCGACCCCAATAAAAACACAAATTAAGAAAGGCAATAGTGTTAAAAGTGTTTTGGTATTTGGTGGTGGCTATGATATTCAGCAAGATTCAGTAACGACTCGAACCGCTGACAACAGCGGCGATGGCCTCTATATTATTGATGCAGTAACAGGCACCATTGAACTTTCTAAAACCAATTTAGGCTACTCAATTCCTTCTGATGTAAAGACTATTGATATTGATGGCGATGGCACAACAGATCAAATTTATGTTGGAGACATGGGAGGGCGTGTTTTACGCGCAGATCTCGATGGTGGAAACACACTAAAAGTTGATGTAATTGCGGACATTGCAAGCTCAGGCCAGTCAAACAATAGACGCTTTTATCATGCACCAGATGTCTCTGTATTGGAGAATACAGGAGGTTCTCAATTAGCTGTTGCCGTTGGTTCAGGCTATCATGCCCATCCGAATAACGCTCAAATTCAAGACAACTTTTATATGTTCAAACAGCCATTAGCAAAGGAAAAAAGTCCAACAAAGATTACAAACTCAGATATTCTTCCAGCTACGTTAACAATAGATAACGAACTATTAGCCGCTAAAAAAGGTTGGTATTTACCACTCAATAGTGGTGGAGAAAAAGTATTAGCATCGAGCCTAACATTTGAAAGCGCCGTCTGGTTTACCACATTTCAACCATCGATTGGTACCAATCGTTGTATTATTAAACGAGGAACCTCTCGCCTTTACCGCGTTAACATTTCAAATGGTACACCCAATTATAAAGATGCTATTCCGGATGTGGTAGACGGTAAAGTCGACCAATCTAAATCCTGCACAACGGCCTCATGTGATGCGTTAGACCGATTCATCGAGTTACAAAATGGTTCAATTCCTCCTAGCCCAGTTTTAATTCATGTTAACGCTGATGATGATGAAACAGAAGGAAGTGGCAGCGTTGTATGTATTGGTACGTATTGTAAAGAGCTCCCTAAGCGTACAAACAAAATGAATTTCTGGCGAGAAAGCAGCTAATTTAATACAAAAAACGTATAAATAACTAATAATCAACCATAAATAACTGTAAAGTTAAAGATACACAATACAAGCATAAGCCATTGATAATAAAAGTTTAAATTTAATATTAAACTTTTATTATCAAGTCACTAATCTCTCCTATACTTAATCCGAACAGCCACACAATCTAGACTCCTAATCCCTAACTATTAGATTGGTGGTCTTTCTTTTTTTGCTGGTGAGGTTACTAACATGTCATTTATTTCTCCACAACGAGGCGCTGTGTTAGTTGTTAGTCTCGTTTTATTATTGGCAATGACGTTAATTTCAACATCAAGCTTACGAAACGCGACGAATCAATCTCGAATGGTTAATAATGCACAGCAATTTAATCTAACTTTTCACACGGCAGAAAATTCACTAGCAAAAGCACTCACCTCACTAAACTCACCGAGTGAAGACACAAATAATAATATGCAAACACTCACCAATTCAGTTCAGGAGAATGCCGTAATGACTGTTGTTGATAATGCCTACAGCGACCACGGGATTACGGTAACCTTAATTTACCAAACAACACCCTCAACATTGCTTAGAGCAGGTATATCACTCGATGCAAGTAATGATAATTCGATGATTCAAAGCGTTAATTTTAACGTAACTAGTACTGCAGAAATTACAAATTCGGGCGCAAAAACGACATTGAGTCGAGGGTTTATTTATGAATGAGACAGCTTGCACATTAGTGCGCTTAAGCACTGCAACATTTTGCGTTTTATCGACGATATTCTTTTCTTCAAACGCTTTTGGCGACGATACAGAAATATTTCAAGTGTCCTCCAAGCCAACACCAAAGGTCATGATGCTGCTCGACACTTCTCGGTCAATGAAAAATCAAGTGGGAAGTACTGGAAAAAGCCGCTTAACGACCATGCAAGAATCTGTCGAAACGTTCGTAAAGAACGCTGAGAATATTGATATTGGCCTTGTGAGAATGAATGAAAACACGGGAGCAATTATTTACCCAGCAACCAATCTTTCTGTCATATCCAATGATAAATTCACTCGCTTTAACCGCCCAGCTTCTCAATTTGTCGATATGGCCGCTGAATATGGTGACGATAATAAAGTTAAGATCGGCACGAATATAAATAAATTCAACTTTTCTAAAAATAAGTCGTTTGCAGTTCGTTTTAACAAGCTGCCGATTGATGGAAAAATTGAAATAGACAAAGCATTTATAGAGTTTACACCTCACAATGTTACTTGTGACAAGGACAATTGTCCGCAATTTAAAATGACAGTATATGGAGAAAATACGGCTCACTCGGCTCCTTATTCAGATATCAAAAGTAATATATCAAAACGCCCCAAAACGTCTAAACTTTCTGCCAAAACCTATCATTTTAATGGTGCTGACCAATCTTTAAATTGGCATAAAAGTCTTAAAAAACCTGTTGTTCGCCTTAATGGCTTAGAAGATATAATCAATAAGATCATTAAATTACCTAACTGGGAATCGGGAAACTCATTGAGTTTTATTGTTGACACATCATCGATTAGTAGCAACAAAGTTGGCGGGATTTCTAGCACTACTACAGGCCTTACGCCAGTATTATTTGTTAAAATGAAAAGTGAAGTAAGCCGTCAAATCTCGGGAAAAGACAAATTAATTGAAGAGCTTTACAACCAACGATTATCCTATTTTACCCCAACAGTGCCAGCATTGTTCGATACAGTAAAGTACCTTGCGGGTGGCCCCTTAAATCAATCAGTCAATGAGAAATTTAACCTAAAAAGAAATGGCATAACTAAAGATAATTATTGGCGCTATTACGAAAGAATTTCACACCCCGATTCTTTCAGTAACGCAACCATTAGATATCCTGCAAATTGCTTTCAAGGCTGGGAGAGCTCGTATGCATGTAAAGATATTGAGATTATACCTTCATTGGCCAACGTAAATTATATCAGTCCACTGACCAACACATGTGAAGAAGTCGCGACTATTATTCTTCTAACCGATGGTTTTGCTTATCATAATAAAAATTCAGACCAAAGTGGTCATTGGTGGGCAAATACGATAAACGAAATGAAGAGTTTTTCCTCTCCGACACTATCTTGCAATAGTAGCCTTAAAGGTGATGTAGGTAAGGGCTATCCTCTGTCCTGTAGTCAGGAGTTTGTCACCTCAATAAATCAAGGCTTTAATGTGAGTGGCTCACTGCATAAAAAGCGGATTAATATACATACTATTGGGTTTACGGTATCCGATAATTGGTTAGAAAATATCGCAGAGTTTGGAGGTGGTCAATACTTTGAGGCGACTGATAGCGTAGGACTACGTTCCGCTTTTAATGCAATTCATAAAAGTGTGTTATCAAAAACGACGACCTTCTCCAGCGCTCCTGTTGCCATTGACAGTACAAACCGTCTAAATCACAACAATGATTTATATTTCACCTTATTTCAACCAACAGACAAGACAATCTGGCAAGGAAACTTAAAACGTTACAAAGTGAGCTCAGGAGGTAATATCATTGACGCTGACGGTGATGTAGCCTTCAACAATACAATCGGAGAATTTCAGGCAGGCTCAAAAAGTTACTGGAGTAATGAAGCTGATGGCAATGATATATTACTTGGAGGAGCTAGAAACCACCTAACAACGAACCGAAGAATTTTTATTAATGATGGCACGAAAGTCATTAGAATGAGTAAAGATACAGCGTTTACCGATAAATTCTCATTACTTGATTTTAATGTCCCAAATAATACCGAAAGAGATAGCTTAATTGATCAAATGCTATCTTCCACTCATATCTCAGATCCGCTACATTCAAACCCTGTTGTTGTAACCTACCCTGATAAAGCCGGAGTAAAGCAAAACTCTGTTGTTTTTTTTGGTGATAACCAAGGATATATCCATGCAATAGATACCGTTACAGGTGAAGAACTCTATTCATTTATGCCAAAAATATTACTAAAAAACCAGAAACGTATTTTCGAGCAAGCGATAGGTACTGAGCATATCTACGGTATAGACGGAAAAATCACAACCTGGACGCACAATCGCAATCGCTATGTTACAGTAGGAATGAGACGTGGCGGCACTAACTACTACACGCTAAATGTCACAAATCGAAGTACCCCTAAATTAGCTTACATAATTTCCCCTGAGCGCAGCGGTTACTCGGCGCTAGGACAAACGTGGTCATCGCCCAAAGTGGTTAACGTAAAACAAGGGAATACAGTCATCAAAGCACTATTATTTGGCGGAGGTTATGATGAGTCTCAAGATAATACAACAACGCGTAAAAAAGACAGCAAAGGGGATGGTGTTTATCTCGTTAACGCCGTCACAGGAAACATCATAAGCAGTCAAACAAACCTCGACTATAGTATTCCTTCAGATGTTAAAGCGATTGATTTAGACGGAGATTCCGTTATCGATCAAGTCTATGTGGGTGATATGGGGGGACGATTATTACGTTTTGATATCACCAACCAACACAAATTATCAACAGCCGTGGTCATTGCCAATATTGCTGACGACAGCGTTAGTGGAAATCGACGATTCTACAACGCACCAGATGTATCCATTTTAAAGGGCTCAAACAACACAAAATTAGCTGTTGCCATAGGCAGCGGTTTTCGTGCTCATCCGAAAAATACCGCAATCAATGATCGTTTCTATTTATTCAAACAAAATATTGCTCCTGAAAATAGCCCAACAATCATAGATCATTCAAGCTCAGCCTTGATTGAATCTAGTTATTCAGTCGACAATGAAAAATTCAAAACAAGCAAGGGGTGGTATTTTGATCTTGGAAATTCAAATGGAGAAAAAGTCTTAGCGTCCAGTACCACGGCTGACAACACCATCTGGTTTACATCGTTTAAACCCACTATAAATAGTGGCGGATGCAGTGTTGGTGGCGGAACATCGAAACTCTATCGTGTTAACGTCAGTAATGGATTAGCGAACTACAAAAATACGCTCCCAGAAAAGAAAAATGGACAGGTCGTCGCTGATAAACAATGTGGAAGTAATGCAGTGTGTACGATTGAAGATCGTTCAATTGAATTAAAAAACATGACAATTCCACCAGCTCCCGTATTAATACATGTGCCTCGCACCTCTGAAAAAGAAAGTGGTTCGATGTTATGTGTTGGTACTATGTGCAATGAATTAGCGCCTAGAGAAGTGAAATCTACATTTTGGCGAGAAGTTAACTAGGGTCTAGTTGTTCTTTGTGGTTCAAATTTCGTTCAATCTAAAAGGATTTTGGGCAAGGCATGAGGATTGATGCTGGGTTTACACCAGTGAATGACGAATAACGCGGCACAAAATACTTTTAGGTGAATCCTACGGACAGTATTTGTTTGTTATTTCTACGGCGTTATCGTCTATTCGTGTAGCCAGCTACACCACATAGGCTCCGCCTTGTAGAAACCCCAAACAAATTGCTGCAAAAATGAACTCAAAAGATCAATAGACCCTAATGCAGCTTATTAGAATTTCTTTGGTCTATTAAACGGAAATGTCTCAAGGATAAGTTTAGAGGCCTGATTCCGATCGAATATCGAAACCAGACCTTACAAGCGGCTTAACTAAAATGCCATACTTAATGGCGCTACTTTAATGGTCGCATCTTTTGTATTATTTTTATAAGTCATTTCAAAAAGAAATGACTTGGCCTTTTTTTGGGCTATTTAAAGTACACCACGACGTTCTTGATCGCGCTCAATTGATTCGAATAGTGCTTGGAAGTTACCTTCGCCGAAGCCTTGATTTTCTTTACGTTGAATAATCTCAATGAAGATAGGGCCAAATAAGTTTTGAGTGAATATTTGTAGTAAATATCCTTTCTCGTCACCGTCAACTAAGATTTGATGATGTTTAATACGGTCGCGATCTTCAGTTACCTGCGGCACACGGTCGTAAATGGTATCGTAGTATTCTTCAATGATATCTAAAGTCTTGATACTTGTACCTTCCATTGCATCAAGTGACGCAACAATATCACGACTTTCAAACGCAAGATGCTGTACACCTGGGCCATCGTATTCTTTTAGGTATTCGTCGATTTGGTTTTTATCGTCATCTTTACCTTCGTTAATTGGAATACAGAAGCTGCCATCTGGTGAACGTAAGGCATATGATACTAGCCCTGTTTTTGCACCGTTGATGTCAAAGTAACGTACTTCGCTAAAGTTGAAGATGTCTTTGTAGAAGTTAGCCCATTTTTCCATGGTGCCTTTGTAGACGTTATTTGTAAGATGGTCTACACGCAAGAAACCTTTCTCTTCGACAATTTCAGGGCTATCTAGATCACTGAAGTCTGAATTATAAATATTATTTTCTGCAGTAAATGCGTCAATAAAATAGATTATGCTGTTGCCGATACCGTAGATAGCTGGGTAGGGTAAATCTTTCTCATCATCTTTTACTGCTTTTGCGCCGCGTTTAGTCGCTTCATCAAATGCGTGATTTGCATTTTCTACGCGCCAGCCCATTGAAGAAATTGCCGGGCCATGAGATTTAGCGAACTCGAATGAAAAGCCTTGGCGCTCAGTATTAATTAAAAAGTTGATATCGTTTTGCTTGTAGTGAAAGATTTCTTTTTCTTTATGTTTTTTAATTCGTGAAAATCCGAAATCTAAAAACACCTGATGCATGAAATCAAGATCAGGTGTTGCAAATTCTGTAAATTCTATGCCACACAGGCCTATAGGGTTCGCGGAATCTGTCATAATAATTACTCTATATAGGTTGTTTTTAATAATGGTTTTGTTATCGTGCTAGTCACACTGCAATATGCAGTGCACCGCTCAACTGTAAATAATCATATCTTTAATCTTGTTCGAAAAATATTATTATGTTTTAATGGTCATGATTAAATATTTAGATGGTTATGAGCATGAGATTAGACATTGAAACCCTTAAAATCCTTGATTTAATAGTGAGACTTGGCAGTTTTGCTAAGGCTGCTGATCAATTAAATCGCGCGCAATCTGCGATTAGCTATCAAGTTAAAAAGCTAGAACAACATTTAGGTGTTAACTTATTTGACCGCAGTAAATACCGCGCAGAGTTGACACCTGAGGGCAACGCAATTCTGACGGAGGGCCGCCGTCTACTCCAACAAGCTCATAATCTAGAGGTGTTGGCTGAGCGTTTTAGTCAAGGCTGGGAGCCAAGGTTAGAAATTGTCATTGATGGTGCGGTTCCAATGGAGCCTGTAATGAAAGCATTAAAACGCTTATCGGAAATGGATGTGTCTACGCGTGTTCAGCTTCGTACAGAGTTTTTAAGCGGTTGTCAGCGCTGGTTTGACAAGCAGAGTTCAGATCTTATGTTGGTTAAGGATTATCAATCTACACCTTATTTAGTTGCTAAACCATTACAGGCGATTGATTTTAAATTAGTCGTGTCTAGCGAGCATCCTCTGGCCACGATGAAAGAAGTTGAATTAAAGCATTTGCATGAACATATTGAATTAACGATTGCAGATTCAGGCAATCTAGACCCTCAATCGCAAGATGAATTACAATTTGGTGGCGAGCGGGTGTTTTATCTTAATGGTTTTATGGCTAAAAAAGAGTCTATCTTATTAGGCTTGGGTTTTGGTTGGGTGCCTGATTATTTAATTGAAGAAGAACTAGCGACTGGCAGTTTAGTCGAATTAGACTTTGTTGGCGGTGCTTGTCATACGTTTACACCAAGGCTTGTACATTCAAGTGAGCGACCATTGGGCAGAGCTGGGCAGTTATTGAGTGACTTAATTATTGAAGAGTTTTCGAAATAATCGTAGTGTTAGTTAAGTGGTAAAATTGAGGGAGAGTGCTCCCTCAAGCTATTTTCAAAGTACATTTTTTCCTTTGAGTCTTATGCGTTTAGTGTTTTTGTTGACTAACTTTTTACCAATTCCTTTTACTTTAGTAAGATCTTCTACCGTTTTAAATTGTCCGTGCTTTTTACGATAATCGACAATTGCCTTAGCCTTCTTTTTACCGATTCCCTTTAAGCTAAGCATCAGTTCCTGTTCATTTGCCTTGTTTATGTTCACTGAGCTGTACTTAAGCTTATGTTTTTTAGCTTTCTTACTGAGCTTATCTTTATTAACCTTAGTCTCTTCTTTCACTTTCTCACTGTTAGAAGGTTTATCGGTGTTAGTTGACTGTGCCGCATGCAGTATTGGTGAAGCGGCTAGTAAAGCCAATGTAAATAGAGTAGTAATCGTTTGACGCATATTAGACATAATATTTTCCTTTATTGAGGCTCCATTGCATGTCTTATTATAGGCAGGATTTTGGAAGCTGCTGGAAATTTAATCGAACAGAATGTCGTTAGATTATTTTTATTAAAAAAGTCTTGCGTTAAGGCGCTCTAGTCATAGATAATGCGCCTCGGTGACTAATTGGTCCCCTCGCAATGATAGATAGTGAACTCGGCCAGGCCCGGAAGGGAGCAACCGCAGCTATCGACTCATGTGCCGAGGTGTGGCTGATTAGTTACCACTTTTCTTATTATTATTTCTGTCGCTTGCACCATAAGTTTTCATAATTGCACCATAACACTTCATAATTTGCACAATAAGTCTTCATAGTCTACTATCGGTAGTAATAATACTACAAAATGAGTATTACTATGTATCGTCGCAATTTAAAATATTCAAGAGTTAAGAATCTTTACAAGTTCGCTAGCCAAAAAATGAATACGGTTTTTACGGTTGAGTCATCACTTGAATTTGATACCTGTTTCCATCTCGAATACACTTCTAAAATAGTTCAATTTGAAGCACAACCTGTTGGTTATAAATACCAGTTTGAAGATAAAACTCTGCCTTATACCCCAGACTTTAAAATGATTGATGTTGATAATGTTGAAACCTTTGTAGAGGTTAAACCGTTATGTAAAACGTCAGACCTTGACTTCAAAGCTCGCTTTAAGCAGAAACAAGCTGCTGCATTAGAACTTGGCACGTCACTCGTATTGATTACCGAGAATCAAATTAGAGTTAATCCAGTTCTTAATAATCTAAAGTTATTACATCGTTATTCTGGGCTTCAAGAATTCTCGCCTTTACAGCTTAAGTTACTTACTTTGGTTCGTTCTAATGGCTTTTTGACTGTACTTCAAATTAGCGAACACCTCTATTTATCTCTCAGTGAATTAATGGCGAGTGTCATTGGATTGATTTCTCACGGAGCCTTGCTGACTGATTTGTCAAAAGGTAATTTTGGCATGCAATCAAGAGTGTGGGTGGGCCATGAACAATGAGCTCGGTTTATTTGTTGACGAAACAGAAATTGAGAACACAAGTCAGAGTGAAAACGTTGAGCTCCCTACTTATACTGCGCGAGATTTAGATAGTTACCCCAGAGCTATTCAAAAAGAAACAATGAGACGCGTTAGAATTCTTAAATGGTTCGAACAACGTCTAGTTGGTGGTTGGACAGAAAAAAATCTCAAGCCATTGATACCCAAAGCTACTCAAGAACTGACAACAGATATTCCTACTGCTAGAACGCTTGCTAGTTGGTGGCGTTTATATTTCAATTCGGACTACCAATTACAGTCACTTATTCCAAAGCATCACTTTAAAGGTAATTCCAGTAAACGATTTACTAAGTCAGATGAACTCTTCTTTGAACAAGCTATAGATCGATTTTTAGTGAAAGAAAAAACATCCGTTGCACATGTATATCAGTACTATTGCGACAGTATAAGACTTAAAAATAAAAGCTTAGTCAGCGGAAAAATCAAGAAACTATCAGAAAGGGCTTTTTATAAACGCATTGAAAAAATGCCACAATATGACGTAATGGTCGCCAGATACGGTAAATATCGTGCTGACATTGAATTCAATGCAATTGATGGTCACTTGCCGCCACAAAGAGTGTTAGAAAGAGTTGAAATTGATCATACCCCAATGGATTTGATTTTAATTGATGATGAACTCCTTGTTCCTCTTGGTCGGCCTTATTTAACATTGCTGATTGATAGCTTAAGTCGATGTGTTGTGGGTTTCTATTTTGGTTTTAAAGAACCGGGCTACGAATCTACTCGTAAAGCATTAATGAATGCGTTGATACCGAAAGGTTATATTAAGGACAAGTTTCCGGATATCGTTAATGATTGGCCCTGTAGTGGAAAAATGGAACAATTAATTGTAGACAATGGTGCTGAATTTTGGAGTAATAGTCTAGAGCAAACTTGTTTAGAAGTTGGTATTAACGTTCAATATAATCCAATTAAAAAACCTTGGTTAAAACCACTAGTTGAACGGTTTTTCGGGACGGTAAATAAAAAATTTCTCATGAACATTCCTGGAAAAACGTTCTCTAATCTTATGGAGCGTTATGACTATAATCCAGCTAAAGACGCTGTTTTACGCTTTTCAACGTTTAATATGTTATTTCACAAATGGATAGTTGATGTTTATCATCAAGAACCTGATTCTAGAAAACGTTTTATACCAGCACTGTCTTGGAGGAAAGGACTTGGCAATCTTCCACCTGTTCAATATGTCGAGCATGAAGCGGCTAAAATTGAAATTGTGATGGGTATAAAGGCACGTAGAACTCATCGCCGTGGTGGGATTAATATTCACTGTTTGCGATACGACAGTGAAGAATTAGCGCATTATAGAATATCTAGTAGGCAACGTGGAGCAGGAAATTACGAGTTAATTGTTAAAACGAATCCCGATGATTTGTCGTTTATAAATGTATATCTCGATGAGGAGCAACAATATTTAAAAGTTCCATGTATTGATCCTATAGGATATACAAAAGGTTTAAGCTTATTTCAGCATCAAATAAATCTTAGGTTACACCGTGATTTCATCAGTAGAAATGTAGATTTAGATGGTTTAGCAGAGGCTCGAATGTTTATTCATAATAGAATCGAGTCTGAAACAGATGACATTAAAAATATGTCACCTAAAAAAAGTGTTAAAGGAATGTCTAAATTAGCAAAGTACAAAGGAGTTGCTAGTGATAGTAGTGGCACAGTTATACCGGATAAAGCACCTCAAGTAGAGATGAAGAGGCTTAATAAACCTGAGCTGAATGAACCAGATAATGATGACTGGGATGACCTTGTTTCTGACTTGGAAGCATACTAGTGGACGTTTTATCTCAAGATAAAGAAGAAAAGCTGAAATCGTTTATTAACATATTTGTTGAACACCCAATTCTTACCACCATAATTGAAGATTTTGATAGATTAAGATACAACAAGAGACTCGGAGGTGAGCAACAATGCATGTTGCTTACTGGTGATACTGGTTCAGGTAAATCCTCAATAATTAATCATTATCTAGCTAAAACTAAAATCGATAATACAGCCAGAGATGCAATGCATATACCTGTACTGGTGAGTCGTATACCTAGTAAGCCTTCCCTCGATTCAACCATTACCGAATTATTAAAAGATCTTGGGCATTTTGGCAGTTTCCACAGTAACCATCGAACTAGAAGAAGTGCACAAGGGTTAACTGAAACTTTGATTTCACACCTAAAAAATTGCAAAACAGAACTAATTATTATTAATGAGTTTCAAGAGCTTATTGAGTTCAAAAGTGGTCGTAATAGGCAAGAAATAGCAAATCGACTTAAGTATATAAATGAAGAAGCACAAATCCCCATTGTACTCGTTGGCATGCCATGGGCTAAACACATAGCTAACGAACCTCAGTGGTCATCAAGGCTCACAATTAGACGGGAAATACCATATTTTAAGCTATCAGATGATCCAAAATGCTTTATTCGATTTTTAATGGGTTTGGCTAAGCGAATGCCTTTAGACGTTACTCCAGATTTTAAAGATAAAAAAATAGTTTTTTCTCTATTTTCTGCTTCAAGTGGTTGTCTGAGGAAGCTTAAAATAATTTTAAATGAAGCGCTTAAACTAGCACTTATTGAAGGCTCATCAACATTGAGTAACCAACATTTAGCGAGGGTTTATGATATATACGGAGTTGATGATTCTAATCCATTCATTTTAGATATTGAGGAACTCACTGCGTGTGAAGTCTTGCAATATTCGAATTATGATACTGGTGCTGCTTGTGACGACAAGGCACTAATAGCGACTATCTATACAGAGAGAGCGCCAATCACCCAACTTCTTAAGAAGTAAACATTTTCATGCAACAGTGCCTTGGAGTAATAATATAAAATTTGATGGCTCGTGGTTATTTTTAAATATATTTCCTTATACAATTAAGAACAAAAAAGTTTGCAAAGCGGAAATTTTAACATCATACAGTCTAATGTCTGTTTCAAGCTCAAAGCTGCCATCCAAATTCGACAATTGGACGTAAATATGAACCTATTACAGATATTTAATAAAACTGAGCTGTCTATATATAGCTAATTTAGTTGATTTGTCAGCAACTCTCGAAATTAAGGACAAGTCAACCAAAAAAGTTATTTGATTGAATTAACAATAAAGTCTAAAACATTATCGCCCGATGATTTATAGGTTAAATCAAATAATGGCTGCGGTTTAGTAATCATGCCTCGCTCTACTACTTCAGAAACTATATTAAAGTCGAGCAAGCCCGTTTTGCCAACAAGTAAGTTATCAATTGAGTTTTCTTTAGCAAGATTTAAAACATCCCTAAAGCCTTTTAAATATAAATAGTCTTTAGTGAAGCCACCGCCTCTATATACTCTTGTGGTAAGAGTAAAAGCAAACTCCTTTTCTAAGTTAAATTCATTCATTAAAGTGTGATAAGTTTTAACGAAATCACCATGCTCTAGCATATATTGAACAGCAATGACTCTTAGGGCTATCGTTTTCAATCGTTTTGTCGTTAAGCTACCAGAGCAATATTCACTATATAATGCTATTCCTTCTTGAGTATGGGTATTGCCTGTTAAGCCTAAGCTAAATATCTTAAGTGGATGCTTCTTAGCATTGATGGTAGTTAACATGTGAATGCCAAGTTCATGATAAGCAAATGCATGTAATTCTTTTTGAGTAAAAAGTGCTTCCTTATTAATCAGTAACAATGCCTTTTCATTGTTAACCATTGCTTTGGCTACGATCTTCCCCGATTTCTCTATCTTACAATTAAGCCCCCATTCTTTAGCTTGTGACTTAAAGTAATCAATTGCTTCATCTGAATTTAGTCGTTCCTCATTTTGCCCAAATTCATCATCATTCAAGTGAAGAAGGAATCGAGCATTTGCAATATCGTTAGGGCTAGGCTCACCATAATACTTTAATGAGTTATAAACAAAATCATCAGTACCAATGGTTGTTAATAAATCTATTTTACTGGCTAAATTGTCAATAACATGCCTGTATAATTGTTGAATATCAGCATCGTTTATTTCACTAACGGGTAAGTTGTACAAGTTCTCTCTAAATTTATAAGGGTCAATATTAAGCTGTTTGTAATTAAAGCTTGGTGATATATAGCTATTTTTTTTCAGAAATTTATTTCGTTGAGCGACCAAATTTACAGGGTTAATAAAATTTAATGTTTCAATACTTTTACACAATGAAAATAGTTTCTTATCTATATCTAAAACTTCGCCACTTATAGTTGAAGATAAAATATCAGCCTTTTGTGTTCTTTTTCTTTTACCGTACTTACGGACAAAAAATGCAGCCGTTTCACTAATGGCATTTTTAAATCCAGCTTTTAGCTCTTCTAATACAAGCGGGTAAAGTTCACCTGATGCCTCATCCATAAATACTTTTTTAACTTCAGTAGGTAGTACCAAAGTATTGTCAAAATGAGCATTAATATGCGTGATTAAATAGCCTCTACCATGAAATATTTCATCGGTTGCCGCTCTTACATTTAAATTTGGTAATTCAATTTTGTTAAGCTGTTTTTCAAATTGATTAACAACATTTCCCCAACGCTCTACATCAATTTGACCCCCACCAATATTAAATGTAGGTGTGTCTTTTTCAATCCGTTTGTAATTATATGAATGAATATCAAAAACTATGGCGTTACTATACTGTTTTTCAATAACGGTGATAATCGCTTCAAGTACGTTATAAAAAGCCTGATGTTTACTATGACTTTTTGCGCGTTGTTTCTGTGTCAATGGCTTTTGCCAAACCTGCTTATCCCATGCGGTTTTAAAGTAGGTTGATAGCGTTTTAGCGCGGTTTAAGTCATATTCAAATCGAGAGTCATTACCTATAACCTGAATAGGAAAGGAAGAGATTAACTCATCTGTATAGGGATCTTCTTCATAAAAGCGTTCTTCTTTTGACAAAAGAAATGTTTTTTTTAAATCATTCCGTAGTTGATGACCGTTGTGAATAGCAGCACAAATGATAGGAGTGTATTCGTCTATTTTGACAACAAAAGCACCATCGTCCACTTCAGCATGAAAACATTCCCCCTTTTTAATTAAGGCGATACATTCTTTCTCAGACAACATGAGCATCGTCTATCGCCTTTCTAAATTCGTTTTTACGTTGCGCCAATGCTTCTTTAGCGTTGACAACACTCTCGGCAAAATCGATCACTTTCTTTTGCAGTTTGGTATTATTCAATTTGTTAATACGCATAATGCCACCTGGGCTTTGTACATTAACTTCAATTAATTTTTCATTAATAACATCAATACCAACAAAATATAAACCGTCACGAACAAGTTTTGGTCCGATATGCTTACAAAGTGCTTTTTCATTTTTAGTCAAAGTATGTTTTACGACTGTGCCACCTGCATGAACATTTGAGCGTACTTCATTGGATGCAGGGACACGCTTCATCGCTCCGATTGGCTCACCGTTTAACATTAAGATTCGGACATCTCCAGAGTCTGCACCTTCTACATATTCCTGTAGAATAACGTAATTACCACCTTTGCCGCTGTTAATATAAAACTCCAGCAATGAATGAAAGCTTTTTTGAGCATGCTTCTCAACTAAAATGACCCCTTGACCACCATATCCATCTAACGGCTTCATGATCATTTTGCCAGACGCAGAGTCATTCAGTACGTCAACTAAATATTCAGGTGTTTTAGACACATGAGTGACGGGTATAAAATGATTGGCAGGATCATCAAACGATGCTGTATATAATTTGGTATTCGCTATCCTTAAGCCATCAATATCATTCATGATAAATACGTCTTCACGCACTGAATCTAAAAAATTCAAAGTGATAGGATCAAGTGGTGGGTTTGCTCGCATAATTATGGTATCAAAACCAGCAAGTGGGAGTTGTGACTTTTTAAATTCAGCCTTTTTATAAAAAGACATAATATTAGCTGGAATAGCTACACCTTTTTTGAAAACTTGACAAAAAGCACTAGAAACTGAATCTCGCATTGTTAGGTTATGCGGAGTGGCAATAGCAACGGTATGATTACGTGATACACACTCATGTATTAACCTTAGGGTAGAATCTGTTTCGGGATCAATTTTATCCCAAGAGTACATTAAAAAAAGAATATTCATCGAGCTGCCTATGAGTGGTAATCTTCAGAGCATTAGTCATGACTTTTACATGAATGCTGCACTATTTAAGTATTGAAAATTATCATTTAATACTTAAATAAGTTTGTTAATTATTGATTTTGGATAGCTATGATGGAAAATTAATCCCAATCACCATAATAATCATCTTCGAACTTTTTAAGTCGCCTTTCTTCATGCAACCGTTCAATTTTTTGCTTAGCTAAAAAGCTACGCTTATTATTAGCCTTACTACTTTTCCTTTCAATAGAACCCGAATCTAATTCAAATTCTGCAATTTCTGTCTCTTATACACATCTGACGCTGCCGACGAAGAGGATAGTGTAGATCT
>OJBM01000160.1_pt1 | contig 29656 bp, 21 predicted proteins | sample 1591061 | NCBI WGS metagenome assembly OJBM01 (sample SAMN05416872, study PRJEB24817) | seawater metagenome | isolation source: Sea water | place: Canada:Atlantic | collected 2013-11
CAACGGTCGCGCTGCCTGAAAACGGCAGGGCCACTTCAATGGCAGCAATGCCTTTATCCAAGTCACTGCCCCAGGTAAGGGTATAGGTATTGGTATTGCCATTTTCTTCATCTGACTCAGTCAGATTACCGCCATCTTCCGTTAGGGATAGCGTAACAGTATCTGAATCTGTAATCGTATGAACCAAAGTAACCACATCATCTTCAGCATTATTTAAAGTTACATAATCAGAACTGGTGGTATCACCTGTCACATATTGCAATATGGTATTGACTGATTCATCGGTCTCAACAGAAGTGTCATTTACGACATTTATAGAAATGCTATCTGTGCCAGATAAAAGCTCACTATCAGCCGCTTTCAATTGGTAAGTATTATCTGTGTATTTGGAGCTGGTCTTGGTAACCGTTACATCACCAGGAATTAAGGCATCGCCGGTTTGGGAAATATCAACGGACAATTCAGGCACGTTACTGGCTACTTGCCCCTGCCATTCAATTGTATACTCAATCGTGCTGGCATCATTTTCAGCACTTGATCCTGCTCCACTCACGTAATCATCTGGTGGTAAAAAGAACACCTGAAGTTTGTCATCAATCCCTATTGTGTGGGTAAAATCTTGAGAGAAAGAAGCAACAAAATCATTTGACTCACCTGACAAAGAAAACTGAATTAACTCTTCTATTTCAACCAAGTCATCATCTTGCATACTTAAGTTAATTTGAATCGAATCATCAGCCAATAACTCTTGACCCGCTGATTTCAAAATCACATCACTTGATAAAATAACCTCATTGCTATCGTATTCAAATAAATATTCATAATCAGTTTGCGTGTCACTGGCTTTTCTAACGGCATCTGAATTAGAGGTTAAATTTAAATTTAATTCAGCTACGCCACTCTCAACAGATTTATTGCCCCAACTAATTTGGAAGCTTCTTGAACCGGCCTCTCCTTCATTACTCATGGTGGAAGATGGCAATAACTCATCTACTTCAACTGATAATTTATCTTCATTAACAATACTCAAGTCCAGTTCTGTTTGAGTCACCATACTTACATATTCACTACCCACTGTATTTTCAATGGACACTAACAATTGTTCTGTGTTCTCTACAACATCATCGGCATTTATAAATAACAAATTGCTCAAAGCAATTGATGGAGCCGTTACATACTCCAACGAACTTGCACTTTTAATCATTAGCTCAGGCGTCAAATCGAAATCATCTAACTCACTGCAATCACTGCCATTATTGCAACTCTCTTGAATCAAGCTTAAGTGAATATCCCCTACATTTTCAGCAATATCTTTAACCCATGAAATTTCAACAGGGTTAACATTGGCATCGCCTATATCAGCAGGCTCTAAGATTGAAGTTTCTGCCTCTATCGTTATCGTTAGTAAATCGTCATTATCAATAATTCCTTGTGCATAGGTATTTGTCGATTCACCACAGCTTTCACCTGCCGCATCACAATATTGAACATCCAAAAGGTCGTAGCCATTGTGCTGATCGGTTTGTAATATACTTAACTGACAGAACTCATCAGGTTCAACAACATCATCCCCAATAATCGGTACATCCAAACTGGCATCACTGCTTAAATTCTCAAATACAACTCCAGTATTGGTAACTGCCGCTATATCTATTGCATTACAACTAAAGGCATCCGCGCCACTTAGAAGATAAGGCACATTGGTATTAATGGGCTGATCTAACGTCAGTGAAAATGATTGACTGGTCACGACGCCTCCTGACTCTTCACTGGCTTCCCAGCCACTTACACTCAGCAAGGCTTTATCTTTATTAGGAATTTGAAAAATCAAAGGGTAGGATTGTCGCAAGCCTGTATCTTGACTGCTTACCGCATCAGGTTCATAAATGTAAAAAGTAATGGCCAAGTACTCATCACACTCTAAAATCGAATCGTTTAAGATTTCCAAGTTTACAGATAGCTGTGTTTCGCCCTCGCCAAACACAAATTCCTCATTGGCGCTCACTGAATCAGTTGAGTCACCAATAAATAATTTAAAGTCACTGCCACCTGCATTCGCTGAATAATTAGGGCCACTTTCATTCAAATAACTGCAGTACCCTTTGCTCGCATCTGGTTCCAAGGCTTCAATTTGATATACCATCGCCAAATCAGAACGGGCAGCCGTTTCCCCAGCATCCAACAATAACTCATACTGATAGCTCTGGTTATTTTCGGTACCAAGCCCTGAACTGGCCAACAATTGCTCTGTCACTACCACCACACGTCTTTCACTACTAAAATCATCGGTTGCTTCTGTTTCAATAGCACTACCATTTGAATTAACCAAACCAATGGCCGGTAGATCATCATCCAATATTTTAATTTTAATCGGATCAATGCCAATACCTTCAAGGTATAACTCAAAAAACTCATCCCCCTCGTATCGGTCATCTAAGAAAAGCTGCACATCTAATGGATCTTGAGGCTCAAGGGAGTTAGCAGAAAATGTTAGCGTACCGGTTTCTCTAACATAATCAGCTGAGTCAGCATTAACGTCGACACCAGATGTACGACGAAATTCAAAAGGCACCCCCCACTCTTCAATAACAGGCACGGCCAATTTAAGACTAATAGCAAACAGCTCAACACTTTCATCAACCGTTAAAAAATTATTATCCCCTGCTACAAATTCTTCCAAAGGCATGTCAGTGCCATTTACGGTAATAATCAACTCAGGTGCATCGTCATTTTCTATGGTGTGGTATAAGGTTACAAACTCCACTCCCTGATCATTGCCCAGCACAATTTCAATGACTTCATCGGCTTCTATCACCACATCTGCCGACACATAAAACTGTAAATCAAATGAAGTCGCACTTGGCTCAAGCAAAAAACGCCCCGTAGATTCACAAGGTGTTTCTGAAAGGTCTATTTCGTTAGGGTTATTCACACAGTAATCAGAGTCAGCACCCAATGTGAACTGAGCCCGGGCAAAAGGGTCACCCGCTTGACTTGCCTCTTCACCTTTTAGTGAAAACTCCACATATTGCGCTTGAATTATGTTATCAGGGTTTACTACATCAACACGGTAGCTTACCAACTGCCATGACTCCTCATTGGCAGCATCACTGCCATCTTCGCCACTATTGTTCTTATCTTCGCCTAACACCAAGCTACTTGAGGTAAGTGAGAAACCTTGATCAATTGGGGTTTCATCTGTGCGTATTATCCCTTTCCCCTTGCCGCCACTGCTAAGCGCTTCCAAGCCATTAGAGGTAACACTCAACTCCACTGTCTCATCAAGCTCTACCAGGTCATCACTGATCACCACCACATCAAAACTTAACGTTTGAACATCACTGGTGAATACTAGGGTGGCATTAAACTCTTCAAAATCAACACAAGGAGTGGCAAACCGCTCGTCATCGGTACTTGGATCAACCCACCCTTCACACACCTCGCTGGAAATAGCAATTTCATACGGATCGACCACTGGGCTACTTAACTCTAAAACAAAGCTTAATCTCGCCGTACCAAAATCCCCTTCGGATATAGAGGGTTCATTAATGCTTAGATGCGGTAAATCATCATTACTGATCTGAGCGATTAACACCTGCAGTTCAGCTCCGCTAGCATCTAAGATACTAATTCCAAATTGTTCATCCCCTTCTATTTCATCGTCACCATAAATATCAACGGACACACTGTAGGTTTCACCCTGCACCACACTTAATAAGCCAACCACGGGGCGATAGTCACTTTTTTCGGCGGCCGTTATGTTAAAACTTTGATAGGAGATTTCGCCGGTAACCGGGCTAATAAATTCTAGAGATAGAGTTTGAGTTTGCGTACTTGCCCCCTCAAAAACAACATTTGAGTCAAGTACATCTAAAGTACGCCCACTACTAACACTATCAGTGCTTGAAGAAGACCCACCCTCTGAACAGGCAGAAACCAGAAGCACTACAAAAGAGATATGCAGTGCGTAAATCCATTTTTTTAAAACCTTGCGAAGCATTGAGTACTTCCATTACCCGTTAATAATCGCCCGCGAGTTTACACGACCTAACTTTAAACACCATATGTCCACCCCACATTCGAGGACCACTTCACATTTTTAAGAATTCATCAATTTTCAGAAAATACGACGATCCAATCCTTTAGTTTGTACCAAATGTGCAAGAAATAAGTAAATCAAAAACACCACAAACAATTCTCACCATACCTACTAATACTTTTTAATCATTTACCCTATAAAAATAACCATTTATTAAGGTGGGCATTGCCAAGCGGCCATTTATATCGTGGGTTTATTGCAACCGTAAAACATAGTGACACGTCTCACATTTGAATGATCAGACTTGACAAGATTGTGAGATAAAGGTCGAATGCGGCAGAAATGATTAATAACCAATAAAATCAACACGCCATATTTTGAGACGATTATTTACATGGAAGTAGATCAACAAATTTTAGAACTGGCCACTCAGGTAATTAGTGAAGACAGCCCTTGCGGAATAAATGCGAAATATGAGCCTGCATACGAAAGCCTTGAATCAGAAATCACTAAGTCTGAGTCTTTAGACTCTGACTCAACTGATTGGAGTTGTGTACGCGATTTTAGTACGGACATACTAAAAAATATCAGTAAAGATTATTCCACTGCCTGTTATCTTGCTTACTCACTAACGCAGCTAAATGGATATGAAGGGCTCATGAAGGGCTCTACATTATTAGAAACCCTAAGTGAAAAATACTGGGATGACATGTACCCCCCTAAAAAGCGTTTGCGGGGGCGCCAAAATGCCACTCAATGGTTTATCGAAAAAGTCAGCACCTACATCGACAGCAACGAGCCATCTGAAAAAGACATGGCCCTTATTCCAAGTATTCACACATCCATTAAAAACTTGGATTACTTTCTATCTGATAAAATGGCGGATAGCGCGCCAAATTTTTCTGACGTATTGCGCCCCCTTAAACGACTAAAATCTATATCAGCCCAAAAAGAAACCATCGCACCACCTGCTGCCGCCCCTATTGTTACTCAAGCCCCAGTTCAGGAGGCGCCAGTTGCACCCGCGCCCATTACCCCAACACCAGAGCCCATACAATCAACTATACCTGCCTCACAAGGTGAAATCGTAACAGCAGAAATTAAAAAGACTAAAGCTACCCAGGCAACGGAGAAAGCCCCCTCAATTGAACCCGTGGGAAATGTAGCCAGTGACAACGAGGCCAGAAAAGCATTAAAACAAACTCAGGACAGCCTTAGAAAATTAGCTCATTATTTTGGAAAAGCTAAAGCATCCGACCCTAGGCGCTTTCGCCTAAGCAGAAGCGCGCTATGGGATAACCTAGACAAGCTCCCTCCTGTAAAAGACAACAAAACTCAGCTACCCAGCCCTCCTGCTGACAAACTTAAAAAACTATGTGAACTGTTTGAGTCAGGTGAATTTTTAGAAGCCGTAAATTACGGGGAAAAAATAGCCGAAAAACTCCCCTACTGGTTTGACGGCAATCGATATATCGCCCTTAGTCTTGAAGCTTTGGGAGCTGAATTTGAAAAAGCGAAGGAATGCTTAGAAAATGAATTGAAAAGTTTTATTAGCAGAGTGCCAAAAATATTGGATCTTGAGTATGCCAATGGAGACGCGTTTGCGAGTGACCAAAGTAAAGCATGGATAAAATCGTTCACGACCGACACCCATAATTCAGAAGCCGCTAATAGCGAAAGCACCGATGCCATCTCAAGCGCCTTTGCTGAAGCTAAAAAACTGGCTATAAGCGGTAAATTGACCGACGGCTTTACATTATTAAATAACTGCACCGCCAATACCAAAAGAGACCAATTTAAAATTAAAATAGCCTGCGCTGAACTGGCCTGTTTAAATGGAAAACCCAAAGTGGGCATTCCAATGCTAGAAAGAATGATTGAAGAAACTCGTACCTTAAAGGTCGCCGATTGGGAAAGTGACTTTTTGGCTAAGGCATTAGCACTATTGGTTAATGCCTATGAAGCATTAAACGAGTCAGACTCCAACAGCAAACAGCAAGAAAAAGATGCCGCATACGATCAACTATGCTGGTACAACCCTGCTCTTTTAACCAGTAATTCATAGGAGAAAAATTATGGCAGATGGAAGCGTTGCGCCCAAAGAGCGCATTAATATTTCTTATAAATCAGATACAGGTGGTGCCAGTGAAAACGTTGAACTGCCATTAAAACTGTTGGTTTTAGATGACTTTACTGGAAAGGAAAATGACAAAGTCATAGAAGATCGTGACCCTATCAATATCAATAAAGAAAATTTTAACGATGTTGTAAAGAGCCAAAATTTGTCTATGTCTTTCTCAGTACCTAATAAACTAGAAGAGAATTCATCTGACGACATTAGTGTTTCACTAAAAATCGACAGCATGAAAGATTTTGACCCAGGCAATATAGCTCAGCAAATACCTGAGCTAAATAGCCTACTTGAGCTAAGACGCGCACTACAAGCTTTACGCGGCCCATTAGGCAACGTGCCAGCCTTTCGAAAAACAATCCAAGCAATACTTGAAAACGATGACACTCGTAAGCAAGTAATGGAAGAACTTGGAATAGAAGGTTAAGGATAAAAATATGTCACAACAAACAGAAGACGCTGTTTTAGATGCTCCTAGCACAACCAGCCTACTTGACCAGGTTATGTCTGAAACTCGCCTAGCACCAGGCGATGACGGTTTTGAAACAGCTCGACGCGGTGTAGAAGCATTCATCAGTGACTTGCTTAAGCCCAATAAATCTTTCGATAAAGTCGAAAAGAAACTGGCTGATGACATGATCAATGCGATTGATCAAAAAATCAGTACTCAACTTGATGAAGTTATTCAAGCTGATGACTTTAAAAAATTAGAAGCTAGTTGGCGCGGCCTACGCTTCTTAGTTGACCGCACCGATTTCAGCCAAAATATCGGCGTTGAAATGATTAGCTCAACCAAAGATGAACTCATTGAAGATTTTGAGGACGCCCCTGACGTAACCCGCTCAGGTCTTTACAAGCATGTTTACTCTGCAGAGTACGGGCAATTTGGTGGTAAACCTTATGGTGCCATAGTCGGTGGTTATGGAATCAATCCAACCGCACAGGACATGAAACTTCTTCAAGATATGGCTTCCGTTGGTGCCATGTCACACGCGCCGTTTATCGCTTCAGCGGGACCAAAATTCTTTGGGTTAGATAGCTTTCAAGGTATGCCTGCCCTTAAAGATTTTGAATCAATCTTTGAAGGCCCACAATATGTTAAATGGAGAGGATTTCGTGAAACCGATGACTCCCGTAACGTAGCACTTACCGTGCCTCGCTTTATGTTGCGCTCGCCCTACGGCGAGGACAACCAAGTAAAAGAATTCAATTACGAAGAAGGCATTGGTACCAACTTTGAGAAATTATGCTGGGGTACTGCATCCTATGCATTTGCTTCAAATATGACTCGCAGCTTTGCCAAGTATCGCTGGTGTCCAAATGTCATTGGCCCACAAAGTGGCGGCGAAGTATTGGACCTGCCAGTACATAAGTACATTGAAAATGGCGAGACTAAAATTTACAGCCCCACTGAAGTCATGTTATCTGATCGACAGGAATTTGAATTAGCCGAACAAGGTTTTGTTGGCCTTATTGCCAGAAAAGGAACCGATAACGCTACTTTCTTCTCTGCTAATACCTGTCAAAAAGCTAAATTCTTTGGCAACTCTCCTGAAGATAAACTAGCAGAAACTAACTTTAAGCTCGGCACTGAATTGCCGTACTTATTCATGATCGATCGACTAGCCCACTATATTAAAGTGCTTCAACGTGAACACATAGGCAGCTGGAAAACTCGTAACGATCTAGATCGAGAGCTAAATACTTGGGTGCGTCAATACGTGGCAGATCAAGACAATCCGCCACCAGAAGTACGTAGCCGTAAACCATTGCGTGAAGCGCGTATCGTTGTAACCGACGATGAAGGAAATCCAGGCTTCTATCGAGTGGAAATGCATGTTCGTCCCCATTTCAAGTATATGGGTTCAAGCTTTACATTATCACTTGCTGGCAAGTTGGATAAAGAATAAGAACACACAAACTAAACCGTGTTTTTATACTTTCCAAACCTTAAACTTTAAAAAGGAAATTAAAATGGCAATTCCAGCCTATATGACTATCGAAGGTCAAAACCAAGGTGAAATTAGCGCAGGAGCTTTATCTGAAGACTCTGTGGGTACTGCTACCCAAGAAGGTCATGAAGATGAAATAATGATCCAAGCGTTTGTTCACAACGTACCTCGTGCTACTAATGACCAAAGCGGTCAGATCACTAGCATGCCTTCTATGAAACCAATGAAAATCACTAAGTTCATTGATAAAGCTTCTCCTTTATTGCATAACGCCCTAACTTCTGGCGAACAGCTAACCGTTACCATTAATTGGTACCGTATTTCTGCTAGCGGTGAAGAAGAGCTTTATTATGTAATGGAGCTTGAAAACTCTGTACTGATTGACATTGAAACTATTCTTCCTAGTGTTGGTGACCCAGCTATGTCTCACCTAGCACACATGGAAGTTCTTCACATTAATCCAGGTGCTATCACTTGGACTCACGAAGCGGCCGGCACTGAAGGCGCTTACCGTTTTGGTGCTAGCGCTGCGTAAGCCTAGTTTATGTGAAAACAAGGGTGGTAGCTTCGTGCTACCACCTTTCATGGTATTGATATGAAATTTTTAATTTTAGTAATCGTAACAATAAATTTAGCACTACTTACAGGGTGCGCGAGTAAAACCAGTTTAGAAGTAGCGCCAGAAGATTGGGTGTTTGAAGACAGAGCCATTCATATTCATCTTGAAAGTCCATCAGATTTAAATGCCATTAGTGGTCGACCACACTCTGTTGCACTAGGGGTATTTCAATTAAATGACCCCAATACATTTTTAGGTTTAGCTGAAACAAAAGAAGGCGCCTTACAATTATTAAATTCAGGGCGCATTGACGATACTGTGGCCCAATTTACACGAATTATTCTTCAACCTGGCGAAGAAAAAGTGGCTACATTATCAAGAGCCCAAAGTGCTAAATATATCGCCATTATTTCAGGTTATTACGGATTAAACATCGAGTTAGACGTTAAGGTTTTCGATGTGCCTATAAAACCCGCTAAAAGAGGTTTTGTTGATTTAGCACTGTCGAACATGGGCCTGATAGCAGATGAAGCAAAAGCGATCCCTGATAACATTTATATCGATGTTTCTATGGGACGAAAAAGTACAAAACGGTTTAGCTTATTTAAAGAAGAAGAATTAAATATATTAAGTTCAAGTAACTTTTAGTTTTAAGATTCCAATTTATTGCATTGAACCCATTAATATATCTAAAAATTAATTATTAAGGATGATCGAAGTGAGTAAATCCCAGCCTATTTATTGGCACCATGGAATGTTTTTACAGCCACACCACTTTCAACAAAGTGAACTATTTGCTCAGTCGCAAATTGACATTATCAAACAAAACGTTTCACCATGGTTATGGGGGTTCATAAACTTAGAGCTATCCAGTGCAAGTATTTCATCAAAACACATTGAAGTTAACGAAGCTGAGTTTATTTTTGAAGATGGAACCTATGCAAAAATTAATGACAATGCCTATTTAGCTTCACGCTCTCTTGAAGGAATAGAAATAGACCCTGAACGCCCTCTTACTGCCTATATTGCTCTAAGAAAGATGTCTTCATTTAATGCCAACGTAACCAAAATTCAGGACACCTCTGAAGCCAGCACGGTTAATAGTCGCTTCTTTACTTTCCATACACCAAATGAAATCAGCGATTTATATAGCAAAGGCGACGCTGCCCAGGCCCATGAACTCACACTAAAACTTGAGATAGTGTTTGAATCAGAAAAAGATGACTTCACTGATTACTCGTTGATGCCCTTTGCGAAAATTGTGTTAGATGGTGAAAACCTTGCCATGGTTTCAAACTACACGCCTCCTGCCATTAATGTGTCTAGTTCAAAGTTTCTTTCCTCTCAGCTAAAAGATTTAAAAGATGAGTTAACAGGCCGAGCCATTCAATTAAAAAGTGGACAGTCTATATTAGGAAACAACGCGATCGACAACAATGCTTTGCGTTATAGAATGAGCTTACAAGCACTGTCTCGATTTGTTCCTAAACTTGCCCATGAAGTAAATACTAAGCAAATGCACCCTTGGGGAATTTATGGTGGGCTATGTGAATTAATTGGGGAAATCAGCACATTCACTCAGGATATTAATTTGCTAGGCGAGAATGCCAATGGTGAATTACTTTTACCTGAGTACACCCATTTAAATATCTCTGAGTGTTTTACCAGTGCCAGAAGCCTAATTAATCAGTTATTAAACGATATTTCGGTAGGGCCACAATTCCTAGTTGAAATGAACCGCGAACAGCAAAGCTTTAAGGCCGAAATTCCAGCCGAATTCTTTGAAGACAGAGCTGATTTTTACCTAATATTAAACAGCAAAGAAGCCTGGGATGACTACAGCCAGTCTTTCTTTACCTCTGCAAAACTCGCCGCAAACAACACCATTGAAGTACTCATTGAGCGATCGCTACCGGGTATAGGCCTAATTCATAGCCCAAATATACCAACTGGGCTACCTAAAAAAGACAATGCCAACTACATACGCATAGACACACACGATGATGAGTGGTTGACCATCCAAAGGCAAAAAAATATATCCCTGCATTGGGATGAAGCACCACAAGATCTTAAAATTGAACTTGTTATTTTGAAACGATAGGTGAAGCATGAGACTCGTAGATTTCTATATCGATCCTATCTTACAGATAAGTCAATTTCAGACGGAAAGTGAGGAACTTGACTCTAGCTGGCAAGAAATAAAAGAAAGTTTCTGTCAGCTGTTAATTTCTTGCCAGACGCAAGCTATTAAAGCCGGGTTTAGCCATGAGATAAGTAACGAAGCATTATTTCCAATTGTTGCATACATTGATGAAGTAATTTTAACGTCTAATTGGTTAGAAAAATCCACTTGGCAGAAGAACTCTTTACAACGTCAGTTCTTTAACACAACCAATTCAGGTTATGAGTTTTATGAGCGCCTAAATAAGCTTAATCGGCAAGGTGATGATCGCAGCGCTAGAGAGATCTATTTGTTGTGTCTAAGCCTTGGATATAAAGGCCGATTCTACTCTCCTCAAGACCGTCCCAAAATTGAAGAAACGCGAGCCTTTAATATTGGTCTGTTATTGCCTAACGATGTAAATAAAGCCTTTGAGAAATCAACACTTTTTACCGATGCATACCATGAGCGAGACCAAATTAATGCCAAAAGAAAATCACGAATTAATTTAATTCCTTTATTTGCCATAACTCCTGTTGTGGTGGTTGCGGCAACCTTAATTATATATTCAATTCAAATTGGAAGTGAATTAGGCAATATTTTGGATTTGGTGAAGTAACATGAAAACTTTCTTTAAAGTACTTATATGGCTGTTTGTCGCCATACTGATAAGCGCGGTAGTATTAAGCGTCAATTACCTACTTGAGCAACCATTAGAAAATGGCCTGTTTATCTTGGCAGGTATTTTTACTGTTTACCTAACCTACATCATTGTTCGTAAAATCATTGTGCGCCTTAGAGCCAAAGCACAAGTTAGAGGCATCCTTAACCTGGGTGCTGCCGAAGAAAGTAATGATGATCTTGGTATGACCACCAGCGAACTTAACCGCTCTTTGAAGCAGCGCTGGAATACTACTATTAAAGCGCTAAAGCGCTCTCAATTAAAATTTCAGGGTGATCCACTGTATGCTCTGCCCTGGTTTATGGTATTTGGTCGCCCTACTTCTGGTAAAAGCACCAGTTTAAGAAACTCTAAACTGCTTCTTCCATCTATAGACTTCTCTGAACACAAAGATGGCTCAACACTGAATCTTGAGTGGTGGCTGTACGAAGAAGGGGTCGTAATTGATACCGCTGGTCGTTATGCCGTGCCAGACAAAATAGAAAGAGATAGAAAAGAGTGGAACTCATTATTAAGCATGCTTTCTCGACACCGCCAGAAAGAACCTTTAAATGGCTTAGTCTTAGCGATTGCAGCCAATCGCTTACTTGAATGTAGCGAAGAAGAAATACTTGAGGAAGGCAGACAAGTACGTAATAGCATTAATCATTTAATGGATAAACTTGAGGTTAAAGTTCCTGTTTATTTAATGGTAACGAAGGCTGATTTAATACCTGGGTTTAAGCAGTGGTCAAACTACTTACCAAATGAATTAAAATCCCAAGCCATGGGCTACCTTAATGATGCCACCACCAGTGACGTAGACTCGGTCATAAATACAGCACTAGATAGTATTTTAGATCGTTTAAAAGAAATACGCCTGCTCATGATGGAGCAAACAGAAAGCCCTGATCATAGCCTGCTAACCCTGCCCCGCTCCATGGAAAATGTACGCGAAGGTTTACACACTTTTATCAAAACAGCCCTAAAGGGCAATGCCTACCAAGAAGCCCCACACTTTAGAGGATTATATTTTAGTTCAAGCCTACAAGAGCAAGATGGAAAGAAAGTACCAAATGGCCTGTTTCTACATGATTTCTTTACAAAAATACTACCGGCAGACAGAGGCTCTATCGTTAGCCTTCCTAGCGCTTTGAGATTTCGTAGTGCCGCTCGAAAGTATGCCTTGGGCATTAGCGGCGCGGTTACGTTTAGCGCTATCGTCGGCTTAAGTGCGCTTTACAATTCAGATAGAAGCATGCTTCAGGATATTTATACAAACTACGCCGATTCAAATATAGAACTCAGTACAGAGCAAACCGCTAATAAGGCTCTAGAAACAGCCTACCGTTTGAAGAACTTAGTTGAGTCGCTTTCTGAATATAGCGAACAAGAGGTATTACCTTGGAGTATTCTACAAGGCGGTGACTCAAATGCTGATTTACGAATGCAGTACCTAGACTTTGTAAGGTCAAATATCATCAAGCCTTATGACATTACTTTAAAAAGAACCATTGACGCCCTTAAGGATGAAGATACCAGTTCTTTAGCTGGAGGCTTAGTTCGTAGAATTAACATCATACAGCGACGCCTGAATCCAGAGTCTGAAATTGAAGCCATGCCTATTGGGACTGATTACCTAGTGGTACAAGACCCATTAATCTATTCAGAGCAGTCTGAGTTATATAATGAAATATATCTAACTTATGTTGATTGGAGCCAATCACTAATTGACTTAGCGGAAGAAAAGAAAACGTTACAGACCGCACTTTTGTATTTGGTTAAACATAATCATGGTGACTACAATTGGATTGTGCAATGGGCCAACTCTCAAGACTTTGATGGCATTAAACTTAAAGATTATTGGGGCGGAAGCTACAAAATAGACAACCCTCCCTCTATTGATGCTGCCTATACTTTAGAAGGCTATAGTTTTATTCAAGACTTCTTAACCGAATTTAAACTCGCCAACAGTGAAGACAAACAACTGAGCGAAATTCAAAAAGATTTTGATCGCTTCTACCAGCGTCAATACATTGAAGCTTGGATGGCATTCGCCCAACGCTTTGATGAAGGAAAAATGCAGCAGCGTGATCGTAAAGAATGGCAGCAGTTACTTGAACGAATGGCCACTGCGGATAACCCATATTTCTCTTTACTAGGCTCTATGAATGAACAACTTAGCCCATTTCAAACTGTAGACTTTAATTCAAAACAACAATTAGAATTCTTTAAAGACGTACAGTCATTCTCGGTATCTGATGGACGCAAAGGCAAAGTCAACACAAAGGTCTTGAAAAAAGCCTTAGGCAAATTTGGTAAAGTGGGTAAGCTCGCCAAAAAAGCCATGAAAGTTCATAAGAAGGCTACCAAAGGCCAGAAGTCTGAAGACATTGACTCAGCTCTAGATGATGCGGTTGTTGCTGTGGATGCTTACAAACAAGCATTGGCGGAAATTGCATTTAAGGCAGATTCTCGCACTCAGTCTTTAAGTACATTAACCACCTTATTCCAAACTCCTGACACCCCTGAAATTGGCAATGGCTCGGTTGCCCAAGCTTGGACGTCTATCAAAGAGTTACAGGCGTTAATTGGAAAGCCAGTCTCTACTTCTAAGGTTTTCTGGCATCTGTTTGTAGGTCCTATGCATGCTATTTATGACTACATGCAAAATGAGTCAAGCTGCGAATTACAAGACCGCTGGCAGAACAATGTTCTAGCCACTATGGATGGGGTTGGCAGTAACCAAATGGGGAACCTGGTGGTAGGTGAAGGAGGTGTATTATGGAACTACTTAGATACTGAGCTAGCGCCCTTTGTTCATAAGCAATACAAACGAGGTATCGTGCGTACTAACGTCGCGCAACGTAGCCTTGGCTTAACTGAAGAGCTATTGGAAGTGCTTAACCAAGCTGAGAATGGTAAATTCATCGTGGGTAACAGCTTCGATGTCTCTATTAATGCACTGCCATCTGGCGCCAACCCGGGGGCTCGTATACAGCCATACGCCACATTCGTAGATTTACATTGTAGCGATGGCACCCAAACACTCGCAAACTACAACTACCCTACCCAACATAAATTCAAATGGGCATTAGAAACCTGCGGCGATACCACGTTAAGAATTGAAATAGGTCAACTGACACTTATTAAGAATTACTTAGGTGTTAAAGGTTTTAGTAAGTTCTTACAAGAGTTCCAAGATGGCCGCCACATATTCACCGCCAATGACTTCCCTAATCAGCAAGCGCAATTGGTTAATTCGGCTGTTAACTTTATTGACGTAAACTTTGAAATTAGAGGTCAAAATCCTGTTATTCAAATGCTGAATAGCGTTCCACTGGACTTGCCAGAAATGGCCGCTCATTGCTGGTAGATAAATCATGAATCAAAACAGTGTTAATGAGCGTATTAATTTAACGTTCAGTGATCATAAAGATAATAATGTTGAATTGCCGTTCAAGATACTGGCGATTTGCAACTTAACTGATGACCAGCGAAGCGAAGATGTTAACGAAAATGGCTTAATAAAAGTTGAGGGGGATATTAATAGCCTGTTGGCGGCTCAGAATGTATCTATCTCAATTAAGCTTGAGAACATTTTGAACCCGGCTTCTTCTGAGGTAATTGATTTTGAATATCAAGTTAGTTGCTTAGAGGATTTTACGCCTGAAAATATATTATCAGGCGTTGAATCATTAAGTAGCGCCTATCAATTGCATAATCAACTGGGTGACGATTCCATTAAATCTATTAGGCTTCAAGAGCCTTTATTAGAATTTGGATTCAATACTAGCGAGCAATTAGATTTTAACGATCGCTTGATGATTCAAGCTGAATTACAGCAAAGAATGAATGAACAACTGGACTTAATCATTCAAAATGATCGATTCAGTGCCCTTGAATCAAGCTGGCGTTCACTCAATTATTTGCATGAACATATTAACTATAAAGAAAATATCGAACTGATTATTCTTAATAGCTCCAAAAAGGCCGTGTTGGAAGACTTTGAAGACTCGCCTGACGTGACTCAGTCGACGCTGTTTCACTTGGTGTATAGCGCTGAATTCGGGCAATTTGGCGGGCGCCCTTATAGTTTAATGATAGGCGACTTTGAATTTTCCGAAAACGCCATGGATATTACCCTGCTTCAGAATTTAGCAAGTTTATCTGCACTTAGTCACTGCCCTCTTTTAAGTGCAGCTTCTGCAAATTTATTTGGCATTGACAGCTACGCTGACCTATCAAGAATACGAGATATCAGTTCCCATTTTGATCAACCCATGTATGCAAGATGGAACAGCTTTAGGCAAAGTGAAGACAGTAAATACGTAAGTTTAGTTTTGCCTAAGTTTTTACTACGCGCTAGCTATACTGCTTCTGGGCAGGGCTTTAATTATCGTGAAAAAATCAGCAAAAACAATTCAGGCTTATGGGGGAATGCCGCCTTTGCACTGGCTACCCGATTCGCTAACAGCTACGCGCACTTTCGCTGGTATATTAACGTGTCTGGTAGTGAATACGGTCTATTGGATGATCTGAATGTAAATTCATCAAGTAGCATCATGCGCACAAGTATCCCCACTGAAATTATGATTTCAGATCGAAATGCCAATGAGCTGACAAAAAATGGCTTTACACCTCTGATTATTCATAAGGCCAGCAAAAAGGCAGGCTTTATTTCAATACCGTCTTGCAAACAATTACCGCATTTTCCCGACACATCAGACGGTTTACAAAATGGTTTGAATCAAAAATTGGAATCGCAGTTGCCATTTATGCTTATTACCTGTCGTTTCTCCCATTACTTAAAGGTAATGCAGCGTGAAAACATAGGTTCCTGGCAAACCAGAAATCAGATCGAACAGTCACTGAATAAATGGTTAAAGCAGTTTGTTTCTGACATGGACAATCCAGCACCTGCCGTCAGAGCAAGACGACCATTGCGAGATGCTCGTATAAATGTAAGAGACATGGAGGGGAAATCTGGTTGGTTTTTATCAACCATTTCAATTACTCCCCACTTTAAATATATGGGTCAATCATTCACTTTGTCCGAACGTGGCCGCTTAGAAAAAGCTTAATTAAAAGGAGATTATTATGGCAATACCCGGATATATGACCATTAAAGCAGAGAACCAAGGCATTATTGAAGGTGATTGTGACCTTGAAGATCGCGATGGTTTTATTGTTGTATTAGCTGCTGATCACAGCGTGAAGCTACCAACTGATCAGCGCGGGCTGCCTAACGGCCGTAGAATTCATATGCCAATTACTATTGTAAAGGAAGTGGATCGAACCAGCCCAATGCTTTATCAAGCATTGAGTGATGGCGAGCTTCTGACAGAAGTGGGCATCCATTGGTACCGTATGGATGGCGCAGGCATGGAAGAACTCTATTACAAACAAACACTCAAAAATGCTCAAATAACGGCCATAAACTTCGACATGGACTCAAGACCTAATCTATCCAATTCAGGTCTTGGACATATGGAAAAAATTTCTCTTATTTATGATTCAATAACATGGACGCATGAAATTGACGGTATTGAATACGAAGACAATTTTGGGGCCAATAGCTAATGAGTCAAAGTCGTCTTTTAAAGAGGCTAGCCAGCTGGCAACAAGCAAAGCTTGTCAATGCAAATCCACTAAATGTTCAAGAGTTAATTTTGGTAGATGTTGAATGTTTGCTAAATAGCCAGCAAGGTAACGTTTTAATTGACGAAGAGATGGGACTTAACGACCTGCAGAGTAATTTTAACTCACATTCGGTACCCGATCTTGAAACTCTAGCGACACAAATTACAGCTCAAATAGCTCGGTATGAGCCAAGATTGATAAATCCACATTTAACGCTAGATGAAGATAATAGAAGTTTATCTTCTTTCTCTTGGCGCATGACCTGTAAAACGGATAGCAATTTAGACGTAATTGCTTTAATTAACGTTAATGCTGACGGTCGCGTCAGCATTAAGTCGGCAATTTAAATATGAAAACAAAAAGCTACCAAACGGAATTACAAGCCTTAAACGAAAATGCTAGGGAGTTTGCAAAAAAGTACCCTGCCCTAGCTCCTCATTTAGCTGGCAGCAGTAACGACCCAGATGTAGAGAGAATTCTACAAGGCACGGCATTTTTAAGCGCTGGTATTCAAGACCGGCTCGACACTGATTTTCCAGAGTTTGCTCAATCCATTTTACGATTAGTTGCACCAGACTATTTAAAAGAAATACCTGCAACTACCATTATCGAGTTTAAACCCCGAAACATTTTAAATAATGCTGTTACCATCAAAAAGCAATCGAAATTAGACTCTCAGAAGGTTCAGGGCGTTAGCTGCAGATTCCAAACATCAAGCAATGTTATGGTTCACCCATTAACTATAAATGCTTGCGAGCTAAATCAAGTGGGCAACAGTTCAGAGCTTGATATTATTATTAATAATACCAGCCTATCAAATACTGAAGTGTATATTGATGAACTTCCAATACACTTATCTGGTGACTATGTAAATGCAAGCCAACTTTATTATTTACTCACTCAGAAACTAGAATCTGTATCCATCGTTCACGGTAATAATACCGTTTCATTACCTGAAGCTACTTTAGCCTCAATGGGCTGGAATGAGAATTTTGATTTACTTGAGAACAATAAAACAAGCCTAAATAGTTATCGTCATCTTCAGGAATATTTCATCAACAAATATAAATTCCTGTTTGTAAATTTAAAGGGCTTAAACAAAAAAGTTGCCCTACCTAAAGCTTTCAAATTGCGTTTCAAACTTACTAAAAACACTGAAAACATTCAGGTGAACATCAATAGCTTTAAGTTATTTTGTTCACCTGCCATCAACTTATTTGATACCACTGCCGAACCCATACCCTTGGATCATAAGAACAGTGATTTAGTATTAAACCCGATACGTAATACAAACAATCAGCATACGATTTATTCAGTCCTAGATGTACAAGGTCAAAATAGACGCTCTACAAAGAAAACTCAGTACATTGACTTCTCACTTAATGCTAAACAGCAAAGCCAACTGCCTGTTTACGAGCTCATTCAAAAGTCTTCAAACAATAACGATTCTGCCAGCGTACTAAGAGTCAGCTATCCAAAGGGCTTAGAGTTGCCCATGCGTGAAGTATTAACAACCAATATCCGTTGTTCTAACGGACCTTTAACTCAGCAACTAAAAATTGGCGATGTAAACATAAATACGCCAGATGTTGCAGACTTAGTCAGTTTTAAAAATGTTTCAGCCGTTAGCGAGTACATCCCGCCACAAACCGACGGCAGAATATTATGGAACTTACTCGCTCACCTTACCGTTAACTATTTACCCATAACTGACATTTCAAACTTAAGGGTTCTTTTAAACTTATACAACCCTACCAACCATGCAGATGCCAAGGAACAGGCCGCCAACAAAAAACGAATAGATTCGTTAAAGCTAATCAATGTTAAAAAAACTGAAAAGTTGCTAAAGGGATACCTGGTAAGAGGTGAGAAGATAGAGCTTGAAGTAGATGGCACTGGCTTTGCCAGTCAGGGGGACCTCTACTTATTTGGTGAATTGCTTTCAAAACTATTTACGCAATTTTGTGACATAAATAGCTTTGTAGAGTTAGTGATCATCAATGAAAATACGGGAGAGCAGCTCACATGGCAGCCCAACTTAGCGAATCACTAAAAACCATAGAAGCAGACATTCTTGAAAACAGCTCTGAATACGAATTTTTTCAAGTTTATCGTTTATTAGAATCTATTAATGATAGCTACCCTATATCATCACGCCGCCCTGCTCGTAAAATAGAAGTTCGACCAGAGCTAACACTGGGCTACACAGAAACAGATATTAGCGACGTCATTCCATTAGACAAACACAAAGGCTTTGAGATCATATCTCAATTACCTGGTTTGTATGGTGTAGCTTCGCCTTTACCTGACTTTTATAATGAAGAACTGTTAGATAATGAGTGGGATGAATTAAACGCCCCTCGTGAATTCCTTGACATTATTCATAAACAGCTATTTCCTAAGCTTTTTCAAGCTTGGAAGCTTTACAAATTAAATCTAAATACTCACGAAAAGCCCAATGAAAGCTATTGGAATTTACTATTTAGCTTAATGGGCGACCCAAATTGTCATAACGAGGAAATAAAAAAGTTAAAACTTCGATATTTTTCACTTTTCACTAATAAAGAGCGATCAGCAGCTGGGCTGAAGATCATCATAAGTGACTTTTTAGGTCTTGAAGAACTTGAAGTTAAAGAATTTCAAAGTCAGACAGTTGCCATTAGCAATAATTTACGATGTAAATTGGGCAGTCAGAACCATATGCTCGGCGAGGCCCACATCGGCTCCAGCATTAGAGATAAAACACTAAAAGTTAAAGTCATTGCCAACCATGTTTCGTACTCTCTCTATCAACGAATAGTTAAAGATGAAGAAAAGTTAGCCCAGTTAAAAGTATTGCTTAAAGAATTTTTAAAAAAACCGCTGCAAATTGAACTTCAACTGAATACCACACTTGGGCATTCTGACTTAACCCTAGGGGAAAGTTGGAATCAATTAGGCGTAACCAGTGCACTTGGTCGCAGCAAATCAGATATTAAGTCCGTTAGTTTAAATTTACTTGACTAATTAAGTACTTGTTCAACAATCCCCTATTGGAGTTGTGTGTGGATATTATCCAGCCGCTAGATTTAGAAGCGGGTTATAGAACATTTAGTTTTAACAAAAAACACCACCTTGTGGTGACGTTAAAGCTGTATTTTCCGCTTATAGAAGAAGGTAGCCCCATTCTATTTAGCGAAGCTTATCAAAAAATGAGTGAGCTAGATGCCCCTTTTATTGATGAAGGCATGCCAAAACTAGCCAGCGAATTTTTCACCCTAGGGAATGCAATGAGCCCGCAAGGGAAACCAGTAAGTGCCCTTGATGTATCCACTGAATGTGCCGACCTTAAAAAACAATTACATGTTGTTGGAGATAGATATTGGTTGGGTGGCATTACGGGCACATCAACTCCTGAGCCATTTAGCACGCTTGGGTTAACATGGAAAAATGCCTTTGGTGGTAAAGATTTTCCACTTAACCCAGTTGGTAAGGGTATTGAAAAAGAGAAAACCGATATTGGTGAAGAGTTAATCAAAATGCCAAATATTGAGTACCCCAACAAAATGTTGACCAATAGAGGGCAAACTCCTCCTCCAGCCAGTTACATGCCATTACCCTTAGACCACCCTGAACGCAGTCAACACTTGGGTACTTATGATGATGACTGGCTTATCAATTACTTTCCAGGTTACCCAAGAGACCTGAATTTCAATGCATTTAACGCATCATCTACCGACCAAAGATACAATAAATTTTTAAGCGGTGGAGAAAAATTTGAAATTAAGAACATGCATGATCAACACCCTTTAATTACCGGTAAATTACCAAGGTTTAACGCTAGGGCATTTGTCATTAAACCCGATATCGAAGTAGAAAACCTGCAGGAAGATGATTTAGTTGAAATCAAAACTCACATTGATACGGTAACATTTTTTCCCAATCAATTAATGGGTATGTTGGTATATCGCGGTACTGTAGAAGTAAGCGAAAGCGACGCCAGTGATTACAAGCATCTAATGTGCGCCTACGAATCCCAACAGGCGACACCAAGAGAGAAAAGCCATTATTTACATTCTTTGGCTGGCAGACTTCATCCTGAACTAAGCATGCAATATGCACTTACCACCAAAGATTTGATCCCAGATAATATTCCGTGCGGCATGGCACGCTTAACACAGCAAGAGGCGCCTACTGAGTTTTTATTAGCAGAGCACCTCAAAAGTAAATTTGAAGAAACTGTATCGGAAAAATTAGGCGACACCCAACAGCAACTCACTCAACTTATCAGTCAACAAAAGCATCTAGGACAAGATACCAGCATACTGGAACAACAACTTGCAAACCTTTCTAACCCAGTAAAGGATGAGTGGCAGTTAAAGTTTGAAAAGGTAATCGAAAAGCTAGCACCTGGGGCTTCTTCCAATGGGGAGATTGACCTACAAAAAATTGATTTTAAAGCGTTTGATGAATTGGCAAAGCTCAGCGAAGAATACGCCAATTTTCAAAAGCTTAAAGCACAAGAACAATTACAACTTCAGATACAAGAAGCCGTAGATTCAGGGAACCAACCGCTAGCCAATGCGCTTGAAGGTGCCTTTCAAAAATTCAGCTTGCCTGCTGAGCTGCCTAGAGCCAGTAGCCCAAAAGTAAAATTAGCAGAACTTAAAAACGCATTTGCTCAACAAAACCAAGAACTTAACTTTTCAGAAATTGAAGCAAAGCTAGCTCAAGGTTATGCATCAGAGATTGAAAGTTATAAAGTGGGCGCCCATATGATGGAAATGGGCACTCCACCACTGGCTTCGCAACTTACCGAATTAAAGACGAATGCGCTCATCGCCTTAAGAAACGGTGAGAGCCTCGCGCACCAAGATTTAGCCGGTGTTGATTTTTCGGGAGAGGATTTACGCAATGCCGATTTTTCAAACTGCTACTTAGAGCAGTGTAATTTTAGCCATGCCAATTTAGAAGGTGCTAATTTAGCCGGTGCAATCGCTTCACGAAGCAATTTCTCCCATGCCAATTTAAAGTCGGCAAATTTAGTGCAAGCCAATATTGGGGCATGTAACTTCAATTACAGCGACTTAAGTCATGCTAAGACCAAAGAGTGTGAGTATGCAAAGTCAGATTTTTCACACGCCACCCTCACCAATTTGGATTTTTCTAGCACCTTAAATACCTTGGAAGTATGTTTTCACAAAACCGATTTAAGTGGTGTGAATTTTGGTGAAGCTATTTTTATAGAAACTGACTTTAGCGGCTCAAACTTTACTGAATGCCTAGCAATTTCGACTACTTTTCAAAAGTGCAATCTAAGAGCTTGTCATGGTAGCCAGGTACAATTGCAAGGCAGTAATTTCATTGAGTCAAACGTTAGCTTTTGTAAATTTGTTAAATCTGATCTGACTAACTGCCGTTTTTTAGATAAATCGTCACTGAATGAGAGTCTATTCATTGATTGCATATTGGCTGACTCAACGCTTAGAACCATTACGCTGGAACACTGCCAGTTCATCAATAGCACACTAAATGGCTGTAACTTTAGTGATTCAATCGCCACATACTGTGTTTTAAATGGCTGCCATGCCTTAAGTAGTCTGTTCATAAAAACTGATTTCTCTCACAGTAAACTTAGCAATACAAACTTCATGTATAGTAATTTTTTGCAGGCTAAGTTAACTCAAGCCAATCTTAGTCAGTCTAATTTTTATGGAAGTGAATTCATGGGAGCAAGCGTCGCGAAAACAGACTTTTCACGCTCTAACCTTGACGGTACTAAACTTGAGAATTGGAGACCTTCCAAATGGCAATAGATTTAGGCCAATTAAAAGCATTAATTAGCCAAGGGCACATGTTTGAGGGGGAAGATTTATCAAGCTTAAACTTTTCAAACATGACCATAGGTGGCGCTGTGTTTACCGATTGCACTTTTACGAAGTGTAATTTTAGTCAAGCACATCTTGAACAAGTGAATTTTATTAACTGCACTTTTTCAAGTGCACAGTTCAATCATTCTAAGTGGATTGATTGCAACATCATTGATTGTCAACTCGACAACTCTGATTTTAGCAAAGCACAGTTTACAGGGGTTAATATTACAAAACCCAACCTAGATAAAGCCACCTTTATTGACTGCGAGTTAATGGAAACTAATTTCATTGAGGCCAGTACTCGCCAGACTGACTTTACACAGTCTAATTTAAGCTTCGCTAGCTTTTTACAGTGCGACCTTACATCATCTATATTTATTTTATGTTCTTTAGAGCGCACAAACTTTATTGAATGCGATATGAAGTATATAAACTTTAAAGATGCCTATTTACAGCAAACCATATTTGAAAAGCCTCACTTAGAGGGGCATGATTTCTCCAGCATGCACCTTTGTATGACGCAGTTTCGAAGTGCAGTACTTAACAATTGCAACTTTTCCAATTCTGATTTAACGCAAGTTGCCTTTGTTGAAGCCGAACTTAACAATTGTGAGTTTATTCAAAGTAATGCACCAATGGCTCTGTTTAACGACAGCCAATTAAAGATGTCTAATCTAAGTCATTGCAATCTAGAGCAAGCCAGTTTTTCCAATTGTGACTTAAGTGGCTGTGACTTTACGAAAAGTAATTTAACACAAGCACAATTAGCTAACACGCGATGCATTGGCACTAGATTCACTAAATGTGAATTATCCTATGCAGACCTTTCTAATGCGGTGTGTAGCCATAGCGACTTTAGTGACTGCGCCTTATTTAGGACGAACCTGCATGGCGTTATTGATTCGGGTAGTGTTTGGAGCGGAAGCTCTAAAGGCCTCGCATTGGGTACTGATGACAAACTAGAAAAAGCGCAAAAGTGGCAGCCCAAAATAGTTAGTTTAACATCAGCGTAACAACATATTTAGGATAAGGAACTCAATGATGAATATTAGTCAACTGAACACAGAGCCATCGCTATACCATTCTAATGCAATGGAACAGCATGAGTATGCCTCGATCATCTCGGTTACTGAACAAGGATACATACTAAAACCCGACAATGGCTCATCTGTGATAGCTCAGCAAGCATTTGGCTGTCCTTTCACCCCGATCATAGATGACCAGGTTATGTTTGTACGCTGTGCAAATAGAGGCGTCTTTATTATTAACATTTTACAACGAAAGCATAATCAAGCAGCGGCTATTTCCAATAAGAACGGCATTGAACTTCAATCTACTAACCATATAAATATATCGGCTAACGATATCAATATGACCAGTAATAATACCCAAGTTATTAGCCAGCAATACTCCCACACCAGCCAAAAACTGGATGTGAAGAGTGACACTACGCAATTTTACAGCCGAACCATAGAGAGCATTAGTGAGCGTCTTGTACAAAAGGTAAAAGACAGCTTTAAAGTGATAGAGCGCCTAGAACAAGTAAGCGCCAATGATATCATTCAAAACATTAAAAATGCTTTCATACAACGCTCTAGACAAGTAGACATAAGCGCTAAGAGCGATGTGAAAATTAACGGCGACCGAATCCACATGGGTTAAGGAGAATTCTATGTTTGCAAATTGCCAAATGGGCGGCACCAATATGGCCATGCCTGACGTATGTAAAACGCCTGTAGGGCCGGCCATCGTGCCTATTCCCTACCCAAACATTTCCATGGGGGCCACAGCTAACCCTTCTTCTGCGGCCAAGAAAGTCTTAATTTCAGGTGGTCCAGGACACACCGTGGGCACTGAAATCCCCATGAGCAATGGAGATCAGCCAGGAGTAGCGGGTGGCATTATTTCAGGAAAGATTATGGGCCCAACTAAATTTTTAATGGGCAGTACCGCTACATTTTTTGGAGGGAAGCCTGCTGCGCGCCTCACCTCTATGACAGGCCAAAATGGCAGCAGTATGAATATTCCTGGCATTACTATGGCACCCGCACAAACCAAGGTGCTAATTATGAAGTAATTCCTATTTGGCCCCTAAACGATAATTATCACTGTCAATGACTTCATTATTTTCATTTAGCAGTGATATTGACACATCCTGTTTAGAGCCAATTATGGACAAAAATATTTGTGGGCCAAAAGCTTCTACTTCCAATGGCTTTGTAAAACTTGCTCGTATTTCATTAATGGATGTTAAAGCGCTTTCGAAGCTTGCTTGATGTTTACCAAGTGAAATTTTTAATACATTCATTGTGAGGTCTTAAGTAAATTGTAAGCGGCTATATTATCGGAAAAGCCTGCAAACTATATTGAAATTAGTTAGTATTTTGTATTAGACAGTACTTTATTACTAATTCACATAATGTGGCCCGAATTCGAGCCATTAAAATAAAACCAGTACACAAAAAAACAATGGCACACTAGCTAAATTAGGCAGTTTGCTTTTAAATTAATTATAAATTGTCAACTTTCGTTTTTGTCTAACCCGTCAAATTTATTGATAGTGATATAGAGCGTTATTGAAATAAGGATATTTTGTGGCCCAACCTGTATTTAATCTATCAAGTGATACCTACAGCAGTGAATTAGAAATCACGTCCATATCTGGGACGGAATCAATTTCTAAATTATTTGAAATAAAAGTAGACTTCAAAGTGGCTATCAGTATAGCCAATAGCCTGGATCATGTGTCGTTAACTCAAGATGACATCGTTATTGCAATTGATGGCATCACAGGCCGAGATGAGTATTCCATTAAAGGGGTTTTTAGCCAAGTAGAAGAGGTCTTTGAAAAATCCAACACTCATAAGTATTATTCCGCCACAATGGTGCCTTCACTTTGGCGCCAGCGTAACAATCAGTCTTATGACGTTTTCACCGACAAAACCACTTCAGATATTTTAAGCGACGAACTTAGTAATGACCTGATGCTGGATCATCATTTAAGCCTGACCCAGACCTACCCTGTTAAAGACTTCATATGCCAATACAGCGAATCAAATTTTAACTTCGTGTGTCGCATGGCCGAACATTGGGGCATATATTATTACTTCGATCACGATCAGGGCGGCAAATTAATTCTTGCAGATGACACAAACTATGAGCCACTTCCTATAGGCGCCATCAAGCTTGATCAAAGCAACAACCCTAGCAATAGCTATAATTCTATTCGCACTCTAAAACGACAGTTTAATGCCGTGCCAGACAGCGTCATCATTACTGAAACAAACCCCGAGCAAGCGCTTGAGTTGTTTCAAGGCATTGCGGGCGACATAACAGATGGCAAAACCAGTGTTAATATGGCAGATGAAGGTGCCGACAATAAGGATGAAGCAGAATTATTAGCTAAAATTCGTCTAGAAGAACTTCAAACTAATGCCACTGTATTCAGCGGCACAACAGGTTTAGCCTGTATAAACCCAGGGTTTGTTTTAACCGTAGAGACACCCAATGGTGCGGAATTTGAAATCCTTATCGTGAGCGTTAGTCACAACGGCAATAATTTAGACAACTCAGCTCGCGCACAAAACTCAGGAAGCCAGCCCTTTTATGAATGTTCCTTTACTGGCATTCCTAGAGAAACTCAATATCGCCCTAAACGCGACATACAAACCCCAAGCGTTATTTCAACCACTGCTAGAGTGTATTCAGCAGCTGATGATCAAACCCTAGCCCAGCGAAATGAGACTGGCCGATATCAAGTAACATTTGATTTCATGAATGGTGAAGAAGGTAAAATTTCCAGCTGGATTCGACATGCCAGTCACACTGCTCGTAGCAATCACTTTGATATGCCCCTAACACCAGGAACTGAAGTTCAAATCGGCTTTGTGGGGGGCAATCCTAACCGCCCTTATATTCTAAATGCTTTAGAAAATTCGCAGTCGGTCATTCACCCAGTTACCAATGAAAACCCACATCACGCTGCCATGATTACCGATGGCATGCTTTATACTGGCGCCCTTAAGTCTAGACAGTCCCTTCATATGAGCGCTGATCTTGACCCTACTGAAGTTAAAGAGCACATCAATAACAATGCCCTTCAACACTTAAGCAAAATGGGCTTAGACTCTGGCAACCCTGTTGACGTGATTAAAGGAGAGGTTCATATAAACCGAACCTATGGTGAGCGTTATCAATGGCGAGAAGGTGTTGATTTTAATTATGGCTTGAACGCTACCTACAATTTTGGCCAGCAATATATTGAAAACCATTCCGATGAAAAAACCGCTGACGCTGAAATATTCGATATACCAGGGCTGGATAGCACTGAATCCACTGTTGCAGGGAATACCGATGACGTTTTGCAAGCAGGACTAGCGGACGAACGTAAATCGGGCTTAATCACTAAAAACTTTGGCAATCAATACCAGTACGACGAAGGCATTACCCGTACATGGGCAAAAGGTCCTGATGCCAGCGGTCAGCATTCCACGCTGAACTTTGGCGGGCGGTATATTGAAAATCAACTCAAAAGTGACAGTGGTGATCCCGACACCTCTGGTTTAAACGGTACGGTCAGCGATAAAACCCTAGCCATTAAAACCGTGGGAGATGAGGCTCGTTATAACGAAGGTAATATTGACGTTCACCACAAAGGAAATTTAAAACGCGTTCAATCAGATGGTTCAGTATCTTCTGAGCTAACTGGCGATCAGGAAACAAAAGTAACGAGTGGTGCAGCTTCCGTTGAAGAATCAATATCTGGTGGCGCCGTCAGCAAGACGATCATGGGGGCATCAGAGGATAAGTTAGAAAAGACAATTACAGGAGATATAACCGAGACCATAACGGCAGGCGGGAAGATGGCCATTACTATAACTGCAGTAACCGAATATAACAAAATGGTTACAGCGCCAATGGCTAAAGAAACTATCACTGGAAACTTCGATTGGATAAAAAGCGCTCAAAATCAAACTGTTTTTGGAATATGCTCAGATAACTTCTTTGGAATGAAGTCATCCTTTCAAGGGGCCCTCGTTCAAGAATCGTTTGGAGGGGTTAAAATAGCCACACACTCTGGCGCCCTTATTGAAAACAAACAAGGTAAAATCGGAAAAAACCAAATGTCTATAGAAGATGTTAAATCTGTCTGCATGGACAAATCAATGACTAAGATACAAAAAGCAAATCTAATTTTAATTGGATAGAAGAATGTATATGCAAAAAAATATAACTATATTCACCATCATGACCTTAGTGCTAACCTACGTTTTTAGCACTAATAGCTACATGCTTAACAATTTCCCATGGGACTTTAACGCTCCACTCAAACACAACATTGCCCCATACATAGTTATTTTTCTCGCATTTATTTCGCCATATATATGTATAAACACACTATGGGGTTTGAAAGAAGCCACAATAAAGACTAAATCTCAAACGGCTAAATCCATAGGCTCAATTACTTCAATCGAATACTCGGGATATCGAGTAAACAATAAACCGAGATTTAAGGTGTCCGTTACTTACGAAGGTGTATCCAAATCATTTGATGCACTTTCAGAAAAGATTCAATTCCACTTCAATATTGGAGATGAGTCAATTATCTACTATAACCCTGAAAATTTGAAGGATGCTTTCTTTGACATGGAAGCGTCAATTACACATAACCAAAACAAAGCTTAATAACTAAAAAAGTAAACAAACACCTATAGCTTTATATAGGTTAATTTTTCCCAGCTGGCTATTAAAGTACAGTGTAAAATATTGACTTTAACTAATACTCTACACTCCATTGAAATACATAGTTGACAGTACCCATGACCTTAATCCGTATTAGTAAAAAAGCGTGTCACCTCCAGCCTACAAAAACCAAACTAGTTTTGGGTAGTCATACCGGTATTTTGAAGGCTTAAAACTTTCAAATAGTCTAGCTGGTGTTTCAGAAAATTTCGTGAGGGCGAAAATGGCAACCCATGCAGGATCAAAGACTGATGAAAAGAAATTATATATTCGAAAATCAGCCACCACCTTGGATAAAGGCGAATCATTTTTGACAAACTACAAAATCGGAAAACTTGGTTATAACTTAACACTAATAGGCTAGACAATGGATATTCAAAAAAAAGAGTCATGCGTTATATATTTGCCATTGCTCTGGTTCTTGTAATAAGCCAAGAAATATACAAAGTAATTTACCATAATCACTCTATAATGGGTGCGATTGTACTGAGTTTATTGGCCACCTTTGGTTATGGCACTACACATTTTGTGTTAAACCATGACATCAAAAAATTTGAACGCTGGAAAAAGCAAGCAAAGGAATACAAGTTAGAGGAAAAAGGCATTGTCTCTGACCTATCACTATCGTCAACTAGAGAAAATGGCAGAAATACCGTCATTTTATCTGCTACTTATAATGACTACGAACTAACCTTCAGCGGCATTAATCCAGATTATCAGTTTAAATACAAACTGGGTGATCCCATAGACCTATTGGTAAATCACGAGGACAAACAACGATTTGTACTTAAAGATTTGGAGTAAAAACACCTCAGTGAAGCTACTTAAAGACAATAGAAACAAAATACAAATAGGCAATTATCCCAAGAAGGCTTTGGTTTTTAACTGATTTATAAACATTAATACTTCTATTTAT
>OJBM01000161.1_pt1 | contig 29280 bp, 24 predicted proteins | sample 1591061 | NCBI WGS metagenome assembly OJBM01 (sample SAMN05416872, study PRJEB24817) | seawater metagenome | isolation source: Sea water | place: Canada:Atlantic | collected 2013-11
AAATGGCGCATGCCATTGCGCTTGAAACGGGTAAGCCATTATGGGAAACACGTACTGAAGCGGCTGGTATGGCAGGTAAGATTGCTATCTCAATTAAAGCGCACAACGAGCGTACTGGCACTGTTGAAAACCCAGCGCCGGGCGCAAAAGCGTTTATCCGTCACAAGCCACACGGTGTTGTTGCGGTATTTGGCCCTTACAACTTCCCTGGTCATTTGCCAAACGGCCACATTGTTCCTGCACTACTTGCAGGTAACACTATTGTATTTAAGCCAAGTGAATTAACGCCGCGCGTTGGTGAACTAACGGTTAAATTATGGGAGCAAGCTGGTTTACCAGCAGGCGTAATGAACTTACTGCAAGGTGAAGTTGAAACTGGCGTTGCTATTGCAAACCACGTTGAAATCGATGGTTTATTCTTCACGGGTAGTTCAAACACTGGTCACCTACTGCACAAGCAATTTGCTGGTCAACCTGGCAAAATCTTAGCGCTTGAGATGGGTGGTAATAACCCACTAATCGTTAAAGACGTAGCAAACGTCGATGGCGCAGTTCATGACATCATTCAGTCGGCTTATGTGACCACAGGTCAACGCTGTGTATGTGCTCGTAAATTATTCGTTGCTAATGGCAGCGATGGTGATGCACTGATTGAGCGTTTAATTGAAGTGACTAAAGACATCAAAGTAGGTAACTTCGATGACGCTGAGCAACCATTTATGGGCTCAATGATTAGCGAAAAAGCAGCGCTTGGTATGGTTGCAGCGCAAAAGATGTTAGTTGAGAAGGGCGCGAACGTGTTAATCGAACTAACACACAAAGCAGGCACAGGTTTTGTAACGCCAGGCTTAGTTGATGTGACGTCATTTGCCCGTGAATTGCCCGATGAAGAGCACTTTGGTCCATTACTGCAAATCATTCGTTACGGCAGCTTTGATGAAGCAATTGAATTAGCAAACAACACGAGCTTTGGTTTATCAGCGGGTCTGTTGGCAGATAGTCGTGACGATTACGATTACTTCTTCGCACGTATTCGTGCAGGTATCGTAAACTGGAACAAGCAAATCACCGGCGCAAGCGGCGCAGCGCCATTTGGTGGTGTTGGAGGCAGTGGTAACCATCGTGCTAGCGCGTATTACGCAGCTGATTATTGTGCTTACCCAGTGGCTTCGATGGAAGCTGATGAAGTGGTATTGCCAGCAACGTTAACACCGGGTTTAACGTTTTAATTGATCTGTGATTATAGATCACAATTAATTGCTCGCTATAATTAGCGAATCAGCCGATGTAAGCACATCGGCTTAACCGACATAAGAGAAAAGACAGGATAAGTTATGCATAACAATGTAGATGAGTTATTTGAAAACCTTTGGACACAGTACCTACAAGTCACGCCATCGGCTGAGAAAATTTGTCAGCTTTTAGGTAAGGGCGAAGCGATCATTAACGATCACATCGCACTGCGTACTTTTAACATTGCCAAAGTAAACCTAGAAGTATTAGCTGAACACTTTAAAAAAGTGGGCTACGAAGAAAAAGGTCAATACAACTTTGAATCGAAGAAGCTTAGCGCTAAGCATTTCGAGCACAGCGACCCAGATCAACCAAAAGTATTCATCAGTGAATTACGCGTTGAAGAGTGCTCACAAGAGCTACAAGCAATTGTTCACAAGCTAGTTGACCAAGTTGATGCAACTGTAACGACTGCACCAGAATTTGTATACAACGGCGCGCCTTGGCAAGTAAGCAAAGCTGATTACCAAACGCTAATTAGCGAGAGCGAATACGCTGGTTGGACTGCTGCTTGGGGTTACCGTGCTAACCACTTCACAGTTCACGTAAACAAGTTATCTGGTTACACTGATTTAGAATCAGTAAACGAAGCGCTTAAAGCAGCTGATTACCGTTTAAATGTATCTGGCGGCGAAATCAAAGGCAGCAAAGAAGTATTGTTAAAGCAATCTTCAACAATGGCTGATACTGCAACCGCTACATTTAGCGACGGCGAGTTAGAAATTCCATCGTGTTTCTACGAGTTTGCTGAGCGTTTCATCATGGCAGACGGTAACGAGTACACGGGTTTTGTTGCAGCATCTGCTGATAAGATCTTTGAAAGTACTAATGTCGGTTAATTTAGCCACGTGCTAAATTACACGAATGATTGAACCCGCAGCCAATGGTTAGCGGGTTTTTTGCTTTTATGAGGTAATCAACTCTTGGTAAAAATTGAGAAATTAGGAGGATTTACATTTCATACACTTTGTATTTAAAGTAACTTATATCAGTAGTGCGTAAATAAGCTATTGAAAGCATTTTTCGATACGTTTTGTTACAACGGATTGTTTATCTCAATGTGGTGAACATATGAAAAAACTAAACCGCTATTTTTATCTAATGTTGTGTACATTTTTACTCGCCTCTACATCCGTTACTGCTCAGCCCAAATTAAGTATTGTTACTGAGTTTATGCCGCCATTACAGTTGGCTAAATCAGGGCATAAAATGCATGGGAAAACGGCTGAATTAGTCTCGGCTATCGTTGAAGATAGTGGGCTATTACATCATATTGATATCTTCCCATGGGCGCGCAGTTATTTATGGGCAACCACCAAACCAAATGTTCTCATTTTTCCTATTATTCGCACTCAAGAGCGTGAACACAAATTTCACTGGATTGGCAAAGTGTGGAGTTTTTCTGCGCAGGTATACCGATTAAAGTCTAGAAGTGATATTAATGCGACTTCTTTAAAAGATGCTAAGAATTATAGCGTTGGTGTTTACCGTGAAGATTTTTTTCATCGGTATCTCGTTAAGCAAGGTTTTAAGAGCGAACAGTTGTATGCAGTAGCTGATATTGAGCAAAGTGTTTTACTTTTTTTAAACGGCCGCACGGATTTAATTGTCATTGATGAATCTATTTTTGAATACTATTTAAAGAAGCATCATCATACTAATAGTGAAGTTGTTTCTATTATGCAGCTATCGGACGTTAAAACTAATGATGCATATATCGCGTTAAGCAAGGACACTTCCCCTGAGATCATTGAACGAATCACTCGTAGTTATCAACGAATATCTACGAGTGAAACTTTTGCTCAACATGCGAAGATTAGAGCTTTTTCAGCTAGCGCCAATACTCAATAATCTTGCTAACTTTACTGCCTCGAAATTCAAATACACTAAGGTGAATTTCGCCATCGTCTTGTTTTCTAAGTACTGAAATAGCATTTAATCCAGTCATGCTTTTAATCACTTGGTACCTATCCGTTGTTCGTTGATATTTACCTTGCTTAAGATACTTTACGGTATTTTTATAAAGTCCTTTTCTCGTGTAAGTACCACCATAAACCTCATGAACATAAGTGAAGTCGTTAGTGTATTGCGCAAATAATTGATTGGCATCTTCAACGGTTGAATTTTTCATTAGTACTTTATTTTGCAACGCGTTAACTTGTTTGAGGTGATGGATTAGTTGTTGTTTATTAAGCGTATCTATCTCATCTGCTTGGGCCGTAAAACAGATTGTACTCATTAATAACGCGAGTAAAACTCTAATCATGATTACTCCTTAGGCTCAGGTTTATGGAGTTTGACACGATTTACTGTCTTGTCATTATTGAGATCAAAGCTGATGTGCTCTCCGTTATCCCAACCGACAAAATCAAATTTCGTTGCTGATGTTGGGCTTAATTCAGCTATAAAATCATTGTCGACACGTGCATAGAGAAAGTTATCGCGGGCGATGATTTCAATGGATTTGTTGTCAGTCAGTGAGTGCTTACCTAGGTAGTTTTTATAGTCTTTTGTGTCGTAGGTTTTGTGAGGAAATTGCTCAATTGTTCTTTTGACACGACGCTTGGTGTGTTTGAGATCTTCGCCAAATGCTTTGTCGATATTTCCTGTAAAGAAGTCAACTAATTGAATGAACTCCGGCTCTTTGGTTATCTGAGTTGGTGTCAGCTGTTTTTTATTGAATTGATTAATGACACTAAACCATTTAACTGTATTTGCTGTGTATTGCTTTAAGTGTTGTTTGGTCGTGATGTAACCGTGCCCCGGAACAATCTTGGTATCTTGGTTAATGTTGCTAAGGACTTTGTTGAGCACGATTGGTGATTGCTCTGAATTGTTGGGTCCCCAGCTTGTTCCCATATTATCGCCCATGAAGACAAGATTGGATTTTGGAAGATAAACGATTAAATCATTGTAAGTATGTGACACTGCGGCGTGCGCAACTATTGGTTCTCCACCAAATGTCATGGTGAGCTTTTTATTAACGAGCCACTGATTTGGATAGAGCAGCGGGTTTGGCCCGTCGAATTTGGCGAACTTTACATTCTCTTGAGAAATTATGGTTGCTCCTTTTGCTGAGAAGTATTTATTGGCGCCGGTATGATCTCGATGGGAGTGAGTATTAATGATGAACTTTACTGGTTTGTCGCTTATTTTCTTGAGTGTTTTTGCGAGAAATTTATCGACGCCAGGTTGAATATTCATGGCATCGATAAGTAGTAAACCGTCATCAGCGACCACAACGCCGACATTTGAGCCCATACCTCGCACTGGTTTTAAGACATAAACCTGCTCACTGATTTTTGTTATGGTGATGGCATGTTCAGGCCTGTCATTTGCCTTAGTGATTTGAGGAGTGACGAGTAAGCCGATGATAGCAATAACGGCGGTAAGTTTATTTATCATGAAAAATCCTAGTTAAGGGTGTTGTTTGTTCACTAGCATAAGAAACATCATGGAAATTACATGAAAAAAAGCTGACTTTTGGCTGATTTTTCTATGAAAGGGTTAAAAATTAATAATTTATAGGTAGTATGAGTACAGTAATAAATCAGGGTGTTTTTAAACATGTCACAGCAGTTTTGGGTCAATAACTATTTTATTGATATTAAACGAAATCAAATTAGTCATCAGCAGCAACAAACTCCTCTCGCGCCAAAAGCGCTTGCTGTGCTCACAATATTGGCACAACATGCCGGTGAGGTTGTGAGTCATGATGCGCTGATGGATGCCGTGTGGCCAGACACCGTAGTAACGCCAAATACTCTACAACGGTGCATCGCGCAATTGAGAAAAGCGTTTGGTGACGACAGTAAGCATCAAGCATTTATAAAAACGCATGCCAAACAAGGGTACAGTTTAGAAGCGGCTGTGAGTTGGGATGAAGAGAAGGTAACGGTTGCTGCCGAGTCAACGCCAGTTGATTCTTCGAGGCCAGCACCAAAATATCAGGTCAATAATCTGTGGTTACTAATGCCGATGATTGTATTAGTAGTAATCGTTGCTTGGTGGAAGTTTAGCCCGTCATCAAATCATCAGTTTACGCAGGTCAATCCGTTAACCGCCAGTGATGAAAAAGAAACAAAAGCCCGCTATTCGCCCGACGGAAAGTACTTGGTGTTTCACCGTTTTCAGGCAACCTGTGAACATCATATCTGGGCGAAAGATCTGACGACTCAACAAGAGTTTAGGTTAACAAAAGAGCCCGGAATATTTGGCAGTCACAGTTGGTCACAAGATGGCACTCAAATAACATTTTCAGAGAAAGGAAGTTGTAAGCGTCCTACTTCTGCACCTGCCTGTTGGCGGATTAACACCTTAGACTTTTCAAGTGCTTTGGCACAGCCGCAATCAGTTGTCACTCGATTAGATTGTGATGAACAGCGTAATGCCGTGGCACGATATTTACCGCATGGCAAGATTGCTATGTTGCGAGAGACTGCACCTCACATTAATAAATTGGTGGTTTTTGATCCACGAGATAACCAGCTACACGATTTGTATATCGATGAAAAACGCTATATTTATAGTTACGATTATTCGTTTAAATCTAATCTTATCGCGATAACGAGCAGAGACGCGTCGAATAATCACTATATTGATATTGTTAATCTAGACGGGGATTTATTATCGAGTGCACCCATTATTCGACGCCCACAAGACTCAAGTTATGAGTTTTATAATGTTCATTTTCACCCGCAAGGTAAGCACTTGGTAACAGATACCGCGCTTGGCTTATTTAGCCTGTCTTTTGAAGGGGAACTAGTGCCCATTAATACGCTAGGACATCGCCATGTATTTGATGCTAACTATCACCCTGACGGGCGGCGAATTGTAGCTAGTCAATTGGCGGGTGATAAAGACAGTGTTGCATTGTCGTGGAATGATTTGTCGATGGAGAATGGCCGAGTCATTGCTCGCTCAAATGCGATTGATTCTGGTGCTAGGCGTCAGCCAGCCGGTGATGTTATTACCTTTATGTCACTGCGATCAGGCTCGCGACAATTATGGCAAGTTGAAGGTGAAAAAATTACTCAATTGTCGATGATTGACTATGGCTATTCGAATGATTCATTTGCTTGGTCACCAGATGGAAAAAACATTGCAGCAGTGGTGAATGATCACGTTTCAGTGATCTCTCTGTATGGAGAATTACAGCAGTATAAAACGCCTTTAGCGATTGAATTTGTAATGGATTGGGATGCTGATGATTCGTTAATTGTTAGTGCAGTCAAGAATAATAGTGCTCAGTTATATCGCTTACGTTTACTACCTGAGGGGGAAAGTGAATTGATTGCCCTGAAAATGAGCGACGTCAATTGGGCTCAAGCACTTAATGTATCTGATATCGTAGTATCTTATAACAATGGCGAAGTCTGGATGCATGGCCAACAAGATAAGCATTTGACGGTATTAGACGGGCAAGTATTTAAACAGAACCTACGTGTTTTTGAAGGTAAGATATATGGCCTTAACGAAGCACGTCAATTATGGCGCTATAACATTGGTGCTAATCAGTTTGATATTTTGAGCCAATACAGCACTGAGGTTACTCATTTGTCTGATATTAACGCCGACGGTATTTTAGTTAACAAAGTTATCGACTTTAAAAAAGAACTGATCGAGTTTCAATAGACTCATTTTTTTCGGGTGATAGAGGTAATTCAATCGTAAATTGGACGCCTCCTTGTTCAGGGCTTTCACATTCAATACTTCCTTTGAACAATTGAGTAATTAGATTGTAAACAATGTGCATACCTAGTCCACTGCCACCTTTGTTGCGCTTGGTTGTAATAAAAGGCTCGTAGATCTGAGTGATAATTGATTGTTCGATGCCTTTACCATTGTCGGAATATCGGATGACAGCACTATCCGTTTTGCGAGTCACATGAATATCAATGTCGCCGCTTCCTCTATTCTCAAAGCCGTGCGTTATGGAGTTATTTACTAAATTAGTGAGAATTTGATAAAGCGGACCGGGATAAGATTGCAGTTTGATACCGTTCTCGCCTTCAATATGCAGTGCTATATTTTTGTTGCGCAGTAGTGGGTGAACCGCCAACATAATTTCTTTAATATACTCAGTAAGTTCTATTTCTCGCAGTGCTTCAGTGCTTTGATCGACTGCGACTTGCTTAAAGGTTGAAATTAAGTGGATTGCGCGTTCAAGATTAGAACGCATTAATGAATAGCCTTCGTGTTGTCCCGCTAAAGACTTATCAAGCTTTGAAGCCGTTAGCGCTTTGTTTTCTACTAATTTAGTGAGCTCATTAATCGCATCTTTGTTATGAGTGACTGCGGTTTTTACAATACTGAGCGGCGTATTAATTTCATGCGCAACCCCTGCAACTAGCCCACCTAACGCCGCCATCTTTTCGCTCTCAACCAAGCTAGACTGAGCATGTTTTAGTTTTGCCATCGCACTTTCTAGTTTTTCATTTTTGGTTGAAAGTTGTTGAGTTCGCGCGGCGACAGTTTGTTCTAGATTGATTAATACTTGTTGGCGAATGCGATAGAACCAATAAAGTAATGCGCAAATAACCAGTAGATAGAGTGTTTTGCTAAACATATTCCACCACCAAGGTGCAGCAAGATTTACATCTAATCGATGAACTGGAGAGGTGAGGCCGTTATTATTTATGGCGAAGGCTTCTATCGTGTAATTACCTGGAGGTAATTTCATTAGATTAAACTGGCGACTATCTTTATTCATCGCAATCCAGTTTTCTGATAGTCCTAAAACCCGATACTGATAATCGACATTTTGACTGGCAGAATTCAATGATGTGTACTTAAAGGACATAATGTCTTGTTGGTAATTTAGCTGTATTTTCTGTAAAAACTCCACCGCTTGCGTCGCTATGTCAGGGGTTAATTTAGGTGAAATGACATTGCCTAAAACAGTCATTTTCGACAACGTAATTGCATTGAGAGTGTGGTCAATGATCAAATTAGCAGGGTCAAAATAATTAAAACCATTGGATCCACCAATAACGAGTTGGCCATCTTTACTGACTGCGACAGCGCCAAAGTTATATTCTAATCCTTGAGCACCATCGAGCACACTAAAGTTAGTCACGCCGTAATCTTCAGGATTTATTCGAGATAACCCGCCGCTGGTTCCTGCCCAAATAAATCCTTGTTTGTCTTTTATTAATACCCAAGCAGCATCATTGGCTAGGCCCGTCTGTTTATTAATTATCTTTTTAAGCGTTAGCTTTTTGTCAACAACCATAATACCGGCATCTGTGGATGCCCAAACTAAACCATTGTCACTTTCAACAACGCTATAAACCATATCTGAAGCTGCGCCAACAGATTTATTAAACTGGTGAAATGTACCGTCTTGAATTTTTATTAATCCAAAACCTAACGAGCCAGCCCATATATCCCCATCAATCACTTCTAATGCATAGATGGATTTGAGTAACGGCTGATTTTTGGTTTCAAACATAGGAAGAAGCTTTTCTTGAGCGCTATCAAACCTAAAGAGTCCATTATGACGAGCGACGGATATTATTTCCCCTTGATAACGTGCTAAATCAATGAACCTGCGGACTTCTTTAGGTTTTGGAGTATAGAATTTAGTGACTTCTTTAGTCTCGAAATTATAGCGAACTACGCCGTCACCAAAGGTGGTAAGCCAAAGCTCTCCGTCAAAGAATCGAATGTCAGAAATAAATGCTAAATCAAACTTGGCTAATTCGGGGTAGTGAAATGAGGCTGGTTTAAAGCTGTGATGAGAGGCAATATAAAGCCCCTGAGAAGATCCTATCCAAAGTCGGTTTTGGTCATCAAATTCAAAAGATCGCATATCGTGATTAACAAATACGTCACTGCCAAAGGTGTCTTGATTAATATGACCCAGTTGATGACTGGTTAAATTAAGATGGCTTACGCCGTTACTGCCTGTACCTATCCATAATGTATGTTGATCAACAACTAACAACGACAAGATATTATTGTCTGCAATGCCAGATGATTTATTTTCTGGCTGAGTATAATGATGGATAATGTTGCCAAGTAAGTCATAGCGATGAAGTCCTTTCTTGCTAGCAATCCACAGAGAGTTCTGTAGCACAGCAATATCGTTAATTGCACGATACGGTCCTTCATTAACTGATACGTGCCAATCATGCGTTTTGAAATCACCTTCTAAATTGTAGCGTTTGATAGAGCCATCTTGAAATGCCAAAAATAGCCACTTTTGATAATCAGCAATTGAATAGACATTCCCATTTAATAATTTTTCTATCTCAAATGTACTTTTGTTTTGTCTAAATAATCCGCTAGAGCTCGCAAGGAAAATACTGTCTTTCGTATGAATTATTTCATGCACCTGCATTTTCCAACTGACTGATTCAGGAATGACTTCACCATTGTGACTATTAATGGAAAAGAACCCTTCATCGTAACTGCCGACTACGACATTGTTTTCGCCACACGAAAGGCTTGATATTTGATTGGAAGTAATACCACTATTGGCCTTGGTCAGAACTTGAGATTTTCCTGTTTGGTAATTATAACGACTGATGCCTGAGCGCGTACCAATCCATAAAATATTATTTGGCGTTGTACATAATGACGAAATATAGGTACCAGCAAGTTCAGCTAATGCTGAGCCACTGTCGTTGAATTGGGTAAATTTATAACCGTCGTAACGATTTAGGCCTGATTGAGTACCAACCCATGTGTAGCCTAGGTTATCGCGCGCCATTGAGAGTATTGCGGGTTGGCCGAGTCCATGGCGTTGATCAAGCGTAATAAATACTTCGTTGCTTTTGGCGAAAAGCTTAGCGGTAGAAGTTGTTGAGGCTAGGCTTACATCACTTATCACAAGCAGCAATAATATCGATATAAATCGCACTGAATGTCCTAAAAAAAGAGTGAATGAATAATAAGCATAGCAGCACATTTCAGTTTATTATTTTTTTGTCGTAAAACCGGACGATTAAAATAATATTTATCGTTCTAAATTCGTAATTCAATAAATTGAGTACTTGCCATGATGGACTGTGGTAGCATTGACGGCACTATTCATTGTTAATTTAATATCATCATGAGTTACTGCGATATATCCAATGCCGATCATCCTATGTTGGCCTATGAAATTGCCTTGCAAGAAGCACTTAGTAGCGTTACATCGAGTCCAAAAGTTGAATCTGTTTTATTACAACAATCGCTAGGGCGAGTGTTGGCTAATGATGTCACTTCTCCGATGAATATGCCGCCGTTTTCACAATCAGCTATGGATGGTTATGCTTTTAACGCTGCTGATTTAACAAGTCATCAATCATTAAAAATCATTGGACAGTCTTTAGCTGGTCATCCCTTTGATGGCGAGGTTACACAAGGACATTGCCTACGTATTATGACAGGCGCTGTTTTGCCGGTCGGATGTGACAGTGTGATTATGCAAGAAGAGGTTAACGTTGATGGCAAACAGATGACACCGCAAGTACCGGTATCTTCAGGCCAGTGCGTCAGAGCTTGTGGCAATGAATATCAACTAGGAGAGTTAGTACTTAAAAAGGGCTGTTTGATTAGTCCTCGCCATATCGCTTTGTTAGCGTCACTTGGTTTTCAGTCAGTCGAGGTCTTTGGTAAATTAACAGTCGCTATCTTTTCAACGGGAGATGAATTAGTTGAGCTAGGAACGCCGATTAAGCAAGGGCAGATTTATGATAGCAATAGATATTCGTTGATTGCTCAGTTAGAAAAGCTCAATTGCGAGGTTAAAGACTACGGCATTATTGCCGATTGCCCTGATCAAATTAGCGCTGCATTCAACATTGCGAATAACGACGCAGACGTTGTTATTACAAGCGGCGGTGTATCGGTGGGCGATGCTGATTACACAAAAGAAGTTCTCGCAAAATTGGGCAATATTGAATTTTGGAAGATAGCGGTAAAACCGGGTAAACCTTTGGCATTTGGTTATTTGAGTGATAGCGTGTTTTTAGGGTTGCCGGGTAATCCGGTGTCTGCGATGGTTACTTTCGATAAAGTCGCTAAGCCAGTGCTACAAAAACTGGCTGGAGAGATAATTTCAACGCCTCTGCTGCAAGCCGCTAGAGTGTCATCGAGTCTTAGAAAGAGGGCGGGGCGGTTAGAGTTTCAGCGCGGTTATGCATCGACTAATGAGTTTGGAGAGTTAATCGTTTCGAGTACCGGTAGTCAGGGCTCTGGTATGGTTGGCAGTATGTGTGCTGCAAACTGCTATATTGTATTGCCGCAAGAGCAAGGCAATGTTGAGGCAGGTGAGACAGTGTTGATTGAGTTATTTGCAGCGAACCTAGCCTAATTATATGACGAAAGATATATTAAGCCCGAATCAAGAACGTCGTTACGCGAGGCAGATTAGTTTGCCAAGTGTAGATTTTGACGGGCAAGAAAAACTACAGTTAGCGAGTGTTGCGGTTGTTGGTGTTGGTGGCTTAGGGTGTAGTGCTGCGCAATATCTTGCGGCCAGTGGCGTTGGCACTTTAACGCTGGTGGATTTTGATGAGGTTGAATTATCGAATTTACAACGTCAGGTACTTCATCAAACAGTCGATATTGGCGTCAATAAGGCCGAATCAGCTGCACAGCTTCTACGACTAAATAATCCAGAAATTACTATCAATGCAGTGCCTAAGAAATTAGATGTTAAAGCGCTAGAAGCGTTATGTTTGAGTCATGATGTTGTTGTTGATTGCACTGATAATTTAGAGATTCGTCAACAGCTTAATCAATCATGCTTTATTAATAAAACACCACTTGTTTCCGCCGCCGCTATTCGTCTCGAAGGAATGGTGACAGTGTTTGATTATCAAGATAAATCACCATGCTATCACTGTTTTAGCCAGCTCTTTGGTGAGCAACAGCTTTCTTGTTTGGATGCTGGCGTTCTTGCGCCAAGTGTTGGCATTATCGGTGCTATTCAAGCCTGTGAAGCCATTAAAGTGGTTATTGGTATTGGAGACACGTTAGTCGGGCGTTTATTGATTGGTGACTTTTCAACGATGACTTTTCGAGAAATGAAGTTGTCTAAAAGTCATTCTTGTTCCATTTGTAATACTTAAGTGCTGATTTTTAAGATTTTTTCAACCTTCATAAATTAAATCCTCAACTAAAATTAACGCTATGTTGTTAATTTAAGATGGATACTTTCTATAGGTTCATCGTTAAGGATTTCTATGAGCCAGTCGTATTACAGCAGTATCGCTAATACCTTCCAAGATTATGCCGTTACGTATAATCATCGTCTATTTAATCACTTCCCAATGTCTATCGTTGCACTTGAGCGTTTTGGTGCTTCTACTGAGCAATTAGAGGCATTTCGAGAGTACTATTGTGAACGTTTAGTGCACATGCCGAGTTCTCAGTCTGACAATGAAGAGGAATTAAATGAGTTTGCTGCTATAGAGCAACAAACAGAGTTAATTTTGTCGCAATTAGAGCGTGATGGCATTGAAGCAACGTTAAAATCTCGTCTTCCCGCGTTATTGCTTGGCGTAGGTGCTGGAAATTTTTACGCGATTAATCGATTAGCTTATGCGGTAAACCAGAACAATCAAAATGATATTGCAGTCTCATTAGCACTGTGGGAAACGCTTCATTTACCGTTAGGGGAATTGGGAGAAACAGTACTAAAACGTCCTACTAGCCTATTAAGAAATGTGAGTAAGTGTATTGGTCATATACGATTTGGCGCAGGCAATACCACCGACAGAATGACAAGTGTTACTACGTTAATTGACTATCAAACGACACCACATCAACCTGAAGTTATTGATTTTGAATCCATTGCCAATGCCGCTGCAACTATTTATAAAATGAGTGGCGACTTCACTATGCTCCACAGTGTGACAGCATGTTATTCGTTTAATCAATTAACGAAGTATATTGAGGATGAATCATTAGGACTGCGTTATTTATGGCAGGCAATTGTTGTTGCGTATTTGAGTGCTGGCAGCCCGGCAATGACGAACGTGGAAAAGCCGGAACTTTTACCATGGCCAGAAATTGTTGAGTTTTGTTGTGGCACCCACAATGAGCATTTAATTGAGCTGTGTTATGCATGTCGGCACTTGCATGAATTATCAGGTAAAGAGGTATTTCATCAAGTGGCCGCACATTACGTAACGTTATATAGTGAGCCAGCTTAGCCTTGCTGTTCGAGTCGTTGCTTAGCGAGTTTTTTACGTTCGACTAGGCGACGAATGACCGGCGTTAAAATCAACTCCATTGCAAGTTTCATTTTGCCACCTGGCACGACCAATGTGTTGATTCGCGACATAAAAGACCCTTCAATCATCTGTAGATAATAAGGAAAATCTGTTGACTCAACACCACGGAAACGAATAACAACAAAACTCTCATCCAAACTTGGAATGTCTTTAGCACTAAAAGGGTTTGACGTATCTACCGTTGGGACCCGCTGAAAGTTGATGTGTGTGCGAGAGAATTGTGGCGTGATGTGATTAATGTAATCGTCCATGCTACGGACAATAGAATCCATCACTTTTTCTCGGCTATGTCCGCGATCATGAGTATCGCGAATGATTTTTTGAATCCACTCTAAATTGACAATTGGCACCATGCCGATAAGTAAATCAACGTGCTTGGCGACATCGTGCTCATCGGTTACTGCGCCGCCATGAAGACCTTCATAGAACAAAACATCACTATCATCAGCCAATGCCTGAAATGGCGTAAATGTCCCTGGCATTTGATTGTAAGGAACGGCTTCGTCAAAGGTATGTAAATAACGACGGATTTCACCCTGGCCGGTTTCACCGTAGGTTTCGAAAAAAGATTCCAGTAGTGCAAAGTCATTAGCTTCAGGGCCAAAGTAAGACAGGCTTTTATTTTCTTCTTTGCACTTTCTAATTGCTAAGTCCATTTCAGGACGCGTATAACGGTGGAAGCTATCGCCTTCCGTATAGGCAACATTAACATCAAGCTTTCTAAAAATGTGCTTAAACGCTGTGGTAGACGTAGACGTACCCGCACCAGATGAGCCGGTAATGGCGATGATCGGATGAAGTTCAGACATGGTTGTTACCTAAATGTTAAAGTCGGTCGCACAGTTAACCAATAAAAAAGAGCAAGGTCAATCGCTGACGTTACTTTTGAGCATCAAACTGTGCTTTTGGTAAAAAGTTAACCGATTCGTGAATTTCTGAATAGACTAATACGATTTCTTGACGAATAAGCTGTTGTTTTAGTTGCTGCATTTGCGTTTCAAGTGGCACTTCATGTTCACCATAGTCAGTGCCTTCACGTAACACATGCTCTTTGATAATGTTGTCTAGCGTTTCTGGTGGTATTGAATCAACAGGAATTATCATGCTTTATATATCTTCTTAAAAAATTCGGCAATGCGGCTTTCTACATAAAAGTGTGGACGCCACGGAAACTTTCCACCGATGAAACCAACATGACCACCTTTATTGGTCAGTTCGTATTCAATTTGAGTTGATAACTGGTGTGGCTCAGGGATCACTGCGTGAGTCATAAAAGGATCGTCTTTAGCATGCAATATTAGGCTTGGCACAGTGATGTTGTTAAGAAACTGCATCGCACTACATTTTTTATAGTAATCGTCAGCATTTTTAAAACCGTGAAGAGGCGCTGTGACTTGTTCATCAAAGGTTTTAAACGTCGAAATACCGTCAACACCATCTGCCATTTTAAGCTTTGAGATAAGTTCAGGCATCATGTCGACTTTCTTGCGTAAATTACGCTTCATACGTGACAAGAGATGATGTTGATAAACACGAGAGAATCCTGTTTTTAATCGCACTTCACACGCTGATAAATCAAGAGGTGGAGAGATAGCCGCTGCACCACATAATAGAGAATTCTCTTTATATTTACCGAGGTATTTCAGAAGCATATTTCCACCAAGACTGTAGCCGGCCGCAAATAATTTTGCATTTGGAAATCGCTGCGTTAAGTATTCAATAAAATATCTAGGATCGTCTGTTTCACCCGAGTGGTACGCGCGGTGAAGGCGATTAGGTTCGCCAGAGCAGCCACGAAAGTGCATCATCACACCGGGCCAGTTATGATCTTTTAACGACTTTAATAAGCGATACGCATAATGGGATTTTATAGAGCCTTCAAGACCATGAAAAAGGACAAGTAACGGACCGGTATATTGCTGTTCGAGTTTTTGAGTCCATACCAGATCAACAAAATCTCCGTCATCTAATTCTAAACGTTCAGGGGTGCCAACAGGTTTTTTTCGGCTAGTAAGAAGATCGGCAAAAATGGTTTGCACATGCGGATTTCTAGCCCACCACGCGGGTTTAAATTGACTGGGTTTATACATGAATATCTATAGCTATAAAGACTCTCTTTAACATGGTGTAAATATAGCAAATAAATAGCGATTCGAATACCACACAATTGATGCTAACCACGTAGCTGATAAAATGCGGCTTCTTGTGTTGGCAAGTTATTTAATTGATTGGCAACCCATTGTTTGTCCGCGGCATAGGTTAATCCAAACCATTGTGAATTACTGCGATAAACGGCAATTTTCTGCTGTGACAGTGCTTGTTCAATCACATCGGGAAGTTGGCATTCGTCGTTAACTGTTGCCGTCTCAATAAATTGCGTAATGAATTGCGTTAACGCATCAAAAACGGTTGGCGTTAAGCACCAAAAATTCATCGAAACTAATTGTGACGATTCTAAGGTTATATTGTTGCCATCGATTTCACCTTGAATGACTTTCGATTGCTGCGCAATGCTGTAACACTCTGTAATTGACGCGAGCGAATTCTCGTTAGTCAACTGGCATAAACCGCGATTGACACCGCCAAAATTTGATAATGTGTTACCGACATTATAGGCAACGATAGCCCATTGTTTTACTGATTGCGCAAAGTGTCGTTTAGCGGCAATAAACGCATTGGCTCCGTAATAATCATCACCATTGGTCACCACAAAGCCATTTTTAATTAAATGGCGGCAGCTCCACAGCGCATGAGCAGTTCCTAGCGGTTTTTTACGCCCTGTCAGCGCTTGATTATTGGGTAAATCATCAGCGCGTTGTTCTGCATATTCAATGGTTAAATCGCTGGGTAATTTATTGGCAAAGTGCTGGTCAAAGATGGATTGTGCACCGGGTGCAATGATGAGGACTGCATGTCGGCAACCCGCTTGATAGGCATTGAAAATATTAAGTTCTAACAAGGTGATATTGTGCTCGCCAAATCCTGCAAGGGGCTTGTTGCCACCAAATCGCGATCCAAGGCCAGCAGCTAGAATTACTAATGAAAATGTAGAATCGTCAGTCATATTAATGCTCAACTCGTTGGCCTATAGAATACAGGCTAGCTAAATCGTCTTGGGAAAGTAACTCAAGCGGCACTCCTGAAACAATTAAGCAGCTTAGGATATTCGCTTGTGCTTCTACATTGTGTGGTGGGAGTTCTGGTAAGCACTGAGTAAGTCGCCATTGTTCTTCGCGTTCTAATGCCAGTTCAACCGTTAACATTGCTTGATATTGCTGTGATGTGATGGTGTCTTTAAGCTCACGGCGCAATTCGCGATAAGGTTGTGTGATGGCGGTTTGCCATTGTTTGGTTTGTGTCACGAGGCTTTGCATATCCAATTCATCGATGGCGCAGCCTAACGTTTGCGCATAACCTGATAGTAATAATAAATTGACGTTTAAACCGTAATCATCTTGCAGTTTTAGTACAAGATCTTTTACTTGATCGTAAGCGCCAAGGCTATATTGCCATAACGCTTCACTGTCTAATTTAATCTTATCTGAAGTTTCGATATTGATATCCATGCGTTAAGTGTCCAAACTCTTATCAAAAGCGGTTTGTTTTTCTTCAAGTTGCTCTTGAAGCTCAAACCATTCCATTTCGATATCTTCTAATGACGAACGAAGCTCGCCTTGATGTTGGAGCAGTGGTGCTAGCTTTGATTTGTTTTCCGCAAGATATAAATCAGTATCACTAAGCTGTGTTTCTATGTCACTTAATTCTTGTTGGCTTTTTTCCATCTGTTTTTCGACTTTATCGAATTGCTTTTTGATGGGGGCAAGTGTTGCTCTAAATTGTGCCTGTAAGCGTTTTAACTCTTTTTTATCAACTTTAGGAGCTGCTTTTTCACTGGTTGATTTTTGCGATGATATTGCTAATTTATCAGCGGCTTTCTGTTCTTTTTGTTGCTCGCTCAGCCATGCGTGATAGTCTTCCAAATCACCATCAAACGGCTGTACCTGTTGATTATCTACTAAATAAAAATCATCGGTGGTAGCGCGCAATAAATGACGATCATGAGAAACGATAACCATGGCACCAGTGAAGTTTTGCAATGACAGTGTCAACGCTAAACGCATTTCTAAGTCAAGATGATTGGTTGGCTCATCTAGTAGTAATAGATTAGGGCGTTGCCATGTTAAAATCGCCAAGGCTAAACGCGCTTTTTCACCACCAGAAAACGGTGCAATTGGCGTAATCGCCATATCGCCAATGAAGCCAAAACTACCGAGGTAGTTACGAAGTTCTTGCTCTGACTTATCGGGTGCTAAACGCACCATGTGTTCAAGGGCTGTGTCTTGTTTGCGCAACGAATCTAATTGATGCTGAGCAAAGTAACCAATCTTTAAATCACCTGCTTGAACGATCTTTCCTGACTGCTGCTCAATCTCTCCGGCAAGCAGCTTAATAAGCGTTGATTTACCGGCGCCATTACGGCCCAGTAAGCCAATGCGGGAGCCGGGTACAAGATTGAGTTTGATTGATTTTAAAATTTGTACATCGCCATAACCAGCTGATAATTTTTCCATTTGGATAAGCGGTGATGGCAATTGGTCTGGCTTAAAAAACTTAAAACTAAATTGACTATCGACGTGAGCAGGACCAATTTCTTCTAACTTCTCTAAGGCTTTTAAGCGACTTTGCGCTTGTTTCGCTTTACTTGCTTTGTATCGGAAGCGATCAACAAACGCCTGCATGTGGACTTTTTCTTTCACTTGCTTTTCATGCATGCTTTGTTGTAGTGCTAATTTCTCACTACGCAAACGCTCGAAAGCGCTGTAGTTGCCGCTGTAACTAAAGGTGGTTTGTTGCTCAACGTGAACAATTTGATTAACGACGTTATCAAGAAAATCACGGTCATGAGATATCAGTACAAGTGTGCCTTGATAGTTTTGCAACCATTTCTCAAGCCATAACACTGTGTCTAAATCGAGGTGGTTGGTTGGCTCATCAAGTAACAATAGATCTGAGCGACACAATAGTGCTTGGGCTAGGTTTAAACGCATGCGCCAACCACCAGAAAAGCTTGAAACCGGCAGTGATAATTGGTTGTCGCTAAAACCTAAACCATGTAGTAACTCGCCAGCGCGAGCAGCAATGCTATAGCCGTTAATATTGTCGATAGCGGCGTGCATTTCAGCGATTTCTTGCCCGTTGTCACTTTCTTCTGCCGCCGTTAGGCGTGTCTCGAATTCACGGTATTGCACATCGCCGTCAATACAGTAGTCTAAAGCACTGCTCTCCATTGATGGTGTCTCTTGCTTTACCCATGCCATTTGCCATTGGCTTGGAAATGAGAAATCACCTTGATCTTGATGAATAACACCACGCATTAAGGCAAATAAACTCGACTTACCACAGCCGTTTGCACCGACTAAACCAACTTTGGCACCAGGGTAGATAGTGGCGTTAGCGCTTTTTAATAGCTCTTTTCCACCACGAAGCAATTGCAAATCTTTAATGACAATCATGACACAACATCTAAAAAATAAATTACGCGGATGATAGCGCAATCGCGTCCTAATCGATAGCATGTTGTGCTAAAGTAGCCGCCATTGTAAGAATGAGAATTTTATTATGTCGATACAACGTAAAAAACGCTTTATTGCTGGTGCGAAATGTCCTAAGTGTGGCGAACAAGATACTTTAAAATTGTATAAAGAAAATGATGTTGAAAAGATTGAATGTGTTGACTGTGGGCATAAACAATCTCAGGTTGACGACAAAGTTGCCAAAGCAGCTGTGCAGCCAACCGAAGTGATTGGTGTGTTTAAACCTTAAAGTAGTCGATATCTTGCTTGAGTTTGCCTGACAATGTTTCAAGCAACTCAGCTTGATTAGCATTATTTTTAAGAGTTTCACTCGTTTCCTGCGACATCACTGTAATATCTTCCATACCTCGTGACACGTCTGAGATGGTAGCAACCTGTTCATTGGTTGCGCTAACAACTTCTAATACTTTTTCAAGTGAGTCATCTGCTTGGCGCTGAATGTCATTAAGTAATTCGTTGGCCTGATGAGTTAATGTTAATCCATTTTCAACCTGTGGAACCGTTGTTTCCATTGCCGTAACCGATGCCTGAGTATTCTCTTGAACCTGATTAATCATTGATTCAATTTCACCAGTGGCATCGCCAGTACGTTGTGCTAATTGACGCACTTCATCGGCAACTACAGCAAACCCTCGGCCTGATTCCCCTGCACGTGCCGCTTCGATCGCAGCGTTTAACGCAAGTAAATTTGTTTGTTCTGAAATGCCGCGGATTACATTGATGATGTCACCAATTTCACGTGCTCGCTCTTGTAATACATTAACTTGGGAAACCGTCGCTTTAACTGTGGTCGAAATTTTCTCAATTTCTGTTGCAACGTTTTGTACTGCTTGGCGACCACGTTCCGATAACTCAACCGTTGCTTTTGAATTGTCTTCTGTTTGGCGGACTGTCTCTACGACGTTGTGAATGCTATTGCTCATTGAGTCGAGGTTATCTTTTGCATGATTAGTTTGCGCCACTTGCTTGTCAGCGGCTTCAAGCGCGTGCATTGACCCTGCTGTTACTGTGATTGCGCGATCAGACAGCTCATCAGATGAAGCAATAATACTATTAACGGTCGTTTTAAGTTGTTGCTGCATCACTTCAACTGAGGCCATCATGCTATTTGGGCAACATGACACTATTTCACCAGTTAAATCACCGCCTGAAATATTAGCAACCACTTTGGCAGCTTCTTTAGGTTCACCACCAACAGCTTGACGAACTTGATAACTGATACGGTAGGCAACTGCTGATCCGATAGCAATGGCGATAGTGGTAAGTACAATCATCCAATATTGGAACGAGCTAGCGACTGCACGAGTCTCCTGTGTGGCTTGTTGGTTAATTGCTTCTTCGTAATCGATGAACTCGTTAATGATGGCTAACCATTGCACAAATGCTGGACGGGCTTGATCTAATAAAATACTTTTGGCATTTGCAGAGTCTCCGTTGCGTTTTGCTGCGATAACTTGTTCTATTAGCGGTAGCGTTTTGCGTTCAATGTCATTGATTGCCGCGTAAATACGTCGTTCCTCATTGGTAACTGTCATATTTGAGTTCATGATTTTACGCATGGCGTCAGCAGATTTTTGATAAAAACTATCTAAACGTTGAATGTCTTCAATGTCTTTATTAAGTTCACTCGCGTTGCGTGAAAATACGACATCTCTTACTGCAATAGCGCGATCGTGCACACTGCCTCTAAAGTTAATAGCGTAGCGCTGCTTTACTGAATTGACGTCAGTAATTTGAGTAATTTGATCGTCAATGAAATTGACTCGTGAAATACCAACAATTGTTAGTACTACCATCATGAGAAGGACGACACTAAAGCCGATAATTAAACGTAGATTTATAGTCATAATATGTATCCAAAGAGAAAGGAATATTTTTACTCAGCTAACAGACCAGACTAACGGTTAATTTCTTACAAGGCGATACGTTTTTTGATTTAGATCAAAAAAGTAGCTTTGTGTAGGTGTGTTTTCCATAAAAATACTGATTAATGAAAGATTATGGCGCTATTTCTGTGATTGCGTTAAGGTGCTCTTCTATCTGGTATGACAACATAACGTAATGAGGTATTCGTGAAAGATTCTTATCTTAATTTCTCCCATAGTCAATTGGGGAAGTCATTGTTTTCAGTACTTGGTTTGACGATCCCTCCAAAGCTGGCCCGCTATAAACTAGGTGATGCGTTAGTTAAATTATCTATCCTAATAAGTCACGAGAAACATTTAGATAAAATAAAAGCCTGTTTTGTGGAAAGTGAAGTATCTGTTGCAAGTCAATCATCGACTAATACACACCACAAAGCACAAGCATTGATTTTTGATGCAACGGATATTTCATCGCCAGAACAATTATTACAGTGTCATGAATTCTTCCATCAACAGTTAGGTAATTTGGCCAGCAATGGACGTATTATCGTTCTAGGTCGTGTTATTAATTCTGATATGGGGATTGAAGAGGCTGCTGCACAGCGTGCTTTAGTGGGAATTGTAAAATCCATTGCCAAGGAAGTTGGGCGCAGAGGCTGCACTGCAAATCTTGTTTATACTAATGAGGTTTGCGAAAAAATTATTGCGTCACCACTGCGATTCTTTATTTCTGACAAAAGTACTTTTGTTAGCGGCCAAATAGTGACGGCAGATTGGGTTGCTAATGAACATTCTTTGCAAGAGTGGCAGCAGCCGCTCAAAGGTAAAACCGCTTTAGTTACTGGTGCTAACAGAGGTATAGGGGCTGCTATTGCACAAATATTGGCAGCGAATGGCGCTACGGTTATAGGTTTAGATGTTCCTCAGGCAAAAGATGCCTTAACTAATCAAATGACAGCTATCAATGGTCAATCAATTTTACTTGATGTCACCGCCAATGACGCCGCTTCACAAATCAAGCAGCAGTTGACTCAGCCGCTCGATATTGTTGTTCACAACGCCGGAATAACCCGTGACAAAACATTAAAGCGAATGTCTGAGCAACAATGGCAATCAGTTATCGATATTAATCTGTCATCAGTCGCTAATATAAATAATTTTTTCTTGAGCAACGATTGTTTATCGCCACAAGCCAAAATCATTTGTGTTGCCTCAATTAGCGGGATCGCTGGCAATGTTGGGCAAGTGAATTATGCCGCCTCTAAGTCGGGCATTATTGGGTTAGTTGAATCAACAGCACAAAAACTAAAACAACAAGATGCACAAATAACCATCAACGCTGTTGCACCGGGCTTTATTGAAACTGAGATGACCGCTAAAATCCCCTTAATGACACGACATTTCGGTCGCCGTTTGTGTTCTCTTTCACAAGGCGGGTTACCAAGTGATGTAGCACATACCATTGCCTTTTTAGCATCACCCAATGCTCAAAGCATTAATGGCAATACTATTCGTGTTTGTGGACAAAATATAATGGGCGCATAGCCTTTAGGAACTTTATGAAATCAATCATTAAATCACTTGCTATTTCCTTAGCATTTCTTGCTCCGTTATCAGCGTTTGCATCAAGCTCTGCCCTTCAAAGCAGTATTCATACGTTAAAGGCATCTCAATTAAAAGATAATTCAGGATTGGTATATATCGGGTATGACGTTGATAAAAAGCTAATTGCGCCATACTTAGCGCAGCTAAAAGCACATTTAGGAGACGAAAAATTTAATAATTTTCGAGCAGGGCAGGCTAAGCGAGACCATCATCGTTTTCATATAACACTCATTAATCCCTTTGAACACTCGAACGTAAAGAATATCGATGTCAGTAAGCTGCCTGAAATTACCTTTAAATTTGAAGGCTTAGGTACAGCGAGTAAAGACGCTGACCGCACTTTTTTTGTAGTGACTTCATCTGAAAAAGCGCAGCAAGTGCGTAAGCAACATGGCCTAAAACATAAAGATTTCCACGTGACTGTCGGTTTTGATGCGAAAGATGTCTTTGGTGTAAGTAAGGGGATGGATAGCTTAATGGAGCAACTAAAATAATGACACTTGTCCCTGCGCAATTAACTCATGTTTAAGCCATTGTTCCTATTATGGAAGAGTATAGGAAATTTTGTGGTTTTGATTATCAAGAAAGAGAAACACAAGCGTTTCTTACCGATCTTATCAAAGATAATAAATCTGTGATGTTGTTGACGATAAAAGAGTCATTCAAAGAGATTATAGGCTAGAAAGTAAATTTATGTGACGGTAGGGTTTAATAGTACAAATCTTTTACGTGAATTAAGGTGAGCGAAGCATTGTATGTCTTTGAACTATCGGTTATTTGTCATCTCTTAATAGAGTAAATTGAATTTGGTGACCATCTATTGACATTCTCAGCTTCTCGTGATTATATCTTTAGCGAATCGCAGTAAGGAAGTCGTGATTCGTTTAAAATTATTTATATTATGGATAATAAACCTTTGAAAAAATATTTACTTTTAGGTGCTTTTATCGTGAGTGCCTCCTTTGCGTTCAACGCTTCTGCTTTACCAAATATCAAATGCACATATAAACTTGTTGGTGATGAAGTCAAACTAGTTAAATGCTGTGATGGTAGTCAATGTCACTTTTATTAATTAATAATATTTGATTTGAAGCCCTATCTATTTAGGGCTTATTTAAGGATTAGTATGAAATTAGCATTATTGGTATTAATTTTTTGTATCCATTCTAGCGTTTTCGCTGCACAAGTTGTAAATCTGAAAAAAGAAGAGTTTAAATTAATTTATTATTCTATGATGGTCGATACTTATGCGAAGGAAGAACAGTCGCAATTGGCAGGCATGGGGGGGATTCCAGTTCCATATTTATTAATTTATTCTGTGAAAGAGGAAAAGTTTGTAAATAACATGGAAAAATTTACATTATTGGAATTAAGTAAATTAAATGGAGGAAAATTAGAAAAGACTCCGTTAATTCTCGAAAATCGACCAGAAGGTCATCACTTCTTTGAGCGTCTTTCATTTCAAAATTTGCAGAAATTCATTCCTAAAGCCAGTAAAAATAATGAATATATTGTTATATATTCTGGCGAAACACTGCAATCAGCTGTGGTTACTGAAGATCTATTTATGGGTGCAAGAAATGGAATAAAACCGAAGCATCATGTTGAAATACCAGCATTACTAGCCCACATAAATACTATTTTGAGTGAAAAGAAATGGCAAACGTTCAAACATATAAACAATTAAAAAAAATGTAGCGGCATACTTTTTGTTATCACCGCAATTTGCATATCAGGTTGGTTTGGTGGTGGTTTTTTATCTGGAAAATTTTCCGAAAATGAAGATGTTTTATATGGTGATTTCACGAGATACATAGCCGATAAACCAGTACTTTATGTTGCAAAAAGTTGTCCAGCATGTAATTTAGCAAAATCCTTTATTAAAAGTAATAATATAGATGTAGAAATTAGAGTTATAAATACAAACCCACATTGGGTTAACGAATTGCAAACGTTAGGATTGTCATCAGTGCCGATACTTATGGAAAAAAATAAAGTAACAGTTGGGTTTTCTGAATCAGATTATTTGTCGTTAAAATAACAGTATTAATATAAGGATGTATTAAATGCGAATCCCCAAAGATAATCCAACAAATTATTGGAAGTTATCGTTAGCTTGTTTCATTATTTTTATAGTATTAATAGCACTGTATTTTCTTAATCAGAAGGCTGATGCTAAAGCGAACTTTTTTGCTTCAACTCCTGAATTAGGGAGAATAACCACTTCAATAAATGCTTATGGTAGCTTACAGCCTAAATCTCGTTATAGCATCTTGGGATTTGTTGGCGGAAATATTCAAAGCATATCGTTACGTCCCGGTGATAAGGTGTTGAAAAATGATCCTATTATCACTTTAATGAATCCAAAGCTAATACGAGAAGCAGAACAAGCTCAATTGTCATTGTTGGGAGAGCATGCTGTTTTGGAGAAATTGAGAGCCATGCAAAAAATGGATCTTTCACGTCAAAAAGCGCAGCTGCAACTCACAGAATATGATTTAACGATTGCGCTTAGCCGTATGTTGGCGAAAAGAAAACTCGCTCAACAAAATATAATTTCAGTGATTGACTTACAAGAGATTGAGTTGCAATACGATAAAGCAAATTTACTAGTGAAGTTAGAAAAAGAAGCGATAACAACATTGGTAGCCACTCAAGCAGCTGAGTTAAAGTCTCAACAATTTCATTTACAACGTGCAGAAAAGCAATTGGAATTATTGCAAAAAGATATTGAAAATTTGGTTATTCGAGCTGGTATAAATGGCGTGATTGTAAAGCTTGATAGTGAACTTGAAGAAGGGTTGACTATTGATGAAGGAAAATCCATTGGGCAAATTGCAGATCCGCAAAGCCTTTATGCACTATTACGAGTTCAAGCATCACAGGCGTCATTATTAGCATTGCAACAATCTGTTGATATCTCATTAAAAGGAAAACTCATCAAAGGCGCAATCGAGCGGATATCGCCTAATGTCGAAAATTCGACTGTGGAGATTGAAGTGAGACTTAATGAAACTCTTCCTGACAATGCCATGACAAACATGGCTATAACAGCAAGCATTCATATTGAATCTGCGCAAGAAAGTATGTTGCTTGCTAAGTTACCGCATATTAATTATTCAGGTGCCAATAGCGTGGTTGTTAAGAGTGGTCAACAGTATGTTACAAGAAAGATAATTGTTGGTTGGGTAGGTGAAGATCAGATAGAAATTATTGATGGCTTATCAATGAATGAGAAGGTACTGAGTGTGAGTCCTGATAAATGGGAGGAATCAGCGAGTGAATGAAAACTTAATCTGTTTATCAAACCTCTCTAAGAGCTTTGTAAGTCGTGCTGGAACCGTTGAAGTACTCAGAGGCGTTGATTTGAGTATCGCCCGAGGGGAGTGCGTTGCATTAGTAGGCCAATCTGGTAGTGGTAAATCAACATTATTGTCAATAATAGGTCTATTAGACAGCGCAACGAGTGGCACATATACGTTATGTGGTAGTGCTGTTTCAAGCTTATCTCATTATCAATTAAGTATCTTGCGTAACAAAAACATTGGCTGGATATTTCAAAACTTCAATCTAATATCAGAGCTTAGTGTGTTAAAAAACATTGAACTGCCGATGCGTTACAATTCAGAAATTAATAAAGCTGACTACGAAACTATTGCGATGAAGCAATTATCTTCGGTAGGCTTACAAGATAAAGCGCACAGCTATCCTGACCAGTTGTCTGGTGGTCAACAGCAGCGTGTTGCTATTGCACGAGCCTTGGTTGGTGATCCTGATATGTTGTTGTGTGATGAGCCAACGGGTAACCTCGATTCTAAAAATTCTAAACAGATTACCGATTTATTACTTGAGCTCAATAAACGTGGCACAACAGTACTGATTGTTACTCATGACAATGAATTCGCAAGCAAGTGTCAGCGTATTGTTCAAATAAGCGATGGCGAGATTAATTAATAATGTGGGATGATCTTAGTTTTGGCTGGCGTTGCTGGCAACACCAGCGCGTTCGCTGGACATTTTTAGTTTTCGCTTGGGGTATATTCAGCGCATTAGCAGTTATTGTTACTCAATTAACGATTAACTTGAGTACTGATAGGCCTGATTGGTCCAACTCTACTGATTCAATATACACCATTTCTTATGGAATACAGGGAATGTCTGTGACGAGTAAAGGAGTCGATCTAGATTATGCACAAACAGCTTCTGGAGTCACTTCGTATTCAAAATATGTCATCAAAAGAGAAATTTTAAAACTTAATGGCAAGCGGAAAAAAGTGAGTGTACTTTTTTATGAGCCTAACTTTTTTGAGTTGCTCGATGTCAACGATAAGTATGATTTCGTTAAAGAGGGGGGTGTTTTTTCGACAGTAGCCTTGACGGAAAATATAGCTAATACAAAACTTGTTGTAACTCTCGGAGAAAGTGATGCCCCTGTATTGCAGGAATTGCCTAATGCATTTGATAAGTTTGCTGGTAAGTCTGTGGACTTGTATATTCCAATGATGCATTTTACAAATTTTGTACCATTTAAGGGAGCCAATGCAACTGAAACTCAGGCAATAATTAATTCAATTCCTTATTATTATGGATTGATAAGTGTTGATGATAACTTTTCTGTTACTACAGCAACTCAATATATTCAAGAACAAATATTGCAATCCGGAGAGTCTGTTGTATCAACTAATTTAGAAGCAAACATTCAATTAGTGAGCGGTGTTGAATTACTTCCTCAGCAGAGAAAAGAGCTGTTAAGGCAGCTTATTATTCTTGCAATTTTACTATTTTCATTTGGTTTTGTACTGATTAGTAATTACTTTTCAGTTGTAACAGCAATCGCTATTGAGCGCAGCAAAGAGTTATCATTAAAATATGCATTAGGAGCGCCTAATTCTGCACAGTTAGTCAGTTTGTTGCGTGAAAATATTCCAATGTTGTTAGCTGTTGTTATTGTTGCATTAGTTAGTGCACTGGCCATACAAGTACAGTTATACAATAGTGATATTTACAATAAATACTTTGGGAGTACATTTGAATTCTCTTGGCTTCAATGGGCCGCTGTACTTAGTATATGTTTATTAATTATGGTGTGTATTAGTGTATTACCGATGTTTAATTTATTGCGGAATTCCCATTTTAATCGTGGAAAAGGTGGCCTTAATAAAACGCAACGCCGCCTCAATGATTTCCAGTTTTTGTTTCAAATCTTACTGACATTGTGCGCTCTTAATGTCTCGTTATCTAGCGGTTATCAAGAATGGCAAAAACAGCGGACAGAAAGTTTAGATATGAAAATAGTAGGAGCGGAAGTTGCCCGCATAGATGGTAAACCGTTTTCCCTACCAACTAAGTGGTTATTAGGGCAAGACAAAAATGTAGGGCTAAGTAGTAAAGCATTAATTGAATCTCGTGCGCCACTTGTTAAGTTGCGGCCCTTAGGTGATTCGAATATTGGTGAACAATTTGCTGACAAGATTAGTATAACTAGTAATTTGTTAGCTATCATCGGTGTTAAGTGGAACGTATTTGGTCAATTGGAACAGGGCACTGTGATTGTAAATATGGCTTTGGCGAAAAAGCTAGCAGGCGGCAGTAACATGCGTGATCTCATTGGTTCCCAAATTGTAATAGATGATGCACCACAAAAGCCATTAGTTATTGCTGGTATTGTTCATAATGTAGATCATGCAGGTGTGAATTTATCTGATATACCAATGCTTTATACATTGATTACGAATGAAAAAAAGGTTTATTCCCCACTTTATATATATTCAAATCAGTCAATTTTAAGTGACCAAGTATTCGCTAGTCTTGATTTATCTCCAAAATTTGGGCGTATAAAATTGTTGGGAGATATAAAACAACAGCTAACTGAACTGAATAAGAATCGACGTGGTTTGTTATTTATTACTTTACAAATTTCACTATTTATTTTTGTTATGTTAACAGTTGGGCTGCTTTATCAACTTAAAACTATGTTGTTAAGTCAGCAACGTATATTTGGGCTATCACTAGCTATGGGGCAACAACGAAAAAGTCTATATGCTGAAAAGCTTTTTAAGCTGCTAACATCATGTTTGCTAGCTAGTATTGCATTTATTGTCATTATGCTGTTTTTAAATGACTACTTTGCTCAAACGGTTAGTTTGGATGTTTTTTCAATAGTACCTGTTAGCTTGAGTACTTTTTTAGTAGTAATAAGTGTTTTTTCTACAACGTTATTTATGTTAAATAAACTAACGAATACAACAATTCAGCGGTTATTGACGGCACAAGTATAGAATCATATAGACCATATAAGGATGAGCTATTTAGTAAAATATATATTCGCTTTTTACAAATTAAAGCTAAATTCTTACGAAGAAATACTCTGTTTAATTTAAAGGAAACCAATTAAAGTATCATATCGACTAACTTCACACTTTCCTGCTACTACTGGCTCTCTATAAGGTTTATCGTAGGCTCGCATCAATAATTCCCCTATCAAGTAAATTACTTGATACTTATGTCAGATTTATAAAATTATAATGTCACCAGACTAACTCACTAAAAAGTTAGCATTGTGAGTGGTAATAAGAGCGATATAGCAATGGCAATCAGTTATCGATATTAATCTGTCATCGGTCGCCAATATGAACAAATTTTTCTTGAGCAACGATTGTTTATCGCCACAAGCCAAAATCATTTGTGTTGCCT
>OJBM01000162.1_pt1 | contig 29262 bp, 22 predicted proteins | sample 1591061 | NCBI WGS metagenome assembly OJBM01 (sample SAMN05416872, study PRJEB24817) | seawater metagenome | isolation source: Sea water | place: Canada:Atlantic | collected 2013-11
GCCTAGTCTCGTGGGCTCGGAGATGTGTATAAGAGACAGCTTTTTATATCGATCATCATACTTTTCAGGTGGTGCCTGTTCGAGTAAATGACCAATGCACCAAGAAACAACATCACCGCTTGGCAATGAAATAAAGCCATCACCTTTAGTCTGATTTGGGGATAACGCATTGGCAATGGCGCGTGCAAGACTCGGTTTTTCAGCGATATAAAGATTCATTTAAGTATTAAAAAACAAGTAAATTTGATGTTGGAAATCATACACTGGATATAACATCAGTACAATTAACAGTTAATTGACAATTGTGCCAAGTTTTAATGTTGCATTTTTGTTTAATTTTGATGAAATGTTAATCTGAAATGGTGATTTAATGAGATATCAATTACATTAAACCGCATCGCAATGTGATGAAATTCACATAAATAAACTAAGTAATTTGTAACAACTGTTTAAAAAGAAGCATATTTTAGGGGCCTATTGTGCATAACAAAAATACAACAATTAACAATAAAACGTTGTTATTACTCACATTGGGCAATATCACCTAGAGGAATAGATAGTATATTTAGCGTATAAAACTGATTAAATAATCATTTTTTCGATGACATTAAAGTGTCATAAAAGTTCGATATTTTGTACGAAATATTTATAATTCACCCTAGAAAAACAAACTCGTTATTAAATTTAACGTCAAGGAACTATTCTATAATGAATAACTTACTAAGAAAAACCGCCGCAGCAAGTGCTGTAGCAATTGCTTTAGGCATGACAGCTCCATCTTTTGCTGCAGATACTTCATCTTCAGTTCGCGGTAAAGTCGTTACTGTTTCAGGCCAACCTGCTGCAAACACTAAAATCACCATTACTCACGTTCCTACTGGCACTAAGCGTGTTATAGAAACAAATGCAGAAGGTACTTACTCTGCAAATGGTTTAAAAGTTGGCGGTCCATACACGATCGAAATCGATTCACCTACACTACAAGATCGTACAATTAACGATTTATTCCTACAGTTAGGTGAAGTAAGACGTTTAACAACTGAATTATCTTCAGAAAACGTTGAGCGCATTGCAATTACTGGTTCAGTAATCGCTGAAACTGCACCTGGTAGCTCAAGCTACTTCGGTCAAGATGCAATTGCTGGCGCATCAAGCCTTACTCGTGATATCAAAGACGTTATTCGTGCTAACCCATTAGTAACTATCCTACCTGGTTCAGATCGTCAAATGACGGTTGCTGGTATGAACCCTAAATTTAACTCAATCACTGTTGACGGCATTAGCCAAAACGATGATTTTGGTCTAAACGGTGGTGGTTACCCAACACAGCGTTCTCCAATCCCTTTTGATGCACTTGATCAAGTAACTGTTGATGTTGCACCATTTGATGCAAGTAAGTCAGGTTTCAGTGGCGCGCTAATCAACTCAGTATTCAAATCAGGTACTAACGAGTTCAAAGGCGGTTTCTTCTACGAAACACTTAATGATAGTATGGCTGGTAAATGGAAACGTGAAAACAGAGATGGTTCTGTCGACAAAGTACCACTTGATTATGATGAGACATCTTGGGGTGCAAGCCTTGGCGGGCCACTAATCGAAGACAAGTTATTCTTTTTTGCTTCATATGAAAAATTTGACGCTCCCCAAGGCGTTGAATGGGGTCCAGCAGGCTCTGGCGCAGCAAATGAAACTGATGCATCACTTGCAGATGTTGCGGAAGTAAAGCGTATTGCTTCTGAGGTTTACGGTATAAACGACTTAGGTGAATGGAATCAAACTCCAATCGAGGAAGATGAAAAGTTAGTTGCTAAAATTGATTGGAACATTAATGACGAGCATCGTTCATCATTAACTTACCAGTACAATAAAGGTAACCGTACTCGTAACACGTCGACTAGCCCAAGTGAAATCCGTTTATCTTCTCATTGGTATAACAAAACTGAAGAATTAAACAATATTGCTGCCAAGTTATACTCAGATTGGTCAGATGATTTTTCGTCAGAAATTAGCCTTACACACAAAAAAGTTGTTACTGGACAGGATTCATTTAATAACCAGATTGGTGATGTCACTGTACGCGGTTTGACTGACGGTGGTCGTGTTGCTTTTGGTTCAGATCAATATCGCCACGCAAACTCGCTGGAAAATGAGACCTTAACATTCAAGTTCGATGGTACTTATCTGTATGAAGATCATAGTATTAAATTTGGTCTAGATTATACTAACATAGATATTTTGAACCTATTTGTTCACTCATCTAAAGGTGTAACTGAATTTAATAATCTTGCCGATTTTGAAGCAGGGAAAGTCTCTAAATACACTTATCAAAACGGTGTTGGTAACGATGCAAACATTGCATCTGCAGATTTCAACCGTGAAACAACAGCATTTTATGTTCATGATACTTGGGAATTCAATGATGAACTTACACTTGATTTCGGTGTACGTTATGAAGTATTAGGTTCGGACGACAAGCCACTTTACAACAAAAACTCAATGGACCGTACTGGTTACGACAACACTGAGAACCTTGATGGTATCAGCATTGTATTACCACGCTTTGGCTTCAACTACTCAGTAAGTGATGATCTAACTATTCGTGGTGGCATTGGTCGTTTCTCCGGCGGTAGCCCAAATGTTTGGATTTCTAATGCTTATTCAAATAGTGGTGTAAATCTTGGTTATTACAGCCAAAGAAACATAGAAACAACACCAACTACGTCAAATAATATTATTACTGGAATTTATGGGCCTGCGTCAGACGCCATTGAAAATGCAGATTCAGACGGTAATGTGAACTTGACAGATCCAAACTTCAAGTTGCCTTCTGATTGGCGTTATCAGTTAGCCGCAGACTACAACCTTGATATTCCAGGCATCGGTGAAGACTTTGCAGTATCTCTTGAAGCTATCTATGTTCAAAAGATTGACCAACAATGGTGGGTTGACGCTTCTTTACAAGAGTCAGACATTGCAGGTAAAACAGCTGACGGTGGTTTAACGTTATACAATGACGACGATCGTCGTTATGACTTAATGCTAACTAACTCAGATAAAGATGGTAAATCACTAATCTTATCAGCATCTCTTGCTAAAACGTTCGACAATGGCATCAAATTCTCGACGTCTTACACGAACCAAGACATTACCGAAGGTCACGGTGGAACAAGTTCTACAGCGCGTAGTAACTACCGTTACAACGTTGGTCTAGATCGCAGCAACCCAGTAGTTGGTACTGCAAACTACCAAATCGAACATCGTTTTGTAATGACATTAGGCTATGAAGCAGAATTCTTCGACGGTTACGCGACTAACTTCGACGTATTCTTCGAGCGTCGCTCAGGTAAACCGTTCTCGCATGTTGCTAGCTGGAATGAAATCGGCGATTACGATGAGCCATGGTCTATGTTAAGCCCTGGTTTCTACGCTGGTAACTACTTACCATATATCCCAACTGCAGGTGACAATAATGTAATTTATGTTGCTAACGGAGATAAGTCTGCTGCTCAAGTAGAGACTGATGTATTAGCACGAATAGAGGAACTTGGTTTAAGTGGATATGCTGGTGGTTATGGACCTAAGAACGAAGCTCGTACTCCTTGGATTAACACGCTTGATTTAACAATTCGTCAGGAAATACCAGGGTTGATGGATGGTCATAAAGGTTCGGTTTATCTAACTGTTGATAATCTATTAAATTTAATAGATAGCTCTGCAGGTAAAGTATACGTGAACGATTTTGGTACTTCTCGACTATATAACGCGACTATAGATCCTACTTCAAAGAAATATGTTATAGATGGTGCTAAATATGACACAAATAAATTTGATGAAAACGAGTCTACATGGCGCTTGAAAATCGGTGTTAGCTACAAGTTCTAATTTGAGTTTTAGTTAATTAACCATTTATAAATGCCAATCGAAAGATTGGCATTTTTTTTGTGCTAACAAAATGCAGAGCAGCTCACAGTCAACGTACTAACGCACTGTTTCCTCTCAGTCTATTAGCGTATGATGACATTAGAAAACCATGTAATGAGACAACCATGTTCAAAACACTATTAAGCCTATTGCTTACCATTATTATCACTGGCTGTAACTCTTCAGTATCAGATATGAAACAAACAACAACTTTAAAAATCGCTACGTTTAACGTCAGCATGGACGCAACCAATTACGTAGGCCGAGACGCTACTAAAGCCACCAATCAAGTACTAAAAACCCAATTGCAAGCTGGCAATCAACAAATTAAGAATATTGCTGAAATTATTCAACGTACCCGTCCTGATGTTATTTTGTTAAATGAATTCGATTACATCAAAGATCCAAAAGACGGTGTAGAGTTATTTATTAAGAAATATTTAAATACTGCACAGCATGTTGATGTCACTGCAATAGATTATCCCTACTATTATTACTCCACCGTCAATACAGGAAAACCTAGCCCATTTGATTTAACAGGCGATGGCAAGGCAACTGGCACTCAAGGTGACGCGTGGGGTTTTGGATTCTTTGAAGGTCAATACGCCATGGTATTACTGTCACGCTATCCGATAGATACTGAAAATATTCGAACATTCCAACACTTTAAGTGGAAAGATATGCCTGGCGCGTTGCGCCCTATTGTGCCAGCAAGTGGTCAGCCTTTTTATAGCGATGAAATCTGGGATCAATATCCATTATCATCTAAATCCCATTGGGATGTACCAGTTGACGTTAATGGCGAGGTAATTCACGTATTAGCATCGCACCCTACACCACCCGTGTTTGACGGACCAGAAGATAGAAATGGTACTAAGAACCACGATGAAGTTCGATTTTGGCATGATTATATTACGCCAACCAAGGCAGATTATATTTATGATGATAACGGACACTTCGGCGGAATAGCGCCGGCAACTCGTTTTGTTGTAATGGGTGATCAGAACTCTTCAGCAACCGAAGGTAATTCCCGCAAAGAGGCAATTGGCAAGCTACTAACAAGTCCGTTAACCAATGATTCGACTATTCCAAGCAGTCGAGGTGGAGATCTTCACAAAGCCAATAATTCACTGTCTAAACATCATACTGCTTACTGGGGAATGCGTGCTGATTACGTGCTGCCATCAGCTTACGGCATTAATGTTATGGAAAATGGTGTATTTTGGCCGCATAAAGACAGTGAATTATACCGCCTGATTAAAGACCGAGAAGCGTCGTCTGATCATCGACTTGTATGGTCAACGCTCGCGCTTAAATAAATATTTAGTAGATTGATTTACAATACATCTAACGCATCTTAATAAAGCCCAGTTTGAGAAGAATACTTCTTAAACTGGGCTTTATTATTACACCGAAAAATGATCTAGTGGTCGTTGAGGTACTTTATCCCAGCCAACTTTCTGGCATATGCATGCGAAAGAATCAGGAATAGCAGCAGTCAACTTTACAACGTGATTTGTAACCGGATGACGCAAGTTTAATTGAGCAGCATGGAGCATCAGTCGCTGCTCACCAAGATGTGCTTTAAAGTACTTATTTTGTTTTCCATCACCATGCGTTGTATCACCCATAATCGGATGGCGTAAATGGGCAAGGTGTCGACGTAATTGGTGCTTACGCCCAGTTTTTGGCTTTAAAGCCACTAAACTAAAACGTGCTTTATCATATTTGCCAATTGGCGCATCAAACTCACCATGTAATAAATTTTTCCAACTCGTGATCGCCGTTTGAGGCTCTTTATCTTGCTGTGCATTTTTATCAGCAATTTTATCTAGCTCTTCTTTGAGCGGATAGTCGAGGGTGTCATGTCCATGCATATGACCACGCACCATCGCAAGATACCCTTTCTCAACACCTCGCTCACTAAACTGTTCACTTAAAAGACGGGCTATTTCACTCGATAAAGCGAAAAGTAAAACGCCAGAGGTTGGCCTGTCTAACCGATGAATTGGATAAACATATTGACCAATTTGGTCTCTGAGCATCGTCATTGCGAAATATGTTTCTTTACGGGCAAGATATGACTTATGAACCAATAAACCAGCAGGTTTATTAATAGCCACCATATATTCATCTTGATAGATGATTTCCAATGGCTCGCTGAACGTTTGCTCAATCATGTTGAAAACTGTGTATCCAATTGCGCAATAAGTTCGAGTAATTTACTCATATCGGTATCAAGATCTTTCCATGACTCCTGTGCCATCGGCAAAATCTCAAATGCACTTGGTAGTGGCAATTGGGAATCAATCAACATAGTCATCTTCGGCAACAATACAAACTCTAACCACTGACAAAAAGTCAATGTGTCGCAGCAAAACGGTTCAGTGCTGGCTAATGCTTCTTTAGTTGGCAAGGTACTTTGCCATAAATCTAAACGAACCATTTCTTGATTAATTTCTTCGAGTAACGCTTTTACAGCCTGAGTTTGCGACATGGGATAATTCTCTGATTAAAATTGCCGCTATGATACGCATTTAAGGCGTTAATACCAATAGCGATGGTGTTTAATGATTGTTACAATACGCAAAATTTCTAAAAGGTAGTTTCTGTGGATACAATTAACACGCTCAGTGAATTCTTATTACAATCCGGCTCTCAATACCGCGTTTTTGATATGGGACGTCGTGTAACAAAAATAAGTACTGATTTGTTTAGTGATTTTGAGCATGCAGTTGCACCTTATCCCTACCCGATTGGTCAGCATGCTTGCGTGGCAATCGTTTTTTGGAACAAACAGCAAAGTACAGAACATTACGTTTGGTTTTTAAAATTACCGTTAGATGAACGTGGTTTACTTGAGCAAGCATCGCGAAGTCAGTTTTTAGAACTGGTGATTTCAGCATTAGGTCGCTCACTTGAACACACTCCGTCTGAAGAGCAACAGTCAGCGCTTGATCACAATCCGATCATTTTTAAGCCGTCAGATCAAAAATTAGCGGCTTTTACAAGCTACGTACGTCAGCTAATGAAGTTACCTGCTAGCCAGTTTATGAGTCCCGCATTAAGTTACTTGCAAGATGAATCACAGTATCATGAATGGCAGAATGTTGGTTATCAGGGGCTTTCAGATCTTGCTGTACGTCTTGATGATCCAATGATTAGTAACGCTGTTGCACAATCAATCGACAAATTACCAAGTGAAAGCTTTTGTGCACTGTGCTGTGCGCTAGAAAATGTGCCCGTAAACACTGCGATCGCGACAAAATTACTATCAATATTATCAGCGGCCTTATCAAGTGACGACGCGCTAATAGCAATTCACGCAGCGCGCGCGCTATCTTTTGCCAAAGGCCAAGGATTCATTAATCAAGCATTTGAGTTATTGATGAATAGCAAGCTATCAAATAACCAACTGGATTTGTTAGTAATAATAAGTGGACGCTATTGGCTTGAGATTAAAGACGAGTCAGTCGCGCTTACTTATTTGGAGAAAGTAGTGGCCTCTAACCTTAGTGACGATGTTTTTAGCCAACTGTTTAGTGACTTAGTGTTTATTCCAACATGTCGTGTTCCAATGCTCACCGCCCTTCGTAACCCCAAACGCAGTAATGAGCTTGCTCAATACATTGCAAAGTTCATCGCGGCGTAGGAAATAGCTATGGAATTATTAAATATCATTGGTTTGCTTATTTTAGCCTTTATATTCTGGCTATTTTGGCAAACTAGAGTCATGGCTGAATTGGCTAAACTATCGGCCGATAATTATGGCGATAAGCATGGTTTACAGATTTTAGCGCTGGCACGAACACAACTTAAGCCATCCCGTAACGAAAAGGGACATTTTTGCTGGCGAGCAAGTTATCAATTTGAATTTAGTAGTGATGGTGAGAGTTACTATATTGGTCATATAGTCATTAATGGACAAAAAGTGGTTTCAATTGAGACGCCAGCTTACCGACAGAGCTTATAATACTTATTCATGTTGTTGAAATTTTCTTTAGGCAAAGAAAAAGGGTATACCGTTATTAACGTTATACCCTTTTTTGTGAACATGTTTATTCATGCTCTCCTTCATAAGGTCACTCCCTAGAACCATCCCTTTACTCGTCCTGAGCAATCCACTTGAGCTATCCTACTCGTGTCCCTGCTACCGATTAATCGGTAGTGTCCCTGACATCCATGTTATATCTTCCCTACGGATAACTTATCCTGTTATCCAAGCTGCATTCTTGCAGTGTCCTTGTGTTCCTTTGACTGTTATCCATTACAGTCCACAAAAATTGTGTATCCTATAGTCATCCTGACTGGTCATATCCTATGACGTGCTTCCCTTGGCTACAATCCTTGTACAACAGCTCCTTGCCATTGTTAATCCATTGCGATTTTCCAATTATCGACTTGAACATCCTGTTATATATCACTTTAACTTACTTTGGGGTCAATCAAATTATGTTAATTCATTCATCCTGAATGACTGATATTAAATTCCGTAAACAATTAACATCCTGTTAGTTGTTATCAGCTCCTTCCGATGAGTTAATATTAAATTAAGCGGCGTTAGAAACAAGCCCCTAAAAATCGATTTTCGCTATGGTTATTTTTTTGCCACATTAATAACTGACCATCAAGCAAAGTAAAATCAATCACTTACTGAAACCCAATGTAAATAGATGGAACTTTTTTGAGTTGCTGCCTACACACTTGTGAGAGATCTCTTACAAGGACATTGAGACATTTCGACTCCCAAAATCTTAGCCACGCTTAATTTTCTTATCAGATTATCAGATTAATCCATTAAAACAGGCCTTTTTAGGCCAATTGTGGGTTGCACATAATGATACAAAACACTAGGATAACGCTTTAAATATTAATATAAATCTGAGATTGTCTATGTCACTTTTTAATCGATTTCTTCTAGTCGGCGCTTTCGCTATTTTCTCGTCATTCTCTTTTGCTCAATCCGCATTCGTATCAGACAGTGTCTATACCTATTTACACACTGGGCCAAGTGCGAAATTCAGAATTATTGGTAGCATTAACGCAGGTTCAACCATAACCATTATCGAGCAATCTGAAGACAAGAAATATACCAAGGTTACTGATGATAAAGGTCGTGAAGGCTGGATAATGTCTGAGTTCGTATCTACACAGGATAGTTTAAAACATCGTTATGATGCACTTGAAGCCCAGCTAAATTCACAACTTACGTCAAATGATGATCTTTCGCGTGAATCAAATACAGTTAAAGAAAAAGTTCAATCTTTACAGCAGCAAATAGATAGTCTGACTGGCGAACTCGCGAAAGCAAAGACTGACGTAACAACAGCTCAAAATCAGCTTCAAGGTGAAGACGAGCAAATTAAAATTCAATGGTTTACTCGTGGTGGCATTCTCGTTCTTGTTAGTTTTTTCATTGGCGTTGTAACTTGTTCATTAGCCTCTAGAAAGAAGAAGCGCACTAGTTGGTAATCGGTTAATTAACTGAATAATCTGATCAGTAAATAAATTGCCTACCAATAAATAACCCTTGAAACTCTTATGATTTTCGATATGTTAATCATAAGGGTGCATTTCATCGTTAAACTAAAAGACTGACAAACTAATGACAATACCTGTACTAATTTGTGACGATTCGAGTTTCGCTCGAAAACAAATGACTAGAGCATTACCTGATAACTGGGATGTCAGTATTTCCTACGCCGAAAATGGCGAGCAAGCCATTGAAGCAATTAAGGCTGGCTTGGGTGACGTGCTATTTTTAGATTTGAATATGCCAGTGCTTGATGGTTATGGCACCTTAGAAGCAATTCAAAAAGAAGACTTACCTACATTAACTATTGTTGTTTCTGGCGATATCCAACCTTGTGCTCATGCTCGCGTAAAAGCACTTGGCGCATTAGACTTTATAAAAAAGCCGACTGATAAAGAGAAAGTACGTGAACTACTTTCTAATTACGGCATCATGCGTCCAGAAGACTGTCTCGCTGCGCAAATAATTCAAGACAATGAGTCAGAATTACAGAGCGCAAAAAAAGAAGAAGACAAACATAATGTTAGCGAAAGTGGCATCAATTTAGATCCTTACCAAGAAGTTTCAAATGTCGCAATGGGCCGTGCAGCAGACCTCTTAGCACGTGTTTTAAATGTAAAAGTTAGACTGCCAATTCCAAAGGTAAATGCATTAGCATCAAGTGAACTCCACATGATGTTAAAAGCGACCGATGAAGTTGATTCTATATCGGCCGTATGTCAGGGCTATGTTGGATCCGGCATAGCAGGCGAAGCACTTATCTTATTTTATGACTCTTGCTATAAAGAGCTCGCGAAATTAATGAATCATGACGGTGAAATCACCGAAGCGGTTGAGCGCGAAATGCTGGTTGAATTATCCAACCTATTGATTGGCGCTTTCTTAAAAGGTTTCTCTGATCAACTAGATCTCTCATTTAGCCAATCACATCCTGAACTGCTAGGGTTGCACCGCAATATTGATGAGCTCATTAATTCCAATACCCGAAACTGGCAAGAAATTGTTGCCATCGAAATTAACTACGTCATTGAAGATTATGATATTGAATGTGATTTAATTATTTTGATAACTCAAGACTCATTACCGATCTTAAATAACAAATTGATTTACTTGCTAGATGAGCAAAGCGCATGAACCAGATAGATTTTAAAGAATTCCATTGGATGGTGTCGATGATCAATAGCATCGATGCAGGGCTAATCGTTTTAGATAATGATTATGTTATCGAGTCATGGAATGGCTTTATGTATCACCACAGTAATATTCATGCTGCGGATGCCAAAGGAAAAAATATCTTTGATATATTCCAAGATCTGGATAAAAGTTGGTTTATGCGCAAGGTTGAAGCGGTGAAAACCATTCAAAACCAGTCATTTATTACCTGGGAACAAAAACCTTATATATTTCCCTTTAAAAACTATCGTCCAATTACTGGTACGGTTGAACACATGTATCAAAACGTGACTATTTTACCGCTACCTTCGTTGACAGGAAGTATCGACCAAATTTGCTTAATTATTTATGATGTCACAGACATTGCAGCCAACCGAATGGAGTTGCAAAAAGCCAACGGTCAGCTTGAAAAATTGACGAAAACAGATCCATTAACGCAAATAGACAACCGTAATGGACTTGCAGTCAACGTTGATTTAGCTAATAAACGTTACAAGATGCAGCAAACGGTTAGCTCGTTAGTTATGTTAGATATTGATCACTTCAAACAAATTAACGATACCCACGGTCATCCTGCTGGTGATGCTATCTTACAGCAACTTGCAGCAATCATTAAAGAAAGCATGCGAGAGAATGACAGTGTTGCTCGTTACGGCGGTGAAGAGTTTGCGATCATTTTACATAACACGACCAGTGATAAAGCCAGCCATTTTGTTGAACGTTTACGTAAAGCCATCGAAGATACTGAGTTTACCTTTCAAGAAACAGTGATCAAAGTGACCATCAGTTTCGGTATAGCGCAGATTTCGACTAAAGGTGGCGACAATAAGGCGTGGATGGAAGCAGCTGACAAAGCTTTATACCAAGCGAAAAGACAAGGTCGTAATCAAGGCGTCGTCTACGAATCAATGGATTAATTAGACTCCTCTACTGAATTAATCGCGCTTTGTTCAATAAGCGCATACAACTGATTAACCACCACAACGCGATTGCTAAAATGAGTAGGTGATATACGTGCAACGTTATCGCCTACACCATGATAATCAGCATGTTGTCCCCCACCTATAAAAATATAATCAACGCCCAATCGTGCAAATGAAAAGTGGTCGCTCGCTTTTTTATAGTCAATAACTTTAGTATTTGAAAAACTGCGATGAGTTCGGCGACTAATAAGACAAGTCTGCTCAATCTGTTTGATCTGTTGATGAAGAATATCGTTTTTAGGCTTACTAGATAAATAATATAGACGCTTTGCTCGAGCAACCATATCTAGATTTATATTAAACACCACCTTATTAATATCAATAGTTTTAGAAGCAATTAACTGTTCACTACCTAATAAACCCTTCTCTTCTGCGTCTGTTGCAACAAATAAAACAGAAAATTGAGGAGAGTTGCGTGTTAAATGAGTAGCAAGTGCCATCATCATCGCCACACCTGACGCATTATCATCAGCACCCAAATAGACATTTCGTCCTTGGCCACCTAAATGATCATAATGCGCTGTTACCACAATCAATTTATTGGAATGCACTGTACCAGGTAAATAACCGAGGACATTAATACCAATTTTCTGCTTTAATTTAGGATGAGAAAAGCGATGAATATAAGAATTATTCCATTGCGCTAACCCAATTCCTTTAAATCGCTCAATAATATATTGATAACTAAACTTATGTCCTCGCGTACCTGTACGCCTCCCGTTAGCTTTAGGTGATGCGAGTATAGTGAGATCATCCATCAATTGATGATTTATCGCGTCAGGTACTTGAAACGATTTACAGGGACGAGATGACGACGTTATTTGGCATCCCGTTAATAACAAAATCAGACCAGATAATAATATTCTCATCAATTAACTCTCATTTCTGCCATGTTATTAACGTCATTAATAGCTATAATACGTCTCCAATACCTTCTAATGTCAAATCAAATATTATGAATTTTGTAAATCGCATCTCTCTTATTGTCACGCCAAAACCATTAATGCACCAATGGGTGCTCAATGTTGCAACCGATGAAGCACCAACTCTTGAAGAGATGACAGCAGAATCTAGCTGCTACTTACTCGACGAACCGCAAGAAGATTGCGATATAGCAGAGCTTACAGCAACATTAATTGAGCAAAACTTCTTAAAGATCTGGCAAAATGAATTGTCTGTATGGGACGAATATCTAGACAACGTACCAAGTGACATGAGTCAAACACAATTTAGCCAATGGTTTGACGTCAAACTCTCTGGTTTAACATTTGACTTAGCTAAAGAGCCTTTGTTAGTTGCGAAGGTCGATTAACCAATAACCATCAACGGGTGTTTTCGCTCTATCTTATGAACAAAAACACCTTGCCCAGAGCTTTCGAGCATGGCACATTAATAATCTTTACAACTATATATCACAATAACAATGACCACAGTTTCACTCTGGGAAGAAATCGTCAGCGAAGCACAGGCGACAATAACCCACGAACCTCTACTTACTAATCTTTATCGCAGTCATATTATCGATAGAGCGTCCTTACCCGCAGCAATGAGTAACATTCTCGCTAGTAAGTTATACGACACTTACATGCCCGCATGTGAATTAGAACGCTTGTTCAATGACGCCTATGAACAGATGCCCTGCCTAGTAGAATATGGTATTTACGATATCAGAGCCGTTCGAGAGCGTGATCCTGCGGTTGAAAGTTATCCTGATGTAATTTTATATTTGAAAGGCTTTTTAGCATTACAAGCCTATCGCGTTGCTCATTGTTTGTGGAATCGTGACCGTAAAGCCTTGGCTAGTTTCCTACAAAGCCGTGTATCAGAAACCTTTGATGTTGATATTCACCCAGCAGCAACCGTCGGTAAAGGCGTAATGTTCGACCACGCTTGCGGTATTGTCGTTGGTGAAACGAGCGTCATCGAAGACAATGTTTCTATTTTGCAAGGCGTCACCTTAGGCGGTACAGGTAAAGAAAGTGGCGATCGTCACCCTAAAGTTCGCGCTGGTGTATTAATTGGCGCAGGTGCAAAAATCTTAGGAAACATTGAAATTGGCTCTGGTGCGAAAATAGGTGCTGGTAGTGTTGTGCTAAAAAAAGTGGCCCCACATACCACAGTGGCGGGCGTACCGGCACGACAAATTGGCTCTCCTGAAAGTATTATGCCTGCATTGGATATGTGCCAAAATCTTGAAAAGGAATTGGCAGACTCTAAAAAGAATCCACCACTATTGGATTTTGATATTTAGCCGCTAATCAATCAGCTGAAATAAAGGCGCTAAGGTATCAGGCAAATCGTCAACCGACTTTTGCCTGCTTAGCCTATCTAGCGCCACATAAATTGACTTTTTCTTAGCACTATCTAGCTTATCTAACAACGGTTCAAGCCCAATCTCATCCAGCTCTACCTCACCACGTTGTGCGTGATTTCGCTGTTTTAACTGACTGAACATATAAATAAACCGAGCAAGAATAACATAAGGAAAGTTCTTACTACCTATCGGCCCTAAGCGCGCTTCATAACCGCCCATTGGTAATCCTTTAATCTTACTTGATGCCAACTTATCTGCGCCAAGCCACGCAGCGGTTGAACCGACAATGCCACCGCCAATAGCACCAAGCATGAAAGAATGTCCAGCGACAGCTAAATCAAGTGCACCACCAGCAGCCGCACCAGTGATCCCTGCGACACTTGTTAATTGTTTTTTACTCAAGCCCCAGCCATACCATTTTTGCGTATCAAATAAATCATCTGGCAACGTTAGGGCTTTGTCTTGACGCGCTAGTTGATGATGTCGATAAACCATCTGCATCTCATCAAGAGCATTTTTTTCGCGGCGGCGCATCCAATCATAAAATTGCTTTTCTAAAACAGGTTTTAGCGTTTGCGCCTGCGCTTTAGATAATGCCTTTTGTGTTGTTTGATAGGCGGTCATTTCTTCTATTAACTGAGCGGCGATAAAACAACTTTGAAATACCTGATGGCTTGTTTCTTGTTCGAAAGCATCGATAATTGCGCTAAGTTGCGATTGCCACGGTTGATGAATTGCAGCAAACGCTTGGAGTAATTCTATGTGTTGTTCAATATCAGCCTTAACGGCGTCAAATACACGCACCACGCTAAAATATTGCCCCAATGCCGCTTGCCAGTTAGGGACATAATCGTCATTGAGAATAGGATTAATCAATGCCATTGTCGGCTGCCCCGTCCAGCGTAATATCTCCATTTCCGCTTCATATTCAGCGCTATAAGGCCGAGAACCATCAACAACATACAAAATAGCCGCACCTGCGATAATTGGCTTTAACAGCTCTATTTCATCGACATATTGCTGCTGACATGTCTCATCGTTCAAAAAGGCAATGACACACTCACGGCGTTTATCAGCAGTCGGGTTATGCGCTTTTAACCAAGCCAATACTTTTCGTGGGCGCTGAAAGCCTGGGGTATCAACTAATTGATAGTGGGCGTTGCCAATATTAATATCGAATGTTTCAGACACCATAGTGGTGCCACTTTGCATTGAAATGGCTATTTGATCATTACGGGCAAGCGTTGAAACAACGGAAGACTTCCCTTTATTTGGATGTCCTACGACTGCGAAACTTGGTATTTCAGAACCCGGCACTGCTGATTCACTCATTGCACATCCTTATCAATAAATAACGTCCAATTGTCTAACGTTAAACAAAAACGGCGCCACTCATCGACATAATGAGAAGCAATTGGCTGCATAACACCCTCTTTATGGTCAATCAATTGAATAACTCCTTGCCCTGTCGCTAAATAGTCTTTCAGCTCACCTAATGGTGGCTCCCATGCCGCAACTAATAATAATTGCGGACGACTATCTGACACCGCAACTTGCTCGTCTTCACCGTGAAAACCAACGTGATAGACATGGCTTGGTTTTGTCAATTGTGACTCAATAAGTTTGTCCAATAATGGCGCTGGTAGTTGTAACCAACAACATAAATTATAATCAGACAACGATGGTCGCTCATAGCTCACTTTAGCTAAAATCGGCGCCTTAGGCTGTTGATTAATGGGTGACTTAGTTGGCTGTTCATGAAGATACGCCGGGAGCCTTTTAAACTGACGACTCGCTATTAAACTACTAAGTGTGCGCGGAATAATTGAATACACCAATTGAGCCATCAACAAGAATAACCACCAAGCACCATATTGTCCTTGAACAGCTTGGTCATTCATTCTGTTTTCTTGAGTCGCTTCAATCAGGGCCATATTAGGCAAGGCCGCATCAAACCAACTCCAAGGCAACGCGATAATGTTAAGCACTGGCTCAATATGAGTCGCTGACAATAACGTTGAACGCCAAACAAAGGCGACATCACTAAATAACAACACCAAGAAAAATGATGCTAAGCATCCGACGCTAAACGCCAATACCGACTGTTGACTACACAACATCAACCACGGCGAGAATCGCTGCTCTTTTTTGAGTCCTAACAGAGAGCGCCTTTGCGCTGTTGGAATTACTGGTAATTTTAACAGCCAAGGAATAATTTCAATAGATGGCGCTTTGGAGAAGATACTTGAAATCACCAATAAAAGGCAGGAAACAAACGGCCACAGCACAAACAAGCCAATAAAGTGTAATAGATTAACTCGCCCTAACTCATCACCAGAAACAACACTAGCGCTAATGAAGAGTCCAACGAGAAAAAACAAAGAAATAAAACCAGTTTTCAATTGGTTAAGTTTACTAAGATCTGACAAAAAAGAGATTCCAACCGCAAAAGTCATATAGTGACGAAATTCAGCCAATGATGCAATGCACAAGCGTAACAAATTGATTCTGCGATTTACTCAGCTATTGTGTACGTTTATAGTAGGCGGCGTTTATTCATTTAGGTATTTAGAGCAAAACTATGTCGCAGTCACAATCACGATTAGTATGGGATCTTCCATTACGCCTTTTTCACTGGGGATTTGTTGTTACCATTTTAGGATGTTGGCTCACGAATGAACTGGGCACTGACTATATCGACTTACATATGCAACTTGGCTATGTCGCCCTTGGTTTAATTTGTTTTCGTTTAATCTGGGGATTCTTCGGAACCTTGCATTCTCGATTTACGACATTTTTTCCAACGCCTGCGGCGATTAAAGACTATCTTAGTCAACCTAAAGACGCTGCGCCGAGTGTCGGCCATAATCCATTAGGCAGCTTAATGGTATTTGCTATGCTGGCGCTTGTTTTAATGCAGGCGGTGAGTGGTTTATTTGTCGATGATGATGTGTTTTCTAGCGGTCCCTATTACAACGCGCTTGGTGGTGATATCGACAAAATTATGGCCACAATTCATCACAATGCCTTTGATTTTATCTTAGCAGCAATTGCTCTACATATTCTTGCAGTTGGATTTTATCAATGGGGTAAGAAACACGATTTAATTGCGCCAATGATCCATGGCAAAAAACAAGGTGTTCATCTAACCGATTCAAATACCATCAAACATTCTCGCTTGATAGTGGCGTTAATCATTGCAGCCTTATCTGCCGCTTTTGTCTATTGGTTAGTAGTAATCAACATTCCAGAAGTCGACATGTATTATTAATAATTAACAGCCACATACAAAAAAGCCTTATTCAATTGAATAAGGCTTTGTCATTTCAATAGCGACTATCAATTAGTCTTGTTTGAAATCATCGTGACAACCGCCACAAGTACGACCGATACCACCAATTGCCTTTTTAATAGCTTTAGCATCGCCACTCTTAACAACTTTCATCAGATTTGCTGACGCCATTGTTAATGCGTTAGCTTTTTCATTTAAAAGTTCACGCTTAGTCCACGCCGTCGCTAATGCTTCAGTATTCACTTTAAATTTGCGAGTATCCGTTGCCATGTAATCTGTGATCATCATTGATAGCTGATTAATGCGTGTTGCGTTTTTCTCAACAACCGCTTTATCCATTGGCATTTTACCACGGGCCATTGCGCCCATTGGACCAATATTGCTAGCTAACAGTTTGAATACTGATTGGCGTAATTCAGTAGCTTGTTTTGCATGTTTTTCTGAGCGCGCTTCACTAGCGACAGCAGTACTCATTACTGCCGTTGACGTAATTAATGCAGCGGCCATTCCTAATGCGACTTTTTTCATTGCAGACATAATGCTTCCTTAACTCTTATTACTTATAATTTTTTTGATTGCTCATGCGCAGAGTAAACCAAAAAAGGCCACTTTGGGAGAGCAAAGTGACCTTTTGTTGATTATTTAACTAATTAAATAGTTAAAATTTGTAACTCACCTGAATACTATATTTCGACCCAGGCTCTTTTGAGTAAACTTCAATATCTTGCTGATCATACGTCGTTTTCTCATCCAGCAAGTTTTTTGCTTTAAATGAAATTGACATATCTTCGATAGGATAATACTTATAAGTAAAATCAAGGCTGTGGAATGGCTGCTCATACACATCATCTAAGCCGCCACGACCACCGTAAGCGATGCGATCACCAAACACGTTATAAACGATGGTTGCATTATGCGCTTCATCTTTTGAATCGAAACTTACTTGAAAGTTTGTCACCCATTCTGAATGCCCCGTCATGCGTCGCTTGGTATTAGTTGGGTCAATCTCACCACTTTGGGCAATTTCAATCTCAGAATCACTAAGCGTAATATTGGCAGCGATAAAGAATTGTTGCCAAACGCTTTTAGCATCACCCAAGAAAGCTAACCCTTGCAGCGTCTCAGCTTCGATACCATAGATAAAGCCAGAGTTTGCATTGTAGAATTTAAGCTGACGCCCCGCTTCACTGATCCGCTGAATCGGTTCAATCGGCGCGTCGATATCTTTATAGAAAGCACCAATAGAATAGTTATCACCTGTTTCGCTATAGTATTCCCAACGCGTATCTAGATTATAAATTGCTGAACTTTTTAAATTAGGGTTACCAAAAAAATCGAAGCCAGTGACCGGATCTTGGAAACGAACAGGCGATACTTCACGTAAATCAGGACGAACCATGGTTTTACTTAAGGCAACGCGCCATTGGCTTAAATCATCCTCTTTGTAGGTCATCGACAGAGATGGAAAGAAGCCGTCTTCTTGCACAATATAATCTTCAATTTGATAACGCCCCCCCTCGTCAGAAATATTACCGTCCGGTTCAAGCGGTAAGGTCACTCGGCGAAAATCTTCATAACGAATACCTGCGTAGAAAATTAATTCATCATCAAAATCAAATTCGGCAGATACATACACAGCATCATTTTTTTCCGCTGCAATGTAGTCTTCCGTATCTGTAGATGCATCCTTTAACTCAAGATCTAGCACATCAGATGCGATGTTTTCATCACTAAATATTTGATAAAACTCTTTTGCCAGAATATCGCCATTAGCATCCGTTGGACGCAAACCAACATCTAATCCAAGACGTGTCGCATAACTTGTACGTGAACGCTCAGTATACTGATAGCCGCCTTTAAACGTGACAACGGTATTATCAAAAGCAACCGGTAACCCTAAATCAAAACCAAGGTTTTCTAAGTCATCATCTAGTTGACTATAAACGTATTTAGGTGCGTCTTGAGTGTTTAGATTACGACTGGTAATGGCGTTAGCATCATCTAATACCACATTGTAGGTATACGATAACTCGCTTGGCGCTTTGCGCGAAGATTTTGAGTCAGTGTACTGCCATTTTAGTTCTAGTTCCCAAAAATCTTCAAAGTAATGGGTACCTTTTAACTGATTACTCATCAAAGTACGTTGCTGAAAATCGATATCATATACTTGCAGCGCATTGGGCTCACCTAAGGTGTCTATCGTTTCTTCAATCGCAACAGATACATCATCAGAACTGTCGCTTAAATAGGTACTAAAACTTTCAATTTTGTGATTGTCATTTAGCTCAAAGCCCATATTGAACATGGCTGAGAATTTAACCTTTGTGTCAGTGCCCGTTACTCGTTTGTCGTTTTCTACTTGTGTTTGTGCTGCATCGCCGTCTAACTCAATGTCTTTTTTCTCGTAGTTGCTTTGCTCATTTTTATAAGCAAAAGCCGCAACAATACCTAGCAGACCTTCATCGCCAATATCCCAGTTCGTACCAAACGCAAGATTACCATTGAGCGGCTGATCGGTGCTTTCGGTCGTCACATTCATATCACGGTACAAATCGGTGGCTAAATCACGATTAATTTGAGAGGCACTGGCGAAATCAACGCCGCCGTTGCTCCCAGTCACAATATCAATCGGGCTAATACCACCGTATTGATTATTAGCATTAACAATGGTGTTTGCTAAAGCGCGTGTCCCATCATCTTTGCCTTTCCACGCATCACCGCCGCCATTGTAACTTAATGCGTCGTTGCTATCGTTCGTATTAAATGATGTGCCAAGGGATACTTTTACAAATGGCTCGACAGGTGTCGACAACGTGCGAATATCAACATGACCACCACCAAAGGCAGCTGGTCTATCTGCCGATGCACTTTTTTGGACTGATAATGACTCGATAATTGACGCCGGAAACATATCTAACGGCACAACATTTCGGGTTGGATCCGGTGATGGCACGATGGCACCATTTAGCGAGGTACTTGAATATCGCTCACCTAAGCCACGAACGTAAATAAATTTTCCGTCTTTAAGGGTTAAACCAGTAACACGGCGAAGTGCGGCGGCCGCACTACTGTCACCAGTTCGAGATAATTGTTCTAGCCCTAAAATATCGCCAACAGCAATTTGTTCACGGCGCTCTTCAACGGCTGCCGATGCTGAGGTGCGTAAACGACCAGTAACTTGAATTCTTTCCACTGGGAAATATTCAGGATCTTTCTCTTTTTGGTTGTTATTAACAGTATTAACCTCGGCGCTTGCGCTAGCACTAAAAAGCACTGCACTCGCGACGGCAAGGCTAAGTTTGTTAAGTGTAAATTTAGGCGTGATTTTCATACCTTAGGGTCCTGTTTCGAATGACTTCTTATATGGTTCGAATGAAAGATTTGTTCTTCAACAAAGCCGTGTTAAAAACACGGCTTTGTTTTTAATTTGAGCTAGCCACCTAAGTGACTAGCACGCTGCTATTACTGAGGGATGAATACCCAACCGTTAGTCCAGTCATTAGTGCCATCAAATGCACCAATGAAGTTGGTTGTAGTAAAGAAGCTATCGACAGTGCTCATGTTTTTACCAGTGCCTAACAAGATAGTATCTGTCGTTGCTGGCATACCGTTTGTTAACGAAACCGCTTGTGCAGAATTACCCGTTTGACCGGTAAACCATGTTTCAACGTTAACGGCATCAGCAGTATCAGTGTTTTCTGAGCTGTATTTGAATGGTTCGTTGCAGTCGATTACCGAGTTTTCAATCGTCAGTTCACCGCCAGTTACATTGGTTACCAAGTCAGCATAGGTACCGTCTAACTCTAAACATTCACCTGATTCTGTCGCTGACGTATCACCTTTACGACCCTGAACTAAGATATTGTTCAATGATGCTGCGGTTGCAACGCGTAGTAAGATACCTTCGCCTTTATCGCCGCTTGCGTTCTCAACATCAACGCCAGGTAGAATGGTCACGTTTGAAATGACAGGTTTAGAAACTGGCGTATCGCCGTCACCTTTATGGCTATCGCCTTCAAAGCCACGGTTTGCGCTGCCATCTTCATGCGTGATGTACACGAATTGTGCTTTACCCTGCCAGCCGTTAGTCCAATCTAGGCTGTCGTCAAAGTTATCTGTTAAGTAAACATATTTTAAATTAACTGCACCGCCCCAAAACTCAACACCATCATCGCCATTAGCGTGCACCTGGATGTGGTCAACTTGCGTACCGCTACCCACTGCTGCAAACGAAATACCATTCATTTCTTGCGTGTCATTCACTTTAAAACCAGCGTATTTCACAACAACATAGCTAAGTTGGCCGCTGTTATCAGTGTTATCGTTACCGCCGTATTGATGATCGCCCACTTCAAATGACACATCACACGCCGTGTGGTCATCACACTTATTGGTTAAGCCGTTACCTAAGATAACTAAGCCACCCCATTGACCGCGACTTCCTGTTGCGCCATTAATCACGTCTTGTTGTGATGTCATGGTAATTGGATTTGCTGCACTGCCCTGCGCCATAATTTTAGAGCCACGGCTTACTGCAATGTAACTTTCATCAGTAGCAAACAACTGCGTACCGGCTTGAATTGACAAGGTCGCCGAGTTGATTTTGTCACCACCAACAATCACTGCGCCGCCATCAATTTTGTACATCACGTTTTTGCCAGCAAGCAAGGTTGTATTGCTAGTGATATTGCCCGAAATGCTACACACGAGATTTACGTTACTGTCTTTATAAAGACCCGCTGTCACCGTTTCAGACGTTGTACCAACCGGACATGAAGTCAGTGTTGGTAATTCGCTTGGCGCTGGTGTTGTGCTAACCGTAGTCGTCCAACCCGTTGTCCAGTCGTTAGTGCCGTCAAATGCCCCAATGTAATCAGCGTCTTTTAAACGCGCATCAGCGGTTGCTAAATCTTCATTACCACCGGTAAGCGCCACAGAACTTGCGTTTGGCATGTAACCATTGAGATCTGATGCCCCCACTAAATTACCGTCTTGATTCATATACCATTCGCTGACATCTAAGCTCAACGTACGACCTTCTTCAGCGTCAACTTTTGCATCTTTAAATGGTTCTACACAGTCAATTAGGCTGTTGGTAATCGTTAGGTTACCGTCATTTGCACTGTTAACTGTATTGTCATCGTTTACTTCTAAACACTCGCCAGAATCTACGCCGCCTTTAACTAAGGTATTAAAGATGTGAGCGCCTGTGCCCTTGCGTAGTAAAATACCTTCAGCGTCATCACCGCCACTGTTTTCACCATCAGCAACTTCGATAGTTACATTGGCAATAGCAGGCATAGATTGTGGCGTTGCTTGAGCATCACTATTACTGTCTGCTTCGATGCCGCGGTTAGAGCCGTTATCAGCTTGACGAATGTAAACGTGTTGCGCGCTACCTTGCCAACCGTTGGTCCAATCTAAGCTATCATCAAAGTTTTCAGTCAACACAACGTTAGACACTGACACATTACCGCCCCAGAATTCTAAACCGTCATCGTTATTTAAATGAACTTGAACGTGATCTACAGTGGTTCCTGAACCTACGCCACCAAAGCTAATACCGTTCATTTCTTGCGTATCGTTGATTTTAAAACCACCAAACTCAACACGGACATACTTGATTGTGCCTGAATTATCTTCTGTGTCGTTACCGCCGTAATTGTGGCTACCTACTTCAAAGGCTGCATCACATGCTGTTAGGTCTGGACAAGAGTTTACGGGTGCATTACCCAGTAATACTAAGCCGCCCCACTGTCCTGCCTTGCCTTCTTGGCCAAGCGCACTTTCTTGTGACGTGAATACAATTGGTTTAGTGCTAGTGCCTTGCGCGTTGATTTGTGAACCACGGCTAATCACTAAGTATGCGTCACCGCCACCAACAATCTTTGTTCCTGCGCGAACTTCTAATACCACGGAGTCAGCGTTATCGCCACCAGCGACAACTGCACCGTCGAGTTCCCACACAACATCATTGCCAAGAACAATAGTTGCGCCATTTTGGCCACCAGTGTCACCAGTGCCAACCGTTGAACCACCCGTTGCTGGTGCCAGTGCACCTTTTAATGTCCACACTTCTTTACCATCAATTGACAGGCTAGTATTGCGCGTTGCAAAACTACTATATGCTTGTTGCTGGGCAGTTTGAGTTGGCGTAGGATTTGGGCTTGGCGTAGGAGTTGGTGTCGTTGTTGTTTCACCTTTAGTATCGATATTAATATCACCACCACAACCTGCAAGTGCAAGTGCAGTTGCTAAAGCGCCTAACTTAAACATTCTTTTAATTTGGACAGTTTTGATTTGCATTGTCTTCTCCGAGGACGAAAATAAGGTGTTCGTTTTAATCTGCGAAAGAATCTAATACTCGAAGATGACAGTAAGAAGACACAAAGTTGTCAGTAATATTTGTTTTTTATGACGCAAATATGACACCCCTGTCAGGCTTAACTTTGCGGATATATTAGATAATTACTTTGGTGAAGATTTTTTGAATTGTCATAATTCTGTCATAAAAAATTACGATAAATTAGTAGGTTACAACGAGTAAACTGACATTGTAGTTAAGTTTTTGATGTAACAAACTCCCCTACTTCGATTGATATCAAAAAGAATTGTCAATCGGATGAGGTATTTAACAACAGTTAGATAAAAACAACGTGAACTCAGCACTGTTGTCAATATTGATAGGTTTTTAAGCGCAGCAAACTCCTGTATTATCACGCCTCGAATATTCAGTTTATTTAAGAAACCAGATCCGAATGCAAACAACCACCAATGAACTCGCTGTTAAACAGATAGATGTCACAGATATGACTTACACGCCGCGCTCTGCGAGCTTACCGTCAGATTTGTTGGCAGATGAGAGTGCGACAAAGATAGTACTGTCGACCATTAACGCCAAATATATACACGCAAGTTTAGGGTTACGTTACCTGTATGCCAATTTACAAGAGCTGCAAAGTCATTGTGAAATCAAAGAGTTCGTTATTCAAACTCGCGCTATTGACATCGTTGAGAGAATTCTTGAATCTAAACCACAAATCGTTGGCTTTGGTGTTTATATCTGGAACATCATTGAAACCACCAATGTCGTTAGCCTGCTTAAAGTCATTGCACCTGACATCAAAATTGTACTGGGTGGCCCAGAAGTGAGTTATGAATCACAAGGCCAATCTATCGTTGACACTGCCGATTACGTGCTTACAGGCCCTGCTGATATCAGTTTTTATCAATTGTGTATCGACATCTTAAATGGCACACCACCCGCGCAAAAGATTCTGCAATCTAAACCTGTGGTGTTAGATGAGTTAAGTTTGCCTTACGAATATTACAGCGATGAAGATTTAACGAACCGCCTGCTTTATGTCGAAGCATCACGCGGCTGCCCGTTCAAATGTGAGTTTTGTTTATCGTCGCTTGATACCTCGTCGAATCCGTTTGAACTTCAACAGTTTTTAGAAGAAATGGAAACGTTATATCAGCGCGGTGCCCGCAATTTTAAGTTTATTGACAGAACGTTTAACTTAAATATTAGAACCACTATGCAAATTATGCAGTTCTTTTTAGATAAAATGAGCGAACCGTTATTTTTGCATTTTGAAGTGGTGCCAGATCACCTGCCTAGAAAGCTCAAAGAGCTATTATCACAATTTCCAGCAGGCAGTTTGCAATTTGAAGTGGGTATTCAAACCTTTAATCAAGAAGTACAAGCCAATATCAATCGCAAGCAGAATAACCCTAAGTCGAAAGAGAATTTATTGTGGCTGCGTGAAAATACCAATGCCCATATTCATGCCGACTTAATTTTTGGCTTGCCCGGTGAAACCTTCGAGACATTCAGAGAAAGCTTTAATGAGCTTTATCTTTGTCGTCCCCACGAGATTCAACTAGGTATTTTAAAACGCCTAAAAGGAAGCCCGATTATTAGGCATACACAAGCCTTTGATTTGCGTTTTAATCCCCTACCGCCGTTTAATATTCTAAGTACCGATCGCGTAGATTTTGCCACCATGCAATTAGTCAATCGATTTGCGCGCTACTGGGATATGATTGCCAACTCAGGTCGATTTAAGCATTCAATACCACTCATGTTAGATGGCAACCCTTTTGACAACTTCCTTGCTATTGCCAATTGGATTTTTGACAAAACGGGACAAACCCATCAAATCAATCTCAAGCGCTTATTTGAAATGGTTTCTCAAGCTAATGAAGCGTTGTTTCCAGAAAAACATCAAGCAATATTACATGAGATGGAAAAAGATCACGGCGCATCAAAACTGAAAGGACAATTTAGCTTATTAAGTTTGCACGCTAGTGAGAATAAAGAAGTAGTAAGTAAGAATAGTTTAATGCAGCGTCAACAGCAGCATATGAGTTAATCATCGGAGTTTTAGCCTCTATCCTATCTAAGGGAGGGGGCTATTCATTCGTCACTTTGTTCTCGATTACTAATGTTGACATTAAATATGTTTAGAAAAAGTGCAAGCAACAGAAAACAGCCTCCTGAAATGCTCATTCCAATCACCGCATGCAAGTTGTGACTCTTAAACTTATCTGAAATATCCCTCACCGTTTGACTTGTGATAACAGTGTCACTCTGTTTAATCCCCAAGTCATGATATTGCTCTACTTGTATATCATAAAGAGCATAAAAATGATCTGATGTTATCTTTGTTTGATTAGATAGAGACATTGCGTAGACAAGAAAAAGGCCACCTACTAATGAAAAAAATGACTGAAAATATTTTGAACTAATGTTTACTTTAATGGTTTTCATTCAACTTCCTTATATACTTTACGAGCAACCACCCAACCTAAGCAACTGATATTAAAACACTTAACAGTTAAGCCATTCCTAGCTTTATAACTAATACCAATGGTACTCTGTTAAGTAATTACAGGATACCCATTTCTTTGCTCTTCTGAAAGAACGTCGATAATTCCGAATATTTAGCTTTGACAGTTGAATGCTTTTAAACTAATGTTCTCAACGTTTTTTACGATCTATCAACGATTTAAAAGGGATTTTATGAAGAAGCTAATGCTGTTTATAGCATTATTTGGAATTGCCATCTACAGCTGCAAAAATATCTATCAAAAATCATTCAGTTATTCTAATCCAGTGTATTTAGATGCGCGAATAGGCCTAACTATCCCTCAAGTATCTCGAAATATAGAAATGGCGATTTTTGTAGAAACCTCTTCTCAGCAACACTGCGCAGAAAAACAACAGAATTACCTTAGTCATTTGTTCAAAAACTGTGAAAGATGCGCAGTTAAGTCAGCTGAATGTAAAGCAGAGCTTTCTTCACATAACAAAGCCCTCTTTTCTGATACGCATGTTGAGACTACATACTTAAGCTTTACAAAAGCAAACAGTAGCGAACTTAATGCTCGTCTCTTGTTTTGGGGCTTAAATAGTGAAGAGGCCAAGTCTACCTGTCTTAAATTAAAAACGATCTTCAAAAATACCTATCAAGGAATTGCCAAATGCATCAATTAAAACAGCTAAAGTGATTGTTCAATTTAATTACCTCAAAGTGTATGGAGCAATATTAATTTCTAATTGCGCGAGATTACGAAAATACCCACTTCTTTTAGATTACTCATAATGGGATAGGCTGCGATATCAATTGCGAAAGTATTGGATAACAGCTTTATTCTGTCAATTAACCATTGGCGGCGATGGTTAAAATTCTTGCCAGCGGCTTTATCTTCACCGCACAAAAAAGCACGGTGACCACAACGATAAATAGCGGGGTAATAAGGCGTTGCTGATAAATCAATGATTTGCTGACATGCACGAGTCAAAATCCCTACCTCTCAAGCAATGAACGATAACTCAGTCTAGAACATGAGTCATTTAGACGCCCAAATTAAATGAGTGTCCTTTATTTCTTTTAATGCAGCGCTAACAGCAGCATATGAGTTAGGTTGTTTTGAATTTTACGTCACATTAAAACCGTAACAACGCTGACTCGTGAATAATTTTTAAATATGGCATTGCTGTTAATTCACAACGTGAACAGGCCTTCTTTAGTTTGATTAAGTGTTTCAATCATAGACTTTCCTCTTCGCTCACATCAACAATTGCGCTCAAATGAAAACTACATTAATGGTTTATACCAATTACATTAAGTATGTGATCTTGTTGTACTTAGAGAAAATCAGCTAAAACAAGGCGCTCGATTGATGTCGACAAGGATGTCGATATTAGAGCAACGCATGTTAGTTACTTTTAACAAGTACAGGTAGACAAATAGTTAATGCAATTGGTGTTAGCATTAAAAAAGAAAAATATGATAAATTCTACATCCTCGCTAGCTGTTTTCATCACATAATAAAATACGGTGTTTAAGGATAAAAATTTGAGTTACTTTACTTCTGTATTAATTTCTTTTTCGATATTTTTTTATATAGCGAGCGTCGCCGCTGAGGAAAATATTAGTATCATGTGTGTTGCCTGCCATACGCCAGGTGTATTAGGCGCCCCTAAAACGGGTGACAAAAAAGTTTGGCAGGCTTTAATTAATAAACGGGGAATTGATTCACTTGCTAACTATGTCAAAACCGATAAAACAGGAGCGATGCCTCATTATTCTCTGAGTAAAAATTATTCCAAAGCACAGATAGTCACTGCAATTAATGAATTGACCGATGGTTTAACAAGTGCGCCTTTAAAATCTAAAAAAACAATAACATCTACAGCTACGAAGCAAACAACACTGCTTTCTAAACAATCGAAAACGGATAACAAGCAGGCATCAAAGCCAACCAAGCGTTATAAACACTTATTTACAGACCCCTTGATCAACCAAAGCATCAAAGATGTTGCCGACAGTAAAGCTCTTTGCGGTGAGTTAAGAAAGTTGTCGGATGAAATTGATGAGTATAAATGCGAATATATGACCGATGGGCGATACCGTGAATTCGGCCGTTCAAAAATGTGTGGACGTACTAGGGATGCGTTAAAACCCATCGCTGCTAGAAACGAAAGTGACACATGCCGAGCATCTAATAAGGCCTATAATCAATTGGTAGCGCTATTCCCCAAGAATCAAGAAAGCACGCTTAAAGATAAAATCTGGTACCACCAAAAACAAAGTAACTGGACCTATAACCGCGTTAAATCTAGCTATAATTATCCCTTCGCCGAAATGAATGAAATGCGTGAAAACGCAAAACTTGCACAAGAGCGTGGTCATGAAGAAAGCCACCGACAGGCCTGGTCACGGGTGGTCAATGCAGCTAAGTCGCCAACGACTAAAGCTTATGACAATGTTTCAAACTCTTTTAAAGAAGCTAAGCGTCTAAGCTCTCAAGTGATGCTAAACGATACCTTATTAAATAAAATAAAACAGCGAATTGCGGCGGCAGAAAAATCTTCTAACGCCTCACCGGCAATCGACAATAAATCATCTAATGTAAGTCAGACGAAGCAGCAGTGTAGCTCGCCTCAGCGCATTGCGAACACAGTGACCTGGATTCAAAAACCTTATACCTGTAATAAGGAGGTTTATCGAGACGTTGTTTTTGCAACGGTCAGATTCGAAGCATTTGGTCAGTGCAACTTTACGAGTACACATGCAAAAGATCTAGACCGCATAGCCAGCTCGTTGTGTAAACAGGCTAAGGCCAATAATTCTGTTAAAATTTTGACCAATACTGTACAAAATGATTTAAAAAAAATAAATGGAAAGTCGGTGTATACCTATGAGAGAAAATACCAGTGCGGATGTCCCTAAGCCAAAGGAACTATTCATGGGAGATATATGGAAGCTCCTTTGTTATTAACGCAATACTCTGTTAACAGTAAATTTAATAACCAGTATCTACAGACACTAAGTTTGATAAAAACAATAGAATTCGTGAAAGACGTAAAATTCACTAATAACAAACCGAAGTGGTTTAACTTAAATAAACGGCATCAGAAACAGATAATAGTTTATTAATAACTTTGCTACTTAAGACGGCGATTTGTCTCATTAGAATAAGCAATTAAGCCTGTCTCTTATACACATCTGACGCTGCCGACGAAGAGGATAGT
>OJBM01000163.1_pt1 | contig 29260 bp, 17 predicted proteins | sample 1591061 | NCBI WGS metagenome assembly OJBM01 (sample SAMN05416872, study PRJEB24817) | seawater metagenome | isolation source: Sea water | place: Canada:Atlantic | collected 2013-11
CTGAGTCTCTCTATGAGGTATACGAACAGAGTGAATATAACGACGATGTATCGGGTGCTCAAAAAATAGAACTAAATTCACGGGTAACCGGGCATCTAGCGTCACCTTCCGATTTTTACGACTGGTATGCTTTTACAGTTATCGCTGGAGATACTATTACGTTGGAATTAAGCGGTGAGCCAGAAACTGATTTTGACCTTTACTTCCACCATAATTTACAAGGACAGATAGGTGCATCCGAGCATGATTCAAGCGGTGAGAATTTAGCGCACACATTTAATGAAGACGGTTATTTATACGCCGTGGTTCGACTGTATGGCAACTCCCCTGAAGGAGACTATGAATTAGTGGTAAAGACAGATGGAGTGGGCTCTGCCGGAAACAAAATAGAAGCAGATGGGCAAACTATTCCTAATTTATTCTCACTTGGCCACACCCTTTATTGCTACTACCGGATGGAAGGTGGCTCAGAAGCCGTCTTTGATTATGAATCCTCTAACTGGTACTCAGGACAATGCCAGGGTGACTATGTCTCTGAATGTAAATTCACCTCAAGGCCTGTTATTGAGCAAGGCTTTAGCGGCAGAAACCGGACAATTCATTTGACTCAAGAGGCGGTTGATTTTTTAGGCGGCCATGAAATGACTGAACAGAGTTGTAAGCAATTAAAGCAAGAGAATAAAAACCTAACCTATGCCTACACAGCTTTTTAGTTCAGTACCGAATAAGATCTAGTATTCAGCTCAACTGTATTAGTTCCAACTAGATCTGGCACATATTCTTAACAAAGAGAGAGTTACCCGTTTTGATATTGGTGCCGAGTCATTAACCAAAACAAAGCTAACATGAATTGCAGTCCGTATCATTCAGTTAAACAAACGCGTGAGATACCATACTTTACGCCATTTCTTCGCGACACACCTTATAGAGGCAGAGACGGGTATCCGCACCATTCAGGAACTGATGGGGTATAAAGGTATACGCACTACGATGATTTACACTCACATCATAAGGAAGGATATGCACTCTGTCGCGAGCCCGCTGATCTGCTATAGAAATCAAACAATGGGGCAGGGAAGCCTTCGATAATCGCTATAAAAAGGATCATTCAAGATTGGACTGGCTTAGCTATAATGCCGTGAATTGTATTATTTTTGTCGCAGTTCTTACTTGATACTAAGGTTCATAATAGTGTTCCTGCTAGTTCCCCTGCTAAATTATTTGGCTGTATTCTCCCCGTCAATATCTAGGGGAGAGTAGGAAATGATTAATGCGCGCTTTAAAGGAAGTCGGCCTTAATAAAGTCATGAGGCTGGCAACTTATCCTTGAAGAAAGCGGTGGTAAGGGTTCTTTAAATTATGCTGCTATTATATGGAGAATCTCATCTCTGATAGGGGCGAAGGCTTTGTTTGTGAATCTAACCCCGTTAGCCCATAGCACAGAGGCGACACTTTCGCCTTTGTCATTCCTTAAGCCAAATATTTCAATATCCGAAAACGACATACGTTCAATGTTGTCTGACTTCGCTATCAGGTGAGCCACTGAATTACCTTCAGCGCCAACAAGCATTAAGATCTCTTTGTCCGTAAACATAAAATCTTCTTGCTTAACTTTGCACAGCGCCATCGAATGGGCAACACTATTACAAGAGTCGCCGTAATTAGTCAGTATGCTTTTTTCCGTGAAGGCTTTACCTTCTTCGGCCAAAACGTGCCCTAGTGTAACGGTTTCGTTCAACCTAATAACTTTCCGGCAGTACTCTCTTACGGTTAACGTTTCGCCAGAGTTATCTCTGTGTATTAATTTCCGAATATCGGTACTCAGAGGTATGGTTCTAATACGCTGTGGTGATTTTATAGCTACCGGCTTAGGGGATGCCTTTATAGTGGTAGGTTTAGGGGGTGATTTTTTAGTTGCAGGCTTGGGTGTGGAATCTACCTTTATCTGAGGCTCATCAATGGCGCTGAAGGCAGATTTAAGTTGATCTTCTATGGCCAGACCGGCATTGGGATTAATATTAGATTTATTTATTTCCGATCTAAGCTTGTCTTCATTAAAATCCAAATCACTATCCTTAAAAATTGTATATATTCTAAACGGCTAACAAAACAGCTTAATGGCTGAATCTTTAATCATTTGCTACCGCCAATTGGCTCATGGTTCATTATAATGATTTTTAAGGGCGTAAGTGAATTATTAATAAGAATGGGCCATATCAAGGTTTCCTAAAAGCGCTTTGCCCCCTATATCGTAAAGGGCTGTCATAATATGAACAGTTAACTTCAGATTATTAATGCCCATTTATCCTAATTCAACACATTTTATATTAATAACTGTATTCATATTTATTCCCTGTTTCCTTGATATATTGATTTGGTTGTTATTTGCCCAGTAAGTACCATGATGTTTACATACTCAATCAATGCCAAAAGTTAATTGATTAAATGGTGGCCCATTACTTTCTTGCTTTAAATACCACTTGACGTTTATTGCATTTGAAACACAGACCTAGCTGCTTAAGCTAAGTATTGTACATCAGTCATAATGTCTGGGTTGCCCCGAGCACCCCTAGATACTTTTTAGTTGTATAAAGGACTTTAAAGTAATTTCAAGAATTCTTAAAATACCCAATTTGTCTTTATCGCTTTCATGTTTCCTTCTGATTTTTCATAAAGGCATCAATCGTCGGTGTGAATTTTTAAATGGAGGTTGCAGCGGTTTTGTATCCGTACTTATCTTAACGTAGCAATTTGCAACCTTCATTGACAGCCAAGATGGCAGTACCTAACGTTGAACTATTCATTTTTGAATTGAATGAAGGGGTATCGAAGGTGAAGTATTTTAAATATTTAACCCAATGCTTAATCAGCCCAATTTTTATGGTTGTTTCAAGCAGTGTTCTTTCAAATGAAAACACGGGTATATCTCAGGTTGAAGCCGCGCGCTTTCTGGCACAAGCTAGCTTTGGCCCAAGTATGTCAGCTGTAGAGCACGTCCAAACCATTGGATACCAAGCTTGGATTGACGAACAGGTTAACATTGCACCCACCTTCCATGCCACATTGCATCAAGAGCCTCATCGAAATAGAAATGCAGTCAGAGTGACCGCTTGGATGAGGGCCGTTTTATGGGGGCAAGATCAACTACGACAGCGAATGGCTTATGCACTAAGTGAAATATTGGTGGTATCTCAAAATGAGGGGCAATTAATAAGGCATCAAGATTCACTTATTAACTACTACGACCAACTGGTTAGTCATGGTCTAGGAAACTATCGTGATTTGCTTGGGGTGGTGTCGCGTAATCCTATTATGGCCGAGTACCTTTCATTTTCGGGAAACGCCAAAAGTGAGGGTGCAGAAAAAGTGGATGAAAACTATGCCCGTGAATTGTTACAGCTGTTTACAATTGGTGTGCATAAATTAAATTTAGACGGCACATTACAAAAAGACAATTTGGGTAACCTTGTTCCAAATTACACTCAAGATACAATTGAAAACTTGGCAAAAGCATTTACAGGTTGGTGCTATAAAGATCCGCATCAAAATAAATTTTGCAATCTACACGCTCGTAACCTTACGGATCCATTAGTGCCTTGGGAAGAGTATCATGACACCAGCGAAAAAATTCTATTTGGCAATCAATCCATTCCTGCTGGCCAAACCGCTCAAGAAGACATGGATGCTGCACTGGATATTATTTTTGCGCACCCTAATCTAGCCCCTTATATTAGCAAGCTATTGATTCAGCGATTAGTTACTTCAAATCCAACGTTGAGTTACGTAGCTCGTGTGGCTGCAGTATTTAACGATAATGGCAACGGCGTAAAAGGTGACCTCACAGCAGTGGCCAAGGCTATTTTATTGGATGACGAAGCGCGCACGGGCCACATTACCACTGTGGACTTCTTTGGAAAAATGCGAGAGCCAATCACAAGAATGACGCATTTTTGGAGGGCATTGGATGTGCAAATACTGGCAGAAATGCTGGTGTTTTACTATTTACAAGAAGACATTGGCCAAGCGCCATTGACTGCCCCCTCTGTATTTAATTTCTTTCCTGCTGATTATGCACCAGAAGAATTGAGTGATCTTGATTTAATCGCCCCTGAAACTAAATTTAACGATGAGTCTTCACTTACAACGTTAATGAACTTTTTTTGGGGCCATATTTACGAAGGCGTGTACGAAAACACAACACAGGAAAGCTCAAAACGGTGGCGCCTTTACAGCCAGTATCAACCTTATGTGGATTTGCTTTCACAAGTTGATGGTACGTCACTCATCATCGAAAGAATAAACACCTTATTTACTTATGGGCAAATGTCCACGGGTTTACAACAAGTAATTACAGAACTCATTGAAGATATGAAAGTGGATACAAATCACCATAAGATGATGGCTTATGTGATGATGCTAGTGTTCATGAGTCCAGAGTTTTGCGTACAACGTTAGTTATTAAACGAATTGAATCTAGTACGGAAAATATATTGTAAAAGAGGAGTTCAATATGACACCTTATACGCAAACCAGAAGGCACTTTCTAAAAACGGCATTAAAAGGTGTTATGGGTACCGGACTTTTAGGCAGTAGCCAAATAGCCTTTATGAATCAAAGTTTTGCATCGACTACTAATGATTATAAAGCCTTGGTGGGGATATTTCTTTACGGTGGTAATGACTCTTTTAATATGTTGATTCCCCTGTCTGGCGACACTCTTTCTGGTTACCAACAAATTCGTACTCACTTGGTGCAGCCTAATCCGTTAGCCATTTTACCCTCTACACCCGTCACAGATGGCATAGGCTTGGCTCAATCCCTTGGTGCACTGCAACCGCTATTTTCACAAGGTAAATTGGCGATACAAGCAAAAGTTGGCACTCTCATTGAGCCCTATATTGAAGGCGCACAAAAACCTTTAGCCTTGCTATCCCACAGTAATCAACAAGACGCGTGGCAAAGAGGCGCTGAGCTTAACCAAGGCAATGTAGGTGGAACAGGTTGGGCTGGGCGAGTATTAGAAACTTTAATGCTTAACAGCAGCCAAGGGCATTTGCTTAACATGAGTTTACAAGGACGAAACTTATGGCAAGCCGGTAATTTACACAGCCCTTATTCCCTATCAACCAAGGGTGTTGAAATGCTGGAAGGTTTCACATCTTACGGTTTGGAATCTCGCCGTGCGCCAATAATGGAGCAATATTTATCCCAAACATCACACAGCCATAAAATAATGGAGCATTTTAGAAAAGCCATGCTCAGTACCAAATCCACAGGTGAACTTCTGTCTGCTCAATTAGCCGCGCTAGATAACGCAGGTACCGATGAGCTGTTCCCAAGCAACAACTCACTTGCTAATCAGCTTAAGACGGTGTTGGATCTTATACGCTTGGGAAAAGAGCAACAGGTTAATAGGCAAATTTTTTTAGTGGGGCTGGGTGGCTTTGATACCCATAACAGCCAATTTAATCGGCATAATAGTTTATTGGAAGAGCTGAGTACGGCAATGTCTGGATTTTACACTGCCACAGAACAACTGGGTTTTAGCGAGCAAGTGACATCATTTACCATGTCAGACTTTGGAAGATCCCGTACTCCTAATAACAGTGGCACCGACCACGGTTGGGCAGGTCACCAATTAATTTTGGGCGGATCAGTAAGAGGCGATCTGTATGGTGAGCTACCTACCTGGTCTACGGGAATAGAAGGAGACAGTGACTGGATACCATCCACGGCCAATGAGCAAATGTTTGCATCGCTTGCTAATTGGTTTGGGGTGTCAGAATCTGATTGCTTTAATGTCTTTCCCAATTTACAAAACTTTGGGTCGACGCTTGATGTGAACTATTTTACGAGTTGAGCTTGAAAAATAGGGAAGTGTATCGCCTGCTTCTAGTTTTAGTGACAGGGCGTTGCTGGTAACAATTTAGCGGTGGCTTCACCTTAGTTACTTTAATCGACAATCAAATAATACTGAGTGATAGTAACTTGTCATTTACTAAAATGACTAAATTTAGCTACAGAATAGTTTGTCTGCGCCTAAATAGATGTCACTTTACGTATGGGGCGCACTATGTAGATTCTATAGGTGCTTTAGAGAGGATATCTGAATAATCGGTCTTAAAGTCGTTCTTTTGAATGCAATTTCCTTAACTGTCTATTCTCACTTTTAGTTTTAGTAATCTGCGAAGCCATAGAGGTATTCATATGGTTATTCTCCTTTGATACGAATACTGACACTTTACATACAGTTTCTATACTAAATCGCCATTACGTATAAATTTATACCGCTATGCTTTCTATATATTTATCGTAAGTCTTTCTGAAATTCAGAATGGCAGTAGGTGAGTGTATGCGCAAATCGAATCAGGGTTATTATGGTTATGTTTGTAAAGTTTGGTTTGTGTTTTATCTGTTTGGTTGTTTACTTTCCTGGTCATCGCTGGTTTATTCGCAAGCACCCGTATCGGCAAGTGAGCTAAAAACGTTAATTGCAGAGAACCCTGCAGTGGTTTTTCCTGACGTACCTTTATTGGACGTTAATACCGTCGCAATTCAAAATGGCGAGTTTACTGCAGCTCATATTCCCCCTATACGCACCAGTAATGATGGCCGTGTGGGGATGTACATTAAACGTTTGTATGGTGCTACCCGCCGATTTACCTTACTTCGCCCCGAAGCACTTGATAGACCTTTTAATCAGTTACCCCCTGGTGTGCCCACTGGCTTAATAGCGGATTTTTATGATGAGAGCATAGGCCATGGACATCATGCAACCCTGTGTGATGGCAGTTCGGATTTTGCTGAAAAAAATACAAGCGTGAATGGAAAAACAAACCCAAGGCAGTGTGGTGAAAATGATTGTTACGACTTGTCGGTCATTGGAAATATATCCACCACTGAAGATGTAACCCTATTGGATGGCAGCACTGTTTCTAAAGCCGGTACAAGAATCACCCGTAATGAATTTGTTCTAGAAGTGGCGGTGCCTAAAACACAAAACGCAAACATCGTGAACATTACCCATATAAGAGAAACAAGAAGTGAATTTATGCCTCGTGTAGATACTTCCCTTGAGCCCATGTTTACAGCAGATGGACGGGTATTGGTATTTCGAATGAAGTCACGATTCACAGCCCAATTAAATATAAGCCAAGGAGAATTTGAGTGGCGGGCTGATAACGGTTCGGTAAATACGGGCACCTACGACATGGTGTATGCAGTAATACCACAAAGTGCCGAGCCGTGTGATGTGACGCAATTGCAAGGCCCGTTTCCAGTCTCCCATGCCCCATACCATCACTTAGTGAATCAGATGTATGGATTTGCGCAGCATCCATTTCGTGACCCAGAAGGCAATGAAATTGAAGACGGGGCAGAGCTAAAAGGCACCTACCCTTGGATAGATAGATCAGGGAGAAACCTATTTTTTACCGCGATACATTCACCTCTTTATTACAATACAGAAAGGATAGACCCCGTGGTGGGTGGCGGTATTTATGCGGCCCGTTATGACGCCCGGTGTATTGATACGTGTGACGAAATGGTGAGTCAAGATACCTTCCATACCCAGGGGGTTGTGGCCATGGGTGCCTGGACCAAAGGAAAAATGGTGATGCTAGATGGCGCATTTTCTAACAGTGATTATGGGTTAGCGGTACACTCGTCAGCTTTAAGAGATTTGGCATTATATAGCGATGCACAAGAGGGCAAAGTTTGGGAGCCCGTGGGAGCGATTCGAGAAACACAAGCTGAAAACTTACCACTGCAAGGTGTTAAAAACACATCCTTTATGGATTCTCTTGAACACTTGTTTAATGGCTATAAAAACTTTTTGCCGGCAACGCCACGGGATGTTGTCTGGCGATTCAGTACAGGTCGGGGCACAAGCGACGTGGCATTTGATGATTATATGAATGAACATAGTGTTATTGTGACGAACATGAACGCATCACTGACTCACGATGTAGGAACAGAGGGGCAGATTCCCGCTAGCTATACCCGTAACAAAACTAATATGCGTCATAACGATGGCTTTGAGCATTTTTATACCCATGGCGGCAAGGGCTTTACGCTGGCACCACGCATTCAAAATGCTGCCACCAAATTGTCTATTGAGGTACCCGACTATGGGCGTACCCACGGCAACATTCGAATTGAACCCATTGCTAAAGGCGGTATTGCAGGTAAAGGCTTGTGGTTGGATGGATCATCCGGTGTGTCGTTTGGTATGAGCGAAGGCTTATCTCAAAGTCAGCCAAATTCAGAAGTGTTTGTATCTGTTTTTGTAGATCTTCGCCCGCTTGATGCTGAACCAAAACGACTATTAAGTTTTTCAGATGGATCAGTTTTGTCATTATCTAACAATACACTTCGTTATTTAGTGGGTAGCAACGGTGTCGAATTTGAAGTTAGATTGCCAGATTTATCAGGCGATTCAAATAACCATTCCAGCACGCTTGACGGAGCCTGGCAGCATATTGCTTTACAATTTAATGGACCCAGAACCAACGTGGATGTGTTTTTTAATGGTTACGTATTAACACAATGGCTAACGCCAGCGCATACTCCTTTTATGCAGGGGGAACTCATATTAGGGGCGTTAGCTGAAAGCAGTGTGGGGGTGCGCGGTTGGCTAGATGAATTTAAAGTGTTTGCTTATCGCCCAGATTTAGAATCAGTGTGTAACCATGCCCATGGAAGTTTAATGGGGTTGGAAGCGAAAGAAGATAGTGAAAAGTGGTTTGCAGTGGCTTCCCAATACCTGCAGAGCAGCCATGATATTGTGTCACAAGCATTGACTGAACGTCAGTATACAAACCATAAGCTTTATGCATGTGTACATGACTATTCGAATGAAAGTGGCACCGCCAACGGGTTGGCTCTAGAGCAACAAACTTACCCATTATTAATGCCCTTAAGGCAAGCCATACAGTTTCCTGAAGGTCCACTACATTGGAATCAGCCTAGGCCAGACAGTCTTAAAAATGGTTTTTGCTTAGAGTGCCATTCTAGCAGTACAAATTTTTCACCCTTATCTTTACAGGCTTTAGTGGGACTACCCCACTTGTTAATGCAAGATGATTTTCGTCGTCAACCTATGCAGGTGCCAAGAATGGTCACAGGCCAAGCTTCAGATTTATTAGCGGCCTGCCAATTTAATTTTAGTCTATTAGGTGAGCCCGTAACCTTATCGGATGCGTGTTTTTTTAGTGTGCCAATGCCCACTGTTGAAGCGGATATAACTTACCGAATAATTCATGTGGCAAGCGCAAACCCCATTCGAGTTGAAACTTGGGATCAAGGTAATGGCCACGATCAACAAGGTTATCCGGTGACACTGGAACCCAATGGGTTGAATGCCTGTGAAGGAGCAGAGTGTGATTTTAAGGTGGAAAACACAAGTAATGGCTTGCAATCTATTAACCCCACCAATGGCATTATTACTCGCCCATTAGGTGTACTCGGTATGAACTATCTTATTACCCAAGGGCAAGAAAATGGTTCGGGAGTGATACTAAGACGCAGCGCTCGTTACATTGAAAATTGCCCAATAGGAGATTGTAACTTTACAATGGTATCTGTGAGTGCCAATCGCTTTAGAATTGAACCAGAGGCAGGTTATTCGCTCACGACTTATGAGAGCGATACCAGAATACAAACCATTAAAACTGAACATTGCCAATGGCAACAGTGTGACTTTGAATTTTTGCCGCTTGAATAAAGTGCTAAGAATATGCAAATAGTTACCGAATTAATATTTTGTTTATAAAGTCTGATGACTTGGGAGTGTTGTTGAAGTAAGGCAGGGGTTATGGCCTAAAGTTTATTATTTAATTTATAAATGACTTAAATGGAAATGGTTTTAATCTTTGTACGTCAATAGCAGCAGCTCATTCAATTGGGCGACCCTTGTCAAACAGTGAGTTTAGAATGTACAGTCTTTTTTTGAAAAAATTAATCTAGAGCACTTTCAGTGTTATTAAGTATCGATCTATATTTAGTTATGTGGACCTTAGTGGAAGTACAAGAATTTTCTCTAATCAATAAATGAAATTTCGTATAGATCTATGGATAGTTTTATTGAGAGGTTTATCAAATACTAAACTGAGAGGCTTCTTTGAAGCTGACGACTATCATTTCGTACTGCTCGATCCCCGCAACCTTCAGCGGAGATTTATATCTCATCTATAGGGCTTAAGGTTTATGTAAGTGCTCGGAGTCAAGGAGATGTTTTCTTCTTCGAAACGGATTCGAGTGACTTCAATGGCATTTAAATGAATCAACTTAATTGAATCGTGAATCATTATTGTCTTATAGTTTTCATTTAACGCATGTACTAGCCAAATCATAATCGTAATAAATTATAAGGTAGCGGAATTAACTAAACTTTTTGTTGTAATGGCCGATAACGGAACTAAAGGAGCACTCCGTGACTGAATTAGATCAATCCAATATCGTGTCAATTAACGCGCAACAGAACCTAGATGAAGCAACACCTCATGTAGATAGTAAGCCTGTTGTGAAAATTGAAGAAGAGACTCAGCTCGACAAATTAATGCACATTCGTGCGCTGGCCGTACAGGCGGCAAAGGCCACTACCTCTGATGCAGAGCGTCAGGCTCTGCAAATTCAAGTGAACCAACTAATCGAAGAGGTGAATCAAGCCTCTGGCAATAATGGCTGTAATACCGAAAAAGACTAGAAACGCTTAGGCTTGTCTTAAGCATAAGGCAGTAATTAACCTCTACGCTTATTTAGCAGCTTTGGCGCAAGTTAGGGTGGTTGCTCGTGGTATTTTTTAGGACATTGTTTTTATTTAATGTGAATTAGCAAGCTCCCGCTATGGTGTGAGGGGCTAGAATTTAAAAATCACATTAAGGGGAGAGAAAAATTAGCCGCTCCATAAGGGGAATTGGGAGCGGCGTTATGAGGGGCTAAGGCTGACGTTTGTAAATCGCGGCCTTAAACAGGTTGCCTTATAATAGTTTTAACGTGTCATTTAGTTGGGCTGCTCTTTAACACGTCAGGATAGTTTATATTTATTCTGGAATCAGTAAAGCTTGCCCGGTAAATGTAATGGGGTATTCAGGGGTGTCCTGTATGGGGGTGAGATCACTTAACTTAAGGGCACCATTAGGGGCGGTTGTTTTTACCACCTGGCTTGCGGGCAATGGATTGGCGTTTGTTAGATGGGCATACATCATGTCTAGGGATGTCTTAAAATAGTAATCAAGGGGCACAAAACTCATATTGCCGTAGGTGGCATAGGTTCCATTAAGTGAGTCTAAATGTTGCGCATTGGTCACCTCGTAATAATGAATATTGCCCTCATCTCCTTGTGCTATTTGACTTAACGCATAATAAGGTCTCGAAGAGTGGTTAACGGGAATAAGTGCATCGTTTCGCCCGTGAACGATGATGGTCGGAATGCCCTGTAAATTTCCACTGCCTTTAACTTCACTGATGCCTTGTAGTAAACGTTTGTTAAGTGGGTTTTCTTCATTAAAATACAGTTGTTGCCAGCATAATGCTCCTTCAAGATTGTAATCTTTAGTGCCATTACTGGAAGTAGCGAGTGACTGCTTAATTTTGCCTTCTTGAGCATCATCTTTTATTAATACCACGTTTGCAGTTCTAGGAATGCCATTGCTAGTGGCTGCAAGAGTCGCATAATGGCTATTTTCCATAGGCTGATTGTCTTCTCCAACCGCTGCCATACTGATATGACACAAAGAGTCTACGACAGAGCTTCGAGAATAGGCGTTGCCATAGGTGGCCAGCAAAGATTGAAACAAATCAATGCCAGCGTAGCCCACTAACAGTGGGTTAGACTCGGTTAAGTAAGCGGCATCATTTAACTTGGCAACCGATTGCGCTCCTAGTGCTTCATAGCTGCCTTCATTGAGTAAACCAGCCTCTACTAAGGCATCACAACGGGCATTCACTTCTCCTCGTCCTGCACCATTACCGGCCCATAGGCTATTGGTTAAGGTGGGGTCTTGGCTGGCGCAAGCTGCGAAGAGTTCCGAGATTAAAAAATACTCATAAGCAGGCTTACTGTGATTAGTCACTTCTTTACGATCGCCCATTTTAATGGTGAATTTTTGTGCGGATGTTTTTGGGTTTATATTGGGTTCTGCCACGACTACTGCATCGATTAAAGATTCAGTGTCTTGCTCTGCGGCTCGTAAGGCAGCGCCCCCGCCATTTGAAACACTGGCGGCAATAACCAAAGTATTTTCTGCTGAAAAAGTGGCCATGGGAAATTGATAATTAAGCTGTCTAAAAGCGAATTTAATGGCTTGTAGAGTGTGCAAGGCCCAATCTTTTTCGATATTTTTTTGAGAGTGAGCATGCTTAAACGCTAAGCGATGAGAATATGTTTGTTGGTATTGTTCGCGACTTTCTTGGCTGGGTACTGGCACACCTTGATAGTCATTTGAATTGGGTGAAGTGTTTTCTAGGGTAGGAATGCGAAATGTTAATTCGGTTGAGTGTGATAATTCAACTGCATTTAAGGTCATGTCATAGCCAATGGCTTGTGTTAAATCCACAGCCCCCGTGCCTTTATTCATATCGGTATAGGCCACTGCACATTTTTTTTCGATGCCCCAAGCACCGGATGTTCCAATGGCACCATAAACACCACGGGAGCCAGAAGAAGGGGCCGCGACGATACAAGGGGCCTGCATATTGAAGTCGTCAGGAATTTGCACCATTATTGTGGCACGGTTAATACTGCTGCCCACGTAGACTAAATATTCGTGACCAGGATATTTAGTGTCATCCTTTGGGCCGTATTCAATACCAAATAAACCGTCCCCCTGATTCACTAAGGCAAGGTAGTTAGCATAAATTGCATTTCTTCTAAGTTCAGATTGCGTAGGGGTGTTTGAATCTATGTACCCTGGTGGAATGTGGGAAGTTAAGCCGGTTAACCCTAACCCTGCTATTAGTCCATCGCTTTGCCCATCGTAATAAAGGGATTTAATGGCGCTTAAATTGAATTCTATAGCGGTATCTTCGTCAGTGCTTTTATCTGAATCCGAGCCGCAGGCTGCAAGGATTAATAACCCGATAAAAATCACGGGTAAATAAAATTGCTTTTTTATAACGGTACTGTTCATGACTCATCCTTTGAGTGTAAATGGTAATCTTTAAATTTAGGTAAAAACTAATTCTCATAAAATGGTGGGCTTATGACCCGTATATAGTGGCGGGAAACCAATTAACCAATGCAGGAAACATTAATATTAAGCCTAAGCCAATCAGCTGCAAAATAATAAAGGGCATGACCCCTTTATAAATATCCGTTAATTTTATATCAGGCGGGCACACGCCTTTTAAATAAAATAAGGCAAACCCCACGGGTGGGGTTAAAAATGACGTTTGTAAAGTAACCGCCACCATCATGACAAACCACACTAATTCTGGATTATCAATTACTCCATAACCATTAATGGCAATTTCCAAAGAGCTAATAACAGGGGCAACAAGCGGCAAAATAATCAGGGTAATTTCAATCCAATCAAGAATAAAACCCAATAGAAAAATAATGGCCAAAACAAAAAGAATAATGACATATGGGCCAAATGGCAGTGACACTAAAAAAGACTCAATAAATTCATCGCCACCTAGCTCTCTTAAAACCAAAGAGAAAACCGTGGCACCGATAAATATGGCGAAAATGTAGCCGCTCACGTTGAAGGTGTTGTGTAAACAATATTTAATAACAGAAACTGAAAGTTTACCGTTATACCAGGCCAATAACATGGCGGCAGCGGCACCCACAGCAGAGGCTTCAGTGGGGGTGGCTAGACCCGTGAAGATACTGCCTAAAACTGCAACAATCATTAGAAGTGTTGGTAATACCGATTTTAGTACTCTAACCCATAATTCTAAAGTAACCGGTTTTAAATCCGTAACCAAAGGCATAGATTTGGGTTTTAGTATGCCAAGAAAAATAATATAAAAAATGTACAAAGCGCCCAGTACTAACCCAGGAAATACCGCCCCCATGAACAAATCTCCCACCGATAATGCCAATTGATCAGCCATAATGACCAACATGATACTGGGAGGGATTAGTATGCCCAGCGTGCCCGAGCTGGCTACGACCCCTAAGGCAATTTTTTTATCGTAATTCTGTTTCAACATAGCGGGTAAAGACATGACCGCCAGTAATACAACTGAGGCACCAATTATGCCGGTAGAGGCAGCTAAGATAACGCCAATTAACACTACAGTTATGGCAAGGCCTCCTCGCACCCGTCCAAAAAGCTCCTGAAAAGATTTCATTAAGTTTTCGGCGGCACCGGATTTATCAAGCATGTTGCCCATAAAAATAAACATGGGCAGCGCCACTAAAATCCAGTTATCCATGATTTTATAAATACGATTAACTGACAAGCCTAAAGTTAGAAAATCTAGCCCGGTTAGGGTGTCTAAATAAATGTCGCAAAAGTAGCCAATGCCCCCGAAAATGACTCCCACCCCCCCTAGTACCCAAGCAATAGGGAAGCCACTAAAAAGTAAAACAAGAAAGCTTAACATCATACTAATAATGAGAATTTCATTTATAGCCAAAATTATTCACCTCTTATTAATAATATTATTTCGCGTAAAAGACGGCTTAAGGAGGTGATAGCCAGCAGCCCTATGCTAAAAGGAATGGCCGTTTTAATAAGCCATCGAAAAGGCAAGCCAGAGGGGGCATTTGATCGTTCAGCCATACGATAGGATTCGTAAACAAAATCTAGGCTGTGATAAAAAACAACATACAGAAAGGGCAATAATAGAAGGCAAATGCCTGTTATTTCTATGATATGTTTTATTTTTTTTGAGAATATATTTTTAAATACATCTACCCTTACGTGGGAATCGCTCGCTTGTGCATAAGACAGTCCAAATAATACGCCTATTGCATAGAGGTGCCATTGCAGCTCTTCTAAAGCAATGAACCCTGAACTCAGGCCCCTTCTTAGTATTACTTGAGTGATGATTACGATAATTAAAACCATGTAAACCCAAGAAATTCCTTGCCCTAATTTTTTGACAAAGCTGTCCATTGTATCAGGCAATAAAAGAGACGTTAAAAATGTGTTTTTATTCATTTATGAATGCCTACGTCAGTTTTCATGGAGCTTTAATCACATAAAATTAATCAAGTACCGATATTTAAAGCAGCACTTGATAGTCAAAATTTAGCTTCGAGTTAAAAATGCTTTTGAAGACCAAACTGCATAGTTTTTACGGAAGCTGTCTAAATCTTCATACACCTCTTTAAACATTGGGTCCTTTTTCTGTTCAATAACCACTTCTTCCCATGCAGCTTTAAAACTGTTGAGTATTTCTAATGGCCAAGTTTGAGTGATAACACCTCTATCTTGGTCATTTTTTTTCATAGCAGAAAATTGAATGTATTCAGATTCTGCTATGGAATTAGTAACGGATGCTTTACAGGTAGTAGAAATTTGGGCGCGTTGATTTTTGGTCATTGATTTCCAGGTATCTTTATTTATTAGTAATTCAAAGAGCGTGGCTTGCTGGTGCCAGCCAGGGAAGTAATTGTATTTTGCTACTTTATAAAATCCTAGTTTTTGATCAATGGCAGGTTGTGAAAATTCCGTAGCATCAATGGCTCCTTTTTCTAAAGCACCAAATATTTCTCCGCCGGGAATTAACGAGACAGAAACCCCAAGTTTTTGCATGACTTGGCCACCGAGGCCATAAAATCTCATGTTAAGTCCCTTTAAATCATCGATGGTTTTAACGGGTTTTTTAAACCAACCCGATGATTCGGGAGAGATAATGGCACAGGCTTCTACGTGAACATTGTACCCCGACTGATCGTACATTTTTTGATACAACTTCATGCCATTACCGTAATACATCCAAGCCATAAACTCTGGTGCTTCAGGGCCAAACGGTACGGTTGAAAATATAGTAGCTGCGGGCATTTTACCGGCCCAATAACCTGCAATAGCGTAACCTGAGTTCACTTTGCCACTTGAAACCGCATCCAATATTTCAAGTGGTGCCACCAGTTTTCCAGGTTCATACACTTTCATTTTAATCTCGCCAGCTGAAATTAGAGAAAGTTGTTGTTCAACCCACTTTATTGGGGTGCCTAATGCCGGGAGGTGGGAGCCAAATGCAATAGGGGTTTTAAGTAATATGGGTTTAGCATGACTTATGCTGGCGCTTAAAAAAAACAAGCTGAAAACAAATAGAAAATATCTGATTTTTCTCATGTCTTTAACACTCCGTTTTTATTTTTATCAGGCCCGTTGAGTCTCTAAAAGAGACTTTTGGGAAGCATTGACTATAAAGGAGATGAAGAGAGGGCAGCTATCCTACTTTGGTATGAGCCATTTAAATTAAACTCTGAATATTACACTGGTTAAGAAAGTTAATTTCATGGGTGTAAATGATTTTCTATTAAGTTAAGTGGCGCTGGCTTATATTGTTTGGGTGGCTATTTGAAAATAGCGCTGCCTTTTTAAAGTTAGGCACTGGTTTAACCTTGTTAGGTCCGGGCCTATTTTAATGTCATTGTTTTAGAGTGTATGAACATGGAATGTTTGTGATTGATTATCTGCATAATACTTGGTTGGTGGCGAGCATTTCATTAGCTTATATTGGCCTACTGTTTGCCGTAGCCATTTATGGTAATAAAAATAGCACTCCAAAGTGGCAACCCTACATATACAGTTTAACGCTTGCCATATTTTGCACCAGTTGGGCTTATTATGGCGTAGTACAGCAATCTATTAAAACGGGTTGGCTATTAGCCCCCACTTATTTTGGGGCAATATTACTGATGACCTTCGGCTGGAAGATAATGAAGCGCATTATCACTCTGGCTAAAAGGGAAAACAGCACCACCATAGCGGATTTTATGGCCAGCCGTTATGGTCATTCAAGAGGCATCGCCATTCTGGTGACCTTGTTTTGTTTATTTGGCATGCTTCCCTATATTGCCTTACAGCTAAAGGCCGTATCCGGCAGTTTTCAACTCATTACTCAGTCAAATCACTCACAACCAAGTTGGTTTAACGACCCGGCTCTGGTTATTGCATTGTTAATGGCGGTATTCAGTATTCTATTTGGAACTCGCTCGATCGATTCCAGTGAAAGTAATCGAGGAATGATGCTGGCAATTGCCTTTGAGTCGATTGTAAAACTAACGGCATTTTTAGCGGTGGGGATATTTGCGATTTATGGTTATTACGATGGCTTTACCGATCTATATAATAAGGCTTTGCAAGAACCTAGGCTAATGGAAGTACTAACGGATTATAGTAACCCAAGTGTTTATTTTACTCATGCAATGATTGGAGCAATTGCAATATTTGCTTTGCCCAGACAGTTTCATGTTGCGGTCGTGGAAAGTACCAGTTCAAAAGATTTAAAAACCGCTAGATGGATGTTCCCTTTATACCTGTTGCTCATTAATTTGTTCGTATTGCCACTGGCGGTCTTTAGTTTTTTACAGCGACAAGATTTCCCTTCATTGGAATACATAACTTTACAAATTCCTTTGGTTTATGAGCAGTCATGGCTTGCTTGCTTATCCTACTTGGGAGGGCTGTCAGCGGGTACTTCAATGGTGATTATTACCTCCATTACGTTAGCGACCATGATATGCAATGAAATAGTTCTTCCGTTTTTTATTAGAATTAATTTTCAAGCTAATAATGAACCTTTGCAGCTTAAAAGACGAGTATTAAGAATTCGTCGCGTAGCCATTATTTGTATTTTATTTATGGCCTTCCTTTATTACAGGGTTTTATCAAGATACAACTCATTGTCTGAAATTGGCTTGTTATCGTTTGTGGCTATAGCACAATTTGCCCCTGCAATACTCATAGGCCTCATTTGGCAAGGAGCCAATCATAGAGGAGCCTATTGTGGTCTGATAACTGGCTTTATAGTGTGGTTTTACTGCCTATTTATGCCAGTGCTTGCGGACGCAGGATGGATAACAGGAGAAATAATGCTGGGTCCTTGGGGGATAGAGTTTTTGCGACCCTATGAGCTTTTTGGGTTTAACGGATTAGACCATATAGTTCATGGAACCTTTTGGTCTTTACTGCTGAATACCATAGCCCTAGTTGTTGGTTCACTTTATTACAAACCTAGTTTTTCAGAAACAGAGCAGGCCCAACGGTTTATGCTTGTGGACAACCCTTACGTGCGTTCAGAAAATCATCGATATTCTATTTCTATATTCGATCTTAAAGCACTTCTTGCAAGGTTTATAAATGAAGAGAAAGTAGAAAGCTTATTTAGTCAGTACAGTAATCCTATTACTGGCCGAATAATAAATACCACCAAAGTAGATGAAAGTACCTTAAAGTCTGCTGATAGGTTGCTTAGTTCAGTTTTAGGACGCAAAGGGGCAAATTTACTGATTGGTAAATTAGTGAATGGTAATGTTGATTACTCTAGCAATCTAAGTCATATGATGGAGGAAGTCAGCGAGGCTGTGACTTTTAATCGGGAATTGTTAACGTCAGCTTTACAGAATATTAACCAAGGAATTAGCATTATCGATGAAAGGATGAATCTTATTGTATGGAATAATAAGTTTACAAGTCTTTATGGTATTCCAGATTCATTTTTGTATGCAGGGGTTTCTATTGAAAAGGTGATTCAATTTATTGGTCAGTCCGGTGGCTTTGGAGATCTCAATATTGACGAGTTAATGGTGCAACGCATAGACGAAATACGTTCAGGCTCAGCGCACTATTCTGTTCGCAAAACAAATGATGGTCGTTATATTGAACTACAAGGCAATGCCATGGGGGAAGGGCGTTATGTGACGACTTATACGGACATTACTTCCCATCGAATTATTCAGGATAAACTGACACGAACCAATGAAATACTAGAGCAACGAGTACAGTCTAGAACTCAAGCTTTAACAGAAGTAAATGAAAGTTTACATAAGGCTAATAGTAATAAAACGCGTTTTTTGGCCTCTGCAGGCCATGATTTAGTTCAGCCTTTAAATTCAGCATCGTTATTCTCAGCTTCAATTTTGCAAAAGCTAGCTCGGTTGGATTCAACTGATAATGGATCGAAGGAAAGTCTAATTAAGGTGGCATCAAATCTTGAAAAATCACTTAATTCAGCGGAGTTCTTACTAAATGAACTATTGGAAATTTCTAAGTTAGACGCAGATATAATTAAAGCAAATATAGAAGTGTTACCCATCAATAAGGTATTAGCGCCTTTGTATGAAGAGTTTTCATCCTTGGCAACAAAGAAAGGGTTGACGTTAAAATTAGTGAGATCTGAAGTGTATATAAAAAGCGATGCTATGTTACTCAGAAGAGTCATTCAAAATTTATTAAGTAACGCACTTCGATACACATTTGCAGGTCAAGTCACTATTGGTGTAAGGGACACCAAGCAAACCGCTTGGATTGAGATACATGATAGTGGCATTGGTTTGCCGGCGGATCAAACAGAGTCAATTTTTGATGAGTTTCATCGATTGGACAGTACTATGCATCTTAATGAAAAAGGGCTTGGACTTGGTTTATCGATAGTGCAGCGAATATGTTTACTACTGGATCACGACATTGTAGTGGAATCTAAATTGGGGCAGGGTAGTTGTTTTTCTATAAACGTACCGATGGTAAGGGGAGAAAAGTCTGTTACAACGCTCAGGCCAAAACCACTTGAAATGAACCACCATAAAGGACAATTGATACTGTGTATTGATAACGAACAGCAAGTTATAAACGGTATGAGTAGTTTACTAGATGATTGGGGTTTTGAAGTACTAGCGGCTAGCAGTGAGCATCAGGCTAGAGGGCTATTAGCCAATAAAGTGCCTTCTATGATACCTAATTTAATCATCGTTGATTATCATCTTGATTCGAAGGTAACGGGTCTGCATGTTATAAAAAATATGCAACGTAACTGGAATAAAAAAGTTCCTTGCCTCGTCATAACCGCAGATTATACCGAGGAAGTAAAAAAAGAAATTGAGAGTCAAGGGTATCAGCAGCTAAGAAAACCAGTAAAGCCAATGGCGTTAAGATCACTTATCAATAAGTTATTGATTTAAGGCTGAAATTTCATCCCGTTTTATGGTTAGTTTTTGCAAGATTAAAGCGGCTTGAGTACGGTTACTTATTTCCAGCTTGCGAAGAATTTCGCTAATATGTGTTTTCACAGTGGTTTCTTTAATTTCCAATTTGTAAGCAATCTGCTTATTTAAAGCACCTTCTCCTATCATCTGTAATACTCTCAATTGCTTTGGTGTGAGCTGGTTAAGTTTTTTTAGAAGGTGATTATCTTGCCCGTTCGAATGATATTCAGGGAATGATAACTCTCCTGATAATACGGCCAGTAGTGCTTGATGAATATATTGGCGCTTGGATGATTTAGAGATATAACCCAATGCACCCATGTTAAAAATGTCTTTAATGATTTCATGATCATCGTTGGCGCTAATAACCACAATGGCTAGGTCAGGGTGATCGCTCCTCAAACGTAATATGCCTAATAAGCTTTCATTGCCAGGCATGCATAAATCCAGCAGTAGTAGATCTGTTGGATATTTGGATAGATGGGTTTGTGTTTCTAAAAAAGTAGATGATTCAGAAATATGAAACTCCACCTCCATTTCTCTTAAAGAATCAATTAATGCGGCTCTGAATAGCGGATGGTCATCTGCAATGAGTACTTGATGTGTCATTATTATATTTCTTTATTGTTTGTGAAATTAACACATTTAGGTTATTTAAAGGCAAGAGCTCGTCAGTAAAAGTGTTATTTATCGATCTAAAGTAGCAGTTAAGTTACGACAATAGTTAAGCGAAAAATGTTTATGACAGCATGCCTCCTACTAATGTATGAGCCCTATTAAAGGTGATATTGAGTATATTTTTAGTTGTGCAGATTTAAAATCACTCACAATTCATTACGGTATTTTAATTAAAGGACTTAATGATGAAAAATAATAAAAACAGTTCAGCCATTAAATGTTTGACTTCCTGTCTATTGCTTTCCTCCTCTGTGATCGTCATGGCTGCAACGCCTGTCACTACAACCCAAGTGAGTGGTTATGTGAAATTTGACAGTATCTACAATGATGAAAATGATGCATCCGGTGCGTTACGCGAGCAAGCCTTACTCACTTTAAATGGCGATGAAGCCAATGATGAAGAAGGAGATTTGTATTTATCATCTTATGAGTCACGTATTAATTTTACATCTCAAACAACAGGTACTCCTGTAGGTGATCTAAAAGCTGTGATTGAGGGTGATTTTTATTCTGGGCCTGCACAAAATGTTGTGAATCTGCGACATGCTTATTTTGTTCAAGATAAGCTGACCATAGGGCAAACGTGGTCAACCTTTATGGATCTAGCATCACTTGCTGAAACGGCTGATTTTGGTGGGCCAGCGGGTCGTATTTTCACTCGCCAAAGTTTAGTTCGCATTAATTTGGATATGGCCGGAGGGGAGGTTGATTTAGCGGTGGAGGACCCCAAAAATGGTGTCGCCGAAGAACAAGACCCTACCGCCCCAGATTTAGTGGCTAAGTTCACTCGTGCTTATGATTTTGGACACCTTTCTACGGCCTTACTTATTCAAAATTTAAAATACGATGACGGTACCAATTCCGACTCTGCTGTAGCTTTTGCTGGTAGGTTGTCAGGCCGAGTGAATGTTGGCTCAGATAATATTAAGTTTGCGCTGATATCGGGTCAAGCCATGGGAGGGTACTTGAATTTTGGAGACGTCCAAGCAGCTGACTTTATAGAGGGTAAAATTGAATTATCTGAACAAACCGCCACACGTATATCGTACCAGCATTTATGGTCACAAAGCTTTAGAAGCACAATACGTTATGCGATTACTACCAGTAAATTAGATGGAGTAGATCAAGGGGATTTTAACTCCCTACATGCTAACGTCGTTTACAATTTATATAAGCCAGTAAAATTTGGCGCAGAAATAATCAATGCAAAGAAAAAACAAGCTGGATCAGAGAGCCTTAACCTTTCAAGGTTTCATTTGTTTGCAAAATATAATTTTTAGAAGGTGGAAAATAACTGCACTTGCAAAACGTTATCCTAAAGTGCAGTTATTTACTTTCTGCTATCGAGACATTCACCTTGGTTTTAAGTGACATTAGACACAGCAAATGGATAGGAAGGCTTAATGAAAGTTAAACAGGTATTAATCACAGGAGCCGCCAGCGGTATTGGGCAAGGTATAGCCCATATATTGGCTGAGAACGGTCATCATGTAATAGTGACGGATACGGATGAAAAGGATGCCCAACAAACAGCGAAGTGTATTATTGAAAAAGGAGGCTCAGCTCAGTCCTTTAAGTTGGATGTGACATCCCAAAAGGATGTCACCGCCCTTATTAATAATTTATCAACGCCAGTTGACGTTTTAATAAATAATGCCGGTATGCAACATGTAGGTGCTTTAGATTACTTTCCAATGGAAAAATGGGATTTATTAATTCAGGTTATGCTTGTGGGCCCGGCAAGATTAACTCAAGCAGTTATGCCTGGCATGAAGCAGAATAATTATGGGCGTATTATTAATATCGGGTCGATTCATGCGTTGGTAGCATCGCCTTTCAAAAGTGCTTATGTGGCTGCAAAACACGGTGTTTTAGGTTTTTCCAAAGCCATCGCACTGGAGGTTGCCGAAAAAAACATTACCATAAATACACTTTGTCCTTCTTATGTTAAAACGCCTCTGGTAGAAAAACAAATAGTCTCACAAGCCAAAGAGCATTGCATATCAGAAAAGGAAGTTGTAAATCAGATAATGTTAAAACCAATGCCTAAGCGAACATTTATTGAAATTAAAGAGTTAGCCGAAACCTGTGAGTTTTTAATTAGTGATTTATCGAAAAATATTACGGCACAGGCTATCGCCTTGGACGGAGGTTGGACGGCTCAGTGAGTTTGGCGTTCAGTAATAAATTTTTAGTGTGACTATTGATTACATATTAATTTGTTTAAGGTAGTGACTTATAGCTTCCCTAAGTAGCCTGGTATTTTCAGTGGTTATTCCTCTATTGGAAATCAACCTCATGTAGATGGTTATGCGGGGCTAACATTTTAAAAGGGGTGTATGGGGGCTCTATTTTATTTGGGGATATCACTAAAGAAATGTTGGTGATTGACATGACCTTATTTACTACAATGATAGCGGCTATGATGTTTCGGGATGAATAATTGAAAGGAAGTTCAACGGTCTTTAAGTGAAATCATTTTAAAGTTTAGCATGCGGGGTTAAGAGATTGTTGAAAATGGGGCGATTTATTAGCAGTACGAGTTTATAGAATGCCTATAAACTCGTTAGCTTGGTAGTCCCACTCTGATCTGTTTATTTCTTATTGATGGCCTAAGCGCCAGCCTTTTCTTGAGTGATAAATGGGTGGAACAGTGGTAGGCGTTTTTATTTTTTTCACGCTCTCTTCTTCATCAACTTGCCATTCTAAATTACTTATAAGTTCGGAGTTAGTCTCTAAAGTAGGTTCTGTTACCTTATTAAGGGAATACAGTTTAAATAGGCTTTGGGCATCTACCGAAGCGGAATCATTTGCAGTGCCGCTATCGATTACCGTTGAGCGGCTGGTGACTTCAGCATTAGATAAGTTGGCAATGTATATACTGCCATTAGACTCAAGGGTAATCTCGCCATTATTCTGAGCATCGATTACGATAGGACTATCGACCCCCGAGCCTATTTGGTTTGAGGCGTAGATGCTTTGGTTCTCACTAGTGATATTGACAGACGTGTTTGTATTGGAAATATAATCATCAATGCTATTAAATATCGATCCTGCCTGCGCATTAATATCAACGAGTTCAAAAGCATTTAAGGTGCCAATGGAAATATTACCTGAATTAGATGAAAGACTTATATTACCAAAATTTGCATTTAAAGCAGCAACGCTAGACATGGTCATATCGCCTTCAGAGGCTAAGTTAATGTTTAGACCTGTGGTTGTAATATTGCTATCTAATAATATTGTGTCAGCATTAATATTGGCGGAACCCACTAAAGTAATATCATGAGTTAAATTTAATGCACCGCTGCTGTAGATATTTAAATCTTGTAAAGCGATATTGCTTCCAATGATGCCAAAAGTTGGTTGATCGCTATATATAGTTAAACTATAGGTTCCATCAATGGTTGCGTCGCCAAAATTAACAAGCGCTGGGGTTTCAGCACTGCCAAATGTCATATTTTGATGAATTTCAATGGCGCTTAAATTTGAAAAGTCGTAATTAGGTTCAACGAGATTAATATCACCGTGTAAATTTAGCTTCCCACTAGAATTGATAATTAAACTAGTAATGTCTGAGTTAGCTCCTACGTTACCCAAACTTATGTCGCCTGACGCACTGGTGAATGTTAGTGTTCCGCTGCCATTAATGTTGGCACCTTCAAAATTAATGTCGCCATCATAATTGAATTCGCGGTTTTCACCCACGTCAAATTCTAATTCACCTAAAAGATTCAATCCTCCTGAACCCTGTATATTAGGCATGTCTGTAAAGTAAATATTGCCTGTTCCTTCGATGCTTAAAGAATTTAAACTTGTGGTGTTTCCAAAGTCATAAACGTAAATGTTTTCATTGGTAGCATTCAGGTAAAGATTGTAAGTGCCATTTATAGTGGGTTTGTTTTTAGAGTCGGTAGACGCTATATCTAGGAAATTAATATTGCCAGATAAAGATAAATTGGATTCTAAGTTAATACTGGTCCCTACAAAATTTAGGGAGTCAGTGGCAGTGATATCTCCATGTAAGTTGCTTTGGGTTAATTCATCTGGTGCCGTTTCAATTTTATTGGACAAGGTAATATTTAGGGCGCTAATGCTTCCCAAATTAGCATGATCTGAAGTGACAATGCTTAAGTGATGCGAAGGGTTTACTAAGTGACTTTGTGTTGAATCAAATGTGTTTGCTGTAAAGGTAATGTCGTTACCTATATTAACATCACCAAGATCATTCAGAGCAATGTGCTGATTAACGTTAATGTCCCCTAGTAATGAAATACCACCCTCTGTACTAAGTGACTTGGTGATGGAAAAGTTATCAAGTCCAGTCACTTGATTGACAGCAATATCCCCATTGAAAGTCGTAATTGTTAAAGAAGAGGGTGTGTTCTCATCGGTTTGAGTGTGCCCATTAAGGCTGATGGTGCCATTGCCGGTATTCTCAATTAATAGTGCTTCCTGGGTGTTAAGGGTTTCAGACTTATTAATAAAGATATCAGTGGCGGACAGGCTAATGTTGCCCGTGCTGACTTTAATATCATTATGTAGGTATAGTTTACTAAATCCCTCGGCTGACAAGCCAATTATTGATGAGCTATTACTAATACTGCCAATATTAGCAATAGAGTCCGTACTATCAGTGCCATTAATGTCTAAGTTGTAATTTCCATTGATACTTACATTTTTGGTATCAAATTCGTTCACGGAATTTAAAATTAAGTTATCCGTTAAGGTCATTTCAACAGTGCCAGTATTTTCAATGTTGGCCATGAATCGCTCTGCCGTTAATTCGCCGCTAATGAATACATTGGAAGTATTGTCTGCACTGCCTTCAATTATTAAACCTTCTATGTGGGTGAGCTCATCGTTGGTGCCGATATTGACACTGTCGGATAGGTTATTTAATTTAAATTGACCATTGCTTTCATTAGAATTAAGCGTAAGCGAGTAGCCAGCTTTGCCTGTAGCATCGCTGCTATCATAATAAGAAGCCAGATTTACACCACTCAAATCAATAACACTTGATGATAGGGTAATATCGCCATTTAAATACAAGTCACTTTCCCCTCTAGTGGAAACAGTATTAGCAGTGATATATGCGTCGTTACCTTTGTTTGAAGTGTTAAAAATAATATTAGAAGCGTCAAACTCAACGGTGTCAAAACCAGTTATACCGGCCAAATTTAAAGTATTGGTTTCCAAAATAATGGTGTCATTAGGTGTGCTGGATTCTAGTGCTTTAGAAAAGCTAATGGCACCATCACTGTCGACAGTATTAAAGACAATTTCATTTGAACTATCGTTGCCGGCATAAATTAATTCAGAATTTATATTGATGTTTTGAATAGCTTTCATGCCGCTATGTATCGTAGTACTGCCGTTGCCGCTAGTATTTGATGATGTGTCTATGTTAATAGACTTTAAACCGCTACCGCCTTCTCCGCCGCCCAGTGAAACACTTGAATTCGCCGAACCAATGGTGATGGTTTGAGCGTTTAGGTTTAGATTTAGATTGCTACCTTGAATACTGGATAAAATTTGCAGGTTGTCAGTAGAGGTATCGGTAAAAGTTAAACTTCTTTCAGTGTTGCCATTATAAATGATGGCATTATCGGATAGAGCTAAGCCCTCACCGTTAACATCTATATTGTAGTCTTCTAGATGACTATTAAAATTAATTTCTGACATGCTTGACGGAGATTTAATGGCACTTTGAACAATGGTTGAAAGGTCAGATGAAGTTAACAATACATAGTTGTTGGTATTGGCTGATGAGTTTCCAGTAGAAAGGCCTGATGTTGGCACTGAAAGATTGGCATCTAGGTTACTGGCAGTAAGGCCGCTAATATCTATACCAATATCAAGTCCATATAATTTTATTGTGCCTTGATTTTTAGTGCTAAGGAAAACGCTACTGTCTTGAGCCTTGAGATTACCTTCATTTGAAATATTTGAAGCGAAAATAGCTATAAAGCTTTCGTTTTTATTATCATTGGCTGTATTTGAATCGCTATCAGTGTTGGTAATAACACTTGCACCACTTTCAAATATAATTGATGCTGTGTTATTTGGGTCAGATAGTGTTAGGTCATTGTCTGATAATACCATATTGGAGGTCGTGGCTAAAAATGAACCGGTATTGACGCTGGAGTCTGAGCCAAATAAGAACCCATTTGGATTACTTAAGAAAATCTGTCCATTTGAAGTGATACTGCCTTGAATATTACTGACGTTGTTACCGCCAATATTATTAATCGCAATAGAAGATGTATTGGGCTGATTAAAGGTTACAGTCTCACCTAGCTCTACATCAAAAGACGTCCAGTCGATAGTGACGTCTTGACTTGATTGATTAATCGTTGTGGCTTGTCCGTTAGTGGCAATGGTTGCGCTTCCATCGGCAATGCTACCACCTTGAGGAGCTGCATTTGACATTTCAATATTAATACTAGAAATAGCCAGTGATAGCGCTGAGAGGGACATCAAACGCATAGCAGTGCTGTGCTTTAAAAACATATTAAAATCCTCTATTAAAGTTAAACAGCACTTCAAATTGTTTGTTGTCTGAATCGCCCACGGTAGTTAAAGGCATGGCAATTTCAAGCTTGCTGCTGAACTTACCTTCTTTCAAAAATTGCGCATAGCCACCAACGGAGATCATTTCGGCAGATGATTGTTCGCTCCCCGCCAATGCATCAATGCGTGTGCCGATACCATAATCTATGAATGTAGCTAATTTTAAATTGCTAATGGGCAATACTAATTTTCGGGCATTGGATTGACTAATTATCTCAACACTAATTATGTTGGATGTATCACCAGTAAAGTCAGAATTAGCATAGCCTCTTACTGATGTGGCTCCGCCGAGACTTGATTGTTCAGATGGTAAAAGTAAGTCGTCGGTATATTGGGAGGTCAATCGTGTGATGAGTTGATATGGGCCAACTCGCTGATTTCTACTGACTGTAAGGTTGAAGCGAGTAAAGTCCATTGGGGCTTTTACTTCGTTTTTACCTTCTCTTGCGATGTCCTCATCATTGTTTTCCATGGCCCCTGCAAAACCAGGTAACCCTCTATGATAGTCAAAACGAATAATATTGGCAGACTGTGATCCAATAAAGTCATTCCAGCGTAGCGTTGTCCCCCAGTTAAAGATACTTAGCTGGTTATCAATTGTTTTTGATGTCGTATCATTTCCTTCAGTAGTTTGCGCTAATTTTTTACTGAGTTTAATGCTGGTATTCAATTTGTGACTATTTCTTAAAATAAGATCTTTATCAAATTGCAAGTAAAAGGTGTTGGCTTTCCCTTTATAATTTAGACCCTCAAAATCGCCACCTACTGTATATTGGGTTTCTTGGTACCCAAATGTCACATTAACGCCATGTTTAAAAAAATTGTTTAAACCTGGGTCGTTATAGTAAGGAGCCAGTTTAAACCCGTAATTAGCGCCTAGATAAAAAGAGTTGGTTGGGTTAAAGGTGGCTAATGCGTTGATGTTTAAACGATCGGCATGATCGGTTAAATTATAAAAACTGGCACTTAGCGTGCCTCGCATAGAGCCGGTATATTCGCTGCCATAATTATCAAAACTAAAGTTGAAATCAGACATGTGTTCTTCTTTGATTAAGATATCAATTTTAGACTTCCCGATGGCATCTCCTTCTTTGAAGCGTGTATTGATACTTACACCTGGATAATTATTGATTTCTATCAGCGACGACTCAAGAGAAGGTATGAAAGCAGGTTTATTGAGTAGATCCATAAAAGGTCGAATCAACCTTTCGTTGGAATAAAGCTCATTTTTGTTAACAGTTACATCCTCGATTTCACCCAAGACCAAATCTATATATAAGGTTCGTTTTTTTATGTTTTGAGGGGGAAAATAGACCTTAGTTAAAATAAGGCCTTTTTTTCGGTAATAAAGGCTGAGTTTATCTGCCAGTAACTCAAGCCGTACCAGACTGTAGAGACTATTATTTTCTTTTTGATCTTCTTTAACGATATCTTCCAAATCTTGAGACTTTATTCCATATTCTTCGATATTTTTAAGTCTAGATAAATCAAACGAGTTGATTTTAATTAATGGGTTCTTAGCATTCAAATTGCTGCTATTCGTTTTGTTTTGGTAAACGGTGGAATTGTTGTCGCTAAAATAGTCTTTAGCAGAATCGGCTAAGCTGAAGCTAGGCAATAGCAGAAAGGCAGCAGCTTTAAGTAGCAGAGTCGATTTATTATATTGTTTAGCAACCACTTAAAATTCTCTTTCAATAAGGGTAAGGCTAATACAAGTAGGAAAAAGTAGCGGGTCAGGTGTTAAAGAAGAGATAGCATCCTGCCCATGTTACAAGAGTGTATTCTTGCATTCGACTTTTTCAGAAATCCTTGCTGTTAGCCGACTGATTTGTTATCAATGCCCAATAAATAAGACAATATAAGTTACAAGCCAGAAAATTAATTGCGCAGTATATAGAC
>OJBM01000164.1_pt1 | contig 29246 bp, 14 predicted proteins | sample 1591061 | NCBI WGS metagenome assembly OJBM01 (sample SAMN05416872, study PRJEB24817) | seawater metagenome | isolation source: Sea water | place: Canada:Atlantic | collected 2013-11
GTAAGTAATTAACAGCCACAATGACAAACGAAGTAAACAAATAAAGTTAATTGATTAGACAATCGACCGCTATGTGGCCGAAGAAGTTACTAATGCCTATTGACTCGAGAAGGGCTCATATGTGTTAGGCATTTATGCACCCTTCATTTTTTCTTTTAATTTTTTAGCAATATAATCAGCATCTGGCGTACCATCAGGGTTCTCAGAAAAAAAGTTAGCTAAAACTGATATATAAGCTTCACCAAGAGCCACTGTTAGCGCACTTGCAGTTGCCGCTGAGATAGCGCCTCCAGCAACAGAACCAATCCCTGGGAAGAGCTTAAGAATATTTGAAACAATTGCTCGCCCAACAAATGAAACTCCTGTTACACCGATTGCTGAACTAACCAACGTTGACAGGGTTCCTTTTGAAAGTTCCATGCCAAAAACGGACGTAATACCTGCAATCATTCCTATTTGTACTGGTGCAAGAATAGCCACATCTGACATTGGTATTGGGCTTGCACCTGCCGCCGCTGATGCAGTAGCTGCACCAGCAACAACTTTATGAGCTTGATCTTTTTTATATTTCAAGTTCGCTTTCTGTGATGCAGCAAGTGCTCGACGCTTTCCCTCAGGGATTACTTCCGAGGTAATTTCTATTAATTCATTAAGCCCCATTGGAGGAAGTTTAAAGCCCTCATCAAACTCTTCTTCAATAGCTCTAACTCGCATAACATTTCTGGATTCAGGCAGTAAACCCCAAACATCATTTTTGAAGCCTCCGTCAGATCTTGCTTTTGTTATTACAGTAATAAGAGGTACATGCTTAGCTAGCATGTTGTGTAAATTTATCTCTGCATCTTCAACTCTTCGACCATCTTCTTGAATACACAACCATGCAACATGTATGTGCTTATTAGTGTCTTTATCAGTGCACCTCTGAGAAATTATTTTTTCCAGCTCTTCAATCGTACTGGAAAAATCTTTCATCTCTAAACCACGAGTATCAAAAATAGTTAAAGGAATTCCCTCTTTAGATATTTCTCTAGTATTCTGAGTTACAGGTCTGCCTTGGCCTGTCTCTGCAATTTTTGATTGAAATACGGAATTAATAAGAGTGCTTTTACCAACACCTGAACGCCCCGCAATAAGAACGTTGATGTGACCACGTTCGGTGGTGGCTTTTTGTATCGCTTCACTAATTAAATCGTCTAATTTGTGATCCATTTATAATCCTTATGATGAATTTATATGCCTAACGAGGCTGTAGAATTAACCATTCTCAGCCTAAATTTTTAATATAGAAAGACAATAGTTGAGTTAGCGCTGACTTTCAATAGTTAAGTAATTGATTAAAGGTATTTTTATTAAAAGCGTATTTACTGAATGTTGAACGCTTAAATGCATTTAGAAAACGATAATGAGAGTGTTTTGTAGGCTATTCCTCCTACAGCAGGCTGTTGCGTAGTTTTTCTATATTATGTACGAGACAGTACATTTGCCATTGGGCATTCACTTTATCTTGGCCTCGTAACGTGAACTGATTCATGCCTTTATTTACAGTGATATTGCCAAAGACAGGTTCAATCAACCCTAATCGTTTACTGTATTGCCGCCGCCCAATGCTGCTATCTATCTTGATTCGCATTTTGTCTGTGTATGATATTTGATGCTTGGCATTGAGTAAAAATTGGACTTGCCTTCCCCTATCTTTTGGTGGCTTTCGCATACATTGTTGTTGTAATGGGCAGTGCTTGCAGTCGTTTAAATAGCCTGTGAATCGACTGTAACTCTTACCGTTACTTTCAACGCTTTTACAACTTAGCCACAGTATCTTTCCGGCTGGACAACGACATTCCATCTGTTTTTCATTGAAGTGAAAGTCATTGGATGTGAATAACTTGGGTCTGCCTTTACTACGTTTTAATCGCCGCTTCTCTTTTTCTGTATGGTAGGTTTCGCTAGTTTTAAATAAAGGATTACGACTTCTAAATTGGGTGTCAGCGATGTAAGTATTTAGCCCTGTCGTTGCCATGAACTCTAGGTTTTTCTCGCTGTGAAAACCGCTATCAGCGGTGAACGCCGCTGTTTCAAATGCTTCTGGTGTGCCGAGATTACTCAGCGCTTCATTTAGTTGCTCGATGGCTGGTGCTAACGTTTGTTGTTCACCAACACTTCCCCAGACTTGAGCCTGCATGATTATTTGATGCTTATCATCGTTAATCGCTATCCCGTTATATCCTTGGATAGTGCCTTTACTAGTAGTCATTTTGGCGCTGTCGGGGTCGGTGATATTACTCTTAACTGGCTTATTAGTGCTACCCAGTTTTTCTTCACTCATTGCTAAAAATTGTTCAATCTTATCAGCACTTTTATCCAACTTAACTTTTTGTCTTAAGTCATATTCAACTTCGGTTTCATTCGAGCTGTCTTGTGCTTGATGCCTCTCAACTATCTGCTCACTGGCTCGTTTTAGCTTTGCATGTTTACGACCAAGCTCCTCAAAAGTACCGCTCCATTCCTTGCTCGCATTAGACTTTATCTTGCAACCATCAATGGCAAACATGTTTCGGCCGATGAGACCTTCTTCATCGCATATCAATAATACTTGGGTAAATAGTGGTTCAATTTGGTCTTTCATTTTAGCGACAAACGAGGCGATGGAAGTCCAGTGTGGTTGGGCATCGCCTGACAAACTCATGAAAGTAATATTCGTTTCACAGGCATTAGCGATACGGCGGCTCGTGATGAACCCTCTTGAATAACCAAACAGAATAATCTTTAGCATCACTGACGGTGGATACGCCGCGGCGCCTTTCTTGTCATTAGCATACCATTTATCAAAACCTGATAAATCGAGGCGATTATCGACAATATGGGCTAATGCGTATTCAAATGTACCGGGCACAATTTGTTGGGAAAAATCAATGGGAATAAATTTGTTTTGACTGGATAAGTCAGGTTTGTAGTTGGCCATCTCGTTTTACTCGCAACGGATAATAACCATTAGATCACAGACCAGAACACGGTTCAAGCTCAATAATCGAACAATTACGCTAACACTAAAAAGAACGTAAAAACGTTCTTTTTGGATAAATTCTACAGCTTCAACGCCCTGTTAACAGGCAAAAAATCTGTTGGCTAAAATTAGTGACGAAGGAACAAAAGCCAACTGTTTTTTGTCCTTTTTTAACAGCTTGTTAGCAACGCCTAGCCACTAAACCTCGATGCTATTTCAATTTTACTAATTGTCTCTCGTAAGATACCAACACCACCGTTCCATTCAAAATAGTCAATACGTTTTATTAAATCACCTGCTCGTTTCTTTTCTTCTGCGGAAGAATCTAGATCAGTTTTAATTAACTCATACTTAGCATTGATTTCATGAGTATCATGCGAAAAAGATTTACAGCATATTAAGTAAGCTTCCAATGACATTCCATAGTTTGTCGATAATAAATTTACACCTAACTCATTTGATTTTAGTAAAGTCAGAAGATCTTCAGGGGTTAACCTCTCGTTTATAAAGTTTTTATATTCAATCGGTTTCTTTATTTTCAGAACGATCAAAAAACAAAGGAATAAAGGATATAAACTTTCTTCATTCGTTGATGTTTTTATTGAGATGGATAATAAGGAGCAGCAGTGCCCTTGTTCTCTAAGTGATAGATTATAAATCTCAAAAAGTTCAGTAAACATCACTAAGGCTTGCTCACGCTCATACTTAGTTTCACTTCCTGTTTTTGTTTTAAAGTATTCATTGAACCCATGTTTATTGAATAATGCTTTTGCATAGAGCCCTTTATTTGGAGTGGGTAATACATAGTCAACATCAATAAATCGACGTAAATACCCATGAACATCTATCCCATCACCATATACTGACTTTATCGAGTGTCCTAATTGATCTTTATCTGCACCAAGTACAAAAATGATATTTTCTACGCTAAAAAAGTGTTTTGCTTTCTCAAGTATTTCAATTGAAAAATTTGGACGGCAGCGATCCAGTTCGTCAATTATGAATACCAAAGGTTTTTTGTCAGTTTGAGATGAGATATTTGAAGCTAAATCAGCTAATGCAGTCCGAAAAGATACAATTGTTGCTTTCGATTGTTCATATCTATCTAATTGTTCTTTTGCAACACTTTCAGCAAAGGAAGCAAGGGCTTGCTCAGTTACTTTATCTAAGTCTAATGCACCCGCAGTCGCAATTTTTGCAGCTACTGGCACGCTTCTTTTTAGAAGTGATACACCGAGTTTTTTTGTTTTATCTAAATATTCTTTAACCTTATCCTTTTGTTCTGCTTTTGAAATACTTTCAATAGAAGAACTAATTTCACCTAATAATGATATTAGAGCATCATCAGTAAAATCGTTTTCCCAAGCATTGAAGTAGATTGTGGGGATATTCTCATTCTTTAACTGTTGCTCCCACATTCGAAGAAATGTTGTTTTACCTTGCCCCCAAGGAGCATCTATACATAGGACTAGAGGTTCCGTAGATGACTTTACAAACTGTGTCAGCACATTTGAGCTTTCTTGCCTGCCTAGTTCATCATTTTTGAAAGGGTTATCTTCTAAAACTTCTACTTCAGAACGCTTAATTTTCACGAGGCCTCCATGGCTTGCTAACGAGGCTGTAGAATTAATCATTTAAGAAAAACAGCCAATAAATTTTTATTAATTTACACTAAAAACCGCGCATCTACGCGAAATCTGATGCTGTATGAGAGTGATTTATGAAATAAATCACTCTCATCAACGTAGTTTTTGGCTCTGGAATCTAAGATTTATAAATTCTACAGCCTCAACGCCCGCAGCAACGGCAGGCTAAATTGGCGATTTTTGTGCGCTTTTCAGCACAAAAGGTGACAGTTTTAGACTGTCAGATTGACTGCGCTTGTTAGCTGCGGATTCTTGAATATATAACCAAGTCACTTGATTCCCCTATACAAAATGTTTCCCCAGAATAGGAAAAGCCGCATCCACGAATTTCGAAACCTGACCACACTTTTTGGAAGTGATCGGGTTTTCCGTACTTTTTACCATGTAACCATGATCCTGCTTCAACCAGTAGAATTTCATTTTTTGGCCAAGACGAAATAATTTCTATTGCCCAGCCATCATTCGTATATAGAGGTAAACCTCCTCCGTGCAAACCAGACATTCGTATAACTTGGCCTTCTAGTGGTCCAAAACCATCACAAAATAATTCTAGCTCTCGATCTTTATACTCACCGCGATCGCGTAATACCTTCTCTCCTGTTCTACAATCGAACAAGCCTCTACCATCTGAGGTTTCTACTACTATATATTGAGAGCAATCAGAGTAACCTATAGCTCTCATACCTGCTATTCCCCATGCGCCAACTTTTTTCCAAGGAGATTGAGGTTCTGATAAAATAGTGTTTTCAATACGTCTAATTAATTCTTCCATATGGTACCAGATAGATTACAGCCAGCTAACGCTCCCATAAGCCGTGAGCAATGCTGGCACAATTTGTTGCGCCTTTTTTATTTTGCAACCAATGTGATAGCGTTGCGAATCGTGACTTTATGGGCTTGTTAAACGTCGCATACGCGTGTGCTTCTAGATTCCATCGCAGAGTCATGCGGTCGACAATTATTGCCATTAATCACGCTACGTTTACCGCCTCGATTATCTATAATTTCACATGTACAGGTACATGGCTTTCCTAAAGCAGATCTCCACCAGTGATACTTCTTTTGATATTGCTGTTCAAATCTAACAGTGATCTCTACTTTATCCAAAAAGTCGTAAGGTATATGTCTAGCTTTCAATTGGGAAATCAGCATATTTCGATAGAATTTAATCAATGAGTCAAATTCTGTCGTTTTTGGTGAAATGGTCTCGTTCGTCAAATCTAAAGTGACAGTATCTGTGTCTTTTGACATAGCGAAGCTATACAGTTTACCTATGCCCCAGTAGCCGTCCACATCATTATTTCGACTGTTGAACGATCCAATGATACCGCCTGCGATATTCTTCAATTCCTTTCGGCTAGCCACAATGTTCCTTTAGACGTTTAACAGTATATTATCCATAATTCACGATAGTAACGGATAATGGCATTAAAAATTAACACCAAGAATAGGAATAAAACTATTATTTGTCAAAGGTTTAATATTGTTAAAAACATTACGGATTCAACATTATTTTTGTAGAAACTAAGCATTGCGTCATACTCAGCACGCTTGCGCTGAGTATGACGCTGACATATAAAAATTAAGTAATGAAAATCAATTACTTATAAATTACACAACGTAGAAAGTGAGCATTGCAATGCTCACTTTCTACGCAAAAATCTACTATCTCACATAAAACTCATTATAACTGTATGAGAAAACAGTATTAATGAGGTGTTTATTATGAATGTCAGCTCTCCTTTTTTAAATCAATGAGGCAGGGTCAAAACCATTAATTTTATCTTATGATATTCAATGATTTACGCTTTAAGTAATGACTACTTTGGTGGCGTTGTTGCCAGATACAAGTTATGGTTTTGGCTTCACAACTAAGTAGTAACAACCGTTTTAAAAAACACCACAGCTAACGGTAGTTTTCCACCATTAGTTTTGTGTGATCGTTTATGATTATAAAACCATAACCAATTTGTAGTATGATCTTGAACTTCTTCCAACGTATCGAATAGGTTTTTACTCAACCAACTTGAGCTATTTCGTACCCCCAAAAACTTTGCTAGTTGTTTATTAACTAACAAAAGTAATCAGCATGAAAAATGTCATAGAACTGTTAAACCAATTCGCCACAGCCAAAACACACAGGCTTGTAATGGTGATAATAACATTAGCCACAATAACTTTTATTATTCACGGCTAACGCCTCTATGGCCCCTTCCATCAACATTGGAATGTTGGGCGCACAGAAAAATTCCAATGATCAAAATCGATATTGAAATCGTTAAAAGAGGCTAGTAATAAACTAGCCTCTTTTAAGTAACGTATTAGCTCACTTCACATAAACAGAGTAGGTTCTACCTCTAAAGTTTCGTCAAACTCTCTGTTTCTAGCCATTAGGGCGAATAACGCTTTAGCGGTATCCCGAACAGCATCTAGCGAACATTTGTTATAGTTATAAAAATAGTTTTGAACGGTCTGCTCCCAGATATCATCAAAGTCACCTAGGTAACTCTTAGCCTCTTTTCTGCTAATGCTATGCTGAAACGATAAAATAGTTTGTCCGAGCTTATCTGATAATGGCAAGTCTTGGTTAGGTGTGTATGTAATCATAGTGAGTAATCCTTGTATTATTTAATTCACTAATAACTAGATTCGTAACATCTCAATTATTGTAATTTAGGAAAAAAAAGTGAGCCAATGGCTCACCAGTATTATTGCGTTAACAAACTTGTTGTGTTTACTAACATATCACTTTGTTCATTGATGATTTGCATCTCTTCCATTGCTTCTCGATACTCTTGAAATACGCTGAAGTAGGCACCTGATGTCGCATTTATCAATTCACGAACAACAGTCATTATGGCTTCTCTTTGCTTAACATGAAGATGGGCAAAATCTTGCTGTAATATCTCTGCATAAACAAAGTCATCATATCGACCGTACCTCCCGATATCCATCTCATTAATCTTATCTTCATTGTTGTGTATTGAGATTGAGATCAATTCGATAATTTGAATTAGATGCTCTGCTTTTAAGGTAAAAATATTGTCATTCATTGCACTTTCTCTATTTATGGATTCAAAAATAGATAGACTCGACCATGGGAAATTTCACAACCTGACTTCGTAAAAATTTAAAATTAAATTAAAAATAAAACATACAATCAAATAATTGATATTAATTAACCAATGGCAATAAACGATATGAGTAAAATAGTAAATCTTCCGGCAAAATACTTAACAACATCATTGCTAAATATATTGAATAATTTTTTTCTGCCGCTAATCGCGAAATTTTTGATAAAACTCAATACTAATTATGATCATTAATTGACCGTAAAATAATTTAACTGCTAGCATAACTAGTCAATATTGTATAAAAGCTTGATTAAATGAAAGTTTATGATTGATTAACGATATACATTCTCGTAATGCAAGGATTTGCCCTTATGCCATATAAAACAGAGATCAAGAAGTTACAGTATAAAGATCTATTTGAACATTTGGACATTAACACTTATCAAATCGATGTACCGGATGACATGTTTGATGGATGGCAGCAAACGCTTGACCTCTTATCTGAAATAGCCAAAAGTCCTGCTGTGCTAATAATGCGGTTGACGCCTTCCGATATTTCAGTGTTTACGACTAGCAACTCTCAAGGTAACCCTTATAGCCGACACGATAAAGAAGAATTGGGAAATGGGCTTTACTGTGAAACTGTAATTAAAAGTCAAAGTGAACTACATATACCTAACGCACTTAAGGATAAAGAGTGGGACCATAACCCTGATATAAAACTAGGAATGATCGCGTACTGTGGACTCCCCTTAACTTGGCCAGATAAAACACCATTTGGCACTATATGCATGCTAGACAGCCAAGAGCGTGAATACAGCCCAACTTATAGACAGTTATTAAAACAGTTTCAAAATACTATTAATGCTAACTTAGCGAGTTTATATCAGCATTCAGAATTACAATATTTAAATCAAATTCTTAATGATCAAGTTCAACAGAGAACCTCAGAGCTTGCACAACTAAGTGGCAAGTTAATTGAAGAAATAGAAAACCGTAGAGTTATTGAAAATTCAATTGATTATTACAAAAGTTATGATGCACTAACAGGTTTACCCAACCGGTTAAGTTTTATCGATTTATTAACAAAACAACTGAACACATCACTGTCACCAATTACAACGGTTATGTATATAGGATTACGTAACTTTAAATCAATTAATAACAGCTACGGTTATGTGATAGGCGATAAATTACTGCAAAATTTCACTCAGCGTGTTAAGCGTTATTTGAATAATGATACTCTGTTCTCTAGAGTGACAGGTGCTGAATTTATCATTGCACAACCTAAGGAAAAATTAATTGATGAGATGCAGTTAGTTAATCAAATTATAGCCTGTACTAATACCCCTTTTACTCTCGGTGATTTCACAATTACAGTCCCTTGTTTTATTGGTATTGCACAAGCCCCTGTAGATTCAGATGACGCGTCAGAGTTGATTCAAAAAGCGGGAGCGGCGCTACACATGAGTAAAATAGATGGCTCTCAATACACATTTTTTGCACAGCAAAATAACGAAAGTATTGAACAACGCTATCACCTTGAATCGAATTTAGTCAATGTACTAAAAAATAGAGAATTGACTATTCATTATCAACCTTTATTCTGCCTCAAGAATAGTAAGGTGATTGGAGCTGAAGCACTGTTACGCTGGCATAGCCCAACATTAGGCAATATCCCTCCAGATCAGTTTATCAAGCTCGCTGAAAGTAATGGGCAGATTATTGAGATCGGAAATTTTGTTTTACATACCGCCATTTCCCAGGCAGCAAAATGGCATACAATGCAGCTAGAGAATTTTAGAATTGCTATTAATATTTCGCCAGTTCAATTTAGAAATTTAAATTTTGCCGAACATATAGAAGAACTTTTAAGCCTATATAACTTACCAGCGTCGGCATTGGAACTTGAAATCACTGAAGGAATATTGTTACAAGATGAACATTGTGCCCAACACACGATCAAGGTGTTACAGAACCTTGGTGTTCGAGTATCCTTGGATGATTTTGGAACAGGGTATTCCTCATTAAGTTATTTACAAAAATATTCTTTTGATACTCTCAAGATTGACCGTTGCTTTATAACTAATATTGAGAATAACGAGCAGGATCGAGAACTATCAAAGGCAATTATTGCTATTGGTAAAAAATTAGGCATGCATGTCATCGCTGAAGGTGTGGAAACGCGAGTTCAAGATGACTTTATCAAATTCGAAGAGTGCGATATTGGACAAGGCTACCTTTACGGTAAACCAATATCGGCTGAATTATTTGAAAGTAATTATTTAATCAGAATAGATTAGGGATGCTTTCCGTTAAAAATAACAACTATATGATAATTCATAGCTCTAAATATATAATATTAAAACTTAAAAATTAGTTTTTTCCTCAGCTAAAAGAGCTTGTTATTCTTTTGATAAGAATATCAATTACTTCGTGCGGGTCTAACTCTAACGCAGAACAAATTTTGACAAATTCATAAACATCTAATTTTCGTTCGGTAGTTAGCCACCCTACTAAGATCTGTTAATCTTTAGAGGATGAATTTTGTGCAATTGATAAGACTTTTTCGCAAGGTATGAGGAGCGGTAGGCAATACTCGTAATTGCAGCGCGCCTAAACTGATGATCTTGACTCTCAATCGCTTGGCTTTTGATGTGATCTGTCATGGCGTTGATGAGGTATCAACCATGTAAAAGTCGATATCTACATCAACGATTTCAAAGTGCTCAACGTGAAGTGTGTAGTCGAGTACAAATTGATCCTTATGTGACATATTGTCACCGGCCTGCATGGAGAGATCACTGACATAAAAGTTGCCTTTTACCTCAGGAGTGACGAGCTCAGCGCTGGAGTTATCGTTATTACAACCCGATAACAACAGCGCAGCTAATAGCACGTAAACTTTAGTGTTTAACGCTTGCTTAGCATGTATTAAAAACAGGCTAAATTGTGTGGTATCCATGTGATAGCTCTTTTATTGAGCTTGTTGTAATCGCCAAAGCTTTAGATAATGTCCGTTTTGGGCTAACAGTTGTTGGTGATTTCCTTCCTCGACAATATTTCCTTTGTCGAGCACGATAATGCGATCACATTGACTCAGCGCATTTAGACGATGTGCAATAAGTACCGCGCTGCGTCCTTGGGTAATTTGTGCCATGTTGCTTAACACTATGGCTTCTGACTCATAATCAAGGGCACTGGTGGCCTCATCGAAAATTAGCAGTTTAGGGTTATTAATCAGCGCCCGGGCAATAGCGATACGTTGACGTTGCCCGCCAGATAAATTACTACCGCGCTCGCCAACGCCAGTTTCTAAACCCTGCGGTAACGATGCAACAAACTCACTGGCGCCAGCTAGCGTTAAGGCGGCATCAATTTGTTCATTGGACGCTGACGGCGCATTATAGCGCAGATTATCGAGAATAGAGCCATTAAAAAGAACATTTTCTTGCAATACAACACCAATTTTTTGGCGCAGTAAGTCGGGATCGATAAGCGCGAGATCCATACCATCTATCATCACTTGTCCTTGTGATGGCACATACAGCCGCTGAATTAATTTCGTCACAGTGCTTTTACCAGAGCCTGAGTGCCCTGTGATACCAATGACTTCGCCGGGATTGACCTCAAGAGAAAACTGATGCAATACATCGTGTGCAGCATCTTGGTAACGAAAGTTAACTTGATTAAAGGTTATCGCACCGTCAATCTCACCTAATCCAGCGCGTCCGGCATCACTTTGTTTTTCGACATCGTGATTAATAATTTCGCCAACGCGTTCAAGGCTAATTAGGGTATGCTGAAATTCTTGCCATGTGCCAGCTAAACGTAAAATAGGCAGGGTAACATGGCCGCTAAACATGTTAAACGCGATTAACTGCCCCATTGACAGTGCGCCATCTAACACTAATTTTACGCCGTAAAATAGCACGATAGCCGACGTAATCTTTTGAATAAACCCAATAATTTGCGAGGCATTGATACTGACTTTTTTACCAGCAAATGACGCTTTTACATAACGGCTTAAGCGGTTTTTCCATTGCTCGTTAAAGCGGTGTTCTATGCCATTTGATTTAATGGTTTCAATGGCCGAAATAGCTTCGGTTAAAAAGCCAGTATTGTCACTTAGCTCTTCAAATTCTTGGCTCACGCGCTTGCGGATCATGGGGCTGAGAATAAACCACACGATTAAATAGACGATTAAACTGAGGATGACAATGGCGGTTAGTGCCGGGCTGTAAAAAAACATCACGGCTAAAAATACCACCACAAAAAGTAAGTCGATAACTAGGGTGAGTGACGAGCCAGTTAAAAAGTCGCGAATTTGGTCGAGTTCGCGCAATTTGGCAATGATCTCGCCACTTTTTCGCTTTCTAAAAAAGGTCAGGGGCAGGCGTAATAAATGTCGGTACACACGGCCGCTTAATTCGCTGTTAATGGCACTGGTAAAGTGAGTAAATAGGTAGCTGCGCAACAGGCTCATTACGGGCTCTAATACGGCTAACCCCAACATGGCAATCGCGAGGGTTTCTAAGCTCGAGAGGCTGCGATTGACCAGCACTTTATCTATAAGGGTTTGAAAAAAAAGCGGCGAGACTAGCGCAATAAGCTGAATGCAGGCGCTAATGAGTAGCACCCGAGTGACGGTGCGTTTATGTTTTTTAATTAATGGTAAAAACCAGCTTAAGTCAAAGGCCTTTGCGGGCGCTCTAGCCACGTCTTTTTTGATATAAATCCACTCAATGTCGGCGCTGTTGTGTAATTGTGCTTTAGCAACGGTTACAAATTCTTTTGCGTCATGGTGTGGTAGTGCCAACTGATAGTTCTGCGCGTCTTGTGACAGTATAGCGGCATATTGCGGGCTATCACTTTGGGTGATTTTCTCGTCGCTGATGCGGACAATGGCGGGTAATACCGCCATTTTTTCCTGCGTTGGTATGTGTTTTATATCACTGGCGTGCCATCCCATTAATTTAATGGCTGACAATGTATCTTTAATGTCATATGGGCGGTTGTATACGCCAACGCGATGCACCAGCTGCGATTTATCGATGGCAATATGCCAGTGCTTGGCGATTGCGCTAATGGCATCAATCGCGCCATCGTGTTGCTGCTCAGTTCGATTCATGATTAACGCTCTCTAAGGGCTTCAGATTGATACTGCGCGATGGGGGAAAGAATATAGTCGATAATGCGCCGTTCATCGGTTTTTATGTCTGCTTGTAAACTCATGCCCGCCGCCAATGCTATGGCACCGCCTTTTGCATCAATATGCAAAGTGTTTAACGTCACTTGCGCTTCAAATACCCAACCGAGTTGTTCATCGAGCACGGCGTCGGTTGAAATATTGGTAATGACACCTTCGATGGTGCCGTATTTGGTATAACTAAAGGCGTCAATTTTTATCTTGACCAGTTGGCCTTGCTGCACAAAGCCAATGTCTTGATTGAGCACTTTGATTTGTGCTTGCAATGTTTGGCTTTGCGGCACAATAACCATTAATTGCTCTGCGCTGGTGACCACTCCGCCAATGGTGTGGATGGCCAGTTGCTGAACAATGCCATCAACGGGAGAGTGAATAGTGGTTAGGCGGCTTAATTCTTTGGCGCTTAACCATTCTTGTTCCAGATTTAACAATTGGCCACTGACGGTGTTAATGGTGGTTTGTTGTTCGCGCTGCCATTGACGTTGATATTGCGTTACGCGGTGCTCTATGGTGGCAATGGCTTGATTATTTTCTGCTTGTTGTGCTTTTAACGTGGCCAGTTCACCGGAAAGCAGTAAGCGCTCATTTTCACTGGCGTCATAATCTATTTGAGGGTAAGCGCCTTTGTCTAATAAGTTTTTTAATGCTTTTTGACGTTTTTCTAATAACGATATCCGTTGGTGATTGGCATTGATTTGCGCCTTCAACGTGGTACCTTGTGCCTTGGTTTGCTCAAGCTCGCTGGCCAGTGTTTTTAGCTGTGCTTGATGTTCTAACCACTGACTTTTTAATAGCATAGTTTGCTGCGTCATCATGACATCAGGCACTGGGTAGTCGATGCTAAACGCTTGGTTTATTTCGCCGCTCAACAGACGTTTAGCGCGCGCTAACTCAAAGCGGCTATTGAGCCACTGATCCGCAAGCTGTTTTTCACGCGCACTTTCTATGGTGGAATTAAGGGTCAGTAAGCGCTGACCTTTAACAACGAGTTGGCCATCTTTAACATCAATAGACGCTACCTTAGCGGTGTCTAATGATTTTATGACTTTGCTGTGACCGTCAACGATCAAACGCCCGGTAGCATTGGCAATAATTTCCAGTTTACCCAGATAGCTCCAAATAAAAATGAGCAGCAAAACAAGACATACCCCCCAGCCAAGCATACGGCTAAGTGGTGCCGGCGGCTTGTGAGTCACCTCTTGAAAGCTAGGTAAGAACTCGTAATCTATGGGACGATGCCCAAAGCTTTTAAAAAAAGAAGATAAAGACATTTTATTCACCTACCGACATAGAGGACTGCATTGACCATAGTTTGGCGTAACAACCTTGTTGGTTTATTAGTTGTTGATGATTACCCATTTCACTGACTTGGCCTTGTTCTATGGCAACAATCGTATCGCAATGAGCAACGGTTGACAGACGATGAGCAATAATAATCACGGTTCTGTTGTGGCTAATTTCTTTCATATTCTCATTGATAATGGCTTGTGACGCATCATCGAGCGCGCTGGTGGCTTCATCAAAAATGAGGATCGGTGGATTGGCCATTAAGGCTCTTGCTATTGCTAGCCGCTGGCGCTGGCCGCCGGATAAGTTAAGTCCGCCTTCGCTTAATGTGGTGTCATAGCCATCACTAAGCCCTAAAATAAATTCGTGTGCGCCAGCGAGCTTGGCACAGCTAATGACCTTATCGAGTGGGGCGCTAGGAAAATTAACCGCTAAATTGTTGCGCACTGTGTCGTTAAACAAGTAATTGTCTTGCAATACTATGCCAATTTGTGAGCGCAAAGCGGGGAGATTAAGGGTGTTAATGTCAATGCCGTCGATGTGTACACTGCCTTGATGTGGCTTGTACAATCCTTGAATAACCTTGGTTAGTGTTGATTTTCCTGAGCCACTAGGGCCGACAATGCCAATGGACTGACCGGCGTTTATATCCAAAGAGAGGTTGTTAATAACGTTGGGGTTATTTGGTTGATAGCGAAAATCAATATGGCGCAAGGAAATGTGGCCTTTGAGTGGCGGTGGTAACAGTTGTTTGTCGTTGAGTTCACTGGGGGTATTAAGTACATCACCCAAGCGCTCGACACTAACTTTTGCTTGAATAAACTGTTGCCACAGCTGGGCTAAACGCACTAAAGGGCCACTGACATGACTGGTCATCATGTTAAATGCGATCAACGCGCCTATGGTCAGTTGTGTGTCAATCACCAAGGTGGCACCAACCCATAACACAATAACGATAGTGGTTTTTTGAATCAGTTCAACGGCTTGTGAATAGCTATTTTGAACAAATTGCAATTTGACGTTGGCCTGTAAATAGTCGTTAATTTGCTCGTCATATTTATGGGCTAGTCGGGGTTCAATCGCCATGGCTTTGGTTGTTTCAATCGCACATACCGACTCGGTTAAAAAGGCATTATTAACGGCGCCTAGACCAAAAGCTTGTTCGGTTCTGCTTGTTAGCAGGGGGGTTGATAGCCAACACAATAATATGTAACAGGGAATAGATAGCGCGACAATAGCGGTTAATAATGGCGAGTAATAGTACATTACCGCAAAGAAAATCACGCTAAAGCCGAGATCGATAATTAAGGTGAGTCCGGCGCCGGTAATAAATTCGCGAATACCGGCAAGTTCTCTGATGCGCATCACAATAATGCCAACGCTGCGGGATTTAAAGAATAATAACGGCAGGTGCATAATGTGGTTAAAGAGTTTGTCGCCTAACTCGGTGTCAACACGGTTGGTGGTATGGGCGAGTTGATATTCTCTTAGGCCTTTGAGTAGCATTTCAAACGCCGCCACCGCCACCATTGCTCCAATAAGAATTTCCAGCGTTGATAGCCGGCCAGACACTAACACTTTGTCCATGACCACTTGGAAAAACAGCGGTGTTAACAGTGCCAATAATTGCATAAAAAACGAAAAAAGTAGCACTTCCCACAAGAGTGGCTTAAAACGCGCTAACGCCGGAATAAACCAGCGGATATCAAAACGCGAACTGTGGGTTCTTAGTTGATACGCGGTGGTGGAAAATTGCGCGCAAAAGGCTTCTTTTGTAAGGGTGGTTGGTTGTGTTTGTCCGTGCATTAGCAACAAGACTTGTTCGTCATTGACTTTGGCCACCAAGGCAACATCACCGTTGTGGTTGGTCATGGTTAGGGGGAGCTGTTCACTGCTGATATGTGCAGGATTTAAGGTGATGCGTTTGGCGCGTGTCGAGCTGTGTTTTGAAAAGTGTTTTAACGCCTTAGGTAAAGCAAGCGCTGCACTTTCTTTAACTAAATCGTCAAGGTTATCGACGTTGATATCGATCTGTTGTAGTTGTGCTTGTGTCAATAATGACTGCAGTATCGCGTGATGGTCGTGAGCCATATGAGTCCTTAAACAGCGGTAACAAATACGTTACCGCTGTGATTTGGTGGAAATAGTTAGCTAATTAACTAACGATTAAGTTGAGCGCATTGGTTGGTGTGCTCACCAGTTGCTCTGTTTCAATAGTAGCAGAATTGCTTGCGCTATCTTCAAAGCTGCTCATCTCTTGTATCAACAAGTTGATGTCGTCGGTGCTGTATTCGCCACTACGTGTTTTAACCACAAGATGTTGATAAGCATCACCACTAAGCCAGTTTAAAATACGCGCGGTTGCACCGCTAACATAGTCGCTACCATCACTATTGAGCTGGGTAATGATTAGATCGTTACCGTCAAGTGAGTAACGCACATCATTGCTCCATACACGCAAGGTATCTGTTTTCCCATCGGTGGCATAGTTATCAACACTTTTTTCACCGCTTGATCTAAATCGCAGCTGGTATCGGTCAAAACCTTGACCACCAACGAACTTGTCATCACCACCAGTGCGGGTTTTAAACAGGTCGTTACCAGCTAATCCAAGGTAAATTGTGCTGTCGTTGTTATCGTCGATTTTATCAAGTTCATCGGTGAGGGTAATAATCTCACGATTATCAATGATGATATCTTCTTCAATGATTAGGTTTGGATCAATCACAGGCACTAGGGCAACTTCACGCAGTTCACTATTGAATGTGACCATACCGTCATTGGTTTCAATCAAGAAAACAGGACTGTCAATACTAGTGATGATGCTATCTATAGCACTTAAGCGCGGATCGCTGCTTGTATCGCCACGGCCTCGATAGCTGTAATTAGCAACACGTGTTAAATCATCTAGGCTGACATCAAGCGTTAACTGCGTTGACTGATAACGCATCACAGATCCGAATCCTTGATAGATATATTGTTCATCCGTCAGAGTCAATGTACCGATTTGCGTCAGGAAGCTAAAGCTGCTTAATGGCGTGTCACCCACATGGATACGCACGCTAAAGTCATTGCTAGAGCTTGATGCGATTAATTGCCCATTGCTCATGAAAATAGATAATTCGCTAAAATCATAAGCGCGCAGATCAAAGGTGGTTGCTATAGCGCCAGTTAGTGATTGATTAACATCAAAGCGCCCTGAATTTGCTTCAACGAGCAGGGTTTGATCCATGAGAATATCCATCACGCGCTGCGCTACATCGTCACCGCTTATTTGACGTTTACCATTGCTGATATTAATGGCGCTTTTATCGTCAAGTAGCATCCAGTCAACTAATACCGCCGTGGCTTGCGTGTCTTTACTTGTCACATGAAGATCATTGCCGTCGACGCTATACACTAATTCTCCCAGTGCTGCTTTGGTTAGCTCTAGCGTATCTGGCTCGCTATTTGTGCCAGTAAAGTGGATGCGTTTTAGGCCCGAAGAGGTGGTTGTTAATACCACTTTATCTTGGCCTTGTGCGGCAAAAACTTCATCGTTGCCATCGCTATACAGGTAAATAACGTCATCGTCTTGACCGCCTGTGACGCGATGGTTACCACTGCCCACTGAAATATGGTTGTTACCGCGAGCAACGCTTAATACAAAGTCATCGCTAATGGCTAGGCGCTCAATATTATAGTCGTGTTCCATATAGAGGGTGTCACCGTCAAACGATAGCGTGTTGGCGGTGATCGCACTTGGCTTGTCAACGCTAAGCTCATGGTAGGTGATTGCTAAGGCGTCATTAACCATTGCTACGCTAATTTGCGCATCCGTTAACGTAATGCGTGTATTGTTTGGCGCCAGTTCGCCAAGTGCATGAACGTATTGGCTAACCAATTGTTGACTTAATGTTGGCTCATTTAAGTGCATTAACGCGTTAAATTGCGCGCTATCAAGATCAAGGCTAATTGATCGAGCTTGTGCATCGGTCATGCTCTCAAGCGCTAGGGTAGATGCCGTGCGTTGTAAGTTAAATTGCCCCAAAGGCGTGATGAGGCTGAATTCCGATGCGTCACTATAGCTCAGTGCAAGTGCATCAATTGCCACTGCAACCTCGGTTAAGGTATCAGCGTCGTTGCTTGATGTAATTTGCGTTAGGTTGCCGTTGGCGTCAAAGCGCACGTTAGCGTCACTTAGTGCGATGCTCTGGTTTTGTGCTGCTAAATAACGTACTTGTGCGCTCACTAATGCACTGCTCAAATCAGTGGTATCAGCTAAGTGATTAAGTAACTCATTGACACTTAAGGTTGATAAGTCAGGTGATGCACCAACGTAATTAATGGCATAACCATCTGCTTGGCTGTAACCAATGCTCAGAGCACTGTCAGTGAAGCTAATGGTTAGTGGTGTTGTCATTTGGGCGAGATTCGCCACACTAGCATCAAGCGAGGCATTGTTGCTAAAGTGCAAGGTGTCTTGGGTTGCACTGAGCGTTACTTGCGTTAATGCTAAATCTTTAACGGCAATTGCATTGACTCGATATTGACCACTGTTAAACGACAATTCACCGCTGTTGGCATATACGTTATAAGCGGTATCACTGTAATGAGCATCAACAGTGCTTGATAGTAATGTTGCGTCAAATGCCAGTTTTTGATTGATGTACTCACTGGTGTATGTGGTATTTGAAGCGCCCGCAATAATGTTGATGTGCTGGTTTTGTTCGCTGACAAACCAATCATTAATTAACACAATCGCCTGTTGCTCCACTAGTATGTCACCATGACCTTGAACAATCACCAAGCTATCGCCACTGCGCTCAAAATAGAAACTCGTTGCCCCATCAAAGACTAAGGTATCAAGTGAGCTTGCAGCATCAGCGTTATCAATGATTTTTACCCCAGTAATATCGCTACCAATGCGGTAAGTATCGCTGCCTTCGTTCCCTGAAATGACATCATCACCATGGCCTAGCGTAATGGTGTCATTGCCGTAATGCCCTTGAATAAAGTCATTGCGATCGCTGCCAATAATTACATCATTGCCGTTTGAGCCAACCACGTACTCAATAGTGCTTAGATCAGTTGTTTGACCATCAAGAATGTTAGCGCTTAAATTAATGCTTGTTTGGTGTGCATGCGAGGATAACGCCTTGCTATACCATTGACCGTTGCTGTATTGCGAAGTAATCGTGGCGTTGTTTAGTGTAACGCTAATCACTTCATTCTCTGTTGTATCAAGCATTTGGTAGAGTTGATACACGCGTTGCTGCTCTGCGCTAAGGCCTGTTGGCGAGTCACTAGCGATCACGGTTTGCCACTGTGCCAATGACAGGTCTAGGCTTAGATTTACCGCTTTTAAGCGCGCTTGATCGCTATCGGCTGTAATGATGAAGTTACCTTGCGCTAACTGAACAACTAAGTTGTCTTGTCGATCGCTATTGCTGACAAACGATGTCAGTGTCACTTGCGTTGGCGCTGTATCCGCCGCGCTATCGAGACTAACGATGAGATTATCACCAATAATGCGCAGCGATATTTCATCAATATTTAACAGCGCATCACCCGCTGCATTAGACAATTGTAAAATGTCACCGTCTTGGGTATCAGCGTCGGTTAATTGCGCATTATTGTGAATAACGACGGTGCTATGACCTTGTTGTACTATGTAAGCGTCTTGGCCGTCACCGCCGGTTAAGTGGCCACCGTTAAGGCCAGCTGACAATAAGTCGTCTCCTGCACCGCCTTCGATGGTATCTACGCCTGTGCCACCACTTAAGTAGTTGTCTTGCGCGTTACCGGTGATGATGTCATCACTTGCGGCGCCAATCACATTAACAAGGGTGTCGGTGAGTAATTGGCCGTTTTTTTCACTGCCATTGCTATCAATTTGACTTACGCTGGCATCGTTTAAGTCGATGTCAGTGCGACTAATGGTTTCAGAGCTATTGAGGATGATGGTGCTAACTGTTGGTGATTCAAAAGCGCCTTGTTCATTTGCACTGTGGTTAAGCACATAGAAGTTACCAAAACCATCTTGCAAATTAAGGTGACGGCGCTCTTCGCTAGCGATGTAGTTTATATCGCTACTATAGCCATAATCTGCGCGGTATTGCGCTAATGTGTCACGGCTTGGGTTATAGACATCTGCGTATTCATAATAGCCATTAATACGCACAGTGGTGTTGTCATCACCTGAGGTTAACACTAGCGCATAGCCATCTTGGCTAAAGGTTACGCCGGTGGCGCTTAGCGCTAAGATGTCTTGTTCTCCTTGACGATCTGCTAAGAACTCATCACGGCCAATGGCGTTATTAATTATCACGTGTTGGCTAGCATCGCTGTGATAGTTACCAACAATGTAGGTGTCTATGCCAAGGCCGCCTTCAAGGTAGGCATCACCAGCACTTGCCACGAGTACATCGTTTCCGGCACGGCCGTACAATTTATCGTCGCCGCCATTGCCGCTAATCACATTATTGGCTGCATTACCTTTAATGATATCGCTGTGCTGGGTGCCGGTGACATGCTCAATGTTATGCAGGCCAAAGTTATTGAGTTGCTTGCTCACTAAATCAACATTGCCGGAAGCTAAGTCAACATCCACCCCCCAGCTAATGCTGGAAAAACTGGCTAAATCGTCATTGTCATTAACGTCGTTACCACCGCTAATCACACCAGTTAAATCAACAGATAAGAAGTTAAAGGTATCGGCTAGGTTAGCGCCGGTATATTGCTTATCCCCCTCACTGACCATCACAATGTTGCGCTTGTCATTGTCACCGACAATAGTGTCGTTACCGCCACCTAAGCTAAAGAAAGTTGAGGCAATATCACTTGCTGCTAATGTTAGGTTTTGCTCTTCTATGCCGTAACTGCCAAAGCCTGCTTGTGACGAGCTATTGTAAGTTTCATTGGTATCGTTAATGAGCAAACGACCAGGACCGGTGTATTTTACTAATTCGGCTTCATTGAGGCTGGCTGAATTACTAATACCTACGCCTGATGCAATTAAGTCTGTACCGTTGTAAAAACCGCCTGCAAGTTTTTTAAGTTTTGCATCGTCTGCATGAGGCAGTAATTGTCCTGCGTCATTGGTTTGATGCTCAACACTTAAGTTATATTGATAGGTTTGACCGTTATAGGTGTAGACACGAATAAGCCCTTCACTATCAACATAAGCGCGAGCGCCGTCACCCATAATAGAATCATCAGCTTGAAGAAAAAACTCTGAATCATAGGTCGGCACAGCATTTGAATAAACATAACGATCAACGTTACTTGCGGTAAGTTGAGACAAATACTCCGTCGCGTTATTTTGTGCGCTTAGTTCAAATTGCTTGAGTAAGCTCTCTTTTTCTGCGCCATCTGGCATACCAAAACCAAAGGCTATTGAAAGGCCCGCTTCAACGCGGTTTCCTAGACTTACGCCTTGTGAGCGCAGCTGTTCACCAACGCGCACTGCGGTGTAAACCACGCCCGCAATGGCTAAAGCAGCGCCAATCACTGCGCCAACCGGGCCTGCCGCTGACGTTATTGCGCCCGCCGTTGCAAAAATACCAGCGGCTACGCCTGCACCAGCGACTAAACCAGTGCTGATGGCAGCAGTGCCCGCTAGCGCAACCAGAGCAGTGACACCAAAGGTTAAACCAACAATAGCGCCAGCGGTGGCTAGTGACCCTGAAACCGCCGCATCGATTCGTTCATTTTTGCTTAAGGCAGTATTAGCCGCCGCTTTGAAGGAATCGACCGCCGACCAAATAGCAAATGGCGCGGCAATAACGCCGCCAATAGCACCGCCCCAGCGGCCAATTGCATTGCCGACTTTACTTAATAACGAGCCAAACTTCGCCGAGCTAACCAAGGTTGAAGCGGCATTAAATAGGGTATCTATACTGTCTAGGGCATAGTCGGTGATGTCGGCTAATAAACCGCCTAAATCACGACCCGCTTGCAGGTTGTTGCCTTTGGCAAATGATGCATTAATGCTAAAGATGCTCGATGGTGTGGTAATGGCAAATAACAGCGCGCTAAAGCGCTCAACGCCTTTAGAAATACTTTGATTAATCGGTGAGTTTTCAACGCGATTAGCAATTTTTGAAATCGCTTGTGAGATTGAGGTCGTCTGAGAGACACCATCTGGCACAAGTGTGGTCGATGGCAAGTTGTGGCCATTGCGGATCGCTTGCTCAGTGCTTTGCGATAAACGGTCAAACTCTTCTAATCCGTTAAAGCGTGAAGTTACCTGCGCTTTAACATTGTCATTACCAGAGAATAGTGCCGTTGGGTTTTCACTATTGAGTTGTTTTAGGGCGCCGAGTAAATCAAGGTTTTGCGCAAAGCCTTTGTTGTAGCTCAGGCTCATGAAGCTGTTGGCATCAAAACTAATGCGATTACTGTCAAGTAGGCTGCGCCAGTTGTCTGTTGAAGCAATTTGGTTACTGCTTAGGCGGTCGCCATCGATCATCACGCCCATATCGTACAGATCAACTAAACGCAGTCCGTCAAAGGCTTGTGTTTCGCCAACCTGATTAATTAACGCGGTGCGCTGTGAAATAACCGCTTGGGTTAATTCAATAACAAAGCTGTTGGTATCGCGATTGTCAATAGTATCTGTGTGATCGGTAACGACATAATCAAACACGGTATCAATACCAAATTGTTTGGCCAGTAGCGCGTCAGCATTGGTTAATGAGCCTGTGCCCGTGACCTCACCCAGCATGGGGTTGTAAAGACGATAATCTTCACTAAAGGTATCGACGTAAAGTACGTAATTTTGACCTTTGGCGTTAAGCTCAATCGAGAACTGACCGTCGCCAAGGTTTACCAATACATTGCGAATTGCATTAGTGCTAGCGTTGCCTTGTTCACGCACCGCTTGATCTGTGGCTGGGTTGTTGTGGCTTGCTTCAAGCACGGCGGCAACAAAGCGATTGGCAGTGGCGATATCAGCGTCGCTAGCTATGCCTTGTGATTGACGCTTAAAAATAGCATTGGCTTGATTAAGATTGCTAATAAAGACACTCGCACCGACGCCGTCATCAATAGCGTAGGCATGTATATAGGCCTTGATCACATCAGATTGCGTTAGGTTAATTTCAGCGGTTTGTGATAACACACCACTTAATGAACTCAGGCGTACATTGGTATCACCATCGACTGATTTTGCGTTGTTATACAGTGACGTAGCTTGGTTTTGCAATAGCTCGACGTTGCTGCGCTGTTCGGCACGTGATTGATATGCATCACCGGTCAGGTTTAGATACGCCTCTTTGGCTGAGCCTTGTACGCGTAAAATATTATTGGTGGCACCTTGTGCCGGGTGTGCTTGTAGGTAGCGCTCAGTGAGATTGATTAAATTCTCAAGTGCGGTGTGCGCGGTATCAGCTGGCGCTTTTTTGTAGTCTTGCAGCGCTGTCATTATCGAAATGTATTTCACGATATCTGTATTGCGAAAATCGCGATTAGTCGCTGCGAATGTTTCTGGTGACAAGTCTAAGACTTGGCGCGCAAAGTATTCAGAGGCTAATTGTAAGTCGTGAGCTGACAGTGGGTCATTGCTGTTGGCACTGGCAATATCGCGTCCGACAACGGCTAATAGCAAGGCATTTTGACGCGTGCTATTATTACCGGTTAACGCTAAATGGCTAAATAAATCAACATCTTGAGTTGGCGTATCAAAAAAATCATTACTTAGTGTAATCGCTAGCGCATTGTCTGGCGTAATGTGCATTGATGATTCTGGCGCACCTAATGCTGTCGTTAAGATAATGGCGCTGCGCTTATTTTCACCAAAGTCTAAGCCGTCTAATTGACCCAGTAACGTTTTACCTTGTTCAAGTAAATTGAGCTTGTCTTTGAGGGGTAAGTCAGCGGGGGGCGCAATTTTTATCACGATATCACCGCGTTTCAAGGTCACTTCTTGACCTGACGCAAGGGCGTAATGATACGGGGTATTGATGTCGTCTAATACCAGCTGTAATTGCTGGGTTGCTGTGTGTGTTAAGAAATCTGGGTGCTGAGCACCAAACTTTTGAGCGTCGACATCAATGATATTACGGGCAAAAAATTCACCGGCCTTGGCAATTTCTGCTGAGGTCATGGCGCTGTTGTTTAGTTGCGCTGTTAAATCACTGCCGATAATAGACAGTAAACTGGCATTTTGGTGCGTAAAGTGACCGTTTTTCGCCATAATATCTTGCAGAGATTGGCGCGCAGGATCAGGCTCGCTGAAAAAGTCACTGCCAAGGACGATATTTAATTGACCATACTCTGAAATCCCTACTTGAGTTTTTGGGCTAAATGCCGCGGTAGAAATATTGATTTGCTCACGTGTTAAGCTGCCCAGTTCATAGTCTGACAATTGTGAAAGTAGAGTTTTTGCGTGATCTACAAGGCGCACTTTTTGTGCAACGCTTAATCCGCTTTCCACCGATAAGTGAATAATGCTGCCTTGGCCATTAAGTTGTAAGCTTATTTGTCCTGACGAAATGATGTCGCGATTAAGCGCTGTGGCTTGAGCACCAACACGTTCTAATAATTGGTTTAGCTGCTCAGTTGGGTTTAATGGCGCTGGGGTGGTATCTGTTGGTGTACTCTCTCCATTGCTACCTTCGGATTCTAATGTTTCATAGGGGTTATATGTAACGTATGGATCGGTAGTCGTATCAGTATTATCTGGTTCAAGGGTGTCATACACCGTTGTTGCATCAGAGTCACCTGGTTGAAGGGTGTCATACACCGTTGTTGTACTGTCAGTCGTATCAGGTACTAAGGTATCGTCGTTGTTGTTGCTATTGTTGCTATTTGGATTGTTTGATAGATCATAAAGGACTGGCGCTTCAAGGCTTTGTGTCACTTGATCTTTAAGTAATGCCAGCGCTTTACTTCTGCCTGAACCATGGGTTTGTATATAGCCATCAATTAAGCTGATCAATTGTCCTGATACTGCGTCATAGCCTGCTGGGCTTGTCGCGTGAAGTTGTGTCAGCTTGTCGATAATGGCTTGGTAACTCTCACCAATTGGTTTAAGCGTAACGTGTGCGTTAGTTTTTAGCTCCGCCACGCTCCAAATGCCGCCACTGGCTAAGTCAGTTCCAGCATTGCGCACTTGTAGGGTTGTAACCGTTTCAACGGCAGATACGCTATGCTCAGTCACGGGAGTGGGGGTAAACTCAGCGTTAAAGTTTACGGTGTCTAGCGTTTTACCTGTAAGTGAGGAAACTGCCATCAGTAGTGTGTTAGCTGCGGCGTTTTGATCATTTGCTAGTGACGCTTGGTTAATGACCAAATGCGCAACATTGTCGTAGGCCACGCCGTTGACATCGGTATAGTTATTATAAAATATCGTGGTGTCAGCCATTGAGACAATGAGTTTTTTATCACTGTTTTTTAGCGCTTGTAATAAGCTTCGCCCTTGCTCGGTGCTGTTTATGTCATTGAATAAAGTCATTAAGTGTTGTTGTGATTGCACTTGAGTAATCAGATCACTTTGAAAGAAAACACCTAAAGTGCCATAACGGCCCATTTTTATGCGATCAGATGAATGCACATCGGTTTGTAAAATAGTGTCAATATCACCCGGCGATAAAGTGACGCCAGATTTGAATATGGTACTTTGTTCAAAGCCGAATGACGCCGAATCAGTGATGCCATTTGGATCAACATACAAACTAACGTCAATTGAGAAAGATGATGTTTCTTGAATTGGACGTGTTTCAAGGCCGTTGTCGGCAAATCCGCGGTTGTAAATTTCAGCGAAGGTCTCTTTCCAGTTGTCAGCGGTTAGTGAGTAGCTTGTACCAACCCACGGGTCGATCACATAGGCGCCTGGGTTTAGCCCAAAATCAAAGTTTTCCCATGAGGTAAATTGCTGATATTGATTAGGTGCTTGGGTGAGTCCGCCAACGATAAAGACATGAGAGCCACGTGATTTACCATCGCTCCCTTCATAATTGGTGTCCATGATATTGAAAATGGCAAAACCAGTTTGCTTATCACTGATCATTTGTTTAACCGCAATAGCAACGTGCTCAGAACAGTTACCAGCGCCAACGGCTTCGACAATGCTCGATACCGTCATGAGTTTTTCAAAGGCGGTCAGTTTCAGTTGTGTGCGAGAGCCATTAGTGCCTACAGCGGCGTCTATGGTGTCGCGCAGTGCGTTCTCAGCGCTTAGCACGTCGATTCCTAGTGCGGTGAGGCGGTCGTAGTTATCTTTAAGATTATAAGCGCCATCATCTAGCGTTGAACTGACGTGGGCGAACAAATTGTCAATATAGTCCGTGGCGTTGTTGTTACTAGTATTTGGATTGAGCGGCTGATAATTATCCGTTGGGTTTAACGGTTGATAATCATTTGTAGGGTTTAATGGCTGATAATCATCTGTTGGGTTTAATGGCTGATAATCATTTGTTGGATTTAGTGGCTGATAGTCATCTGTCGCCTGTGGGCTGCTAACGTCAATCTCAATCGGTTGATTTTGATCGCTCGTGCTAAATACCAATGGCTGATAGTCGCTGTCTATTTGCGCTAAGTCTGGATAGTCAGTGGTTAATGTTTCACGATTAATAAGGCTCGCGTAACCGTTGTCATCAACCGTCACTCCGGTGCTGCCGTCGGGTGAGCTATGTAAATGTAAAAACGCTGTCGTATCGCCGCCCATTGGACTAATTACGACATCGCTGTTGTCAATTGCGGCGCTAATGGCGTTATATTGCTGAGCGATAAGGCTGTCTATGTTGTCGAGCGCAATAATGGCGCGGCCGCTGCTGTCAGTGACTTGAAACTCAAGTATGCTAAAGACCGTTTGCCCTTGGCTGTTGAGGGTTTTAATCGTTAGCGTGTTGTCGCTATTACCCTGTTTGGCGTAAGTAATAGGGTCGATTTGCTTGAACGTGAAATGGACTTTGTTACCAAAAGCATCGGCGTGCACACTGCCGTCAGTGTTTAATAGGGTAAATACCTTGGCGTCGTAATTTAAATAGCCTGCGCTGTCTAATTGAATTGTCGATACTAGGTGCTCTAGGGCGTTGGTTTGGTTAATTGAACGAGCCAATTCACTGCCTAGTTGATCGGCAAGCTCGTTACTGACGATGCGATTGTGTTCATCAGCTGCTTTTAGTTGGTTATCACGTAAATGACTCGTCACCGGCATTAATGCAACATTGGAGGTGTATTCGTAGAAAAAGCTGTATAAATCATCCCACTGAGGTTGTTCTTGTAGGGTGATTGGGCCGTTGTCTAGGTTGAGATCGTCAAAAACAATGGTGGCTTCAATATCGCTATTAACGGCGTCAATTAAGGTGATGGTGAGTTTACCGTCACTTGATAAACTCAAGCGATAATCCATGTTAATTGGCAATGCTAAGCTATCTTGATCGAGCACAACTGAACCAATGAGTTCTGAGTCGGCGCTGGCAACCTCTAATGACCAGTCTGGCGCGCCAGTGTCGGTTAACCCGCTAATTTGCGTAATGGTTAATTCAGAGAGTAGTGAGGCATATTGGCCCGATGGCGACAAGATAAGATCTTGTAAGTGTTCAATAACACCAACCGCCTCATCAATTTCTAATATACCATCAGCGGCGCTCATCACGGTATAGCCATTTGCATCAACAATAACTGCAATACTGTCATCACTATTTACGCTGTTTAATAAGTAGCGACCTTGGATGTTGTTGGTTAGGGCGTTAAAAAAATCACCCATAGCACTTAAGCCTGTTTCATCAGTAAAAGATTGGCCAATCAATCCTAGGTTGTCATCAGTGAGTAGGTTCTCTTGACGATGCGTTGATAACGCTTGGGCAAAACCGGTACCTTCATCAGATAAAATTTGCGTAAGCCATTGATGGAATTCTGCTTGTTCACCTGTAATTTCACTGGCGATAAAGTGGCCAACAATACCAGCGGATTGTTCTTGCGTGAGTCCTTGATTATCAAAGACGTGTGTGCGGCCGTACCAATTGCGATCTTGATATTGCGCGAGCTTTTCTTGGGCTGATGCTAGCGCTTGTGGATCGTCGCTATAAGATTGCTCTAATGCCTTTGTTAGTCGTTCCATGACCGTTGGGCTTTTTAGTTCGTTGGCAAAATTTTGCGCGACATCATTGATGATCTGAGTAAGTAATGCCTGATTGTCAGCACTATTGACTTGCTCACTTGTTGACTCAGTGACGATACTAACATTTAAGTGATTGGCAAACCACTGCTCAAAGTTTGTAGTAAGCGATGAAATGCGGCCTTTAGCAATGTATTTAATGGTAAAAGAAGCGGATTCATTATTGTCGAGTGCATTTTCAATTTCAATATGATGAGAAATGTCGTTTGCCAGATTGCTCCGTACAAAGTTTGAATCAATATCAAGCGCTAAATGGTTGTTATTTAATGCATCTGCAATTAGATAAAATAATTGCGTGAAGTTAGCTTCAGAAATGTAAACTGTTGCTGGTTGTTGTTTGTTTGTCATTGGTGCCTCAAATTATATCTCAACCCTCCGTGGTAACATGAAACAGCGAAAGTCACTGCCCTTGTGCGCGATAATACAAATACAAATGTCAAATAAATGTCACACCATATTACAAAAAAGTGTAAGTTGAGCGATGAAGTTTTATTGATTATTTCTCTACTTATTCTTTATTAACATTATGTTAAAAAAATATTATGCATTAATTGTTTTAAACTCATATAGCTAATCCGATCAGTGACTTTGCGTTGTTATTCATTAAGTAATTTACGTTTACGTGATGATGTTCATAAAAATAATAAGGATACACGACTGAAACTAGGGTCTGTTGAAGTCTGTTTAAATTTTGAAGGTAAATGTCAGTCTCGTGTAATTCACTTCCCCAAAATCAAGATCCAAAGTAACGCCATCTTCAGAGTTGACACCTGCGAGCAATAAAATTGTCGATTCATCACCCCATGGAGATTTACTTACTCGCTTGTACTTACGAATAAATTGAGTTTGTGTGTCTTTCATGTGTTTTCCTATTTTTGTCTAACTCAATAGTAAATAGGCTGTCTCTTATACACATCTCCGAGCC
>OJBM01000166.1_pt1 | contig 28878 bp, 30 predicted proteins | sample 1591061 | NCBI WGS metagenome assembly OJBM01 (sample SAMN05416872, study PRJEB24817) | seawater metagenome | isolation source: Sea water | place: Canada:Atlantic | collected 2013-11
AGATCTACACTATCCTCTTCGTCGGCAGCGTCAGATGTGTATAAGAGACAGACAAAAAGCCCACTTAAGTGGGCTTTTTGTTTGCGCTAGCAGTATTATTATAAAGTGTTTGCTTAACCACCCAATAATTGTACCGCTGCTTGCGGGATTTGGTTGGCCTGCGACAATATAGATGTACCAGCTTGTTGTAGGATCTGATTTTTCGTCATCATCGCAGTTTCTACCGCGAAATCTGTATCACGAATTCGACTACGAGCAGCTGAATTATTTTCTACAACATTTGATAAGTTGGCAATAGTGGTATCAAGACGGTTTTGAATCGCACCCATCATTGCTCGGTTACTATCGATGAATGCTAATGCATTATCAATAACTGAAATCGATAACTGAGCCCCAACAGCTTTACTCACGTCAATATTATCAACAGACTCTAATGCAGCAGATGTTACTGTGGTTGCAGCTACGGATGCATCACTACCTTGAACAGTGTAGTTAATTGGTGAAGATAATCGTACGACACCGGTTGCAGTGCCAGCAGGAGCACCATTGTTGATAGTAAATGTATCGCCTGTGGTATTGCCTTCATAATCTAGCGATTCTATGCCTAAATCATTGGTACCAACATAACTTGCAAGATTAATGTCATCACCTTTTTCACTGGTAAGCACAACTTTATCGTTAACAACCTCAGCTGTAATGCCAGTTTTACCAGAAATCTTGTTAATTTCATTAGCTAAAGGTGTTGCACTCGTGGCACTTACCGCAGCAGACACTTGAATCGGCGTTCCATTAGAGCCTTGCAGTGTAAATGACAATGAACCACCAGCACCAAATGCCGTGAGATCAAGTTCAACACCTGTTCGTGCATCAGCTTTAGCGGATGAATCACTATTATTAATGGCCGTTGCAAGTTCCGCAGCTGAGTTTCCAACAGCACCTAATCCCGAGTCTGTACCTTGGCTACTAACAATAGATAAAGTACCGCTGACTGAGTTTGCAGCTCCTACAGCGCCATATCCGTCAGAGCCATCACCAGCAATATCTGTTTCATAAGATCCAATATCTTTAGCGCCAAAGGCAGCAAGGCCCATATTAATGGTCTCGAAAGACTTCGCACCAACCTGGAAGCTTTCTGTACCAAAAGAACCATCTAATAATTTTCGGTCACCAAACGTCGTTGTTTCCGCGATACGGCTTAGCTCTTGCTGTAGCTGGGTTACTTCTTCCTGGATCGCGCGGCGATCTTCCGGAGAGTTTGAACCATTAGCAGCTTGAATCGACAGATCTCGCATACGATGCAGAATATTTGTTGATTCTTGCAATGCACCTTCAGCAGATTGCGCTAATGAAATACCATCGCCGGCATTTCGAATAGCCACGTTTAGACCAGAAATCTGAGAAGTTAATCGATTAGATATTTGTAATCCAGCCGCATCATCTTTAGCGCTATTTATACGTAATCCTGACGATAAACGTTGCATTGATGTAGAAAGTGCTGAACCTGATGTCCCTAAATTACGTTGTGCATTTAGCGACGTTACATTTGTTTGTACTGTAAGAGCCATAATATAGCCTCCACGTTGATGGCAGTTGCATCAACGATTGATGCCTACAAGCCGGTATAATTATTTAAAGTACTGTCTAGCTACCCAATAAAAGCAACCTGCGTGCCAAAGTTACAAAAAGTTAACAACAAATATTATAAACGATTAAAAACAGCCACTTAGCGAGTCATTGGTAGATTGACGATGTTGTAAAAACAAATAAGGCGGCAACTTTGTCAACATATTGACCGAGTTGCCGCCTTTAATTTCTCTCGTTTGTATTGAGTGTCTAAATAATGACAACCTTTGCCGCTCTTGCCGCTAAGTTGCCGTTAGGATCTTTCTATAGGAAGTTTAATAAGTTCATATTTTGAACTTGTGAAAATGCAGTTTGGGCTGCTTGCAACGAAATTTTACGCTGTTCAAACTCTGATATCGCTTCAACCATGTCTAAATCTTCAAGTGCCGAACGTGATTTCTCAATGGTGAGGTTGTAATCTTCATGACGCTTATCCTGACTCTCAGTAATTTGAAGTCTAGCGCCAATTTCAGCACGAATACCGCCCAGCTCAATTTGAATTTGATCAACATCGCCGAGAATATGACCAATTTCAAGTTGTCGTTTTGCTTCGTCTACACCAGTTCCATTGGGTTGTTCTAACCAATTAATAGCATCTTGAATTACACCAAACATATCAACTTCGGGCTGTGGCGTGAGTGAAATTGAATCACCATCTTGTGGGGTTTCTTTCATTGTGATTGATACACCATTAAAACTAATGGTGTCACCTGCCACGTATGGAGCTGCTGGATATTGCGTTGCACCACTACTATCTAAAACAGTAACGCCCATCTCACCGCTTGGTAACGTTGAAAAATTAACGGTGTAATCATCTGGAGAACCAACTGGCACATAATTAGCGCGATCGCTAATAGTGGCATCGGTTACAATAGTTCTTTCAACATTATCAATGCCGGCATTTAAGTTATAAGTTGGACGGAAATCACCCGTGCTACTGCCAACGTTCATAAATATCTTGTCGCCAGAGTCACTTGTCGCCACTCTCACGCCAGGGCCAATATTCGTTTCACGCTGACCATTGTCGCCGTGATAAACAACACTACTGTCGCTTTGTTCTTCAAATGGTGGATTTTGTGTTTTAAATCCACCAAATACGTAACTACCAGACTCATCTCGGCTGTTGGCCAGAGACAATAACTCTTGTTTTCGTTCTTTTAGCTCATCGGCAATTGCCTGACGTGCTGCATCATCATTACCAATGCTATTACCTTGGATAATCAAGTCTTTGACGCGAAACATCACATCTTCTGCTGATTTCATTGCTGATTCTTGAACATTAATTCGTGAATCAGCAAAATCGATATTTGTTTGATATTGCTTAAGCAGTGCCTGCTCTTGGCGAATATTCAAAATAGAATTGGTCGCAACGGCATCATCACCAGCAGTAATGACACGCTTGCCTTCAGAGATATTTAAAATCGACTGATTAACACTCGATTGACGTTCAATAATATTTGTCGTATTACGGTGATAAAATTGGTTAGTTGATATTCTCATGATTATCTCCTATCGAGCGGCTTGTAATAGCGTATTAAAAATTTCGTTAGCAGTAGAAATCACTCTAGCGCTCGCTGAGTAAGCTTGTTGAAACCGTAACATATCTGATGCTTCTTCATCTAAATTGACCCCAGATGTATTAGACATACGTGCTTCTGCTTGACTAAATAGCGTATTCGCAGCATTAGCTTCAATATTGGCTGTTGCGGTGGCAGAGCCAACACTGGTTACCGACTCTTCATAGAGATCGTTCATTGTAGAACGACCTTGATTTGCAAGTTTTTCATCAACTAAGCTTGCCATTTTTAACGCATTCTTGTTATTACCTTCACCAACAGCATAATTAATGTCATAACGTTCAGGTGCGTTAACACCTTGTCCTTTAGCAAGCCCTGTAAGAGAAAAGCTCATACCAGCAGCCTGAAATTTCAAAGGACTTGTTGTATAGGTAGATGATGTCCCCAATGCGGTTCCATTTTCATCAAACAACGGCTGTGCTGTACCTGAGCTATCAAGCATTCGATAATTATAAGTTCCTACAGGCGACTCAAAAACCTCGAGTTTTAAATCATTTCCTGCACTTGGGAAGCCTGTAGCAGCAGTATTATCGACACTAGTTATTTCTAGTTTTGCCGTATTAACATTGTCGTCATCTGTATACACTTCAACGATTGATGAGGTCGCAATCTGTTCTGGTTGCGTTAAATTCACATTTAGATTAGTCGCTCCTAAACGCGTCGGCTGAATGATAAAACTGTCCCCATTTTGCGGCACACCGCCCGTTTCTTTAAACGTAAAGCCGTCACCTGTCGTATAAGTTCTACTTCCAACGGGCGCAGCAGCATTATCCGGTGTTAACACTTGGGAAGCGCCAGTCGACTGATTAGTCATCGTGTAATTTGTGCCGTCAAAATCAAGACGATAATCATCACTTGTTAATTGATTAATATCAGTGATATCGACTTCACCAGATAATGTACCTGTATTATCAAAATCTGAAAGAAAACGGCGTTGTGCTGACTCGGTATCATTGATGTCTTTAAACAGGTTTTGACCTTGTAGGCCATTTAGATCCATACCTTGTGATTGGGCAGTATTGAACGAATCTGCAATTGAAATTGCAGTTTGTCCTAACTTGTTCATGGTGTCGGACAACACACCGTCACGATATTTAATCAAAGCGCCCATGCTTCCGCCGATATTATCGCCTGGTAAACTTTGTTTGGCGCCAGAGGGTGACTGAATAAATAATTGAGTTTGACGAGGATCTGGATTGCCAGCTTCAATGCCAACAGAAAATTTAGTGGTGCCAGTAACTAACGTTTGTCCGCCAGCAATATAAACATTGAGCGCGCCATCGTTTGTTTCGACAGTAGAAACCGAGGTATAGCTTGATAACTCTTTTATTAAGTTATCTCGCTTATCTAATAAATCACTCGGCGTTGAATTATTGGCTGACGCTTTTACGATGTCGCGGTTTAATGCAGCCAGTTGTTCGGCAATTTCTGTCACGTTGGTGGCAGAAGACTCTAAATCTTCATTCACTGAATTGTATTCACCATTCAGTGCAGATTGCACTGAACTCATGTTCTTGGATAACGTATCAGCTTTTGAAAGCATCACTTCACGCAAACCTATATCGCCAGGTACATCAACCAGGGAATTAACCGCCCCAAATAAGTCATTAAGCGATGTTGAGATACTCTTACCAATTAAGGACATGGTTTCATCTAATCGCTGCATTTTAGTGGCAGTGGTTTGCGCCGCAGAGTTTAAGGTTTGATTGAATACCACTTCGTTGTAGCGAAACTGATCGAAAACACGTTCAATTTGAGAGACTCGTGTACCCGTGCCAGCAAAGTTATTGCCAGCGCGTACAGGACTGCTTGTTTCTTGTAAAACAGTCTGGCGTGAAAAGCCATCAGTATTAACGTTGGCAATGTTGTGACCTGTAGTACCCAAACGCTGTTGGGAGGAAAGTAGTCCACTGACACCAACCTGAAGTAAATCAACACCCATTTGCTATTCCTCAAATCTCTCGGTGATTTGCTCCATAAGTTATGGAGCGAGTTTTGAAACCTGTTTTAGAACGGTCATGATCTTCGATGCATAATTTGGATCGGTTGCATAACCTGCTTGTTGTAACTCCTGCAAAAAGCTTGCCGAGTTTTCAACTTTACTTAAGGCTTTTTCATAACGAGGGGAATTATTAAGAAATTGGCCAAAATCTTTAAAGCTTTGTTCAAAATCTTGATAGCGTCTAAACGATGCATTTTCTTTAAGGGCAACACCGTCACGATATTCTATTGTTGAAACATCAGTCTTATCGCCTTGCCAGCGTTTATCAGCTTTAATATTAAATAAATTAAAACTAAACTCGCCTTTTTCACTACCGACAATTTTTTGACCCCAACCAGTTTCCAATGCCGCTTGGGCAATCATCGTTTGTGGAGAAATGCCCAATAACTTCGCCGCTTTTTGCGCATAAGGCATCATTTGTTCAACAAAATCTTGCTGCGATTTAAAACCGTCTTCTCTAGCTGATTTCTTGGATTGACTAGCGCTCGAATCAGACGTTGTTAAATCAGATTGATTATTCGTTACTAACGGTGTTTTATTTGTTCGCAAGACTGAGCTCGGTGTAACGCCACTTGTTTGCGGGCTTAATTGCTGCACGATAAGCTCAGCTAGTCCTAAACTACCACTTTCACTCAACTCAGTAGCCATTTGGTCATCATGCATATTGCGATAGGTTTCTGTTCCCTGGCTGTTAAACGGTGAGTCAGATTCAAACGCTTTATTTGCTTCACGCATACTCTTCAAAAGCATTTTCATAAAAATACCTTCAAACTGCTTTGCCACTTTATTAAGCGCTGCTTTTTCGTCACTTTGCGCTTCTTTACGCAGTTTATCTAAGCTTGCAATATCTTGATAGTTCGATTGACTCGTCGGTAACTGGCGTGTCAATGATTGTGCAAAATTATCCATAACCCGCTCCTTAAATGACGACTAATTCGCCGTGAAGTGAGCCAGCTTGTTTTAGTGCTTCCAAAATTGCCATTAAATCAGATGGCGAAGCTCCAACCAGATTTACCGCTTGAACTAACTCATCAAGCGTCGTTCCCGGTTGAAACGCAAACATACGACTATCAGCTTGATTGACATCAACCAATGAATTAGCAACTGCAACAGTTTCACCGTCGGCCAGTGCATTGGGTTGTGAAATGACAGGTGTTTCTGCAATAGTAACTGTTAAAGAACCATGAGTTATAGCGGCAGGCTTCAAGCGAACTTGTTGGCCAATAATAATGGTCCCTGTTCGTGAATTGACAATAATCTTTGCTGCAGCCGTTGCAGGGTTAACATTAAGGTTTTCAAGCTGTGCCAAAAAATAAACTCGCTGACTAACATCACGAGGTGCACTCACCTGAATTGACGCTGCGTCTAATACTTTAGCGACATCTCCACCACCTAATGCACGATTTATCTCTTGAGCAAACGCTTGCGCAGTTGAAAAGTCAGGATTATGGAGATTAAACGTTATGTAATCGCCTTGGCCAAAGGCGCTTGGAATTTCACGTTCAACAGTAGCACCATTTGGAATACGGCCAACAGTTGGCGTATTCTGAATAACCTTTGAACCATCAGCACCTTCTGCGCTAAAACCTGACACCATCATGCTGCCCTGAGCGACTGCATAAACGTTTCCGTCTAAGCCTTTTAAAAAGGTTCTTAATAAGGTTCCGCCGCGCAGGCTTTTAGCACTACCAATAGATGATACGGTGATGTCAATATTCTGCCCAGATTTAGCGAATGCGTGTAAATCAGCATGAATAGCAACGGCAGCAACATTTTTGATTTTAGGTTTAATGCCCGCTGGCATAGATATGCCAAAATTCTTAAGCATTGTCATAAAGCTTTGGTCTGTAAACGGACTTTGTTCACCTGTTCCCGGTAGACCTACTACGAGTCCATAACCGACTAATTGATTCGAACGAACCCCCTTAACAGATGCTAAATCTTTAATTCGCTGTGCATTAGCGCTAGTTACACAACATAGGCATAACGCTAATAACAACAAGCTCTGATTAATAAAGTTAAGCTTTTTCATTCGACATCTCCTGACATTAAATTGACGCTTTTAAAACGGCCACCAACCACTATTAAAGAATCGTGCCAACCAGCCAGCTTTTTGCGCATCAGCGAATGCGCCAGTGCCAGAATACTGAATTCTCGCGTTCGCGACCTTGATAGAATCTATCTGATTATCGGCGCTAATGTCCTGTGGGCGTATGATTCCGTTAAGTCTAATAAATTCATCGCCGTTGTTTATGGTTATCCATTTTTCGCCGCGAACAATTAAATTACCGTTGCCAAGCACCTGCATAACATTGACAGAAATCGATCCAGACAAACTGTTTGACTGATCGCTTGTTCCTGTTCCTTTAAATTCAGAGTCTTGATTAAGACCAAACGCTAGCGAATTCCCACCAATCGTGACATTGGTACCATTGAGTCCAGTTATTGGCGTTAAATTGGCACTGTTTTCTTTCTTAGTATTGCTATTGGCTTTCTTTTTCGCCGACGTATTCTCACTCAGCACCACTTCAATAATGTCACCCACTCGGCGGGCCTTTACGTCAGCGTATAAACTCTCTAATCGATTTGCGTCAAATAACGAGCCTGTTTTAACGATATTGACGGCCGGTTGTTCAGGATAAATTGGCGCATAATAAGGATCGTCAGCAATCGGCTTATCTTGTGTTGCAACGCAACCAGATAAGAAAACAATGCTGATTATGCAAGCTAACTTTTTCATAGGGTTCACTCCTCTAAAACAGCGTATTAAAGCTGTTGAGTAACAAAGCTCATCATTTGGTCAACGGCAGAAATAACTTTAGAGTTCATTTCATAAACACGTTGTGATTCAATTAGATTTACCAGCTCTTCTGTCACGTTAACATTTGATGTTTCAAGTGCACCTTGACGAATTGAACCTAAGCCATCTAATCCAGGGTTACCTTGAATAGGGGTTCCGCTCACGCCAGTTTCCGTATATAGATTTTGTCCCATCGGCTCTAAGCCCTGCGGGTTAATAAAATTAGAAACCGTCAATTGACCAACAACTGTATTTTCAGCGGTGCCTATTTGACGTACCGAAACCTCACCTTCTGAAGAGATGGTGATACTTTGAGAATCTGGCGGAATAGTTATTGTAGGTTGAAGTAAGTAACCACTACCTGGCGTTACAATTTGCCCTTCTTCGTTGAGCATAAACTGACCATTTCGAGAATATGCAATATTGCCATCAGGCATTAAAATTTCGAAAAAACCATCACCTTCAATCATCATATCCAGTGAGTTCTCAGTAGTAAGCATGTTACCTTGCGTGAATTCTTTCTGTGTCGCCACTACCTTTGTACCAGCACCTAGCATTAAGCCTGCTGGTAATTCAGTATTTTGTGATGACTTACCGCCTGGTTGATTAATGTTTTGATAAAGTAGATCTTCAAATACTGCGCGAGACTTCTTAAAACCAACAGTACTAGCATTAGCTAAGTTATTTGAAATTGTTGCGATATCAGTTTGCTGTGCGTCTAGCCCTGATTTACTGATCCATAATGCTGCATGCATGCGAACTCTCCTAAATTATCCTAAACGAAGCAAACGATCTTGTGATGTATCGACTTCTTCAGCCGTCTTCATCATCTTCACTTGCATATCAAATTGTCGTTGTAACGTGATCAAATCAACCATTTCACTAACGGCGTTCACATTACTGCCTTCGAGCATTCCACTGGCAATGGTCACGGCGCCATCATTTTCAAATGGGCCGCCATCTTTTAAACGAAATAAACCATCTTCACCTTTCACAAGGTCGCGTTTGTCAGGGTTAACTAATTGCAATCGCCCCGCTTCTTCGGTGACTGTTGCTGGCGCGCCTTGAGGATGAACGGTAATGACGCCGTCATTACCAATTTTCATCTTATCAACAGGAATTGGCACGGCTATTGGACCACCGTCGCCAAGTACTAACTGGCCAGATGAGTTACGCAACATACCAGCGCTATCAACTTGCAATGAGCCAGCGCGTGATAGCGCAGGCGTGCCATCTTCAGACTCGATGACTAACCAACCATCACCTTGGACGGCAACATCTAAATCACGAGCGGTTGTGATCATGGCACCGTGAGAAAAATCTTGTGCAGGACGTTCCGTTAATGAGAAAACACGCGTTGGCATACCTTCTCCATAAGCTTGCATCGAACGAGCTTGTTCAATGTCCGCTTTAAACCCTGTGGTTTTAGCGTTTGCAAGATTATTGGCTCGAAGCGCCGTTGCATTTAAGTTTTCTTTGGCGCCACTCATGGATATATACAATAATTTATCCATATTTCACCTCGTCAAAAAAATAGCGTTTTGCTGATATCAGCGTAGTTATTTTCTAATAATGCAACGGGTGTGCCAAAAGTAAGTGTAAAAAATATTGAAGGGAGTATTGAAAATGAATAGACGCTTTAAAGGAGTTTTAAAGCGTCTATAAAATCGACTTAATTATCTGATTTGTAATATAGTTTGAGATAGTGTTTGGTTGACTTCAAGCGCACGAGAGTTAGCTTGGAAGTTACGTTGAGCTGCGATTAAATCAACCAACTCAGTTGTCAAATCAACGTTGGCTTGCTCAAGAGCGGCAGATTTTATCGTACCGAATGTACCACTATCACCTTCACCAGCCAATGGTTCACCTGAACCTTGACTCGCTTTCCAAGACGTATTACCGATCTGTGTTAGACCTTGCTCATTTCTAAAGCGTGCCATAGCAACTCGACCAAGAGGTTGTGAACTACCATTGCTGTAGGTTGCTTTTACTAGCCCATCAGGGCCAATTTCAACACCCGTTAAACGACCCACGGTTAATCCGTCTTGCTCTAATGAAGTCACTTCAAAACCAGATGAAAACTGTGTCGGGTTTTCCAATCGAACATTAACATTTTGCGTTCCATCAGCGCCTGAACTATATACACCAGCACCAGGTGTGCCTAAAGGTTGCAACACAATATCTGGATTAGCAGGTTGTTGATAAACACCACTATTGTTAAAGTTAACAATTGCACCAACGTGTGCTGTCCCTGCTGTTGCGGCTGTTAGATTCGTTGTCGGCGCTACAGCGTCAACCTTTTTACCATCAACAGCAGTGAACATAGCCCACTGATTAGGCGTTGTGTCATCTTTGACAAAATAACTCGTTTGCACATGGGCTTCACCCAATGAGTCATAAATCGTGATCGATGTTGAATGATTGTAAGTTGCGGTATCAGATAAATCAAAATTAGCGATTGTTTTACCTGTTGCGTTAGCTGGTAAATTAGCGGCCATATTCACCATACCAGTTTTAACAGGTACACCCGCCGTTTCTGGAATTTGCATACCTCGAGTTGACGTCAAATTAATGGCAGCTGATGTACCGTCACTATTAACAGGGTATGTTTGTAGGTAGTTACCATTTGAATCAACAATAAAATTTTCATTATTGAGTTTAAACGCACCGGCACGAGTAAAGGTTAAATCTTTAGAATCTAAGCCATCAGAGGTTACGAAAAAGCCTGGACCTGTAATTGCCAAATCAAGGGCATTATTAGTAAATGACAAGCTACCTTGATGGAACTGCTGTGCTACCTGTGCAGTCGTGACACCGTCACCCGCTTTAGTGCTTGAGTTAGTAAACAAAGAAGAGGCATAGACATCGGCAAATTCTGCGCGAGACTCTTTAAAACCAATTGTATTTACGTTCGCAATGTTATTAGCAGTAACATCGAGATCTTTTTTCGCCGCTGAGATACCACTTAATGCAATATTAAAAGACATGTTCGAATCCTCTTCTTAGATTAACTTTCGGCAACCGCTAATACTTCATTAAGCGAAATATTGCCGAGCCCTCTTAAATTTAAAATAACGCCGCCAGTACCACTGCCCAAGTTAACACTTGAAACGTGGCTGTATGTAGACACGGCTAAATCTTGTTTTTCACCATCAACAGTACCTGTGGCCTTAACGGTATAATTCCCTTCTTTTACCAAATCACCATTTTCGTCTTTACCGTCCCACGTAAATTCATTATTACCAGGATTTTGTTTGCCAATATTAATAGTACGAACTAGTTCGCCAGCTTCATTCTCTACATTGACAATGACGTCACCGCTTGATGACGCAGGCATACTAATCACGGCATCGACGCCTTCACCTGCTGGTTTATTCGCAACATTAGTAGGTATAAGTACTTTCTGCCCAACTAATGTTGATGCTTGTAATGCTTGTGATGACGTCATCACAGTATTGAGATTTTCAAACTCTTTAGTCATCGTATTAATACCTTCAACGGTACTAATTGACGCCATTTGCGATAACATTTGGTCGTTATCAACAGGCTTTGACGGATCTTGTTGTGATAACTGCTGAGTTAATAGTTTAAAGAAATCTTCTTGGTTCAGTGTCTGATTAGAGCCATCATCAACTTTATACGGCTCTTCCTTCACCTTAAGAGAGTCTAAATAAGCATTACCTGTATTTACTGTTGTCATTTAGTTTCTCCTATTTACCCAGCTGTAATGTTTTCATTAGCATTTGTTTTGCCGCATCTGCCACTTGAACATTTGTTTGATAAGATCGTGATGCTGAAATCATATTAGCCATTTCTTCCATCACATTTACGTTCGGTTTATAGATGTATCCATCCTGATCAGCCATTGGATGATTCGGGTTATATTCCATCTGCAAAGGATCTTGATCTTCAACGATACCTAATACTTTCACTTGAACAGACTCTTCTTGTTGTCCCGCGGCAGCTTTTTGCATCTCAGCGGCAAAAACAGGATGCCGCCCACGATATGTTTCTTCTGCACTGCTACTGACGCTATTTGCGTTAGCAAGATTTGATGCAGTCACATTCAATCGCAGTGATTGAGCGCTCATGCCTGATCCAGCTACATCGAAGATATTATATAAGCTCATGATTATGATCCCTTGATGGCTAATCGTAGCCCTTTAAACTTGCCACCTAAAAACTGCAAGCTTGATTGATACTCTAATGCGTTTTGCATATACAAGTTTCGTTCCACTTGTACATCAACGGTATTACCATCACCGGTATCTGGTTGATTTGGCACGCGATAAGCCTCACCTGAATTATCTTTGGTGGTGATATTGAAATGTTTATCGTGTGTTTGTGCCATACTGGTGGACAAATTTTGTTTCGCCGATTTCATTGCAGTGGCAAAGTCTAGATCACGGGCTTTATAGTGCGGAGTGTCAGCATTTACAATATTGCTTGCTAACATTTCGGCACGTTTAGAGCGCACACCAACTGTGTATTGTGAAATGCCTAATGCTTTTTCAAATGAAATCGCCATAATTTTGTCTCTGATACGTTTTACAGAGATAAAAGCAAACGATGTGCCAACGTGAGATTAGAAAAGAAAAAAGGCAAGTAAACTTGCCTTTTTATAAGGAGAATTGTGAATTATAGGGCTTGATAGACGATACCTGATGGGCATCTATTCATTTTAAAATCATCGGTTAAGCCGTTAATAGACTCCGAGGCACCTAACATTAAGTATCCTTCTTTATTTGTCACCTTCGCAAAATTAGCGAATATTTGCCGTTTAATTTCTGGTGAAAAATAAATAAGTACATTACGACAAAAAACAATATCGAACCGACCTAGTAAACTAAAGTTATCCAACAGATTAAATGAACGAAACTTAACGTGTCGTTTAACATCATCTTTAATGACATAACAATTATCACTTGCCGGATTAAAGAATTTTCTTAACCGCTCTGGTGACAAACCACGAGACAAAGCAAGCTTATCGTATTCACCTTTATTACAATGAGCCAACATGCTATCAGAGATGTCTGTACCTAAAACTTCAAATCCAAACTTTAGTGCGCCTGGATTTTTTTCTTTAAATTCCATACAAGTCATTGCAATAGAGTACGGCTCTTGCCCCGACGAACTCGCTGCAGACCAAATTTTCAATGGTCTACCTATCTTGGCAAATTCTGGTAACAAACGCGTGGTTAGAATCTCAAATGGATATTTATCTCTAAACCACAATGTTTCATTCGTTGTCATTGCGTCAATAACTGTCGAACGAAGTGCTCGCTCATGTATCATCATTGCCTTTTTGGCTAATTGCGCCAGTGAATCACAATTCGTTTCACTAAGTAAAGGAGACAAACGACTCCGAACTAAGTATTGCTTACTCGCGCCAAGCACAATACCACAATGCTTCTCTAAAAATTTACAAAATTCCGTATATTCCTGAGGTGTTAAATCTACTTTATTCACTCGAAATTTCCCGAGCAGGCTCAGAATGTAAAATGTTAATATTTCGCTCAACCGCGCCTGCTAAATCATCCGGATTGAACTTGGCAATAAAATCATCTGCGCCAACGTTATCAACCATAGCCTGGTTGAATACTCCACTTAGCGAAGTATGAAGGATAACGCGTAAATCCTTCAGCTTTTCCTTGGTTCGAATTTCCGACGTTAGCGTATAACCATCCATTTCAGGCATCTCGATATCGGAAATCAACAGTCCTATTTGTTCTGTGATGCATGAGTCGCAATTATTGCTTATTTCAATCAATTTATCTAACGCTTCTCGACCATTTTTAGCTTCAACAATCTCAAGTCCAAGTGGAGTCAACGCACGTTTAATTTGATTAAGCGCAACCATTGAGTCATCTGCAATCATGATTTTCTTTGATGTGCCTTTGACAATAGCTTTTGCCTCTTCTAACACTTCATCGGTCATTTCATCAACAGGAGGAGCCACTTCCATGAGAATTTTTTCAACATCCAAAATCCCCACCATGCCATTGTCAACTTCAGTTACAGCCGTTAAATAGTTAGCTTTACCTGAGCCTTCTGGGGGCGGCATAATTTGCTCCCAGTTCAAGTTAATAATGCGCTCTACAGAATCGACCAAGAAGCCTTGAATAGAGCGATTATACTCGGTGATGATGATGAAACGATTTTCAATATCGTCAATCATACGGCCGCCTGTAGCTAAACTTAAATCTATAACAGAAATAGTCTCACCACGAATATGAGCGATTCCGCGAACTTCGCGGGCCAAATTAGGTAATGAAGTTAAACGCGGGCACTGCAAAACTTCTTTAACTTTAAATACATTAATGCCATAACGCTGCATGCCATTGAGCTTAAAAAGTAACAGCTCTAGACGATTTTGTCCTACAAGTTGGGTTCTTTGATTTACTGAATCTAGGACACCGGCCATAATAGCTCCATACAATAGACAGTTAGGGAATTGAGTTCGTTTATGGTAGATTCATCCTTGAATGTTATTGTGCACTTCACAATCACCTACCATGATTACAAACAATACATTTAATACAATGATTAATTAATAAAATATAGTGACTTATGAATAGTGTCAAACAAAGTAACCAAATTAAGCATTATATGCATAGTTATAGTTTTCTAATCTTACTATCGGCAGTACTCGCAATTGGTTTAGCAAAAAATGTTGCTGCAAATCAAATATCAGTGCACGAAAAAATAGAAAACGAAATACATTCTTATATTAAAGGAAAAATAGACAAATCTCCCGATAAAAAAACAGAAATTATTATTTCGCCTATCGATAGGCGCAAGAAGCTATCGGTATGTAGTAATAACCTGTCAATTGCGTTGGCGTCAAAAAATGGTCTTAAAAGAAACAACACAGTTAGTGTTGCCTGCAATGGTGCGTGGCGAATTTTTGTTCCAGTGAAGGTTAATACACTAACCCCTGTTGTAACCGCTAGGCAAAATCTTGCCGTGGGAGAATTTCTTAATCATCAAAATCTAGAGATTAAGTACATCAATACCTCATTAATCATTGGGCCAGTTGTCTATAGCATCGATGACATTAGTGGTTCGAAAGTGAAGCGTTACATTCAAGGTGGGCGCCCGTTAATGGCTAATTTGATATGTATGGTTTGTAAAGGTGAGCAAGTAAATATTGTGGCTAAAAATGGAAAACTACAAATTAAGTCCACTGGGCTTGCATTAAATGATGGCAGTCGTGGTCAAAAAATTTCCATTAAAAACAATAGTTCTGGTAGAATTATTGAAGCGACGGTGATGGCGGTTGGTCAAGCAGAAATAAATTTAAAAAAATACTAAAGTTATTTAAAGATTCGCCGATAGAGAGTTTGAAGAGGAATATTAATAGTAGAGGCTATTATGGCATTGGATATAAATAAGCTAGCAGGTAACCACAGTCAACAACTTGACAAGTTGAAGAATCAGGCACAGTCAAAAACTGAGCAGGTTAAGCAGCAATCTGTACAACAACAGACCCAAACGGCAGCGCAAGCTAAGCCAGAATCAAAAGATTCAGTGTCTTTAACACAACAGGCACAACAGTTGCATAATATTCGAGAGAAGTTAAACAATACTTCCTCGGTAAACCAAGAGAAGGTTGAAAGTATTCGAAAAGCAATTGCTGCTGGTGAATATAAAGTAGACCCAGATAAATTGGCAGCTAACTTGGCAAAATTCGAGGGAGATCTAGAGAAGATCTTTTAAATGAATAATGAAAAACTACTGTCCTTATTAACTCTTCAGTTAACACACGTTAAGCAGTTAGATAAACTGCTTAACGATGAAACCCAATCTCTTATCGATCGTGATCATGAGCTAATTGCATCTCTAGCTCAAAGCAAACAACATCTAATGAAACAACTCGAAACTTTCGATGTTGAATTGTCTTCCTACGCCGAACAAATACCGCAAAGTGAATCTGCGCTCGCACTTAAAGACGAAATTAATGATCAGTTAGCACAATGTCATACGAAAAATCTTGAAAATGGTAAAGCCATTGAGCTAAGCATAAATAGCATCGAACGTTTGCAAAGTTCATTAATTCAAAAGCGCAGTGGCAATTCAATGACATATAATGCGAAGGGAAAAACACGCTCAGGTTCTTCATCAAGCGGCTATATTTCTGCTTAATTTGTCAAAATCAAAAGGAGAATATAATGTTTCGATTATTAACCATCATAATTAGTGCTGCATTAGTTTGGGGCTGTACATCATCGTCTCAGATAAAATATTACCAAGAAGCGCCTAAAGAGTTTGCAAAGTTTTATGCCACAGGCTATGCCCCTATCAACAGTCAGATGGGCGACAATAAAACTCAAAAAGTGTTACAGGCCATTAAAGCCTCTAAACTCGAAGCTTATCGTGAGCTCACCGCACAAGTTCATGGTCATCAAATTGATAGCCAAACTCAATTACGCGAATTAATGATTGCTGACTCGTCTTTAAACGCGTCTGTACGCGGTCTAATTCGCGGTGCAAAAGTCGTAAAAAGCTACCCTGTTAGCGATGAAATTTATGCAACTGAATTAGAGCTAGACTACAAAAACCTATACCTTCTATATAACTCTACGGCAATGCCTCGCCGTGTGATCAATGAGTAATGCTTATGACACGCTTACTTCTTATTCTTTTTCTTTATTTGAGTGTTAATGTAAACGTTAGCGCGCAGTGGTTTGATGCAAAAGGCCGCGCTAGTGTTGTTAACAATGATAAAGATATCGCTCGAAATATGGCTGTACAAGATGCATTGCAGCACGCTCTGTTGTACACAGGCGCACAAGTTAATTCTATAAGTCAGCTATCAAATGGACTGTTAAATTCTGATCGCTTTGAAGTACGTTCAAGTGGCAGTGTCAGAAATTTATTATTGGTAAGCGAAGAAATCATTGATGGCATCATGACTGTTCAAATCCGCGCTGATATTATGCCTAGCAAATCAGTCTGTCACGCTTCTACTACAACAAAATATATTGCATTGACAAAATTTCCATTACGAAACCGTCAACAAGCAGTCAATGGCGCAATCTTTGAAGTTGGTAGTGAAAGCGCACAGCAATTACTTGAACAAATGTCAGTATTTAAAGGCAGCTATCTAGCGAGTCAATTACTACCTATTAATCAAGTTATAGCTCCTCACAGTCAACCATTTATCACTGACCAATCAAACACATCAGCGCCACAATTACTTGCCGCTCAAGCAGATAGCCAATATTTGTTAACCGGTGAAATACACGATGTGTCATTGGCTAAACCGACATCTAAATGGTTTGGCATGGCGAGCAACAACCCAATGCGTCAATTTATTGCATCCTACACGTTATTTGATGGTTTAACCGGCGAAAAAGTATGGAGCAAACGCTATAGCACTCAAGCCCCTTGGACCTTTGAAAGAACTCAAAAGATAGATCCCGCAACGCAAGAGTTTTGGTCAAATGTTTACGGCGCATCTATTGTTAGCCAGTTAAAACAACTTACCAATGATCTGAATATTTTTATGCAGTGTCAAAATCTGCGTGGCCAAGTTATCAAAGTTGATAATGAATTTGTTACCGTTAACCTTGGCAAGCGCCACGGGCTAAAAGTCGGAGATGAATTAATGGTACATCATGCAACGCAGTTTACGGATAGTCGCGGAATTTTGCGTCAATCAACACAGGTTAACGGAACAACTTTGCAGATAAGAACAATTTATAACAACCACTTAGAGGCCATCGCAAAAGACGCTCCTTTATATGGCGATATCCAAAGTGACGCTATTGTTTCATTGAAACCGAACTAAGTGATATGAAAAATCAATAGAATTACCTAGGTTTATCAGGTATTTTTTACTGCTTATAGTCCTCGTAACTCAGCTGGATAGAGTGCTAGCCTCCTAAGCTGGAAGCCGCAGGTTCGAATCCTGCCGAGGACGCCACTTCTTTTATTGAGTATTGTCAGCTAACCTATCTGGCATTCCATACTTCGCTAAAATCTTTTCGAGCTCACCGCTCTTTCGCAAGCGTTGGATACCTTCGTTCATAATAGCGGCCAATTGCTCACTCTTTGGCTTCTTTGGTGAAAATAGCATTCCAGCATATTCCTTATTGCCATCAAGTGATTCACTGACACTAAACTGTGGAAACTTAGTCACCATATAATGAAGTAAATCAGGACTATCGAGCCAAATATCTATCCGGCCAATGGTCAGCATCTCTCTTACTCGCTTTAAAATATTAGCGCCTGTGACATAGATTACTTTGTGAGGGTTTTCAGAAAAGTATCGAGCGAGTCGACTGTTAGAATTAACAGCACCATAATAATTACCGATGGCATTAAATCGTCCTAAATCTGCCGTTTTGAACGATGACATTTGGTTTTTCTTAAAGGAAAGGTAAGCAAAACCTTTAATCATCAACATCGGTGATTTAGGCGTTAAGAAGCCCTCTTCAGTTTTTTCATGTTGATAAAAAGTAAAAGCCATACCATCACTAATACCAGACTTAACCAGCCGCTTAGCGCGCAGCCAACTGTCAATTCTTTTGAAAGAAACTGTATGTTTTGACTCTTTAAATACTGCCTTAATGATGTCGATGGCGACGCCTTCTTTGCCATTTTCCAAATGAGCGTCACATGTATAGGGACAATACGGATTCCATATAAACTCATAATCTTCCGCGCGCACAGTAGACTGACAAAGTGAACAGAATAACAATACTACAATCATTCTTACCATCTATCGCCTAACCTCACTGCTGCTCAATTATCGTTCATAAACCTTACCATGTTCCGTTAAAAGTCCGAAGAAAATTCAGCTATTGACGGATAATTGTTGTTCGCTGCAATAACGTATTGGCCATGAAACTTAACTACCGATTTATAATCACTGAGCTTGAAACACAATATGCCACAATCATAAGCCGTTTTAAAAAAGTGCTTATTATCACCACGAATAAATAGATTTATTTGATTCACTAACAGGCCGTTTTCATCAAATGCTTTTTCAAAACTCTCATTATCAACAACAAGCGATGATGAACATTGCATTTTTACAGACACCTTTTTACGACCCAAATGCTGATAATTAATCTGCCAATCTGCCGCTTCTATCGTGTTAAAAAGCGTCAACAATCCCTCTTTAGTCATTACATCATTAATATTATTCACATACTGATAATCATGTTTAATAGATTCGAACTGATGTTTAAGATTGGCACCTTGGCCAAGCGTACGGGCTGACTGTTGCCATTGCTTTAATAAGGGCGACATACAAAGATCAAAACGTTTATTCTTAATTGCTTGAGTTACCCACAAACTCAAATAGTGACTTTCGCTCACAGGATCATTAGACGATGATTCCGCCAGTTCAGCTAATGCCGTCGTTGTTAACAGGGCTAAATGCTCTTTAAATAACAAAGGACTCTCCAAATAATTTCCATAAAAAAACGCGACCTATAAAGTGCCGCGTTTATTGTTAGCTATACCCGATTGTAGTTATTTTTGCTCACCAAAACTAAATTCTTTTGGTGGCTTCTTGCCCATTAAATGCTCAACAAAGTAATCCCAACGTTTACGCATCATATAAGGTTCACGTGCAAAACCATGACGGCGATTCGGTAACATCAATAAATCAAAGTCTTTATTGGCTTTAATTAACGCATCAACCACAATCAAGGTATTAAACGGCGGTACGTTATCATCTAATGTACCATGCGCTAATAACAACTTACCTTTTAAGCCATCAACAAATAATGGATTAGACTGGTTGTCGTAGTTAGTCGTGCCATCTTCGTTTTCTTTGAGCATGCCCTGCCATTTTTCGCCCCAAGGATCAGCGTAGTTACGGTTATCATGGTTACCTGCACCAGATACCGCTACTTTATAGAAATCAGGGTAACGTAAAATTGCATTTGTCGATGCGAAGCCGCCACCAGAGTGTCCCCAAATACCAACGCGATCTAAATCAATCCAGTTGTATTTCGCGCCAAGTTGCTTAATTGCAGAAACCTGATCTGGCACACCGCTGTCGCCCATGTCACCAAAGTAGAACTCATGGAATGATTTCGAGCGCATTGGCGTACCTAGCGCATCAATTTCAATCAAGATAAAACCAAGCTCAGCCATTGCTTGCTTGTCACCGCGAGACGCGCGGAATGAACGAGAGCCAATACTGCCAGTTTGTGGACCAGGGTAAAGGTAGTTAACAACTGGGTATTTCTTTGATGGATCAAAGTTTGATGGCTTGTACATCAAGCCATGGATATCATGCTTACCATTGCGATCTTTAACCACAAAGGCTTCAGGTGCTCGCCATCCTGTCGCTTGAAGTTCACTAATGTCACTTTTTGCCAGTGCAACAGCTACTTTGCCGTCACTGTCGCGAACAACACTAGTCGTTGGCATGCTTGGTGTTGAGTAAGAATCGACGAAGTAGCTGCGATCGTCACTTAGCTTAACGCTGTGATCACCCTGTTCTGGTGTTAGTAGCGTTAACGCACTACCATCAAATTTTGCTTTGTAGAAATATTGGAAATACGGATCGCCTTTCTCACGTCCAGCGCCAGTGAAATATAGCTCACGATTTTTCTCATCGATAGCGCGTACTTGCAATACGTTCCAGTTACCCTTAGTTACGGCATTTTTAAGCGTGCCAGTACCTAAATCATATAGGTATAAATGGCCCCAATCACTACGCTGTGAAAACCAAATCACTTCGTTTGACTTTGGAAGGAAATGCCAGTTAGCTTTGCCTTTACCAGACTCAAAGAAGGTGCTTGCTTTCTCATCAAGAATAGTCGCTACTTTGCCTGATTTAGCATCTGCCACTTTAAGCGTTGCTTGATTGTGATCACGTGTCACTGATACATAAGCGAGTGAATCACTGGCTTTGTTCCACTGAACATCTAACATCTTACCGCGGCTGTAAACGTGGTCGGTTACCGTTGAACGTTGGAAATCTGGCTTATCTTGCAAACGAACAACTTTCTTGCTGTCTACATCAATAATCACACGTTCAAGCATAAAGATATCTTTATCACCTGGTAGCGGGTACTTCCAGCTATCCAATGTTGGATGGCCAACATTAGTCGTTACCAAGTGCATCGATTTTACATTGCGGCCGTCGTGTTGAAAGGTGGCAATTTTTTTAGAATCAGGCGACCATAACATAACTGGAGTCTTAGAGCGTAACCAACCCGCGTTATTAGTACCGTAACCAAAATCTTCAACGCCATCTTTAGTCAACTGCGTTTTCTTGCCGTTAGCTAAATCTAATAACCACAAGTTATTGTCTTTAATGAACGCCGCTTTTTTGCCATCAGGTGACACAACTTGCCCAGCTTCAGAAAATTTATCAGCCGCTTTATCACAACTTAGTGGGCTTAACTGACATTCCATCGCATTTTTACCAACGCGGAAATTAATGTCTTGATTGTTGTTAGCAAAAGTAAAGTATTTGAAAGGCAATGTGATTGCGGTATATGTTTCATCGTCATTTGATAAAACCTTCGCCAGAGCAGCGTGATCAAATGCCGCTGTTTTAGTGCCTTTAGCCGCGTCAGCAATCACAAATTGATGACCGCCCTTCACTGCTGTTCTATAGGCTAAGCGGTTATCGCCAAGCCATTGAGTAGCCTCAACAGTGCCATAAACAAGCTTATTAGTATGAGAGCGTAACTGACGTTCAGCGCGCTGATAATCACTGAGTGATAAAGAATCATCAATGACTGGCGTATTATTGGTGGTCACACACCCAGATAGCAATGTTACAACACTCGCTGTAACCATCGACATCCCAAATTTGGTTCTTAACATAGTTAATCGACCTATTATTGTTATTAGTTTTAGACGGAGGCAATTTTACGCTAAATTGCGTTATTCATCCATCCATTCTGCTTCATCAAGCACTTCTCTCGCTTGCGCCAATGTGCAATCGGTTAATGCGATAAGTTGATTAGTCGAAATAGATGGATTGCGCTTAACAAGCGCGAGTAATTCTTGCTGCGTCAATGACTGACGCTGCTGTCGAAGCAAGGTAGAAAACCACAACCAGCTTGGCTGCTGTGCGTTTTCTACCTTTTCTACAATGTGAGATATTTGTTTGGCATCAGCAATTAACATCCAATTTCTTGAACGCCCTTTACGCGACAAATGAGCGCCACTGTCACGGATAATTGCTTTTAATAAATAGGCATCAAAACACTTTCTTACAAATGCGTTTAGGATGATTTTGGTTTTTTCAGCCACGATCTACGGGAAATGTTTTTTTAAAGGTAAGGCATTCTACCAACATTCGCTAAAAACTCATCCGTTTTTGTTAGCGGCTTCATGGTCCAGCAACCATTTTTTGCGCGCTAAGCCACCAGCATAACCAGTTAAGCTACCGTCTTTACCAATGACTCGGTGACAAGGTATCACAATCGCAATACGATTTTGACCATTAGCACTGGCAACCGCACGCACCGCCTTTTCATTGCCTAAGCGCTTCGCTTGGCCAATATAGCTAGATGTCGTGCCATAAGGAATATCACGTAATCCTTGCCATACCGACTCTCTAAACTCAGTGCTTGGTGTATATAATGTCAAATCAAACACTTCACGCTCGCCTGAAAAATACTGTGCAAGTTCTGTTTTCGCTTGCGTAATATGTTCATTCTCACCTGCCATCATCACCCCATTTAGGCGCTTTTGTAACTCATCAAATTCTGCTTTAAGATTCTTACGATCATCAAACTCAATCAAACACACCCCTTGCTGTGTTGCACACACAAACATAGGGCCGATAGGCGTTGTTAGACGGTCAATTAAAATAATAGTTTTGCCGTCAGCAGTGGTTGGCGAGTGGCCTGTCATCTTCTTGAAGGCGTCATTAAAACCACTTAACGACTCATAACCACTTTCAAAAGCAGTATCAATTGCTTTTTTTCCGGCATCTAAATCTTTTATCGCGTTATTCATTCGCATCATTCTCGCATAAGACTGAAAAGTCATTCCATAATGTTTATTAAACCAGCGCCTTACTGTTTCAGGACTTATCCCCTGTTCTTTAAGTTGCACGTCAGTAACCTTCTCGCCTAAGTTATTCTTTACCAAGGCCACCGCTTGCTTCACCACATCAGGCATTTCATTAGCCTCTTGCAACGGCTTACACACCTTACAAGGCCGAAATCCCGCATTGACTACATCATCAAGCTTGGTATAAAAATCTACATTCTCTTTTTTCGGCTTACGAGCATGACAGGTCGCAATACAAAAAATTGACGTCGTTTTTACCGCTACGTAAAAACTACCGACATAACTCGGTTGACGTTCACACAGCGCCTTATAAAAATCGTCGATTAATTGAGGTTGGGTTACTAACATCTCATACTCTATGACAAGCCCGCGAATAAAAAAGGCTATTGCTTAACAGATTAAAGTTAAGAATAGCCTTTGTTGCCAACTCGTCACAACCGAAAACTGGACAAGCATTTTTTAGAACTACTGTTTAGCTTTTCAGCTTAGCGATTACTGCTTAGCAATCGCAGTTTAGCAATGCTCATCAATGGCATGATGCAAAACATCAGTCACTGACTCTAAATCATAGTCTTGAATTTCAACCCACAATTTTGTTTCATCACGGCCAATCATCGATGCAAAGAAACCACCTAGCCCTTTTGCCTTACGATCGACTTCAACCATCAGCTCTAATGAGTCATCATGATTAACCATCAACATTTCAACTTCATCAACACGGCCTCTGAAATCACCTGAGTGTGCTTTAAATTCAAACTCCTGAACAAAGCGACCGCCAAGCGCGCTACTCTCTTCGTTTTCAACTTCACCTAAGGCAAAGCCAAGTTGGCTCATTGCCACCAGCACGGCGTTTTGACGTTCGTTAGGCACCACATGCAGCATATCTTTGTCTGACTTATCCAGCGCGTAATCGATGTCTAAATCTGTATCCACCCACACACGAGATTGACCAAGCGATAGCGGCGTATTAGCGGGTAATGGAATTTCAAAGTCAAAACTCAATTCTTGCCCTTCTTCAACATCAAAGCTGTCAGACACTTTATAAGACGCTAACACTGCTGTGTGCTCAACAATACGCTCGTGCTCATTGTCATCATCGTCGGTGTAAGTTTCTTCACTGAAATAGTTACAACAGACATTAATTTTAATGTGATTGATGTGCTGCTGCGTTGAACCACCGTCAACTTGTACCGTTCCCGCTAAAACCTGCGTCGGCGCAACTTCTGGATTGTGAATAATGGTATCTACTTTGGCGCTGCCAATACCTACTGACGATAAAACCTTCTTGAAAAATGACATAGTTATCCTTGTGTCTAAATCGATGTTAATCACTGTTGCTGAGTAATCTACCCCATTACCGAGATAATTACACCTTATTAGACAAAGCGGATAACATCATTATTCTCTTGTAAAAAACGTGCAGTTTGGTGCGCGCTTTCTACATCACGTTACTTTTAATGTTTTGATAAAAAATATATTTATTAAGATTTCTTGCGTCATAACGTTCACAAATATGTAACTTATGAAGCAATACGTACTTTCTAAAAGATAAAAGCCTAAAAAACACCCAAAAACCATTTAAACCTTTGACTTATAATTGTTTTATCATTAGATTGATGGACAATTTAAAGAATAGCGTGCTGTTTTTATTGTGCATGCGTGATAAATACACAGTTAAAGGGCAAATCAGGCTTCTGTATTCGACAGTGAGCTCACAAGGAAGGTTAATATGAGTTGTAATGAACTATTTTTTTCTAATAACGATAAAGACGAAACTCTTCACCGAAGAACACAATTATCAGATGTTGTTTTGTCAAAAGGCATTACTAAAAAAGATGAGTTAATTGAATTTCTTCGACCTGAATTAAGTGAAGCCTTTGAGTGTAAAGTTGGGTTTTGGTTACAAGGTTCTTATAAAAGTCGCACATTAATTAAACCGGTAGATAAGTTTTCTTCCTATGATATCGATATCGGTGTTTATTTGTTTTTTGACGCAGAATCTGAAGAGATTGATTCTAAGGATGTGAAATCAACACTTAAAGATGCCTTATCTTCATATTGTGAAATAAACGACGAAGCAGAGCCTCAAAAATCAAAAAACGCTTGCGAAGGACTAAAATATTCGTCATTCCTTACTATTGATACACCTATTTATTTTATTGATGGCTCTAATATTAAATTAGCTACAGATGACGGGTGGGTTGAAAGTGATCCAAAAGCTATTCAGGATTGGCTTACGAACTACTATAGCGACAAAGCGGATAGAGCATTGATGAAGCGTTTGGTTCGCTACTTCAAAGCTTGGATTAATGTTAAATGGCAAGGTACAGGGTTTAAAAAAATACCCTCGCTAGCTGTTAACGTTTTAGTTGCACTACACATGCAAAAGCATGATAGAGAAGATGACTCTTTTCTCCATACAGCTTTAACTATATGTGAAGAACTAGAGTCCACATTTATAGTAAATAACCCATTGAGTGGAAGTAACCTCCTGACAATGCCTGAAGACTCAGAAAGCTTTGCTCATCAAAAACTAGATGAATTAAAAGCTATATGCCTTAGCTGTATTGATTCAAGTGAATTTGATAGAGGAATTAATTTTTCAAATCTTTTTCAACATTACTTCCCGCAAGTAAGTATAAGTTCTTCTGAGGGAACAACAGGCTTACCTGCCGTAGTTACTGTGCCTGAAATATCCATTTGCAGATATGACAAAGATGGAAATCATGTGGAAACAACTACCACGGATAATTTAACAGTTAAAAAAGGTGACTCACTTACCTTTACTATATGTAATCAAGATTCATTTAATATTTATTCAGATGCACAATGGACAGTTAGGAATGTAGGTGGTCAAGCAACAGATGCTAATGATATTGGGCATAAGGTTGTTGGAAGGCTAAATGAAAGCCATAAAAGGGATACATCATATACAGGCTCACATACTATGGAGTGTATGATTACTCATAACGGAATGGTAAAAGGCTTTCAGGCTATTAATGTCCAAGTGAAGCCAGCCAGTACCTTAAGGCGAAAGAAAATATTTAAAGGTTGGAGGCGCTAATTATGTGGGATCTTTTTCCATCAAAGGTTAAGTATGGTCTCCCAGCTATAATTGCAATTCTAATTTATTTGTTTTGTAATCAATACCTCGATCAACCATTAATTAGATCTATTTCTTATACGATTACAGCCATAACGATTTTAGCGTGGCTTTTTGGTAAATATCTTTGGAAGTTTGTATATATAGACTTTTTCAAAAACAAATTTTGTCCTGATTTTAATGGCAAGTGGATAGGTACTATTGAGTCAAATTTTAATGGTGGCACTACCGTCCAGTTCCCAATTACAATTGAAGCTGACTTCTTTTCAGTTAGAATGAAAGGTAACACTACAGTAGGTAGGACTTACGCAAATTACTGTAAGGTAATCAGAACTGATGATGATTGTTTTGAACTTGAATATATGTTTAAAGGGATAAATGATACGCCGTCCGAAACTGATACTAGCTTCTATGAGGGGGCAGCTAGGCTTAGAGTTCTAGATATATCGACTATGGAAATGAAAGGGGTATTCTGGACCAATAGATGTTGGCAAAACGGAAAAAATACCGCTGGTGTATTAGAGCTTAAGAAAGATTCATAATGTAAAAAGGGAAATGTAAAAAGGGACGCTCACGATTGATACAGAAATTCGGTCTCACTCATACAACGTTTCCGTCATTTGTCCGTACAGATTGCCAAAACTGACTATTTACACTATAATTCTAAGCATTACGGAACTTATCCGTACATAGGAGGAGTTATGGCAACAGCACGTATCGATCTTCGGCTTGACGAAGAGATTAAAGCAAAAGCTGAAAAAGCATCAACGCTACTAGGCTTAAAAAGTCTTACTGAATATGTAGTTCGTTTGATGGACGAAGACGCAACGCAAGTCATCCAAGAGCATGAAAGTATTCAAGTTAAAGACAGTGTTTTTGATGAATTTATGGCGGCATGTGACAAAGCGAAAGCGCCTAATCAAGCGTTAATGAATGCGGCTAAATTTACTGATGAGAGTGGTATCAAGTGAGTTGGGGCAACGCCTTTGTTGAGCTGTGTAAAACAAAGCATGATCGCAGCTCATTTGATTGCGGTGAACCTGAGTTAAATACCTTTATCAAAACTCAAGCGGCAAAACATATGCAAGCGGGAATTAGTCGAACGATGGTACTGCCTAGTTCACAGCCCTTGCTTAATCAAAAGTATGCTATTTGCGCATTTTACAGTGTTGCCCCTAGTTCAATTAGCCGAGAATCACTTCCGACCCAGTTAGCTAAAAAACTTCCAAGATACCCTATTCCCGTTTTTCTTTTGGCACAGCTCGCTGTACACAAAGAATTTCATGGTAATGGGCTTGGTAAAGCCAGTTTAGTCCGCGCTTTAAAGTATCTATGGGAAGTCAATCACCACATGAGAGCTTACGCTATTGTAGTTGACTGCCTTACCGATTCAGCACAAGCATTCTATGCAAAATTTGGCTTTGAAGTTCTTTGCCAGCACAATGAACGAATTCGTATGTTTCTGCCAATGAAAACTGTTGAGCAACTGTTTCACAAATAGATTTACGCGCCCAATAAAAAAACGGGCCGAAACTTTCGTTTCAACCCGCTAATTTTATAATCCAGTCATTACCCACAACATACAGCAACAAACCAATCTACAGCACCGTCGACAATGTCTCTAATACTGCTTCATCTTCAATTGTTGCTGGAACGACAAACTCTTCGCCATTGGCCATTTTCTTCATGGTGGCGCGGAGAATTTTACCCGAACGCGTTTTTGGTAGCTTCTCCACACACAATACGCGTTTAAACGCAGCGACTGCGCCGATATGTTCACGCACTAGAGCAATCAATTCGCTACTAACTTCAGCAGGCGTTTTGTCGTTGGCGCTGCTAAGTACAACTAATGCCAATGGTAACTCGCCTTTAAGCTCGTCGTTAACACCAATGACCGCGCCTTCAGCAACGCTTGGATGCTCACACACCACCTCTTCCATGCGCCCTGTTGATAAACGATGCCCTGCTACATTAATCACATCATCGATGCGGTTCATGACAAATAGATAATCGTCTTCGTCTAAATACCCTGCATCACCGGTGAGGTAATAGCCTTCAATTTGGCTTAAATAGGCATCGTAAAATCGATCGTTATTATTCCACAATGTTGGCAATGTGCCCGGTGGTAATGGCAACTTGGCGACAATCATGCCTGACTCGCCTTGTTTTACTTGTTCGCCAAATTCATCGACGATTTGTACGTCATAACCCGGTACGGCACGCGCTGGTGAGCCTGCTTTGACTTCGCTCGGACAGCTACCTAATAAGTTGGATGCCATCGGCCAGCCAGTTTCGGTTTGCCACCAGTGATCGATTACAGGAATTTGCAGTTGTTCTTGTGCCCAATGAAGCGTCGCAGGGTCGCACCGTTCACCAGCTAAGTACAAGGCGTTTAAACAAGAGATATCGTATTTCTTAATAAACTCACCGTCAGGATCACAACCACGCAATGCACGAAATGCTGTTGGCGCAGTAAAGAAGCTTTTCACATTGTATTCACTAATAACACGCCAGAACGTACCAGCGTCTGGAGTACCAATTGGTTTGCCTTCAAATACAACCGTTGCGCTGCGATTGATTAGTGGGCCATAACAAATAAAGGAATGACCTACTACCCAGCCGACATCTGACGCAGCCCAAAACACTTCGCCGGGTTTAACGTTGTAAACATGCTTCATTGACCACGCCAGCGCGACAGCATGACCGCCATTATCGCGTACCTGTCTCTTATACACATCTCCGAGCCCACGAGACTAGGCATGATCTCGTA
>OJBM01000167.1_pt1 | contig 28838 bp, 37 predicted proteins | sample 1591061 | NCBI WGS metagenome assembly OJBM01 (sample SAMN05416872, study PRJEB24817) | seawater metagenome | isolation source: Sea water | place: Canada:Atlantic | collected 2013-11
GTCAGATGTGTATAAGAGACAGGCCAACAACAACACCGCCAACTTTTACCGATGAACGCACTTTTAAGCCACCAATATTGCTAAATTTAGCAACTAGTTTATAGCTCTCGGAACTACCGCCGAGTTGACTATCAGCAACCTTTAATCCCAACATTAAAATTGCAGCAATACCTGCAAATAAAAATGCGCCTACCAATAATTCAATTTTCTTACTCATTCTATTTTCCTTGCGCCATCAATGGCTAAAATTATTCTCTATAACAATAAAGTTCAGACGATTAGATTAACCAAACATTACCGCTGTTAATACGAAATCTACACCCAAAATAGCCAAACTCGACTGCACTACCGTTGAAGTCGTTGCTTTACTGATACCTTCAGATGTCGGCACGGCGTCATAACCCTTATGAAGTGCTATCCACGTAACAACAATGGCAAAAATAATGCTCTTTATACCACCATTAACGATATCTTCTTGCCACTCGACTGATGATTGCATCACCGACCAAAAAGCACCGCTATCAACGCCAAGCCAATCGACACCTACTAAATGACCGCCAATAATACCGACAGCAGAAAAAATAGAAGCAAGTAACGGCAGACTAATAATGCCCGCCCAAAAACGTGGCGCGACAATTTGATGCAAAGGATCTATTGCCATCATTTCAAGTGAACTCAATTGTTCAGTGGCTTTCATTAATCCTATTTCTGCGGTTAACGCAGAACCAGCGCGTCCAGCGAATAATAACGCCGACACGACAGGCCCGAGCTCTCGTAACAATGATAGCGACACCATTTGTCCGAGACTCTGCTCCGCACCATAGCCGACCAGAATCGTATACCCTTGAAGTGACAACACCATGCCGATAAACAAGCCAGACACAACGATAATAATCAGTGACTGAACGCCCACAACATAAAGCTGTTTAATAAGCAGTGGCAGCAGTTTAAATCCACGACCTGATGGTTTCAACGCCCCAAATAACATAGCGCCTGCACGGCCTAGTCCAGCAATAGTTGATAAGCTACTACGCCCTAAATTTTGAATGGCATTAATTAGCATGGTTAAACAATTCCTCTTTGTAATCATCACTTGGGAAGTGGAAAGGAACGGGACCATCCGGACGTCCTTGCATAAACTGGACAACTTGTGGTGACGTCTCTTGGCGTAATGATTCAGGTGTACCATGGGCGATCACTGTTTTATTGGCAATTATGTACACGTAATCAGCAATACTTAGCACCTCTTCAACATCATGAGATACGACAATTGATGTTACGCCCAATGCATCATTTAATTCTTTAATTAAGCGAACAATGACACCCATTGAAATAGGATCTTGTCCTGTGAATGGCTCATCATACATAATCAAATCGGGATCAAGCGCAATCGATCTTGCTAAAGCCGCTCGCCTTGCCATACCACCAGAGAGCTCTGAAGGGAAAAGTTGGGCAGCGCCGCGTAAACCAACCGCTTCAAGCTTCATTAATACGATTTTACGAATAATGGATTCAGGTAAATCGGTATGTTCACGAATTGGAAAAGCAACATTATCGAAAACACTTAATTCGGTAAACATCGCGCCAGACTGGAATAACATTCCCATCTTACGACGAACTTTATAAAGTGATTTTCGACTGATACCAACAAGCTCTTGTTCATTAAATTTTATCGATCCTGAACTAGGCTTAATTTGGCCGCCAATAAGGCGCAGTAACGTGGTTTTCCCTATACCACTTGGTCCCATAATGGCAGTGACTTTACCACGAGGTACCGAGAGATTGATATCGTTATAAATAACCCTATCGTCGCGACTAAAATTCATCGCACAAATCTCAATTATGTTGTCTGTTGGATTCAAAAGTGTATTGTCCTTAATGACGCAATTTATATGTCTTGAATGACACCTTTATTCAAAAATAAAACAAACGATGAAAAAGTGTATTCAGCGTCGCGAATTTTAATCGATTTTTGGCTAAGGTTACAATGATTGTTCAATTATATCCTATGTCAAGCAACGCTTACGACAGCATAATTGCCAATTAATTCGCATCAAATGATAATTATTTCATTATCACATTGAAGAAAACGACTAACCAATGGCCCGTTTTCCTCTATTATTATCTGAGTTATCGCAAAATAACCTATTTTTATACTTTCTTTTTACTAGCTAAATAGGGACAATTACTGCTTTATACGCTGAGGACTTATTTCTCCCCATGACATTCCTTGAATTAGGCAGTTGTATTGCCATCTTATTTGCTGGTCTTGTCGGACTCATCTGGAGTGCTGATAAGTTCGTTTACGGCGCCGCAGCTATCGCCCGCAATTTTGGCTTACCGCCTCTAATCATCGGTTTAACCATCGTAGCAATGGGTTCTTCAGCACCTGAGATCATGGTTGCAGTTACCTCATCAATGGACGGTAATAGTAACACCGCTATTGGTAATGCATTAGGCTCTAACATCACAAATATTGCGTTGGTGTTGGGGGTTACGGTCCTACTGCAGCCACTGCTCGTTCATTCTCAACTATTAAAGCGTGAACTTCCCATCTTATTGGCGGTCACGTTAATAGCGGCATACATCCTGTGGGATCAATTCTTAACGTTTGCTGAAGGCGTTGTATTAATCACCTTATTTTTTAGCACCATTGGTGGCCTCTGTTGGTTGACGTTACGAGATAAAAAGTTAAAAGATCCGTTGCTTGAAGAAGCGCAAGAGGATGTTCCTGAAGGTGTATCAAATCGTATGGCGACGATTTGGGTTGTCGTTGGCATGATCATGCTGCCAATTGCTTCTCATTATGTTGTCGAAGGGGCAAGTGACATTGCACGTTATTTTGGTCTCTCTGAATTAGTTATTGGCTTAACAATTATCGCAATTGGTACGAGCCTTCCTGAACTGGCCGCATCAATTGCCAGCATCAAAAACAATGAACACGATCTCGCACTCGGTAATATTGTGGGCTCAAATATTTTTAATATCCTTGCAGTCTTAGCAATGCCAGCATTAATTAATCCTGGTACCTTTGATCAAGAAGCTGCTGGTCGTGATTTGTATATGGTCGTTGGACTAACTGTTTTATTATTTATTATGAGTTGGCATTTGTTTGGTAAACGAAAAATTACTCGCGTTGAAGGCGGTATTTTATTTGGTCTCTTTATCGCTTATCAATTTTTACTTTTTAGTTAACAAGGTTTTTTATGACAACAATGCAAGCGCTTTGCCAATGGGGTAAAGCAGTTATCGATACTGAAATCGCTGCACTACAAGAAATTACGCATTTTGTAGACGAGTCTTTTGCTCGGGCTTGTCAGCTCATTCTCGATTGCAAAGGCAAAGTAATTGTCATGGGAATGGGAAAGTCAGGCCATATTGCCAATAAAATTGCCGCAACATTAGCCAGTACTGGTACGCCTGCTTTTTTTGTTCATCCAAGTGAAGCTAGCCATGGTGATCTAGGAATGATCAGTCAAGACGACGTTGTTCTAGCCATCTCAAACTCAGGAGCATCGGCAGAAATTCTCACCTTGTTTCCGGTCATTGAACGTGTCGGCACACCCGTTATTAGCATGACTGGTAACGCGAGCTCTTCAATGGCTAAATTAGCACAAATACATTTATCCATTGCGGTATCGAAAGAGGCCTGTCCTTTGGGGTTAGCGCCAACCTCTAGTACCACAGCAACGCTAGCAATGGGAGATGCTCTTGCGGTCGCTTTATTGCAAGCAAAGGGCTTCACAGCCGACGATTTCGCGCTTTCTCATCCTGGTGGCGCTTTGGGTAAAAAGCTTTTATTACGGGTTATGGACGTTGCCCACACTCAACAGCAATTACCACTAGTTAATAGTGAGGTAACGATCAGTCATGCGCTTGTTGAAGTGTCTGAGAAAGGCTTAGGAATGACTGGTGTAATAGACAAACAAGGTCAACTCATTGGTATTTTCACCGATGGTGACTTACGCCGCACCCTAGACCAACGTTTAGATTTTCATACCACCACCATTGCACAAGTAATGACGAAGCAACCCACCGTTATCGACGGTAATATTTTGGCAGCGTCGGCATTGAAAACAATGGAAGAGCGTAATATTAACGGCTTGTTTATTGTCGAAAATGGCGCTCCAATCGGCGCTTTGAACATGTTAGACATGCTACGAGCAGGAGTCGTTTAATGAATCAAGTTAATACAATCTATGGTGACATTAATGAGTCAGCGTGGATTAAGGCACAAGACATTAAATTGCTGATTTGTGATGTTGATGGCGTATTTTCTGATGGCAGAGTTTATATGGGAAATAATGGCGAAGAGCTTAAAGCTTTCCATACAAAAGATGGTTTTGGTGTCAAATCGTTGCTTAACGCAGGTATTGAGATCGCTATCATTACCGGTCGACAATCTAAGATTGTCGAAACTCGAATGACAAACCTAGGTGTTGAATACATTTACCAAGCGCAAGGTGACAAGTTTGCAGCTTATCAGGAGTTATTGAACACATTGAGCTTAACGCCAACTCAAGTAGCTTATATTGGTGATGACGTTGTTGATAAAGTTGTCATGGACGATTGTGGGTTGGGCGTAGCTGTCAATGACGCGCACCCTCTCCTGTTAAATGACTGTGACTATGTCACCTTTACCCGCGGTGGTTTTGGTGCAGTTAGAGAGCTAAGTGACCTTATATTAGCGAGTAAAGGGTTGTTAGAAAGTGCCGAAGGCATGAGTGTATGACACGAATAATTGTACTTATAGGGCTATTCTTTGCCTCTTGTGCGCTATTTTTCTATAACCCCTTTTGGTCGGTTACCCAAGAAAAGTCGACACCGCAACAAGACAGCTATTTACCCGATTTCACAGCGAAGGATATGACGCTAAGACGCTTTGATGAACAAGGCGCTTTGTCATCATTAGTGAAAGCAGAGAAAATGGAATACTATAACGACAGCGTGACAACGTTTTCGAAACCAAGTTATATTATTTATCCCAAAGATGGCTCACCTCGTTGGAAAATCGATGCCGATAGCGGCATTTTCGATCAGCAAGATCGAGTGATTCTAAATGAAAATGTCATTATAAGTTCAATCGACCCAACACAGTCGTTAAAACAAATATATACGTCTTATCTCGAAGTAAACTTAGCCACCATGCAAGTGACTAGTGATAAGAAGATTACAATCGAAGGAACACAATATAACGCCACCGGAATTGGCCTTAAAGCAGATTTAAACCTGCGACAATTTGAATTAATTAAAGATATACAGGCAACCTATGAAACTATTACGCCTTAGTGCCCTTCTTTTAGTCGGTGTATTAACTCAAACAACGGGCTACGCACTAACGGAAGATCTAAAAAAACAAGCGCAAATTAGTGCTGACAGCCAAAATATTGACCTAGGGAAAAACGTTGCCATTTACAAAGGTAATGTGAAAATAACACAAGGCTCTATTGAAATAAGTGCAGACTATTTAGAAATCTTTAACCATGGTAAACGCGGCGAAGAGGTGATGGTCTTTAGTGGCAAACCAGCACAGTTTTCTCAAACAATGGACGACGGTGCTCGCATTGCAGCAAAAGCACAGGACATTCGTTTTGAACGCGCTAATAATCTGATAAAAATGTCTAGTAATGTTGCAGTGCAATGGGGTGAAAACACCGTTAGTGGCGACGCGATCAGTTATGATATTGTTAAACGAATTTTAGACGCCGACGGTAATCCAAAAAATGACGAGCAAGTGACGACTATCTTGCAACCCAAAGAAGACAAGCAGCCCAAAGAAGATAAGAAAGTAGATGAGTAAACTTAGTGCCACCCATTTAGCAAAAAATTATTCAGGTCGTCAGGTTGTAAAAGATGTGAGCCTGGAAGTTTCAAAAGGTCAGATCGTTGGACTTTTAGGGCCTAACGGTGCAGGTAAAACCACTACGTTCTATATGGTTGTAGGGTTAGTACCTAGTGATAATGGTCAAGTGATTGTCGGCGAAACAGACATTACGTTGATGCCAATGCATCTACGTGCGCGCCAAGGCATTGGCTATTTACCACAAGAATCATCCATTTTTCGCAAACTGACGGTTTTTGATAATATCATGGCGATTTTACAAACCCGTAAAGACCTCAACAAAAAACAGCGCTTAGAAAAGCTTGAAAGCTTGCTTGATGAGTTTCATATTCAGCATATTCGAGATAGTTTAGGGATGGCATTATCCGGTGGTGAACGTCGTCGCGTTGAAATCGCTCGTGCATTAGCAGCCGATCCTGAGTTTATTTTGCTTGATGAACCCTTCGCAGGGGTTGATCCAATCTCGGTTATTGACATAAAACAAATTATTGAACAATTAAAAAATCGTGGCCTTGGCGTATTGATTACTGATCACAACGTACGTGAAACCCTTGACGTATGTGAGTTTGCTTATATTGTTTCTCACGGAGAAATGATTGCGCAAGGTAAGCCAGAGGAAATTTTAGCCAATCAAACTGTAAGAGATGTTTATTTAGGTGAGCAATTCAGATTATAGTAGTAGGCAGCAGTCTTATTAAGAAAAATAATAACGGATTTAGATGAAAGCGTCATTACAGTTAAAATTAGGTCAATCACTGACCATGACCCCTCAATTGCAGCAAGCTATCCGCTTGCTGCAACTTTCAACGCTCGATTTACAACAAGAGATTCAAGAAGCACTCGATTCAAATCCTTTATTAGAAGTTGAAGAAAACTTTGACTCCCATGAAAAAGTTGAAGCGACACAAAATGAACAAAAGTCAGAAGAGATCTCTGCACCTGACGACTATGCTGCCAATGAAAGCGGCGATTATGAAAATAACAACGACGCAAGTTCAATTGATACATCACAAGCGTTAGAGCAAAACAGTGTTAGTGATGATATGCCGACTGACACCACGTGGGATGATTACATCTCATCAGGCCCAGCGGCGCCAGTCTCCTCATCAACGGCAGGTCCAGAAAGCGATTTTACGTATCAAGGTGAAACCACTGACAACCTACAAGACCACTTATTATGGCAAGCTAATCTAACGCCATTTTCAGATACAGACCGTACCATTGCCTTTGCAATTATTGATGCTATTGAAGAAACCGGTTATCTAACCCAAGATTGTGAAGACATACTACAAGCGATGTCTGATCCAGAAGTTGAACTTGATGAAGTAGAAGCCGTTTTGAAACGCGTACAACATTTTGATCCTATTGGCGTAGCAGCGCGCACCCCGAGTGAATGTTTAGCGATTCAGCTTAAACACTTGTCACCGGATACACAGTGGCGTGACGAAGCTATTATGCTCGTCGAAAATTATATGGAAATGTTGGCGTTACGTGATTATCGCACCCTTGCTCGCAAAACAAAGCTTAAAGAAACACAACTTGGTAATGCTATCAAATTAATCCAAACGCTTAATCCGCATCCAGGCACATCAGTCGTCAAAGAGAAAGACGAATACGTTATTCCAGATGTATCAGTTAAGAAAGTCAAAGGTCGTTGGGTTGTTGAGTTAAATCCAGATTGCATGCCAAAGATTCGCGTTAATGAGCAATATGCCGCACTTTCTAAGACCAGTAAAACCAGTGGTGATAGTCAGTTTATTCGTGGTCATTTGCAAGAAGCTAAATGGTTTATTAAAAGCATTGAAAGCAGAAATGATACCCTATTAAAAGTATCAAACTGTATTGTTATGCAACAACGTGGTTTCTTTGAATATGGCGAAGAAGCGATGAAGCCACTAGTATTAAATGATGTTGCCGAAGCTGTTGAAATGCATGAATCAACTATTTCTCGAGTAACAACACAAAAATACATGCACACGCCTCGTGGTATTTTTGAACTTAAATACTTCTTTTCGAGTCATGTTAGTACGGAGAATGGCGGCGAATGCTCATCAACTGCCATCCGCGCAATCATTAAAAAATTGGTTGCCGCTGAAAATCCGAAAAAGCCATTGAGCGATAGTAAGATTGTAGATTTGTTAGCGGAACAAGGGATCAAGGTAGCCAGACGTACAATAGCAAAATATCGTGACGCCCTATCTATCCCGCCGTCCAATCAAAGAAAGAGCTTGTTGTAAGCTCTATTACGGAGGATACACTTTATGCAAATTAATTTAACTGGTCATCATGTTGAAGTTACAGAATCTCTTCACGAATATGTACACAGTAAATTTGGTAAGCTAGAGCGACATTTTGAACATATTAATAATGTTCACGTCGTCTTGAATGTAGAAAAGCTCCAACAAATTGCAGAAGCAACCGTTCATTTAAGTGGTGGCGAAGTTTTTGCACAATCATCCCACGAAGACATGTACGCAGCCATAGATTCTATGGTGAGTAAGTTAGACCGACAAGTCATCAAACACAAAGAAAAACTCAATCGTCACTAACCTAACATTAATTTTTTAAAGGCCCATTTTAATGGGCCTTTTTTATATCAGCTAAATACGACAAAGACAGTTATGTATTCATCAATTTCAGCTAGCCACCGCTTTCTCATTGTTTTCGCTATTGTGTTTGCCGGAGAAATCATCTTTAGCCTCCCTTTTCACATTGCGAGGTTCTTTAGACCAACATTACTAGAAGTCTTTTCACTAACAAATACCGAACTTGGCGATATATTTGGTGTTTATGGAGTAATGGCAATGCTTGCCTATTTTCCAGGTGGTGCCATTGCCGATCGTTTCTCAGCCAAAAATCTAATGATTATCTCATTAGCGACCACAGCACTTGGTGGGTTTATTTTCATACAAATTCCTTCAATGACTACTTTGTCTCTGCTTTTTGGATACTGGGGTATAACAACCATCTTATTATTTTGGGCAGCAATGATAAAAATAACGCGAATCTGGGGTGGCGAATCAACACAGGGAATTGCGTTTGGTATTCTCGATGGCGGACGAGGATTGGTGGCAGCTGGCATTGCAAGTATCAGTGTTTTTATACTCAATAGCTCAATACCACTAGCTTCACTATTCGATTCAACCGCTGATAAGACACAAGCACTACAGCATGTCATTGCGTTCTATACAGCTCTAACTTTTATTGGTGCTGGATTCATATACTTCATCATTCCGTCAGCCAACGAACAAGTGTTATCAAATACTAACAAATTAACAACGCTGGATGTCTTTAAAAATCTAATTGAAACAATTCAACAACCCAAGGTATTAGCGCAGGCTTTAATTGTACTTAGTGCCTACTGTGCCTATAAAGGCCTCGACTACTTTGGGTTATACGCTTCACAAGTACTCAACCTAGATGACGTAGCATCAGCTAAACTTGTCGCAGATGCCTCTTTTTTGAGACCCGTGGTTGCTATTGCAGCTGGTCTTATTGCAGATAAATTACAACCTAGCAGACTCATCAGCATCCTGTTTGCACTATTAATAGCGTCGTATCTCTGTTTCATGCCAAACGATCAACAATGGCTATTACAGGCAAATATCTTCATTACTTTTATTTTTGTTTTTGCTGTACGCGCTGTTTACTTTTCACTGCTCGCAGAAAGTAAAATTAGCGGCGCTATTACTGGCACAGCCGTCGGTACCATATCAATGATCGGCTATACCCCAGACATTTTCTTTGCACCAATTGCAGGCCGAATTTTAGATGCTAACTCTGGTATTGCAGGCTTCTCCAACCTCTTTCTTCTAATGGCTGTAATTAGCCTTATTGGACTTATCAGTGCACTTTACCTTTCTAAATTTGCTACAAATAAAAAATAACTCTCCTAGCGCAGTGATCCTTGTAACCACTTTGTTCGTATAAAGGTTAACAACCACGAATGAGGACAGTAGCATGATTCACGAACCAACGATCATTGGCATCGCAGACAGCACTCACTACCTTGTAGGTACCACCGACAATAACGGTGACTTTAGCTCATTGCCTTCGCTAAAGCGTGTGGCAGTATGCCAGTCACTTGCTGATGCCAAACAGATATTAAGAGATCAGCATATCGAAACAGCCACTCTGAACTTACAATCTGCTTATGATGAAATGTGTGGTCTAGGCGTGCCTTCGACAACAACCGAAACTATCTTTTTATAGAGGTACGTTATGACTCTACATAAATACCTAAGCGTCTTTAACCATGTAATCGAACAAGGTGAAAAGAAAGATAATAAGTATCATAGCCACGGACTCAGTGCCTGGCATGATTTCGAAGGGTATACCTGTTACATAGGTTATCAGGGATTAGTCATGACCATATACTTCCACAATAGATACAGTTATGACGTCCCAGATCGTGAGACATTAGCTGAGTTTGAAACATTAATCGATAGACTCATTATCGATAAGACTTTTCATGAGTAAATTGCTCATTATCCTGACTTCATTAATTTCTAGCCAAGCAACTCCGGTTTTGATGCTTGAGAAGCCAAATTTCGATAACAATACTGCCAATATGATTAAACTTGACATCCGCAACGACAATTGGCGTATTACAAACGATGGTGTAATGGGCGGTTTGTCCCAAGGAAGCGTTCAACAAAGCGCGTCTAGCATTGTTTTTTCTGGAAATTTATCGACAAAGAACAATGGTGGCTTTAGTAGTGTTTTCATGCCTTTAAACGACGTTCCACAAAATTTATCGACTATTGCCATGACAGTGATAGGCGATGGAAAATTATACCAATTAAGATTTCGTCGTTATTATCAAGGTTACTTAATTAGCTATAAACTGCCATTTAAAACGATAGCGAATCACACAACCACTCATCAATTCAAATTAGCTCAAGCCCAAGCGACCTTTCGAGGTAGAATACTCACGAATGTTCCGCCATTAACTAGTGAAAGTATTGTTAGCATAGGCTTACTAATCAGCTCAGAGAAATCAACTGAGTTTTCTATTACCCTTCATAAAATTAATTTGGGAGAGTAAACCATGAATAAAATTAGCCCTAAATCGTTGCTACATAGCAAATGGACTAAGATAAGTGTCATCAATAAGGAAAAGCACTTTGCCATTACCAAAGTTAGTTATGATGAAGAACAAAGCATTGAAGAGTGTATTATTCAAGCAGTAATTAACAACAACGAATACAGCATTAACTGGCGTGATTTAAAAAACCCACAACAATGGAAACTAGGTTGGCAGTAGATTGATAAATAATCACCATGGAATGTGTTTCCCCTGCCAATCGACATAACTCAGTTCACCATTCACCGATGAGTTTTTAACAATCTCAAGCAGTTTTTCAGCCACGAAATGCGGCGTAAAAAGCTTAGCTGGCAGCACATTTTTAGCAAAAGGCTTAGAAAGTGGCGAATCAGTTGTTCCGGGATGAAAAGAAATCAATTTTACATTCTTAGCTCGACGAGCTAACTCAATTGCCGCTGATTTAAGTAGCATATTTAATGCCGCTTTCGATGCTCGATAACTATACCAACCACCTAAATAGTTATCGCCAATGCTCCCGATGCGGGCGGAGAAAAAAGTTAATTTACAGCTGTTTTTACCGCGAATCAAAGGCACTAAATATTTGAGCCACAATAACGGCGTTATTGCGTTAGAGGTCATGATTTGTGTAAAGGAATCAGCCGACAAGTCTTCTAGTTTTCTTTCAGGAAAGCAAGTATCACTATGAAGCACTCCATGACACACAAAAACGCGCCTGATGACAGAACCCTTCATTTCATCACGTACTTGCGAAGCAGCCCCAGCAATAGCTCCTTCGCTATAATCAGGCACAGTAATACACACTGCCGATTTAAAAGATTGGTGCTGATAAAAACTTACATCACGACTAATGACAATCAACGTCCCTTCGTCGCATATGGCGCTGGCTAATGCTTTGGCAATCTCACTATTTACCCCTATTATCAACGTTAAGTCGTTTGTCATAGCACACTCCATTCTCACAATGCGCTTTGCCTAAACCAAAACGACGATGTAAGAAACTAGAAATCTGGTGACGGTATTTAGCCACCAATAAATAAATCTGATGAGCAATGCTTTTGAAAACTGGCCACTGTAAAGGTGCCACCCAAAAGCCTAATCCCACTAACTGCCAAGCACGATGTGTAACATCCAGTGCTAACAACACATTCCCTTGATAGCGACCATGTAGCACTTTCATCGCTTCTTGCTTATTAATATCAGGATAATGAAGAAACTCACTACTATGAATATTCACTAGCTTTATTGTGCCGGCTTTGTCGCGTCTGGTTAGTTTATCCATTTCTAAGCAACACATTGGGCATTCACCATCATAAAAAATGATTAATTTGTCCCTCACTTCACCAGTTCCTGATTCAATGCCACACGCAGTTCATTTAACGCGTTAATCGAAAAACCACGATCATAGAAATAAACGATTTTCCCTGTCCTATCTAATAGCAACACCCGGGCATTATTTGGGTTTATATTCCCTGTAAACGCCTGCACTCGTTCGCCATCTTGATAGACTGTGATGACACCTTGCCACAGCTCTTTAGGGATCCCCGCTCGCATTCCATTATCAATCATCGTGCTGAACATACGAGGAAACATTCCAGCGATAGTGGGTATTTCATAAGCTAAAACTGCCGTTTGTGTCATATCTAATCCAATTAGCCATCGATCAATATCAAATTGAGCGTCTTGTTTATAACCAACTAACAGTAATACTGGTTGTCCCGCGAATGCATGAGGAATGGTGACAGGCGTTTTTTCTAAATTCTCACCTGACACTACTGGAAAGTTCTTTCCAGTAACGTCATTATTTTGATAGGACGCGCTGCAACTCATTAAATTCACAGCGATAAACATAACTAATAAATAACGCATAACTGACTCTTTTGTAATTTTACTTGTTGTATATATACGTATCCGACAAATTTTAGATCACCCTAAAATAAAAAACCTCGCAAAAGCGAGGTTTCAATACGCAACAAAGCCATAAACTACCTAATGTTTAAATCACGCGCTAATTCGACCAATGCATCACTATTTAACTCAGCGATACTCTTAGCACCTGTTAAAGTCATTGCAACGCGCATCTCTTTTTCCATTAAATCCAACAGATTGTAAACCCCCGCTTCACCATCTGCTGCTAACGCATAAACAAATGCTCTGCCTAACATGGTGCAGTCTGCGCCCAACGCAATCATTCGAACCACATCCAAGCCAGTTCGAATACCAGAGTCTACTAAGATTTTTAAGTCACCTTTTACAGCATCGGCAATAGGTGGTAACGCCTTGGCGGTAGAGAGCACACCATCTAATTGGCGTCCGCCATGGTTTGAAACCACGATGCCATCAGCACCGAAGCGTACGGCATCTTGAGCATCTTGTTTATCTAAAATACCTTTAATAATCATTGGCCCATCCCAATAGTCGCGGATCCATTCCAAATCAGACCACGAAATTGAGGGGTCGAAATTATTACCAAGCCAGCCAATATAATCTTCAAGTTTAGTCGGTTCACCACAATAGGTTGAAATGTTCCCTAAATCATGAGGTTTCCCCATCACACCAACGTCCCACGCCCAGCGAGGATGCATAGTTGATTGCATCACACGGCGTAATGCTGCATTGGGCCCACTCATACCAGAATGCGCATCACGATGACGAGCGCCCGGTACAGGCATATCTACGGTAAAGACCAAGGTTTTTACCCCAGCCGCTTTAGCACGTTCAAGCACGTTGCGCATAAAGCCGCGGTCTTTTAGTACATATAATTGAAACCACATTGGGCGTGAAATAGCTGGCACAACTTCTTCGATGGGACACACTGATACCGTCGACATAGTAAAAGGAACACCTTTTCGCTCCGCAGCTTTTGCCGCTTGCACTTCACCACGTCGCGCATACATACCAGTTAAGCCAACGGGAGCTAGTGCGATCGGTAGCCCTAATTTTTCACCAAACAACTCAGTATCTAAGCTCAAGTCTGACATATTTCGAAGCACACGCTGGCGCAACGCAATATTTGCTAAATCATCACTATTTCGACGCATTGTTTGCTCATCATAAGAGCCGCCATCGATATAATGAAAAAGAAATGGCGGTAACTTCGCCTTAGCCGCTGCGCGGTAATCTGTAGAGGCAGAAATAATCATAAAATATACCTAAATATGTAGTACTTGATGCTGTGATTCATCACAAAACATCAGTGTTTCATTACTTATCCAAACCTTATCCCACAATCATCATTTAAATATATGGAAACAATGAAAATGACTATTTCCAAAAACATCACAATGAATATGATTGAATGAGGAATCAAGCAATTAGGTACAATTATGAATAAGTTAACCATATAGATAGTAGAAAAAGGTAACTTAAAAAGATAGCTCAGCAGCTACTACATTGGTCTAGCAGCTTATGATTCACGAAGACTGTTTACTACAATTGTTTCTTGAAGAATCGGCTATATGGATCTTCCTGATAATTACCAAAAGCACTACAAGCAACAAACCCGTGCTTTTCATACATTGCGATGGCAGGTTTAAAGGCGTCGTGACTACCTGTTTCCAAGTAAAGAGTGTCATAGCCACGTAGACGTGCTTCATCAGTTATTACTGTTAGTAATTGCTGAGCAACGCCTTGTCGCAAGTATCCAGGGCTCGTTTTCATTGATTTAAGTTCGCCGCTGTCAGCTGATAACTGTTTGAGGCCTCCACACCCTGCAAGTTCGTCGTCATGACGAGCGCCCCAAAAAGTTAGCTCAGAGCATTCATGCCGCAGTGCATCTACAGCATGAATGCTCTCAGCAGGAGAATACGTCTGCATCAACTGCAAATGTGCATTTAACAAGTTTGCTATTGCGCCATCACTTAAATCATCTACCGATATATCAAATACCATTAGTTATTTGCTCAATCATTTATTGAAATGAGCACCATTATGCCTCGATAAAAAATCGAGGAAAAAATAATTTGAATAGAAAAAGACTAAAAAGAGTTTTACGTAATTTATTTCAGGCATAAAAAAACCAACTTTCGTTGGTTTATTTATACATGAAGTGGTACCGGTAGGCGGACTTGAACCGCCACGCCCGAAGGCAACGGATTTTGAATCCGTCATGTCTACCAATTCCATCACACCGGCATTTCATGTAGCTATTTAACAAGATGATTGCTAAATATGTGCAGGCATTATACCTAGGCTTGCCATGTTGGCAAGCCTGATTTATGTAAAATAGCCTTATTTGTTGGTCACTTGAGCTTATTCGTTGAAATAACGAACAGCGTCATGTTTAACGACGTTTTCTACGGCGACGTTTCTTAGGGTGTTCGTCTAAGTCAGACACAAGTTCTTCTTCTAACTCATCATTATCAATCGAACCATCAGAATCCGTTACCCTAGCACCAATGCTTCCATCATCAACATACTTTCCTTGGAGAATGTAGTCGAAATCACCTTCAGCTGCGGCTGAAGCCTGTGGTTTCTCATAAGACTGTGGCTTATCTTCAGTGATGGTCATTGATTGTATCTTAGCGGCAATAGCAAGATCTTCTGCGGTAATATCTTCGCTAAACTCTACTCTCTCAACCTTTCTTTGCACAGGTTTAGCAGTCGAAGCAGGCACTGCATCTTCAACCAATTCAGATAATGAAGCCGCCGCTTTATTAGCTGATGCGCTTGGCACAGCTTCAGATTTCGAAGTAACGCGTTCAATTACCGGACTAGCAGCAGTATCTGATGTTTTCTCTGTCGCTTTATCAGGCACAGACTCATCATTAATTGAGAAACTATCAGACTCGGTAATTCTAGCACTTGGGGCTTCTTCCGTAATCTGCTTAGCAGTTTCTGGCTCAACAACTGTTTTTTCCGTTACTGGATCTTTTTTAGTAATAGAAACAGATTCAGCAGCAACAGCCGTAGCTGGAGTATCAGAAGTTACTGCTGATTGCTTCTTTTCGATGGTTTCCTCAACAACGTTTGGCTCTTGAGCTTGCTCTAACGATGAGCTGTTCTTAAATTCTTGAGTAACAGCGGAAAAATCGCGTTTATCTTTAGTCGCACTTTGTTTAAAGTTTTGTAAATTAGCTTTTAATCGTGCGTATTGTTGCTCGATATTATTCAACGTTTCTTGCACATCGAGATTACAGTTATGGGTTAACTCTTTGTGATATTCCACTTCAGACTCAAATTCAGCCAAAGCATTAATTGCATGAACTATTTTGTTATCAAGCACGTTAAGCTTCTCAACTAACGCTTTTTCTTTAACAATAAACTGTTCAATTAATTCTTCGGGAACAACACTTGGTGCCCTAGGTGCTTTCACTACGTGAGCAAAATCAGCAATTTGAGTTATCGGCATCCAATGGGTAAAAGATGGGTTCCATGCATAAGCATGCGGATGTTCTGTTGCATACTTTAGTGCTTCGTCCCCTGATAAAGCTGGGGTTAATTGGTCGTTATGACTAAAAATCCAAGATTTCATAGCATTCTCACTATTTATAATTATTCTTATCCGTAAAAACTATTGAATACGACATATTTCAATCAATAGCGATATTAGTTGTCCTGCATAGTATCAACTTAAAGTACTAATTTAAACTTACGATTCGTATATCCTTATATCGTTATATCGTTTTATTGATACAAACTCATTTGCTTTTGTTAAACTATCGCCACACTAATTTAATACACAAAAAGAATGAAAGAATCAGATAATACAGTTCCAGAAAATCATGCGGATTTTTTACGTGCAGGAATCATGAGACGCCTTGGTGCGTTGATGTATGACACACTCGTCGCGATGGCTGTTTATGCAATAGCTCACTTTATTGGCTTCATTGTAATTGCGCTGCTAGCCCAATTGAATCCAACATTTTGTAGTGATAATGCCGACATTCAGCAATGTATTATTACAAGCGATGTATATTCTGGTTATTTGATTTTTGCGGTTTGCTTTTTCTTTATCTGGTTTTGGACACATGGTGGACAAACCTTAGGTATGCGAGCTTGGCGCTTGAAAGTACAACGAATGAATGGCTCATCAATTACTGTTCTTCAGGCTATTATTCGTTTATGTACTGGCTTTTTAGGCTTAGGAAATATTTGGTTATTATCAAAAAACAGTGAGGGCATGAGTTTGCAAGATCGCATGTCAGGATCTGAAGTTGTGGTGCTCAGTCCGGAAGCCAATAAGATTAAAAACTGGAATCAGCTGTAATTAACCATTACGCAAGGCGGCTCTTTAGCCGCCTTTTTTCTCGATAAACAACACTATCTCGCCAACTTTAAAACCAAACTTTAGAATATCCGTTTTATTAAACAATCGATTCTCATCAAGCAGATACATCCAGTCATCCAGTGTGACTTGATAATCAGTGCCATCGACATTGATGGTCATGTCATATTGCCAGTACAATGCTGATCCGGACGTTTCACCACTCGCCAAGCCAACAACATCATCTGCTTGTCCTTGATATTTATTCGCTGCTGTTTTTGTCAGTCGCCAAATACGTGTCGTTTTCTCACCATCATCAAAATAGAATTTTTCGTCGATAATGCCTTGGTTACCTTGCCACCTTGCTACTAAGTCAACGTTAAAACGACGAGTCAATTTACCGCCGCGATCTAACACCATGCCATAAGCAACTAACTCGCCATTAAAAAATGTTTCTAAGTCAAGTTTAGGTGTCGTTTTTTGATAGTAGGATAATGATGGGCTAGAGCAGCCAACAAGTGTCCAAGCTACAGCGCCTAGTAGCAGATTAAATAGCAATTTCATGATGATGATCCTAACAGTTTACGGCGAAATTTAGGTCGAGAAGTACCCTTTGACAACCAAATTGATAAAAACGCAGGACCAAAAGCGCTGTCATCTATACTGCCAATTAGCTGTGGCGCGCTTCCTTGTTGTTGGAAATAAAACCAAGAGTGCTGTTTTTTATCAACATATAAGATAATGGTGTCTTGATCGGTAACATTCGGGAAAATCGAGTCAAGTAATCCAATCCATTTATTGCGGCGTGCTTTCTCAATATCTAAATGTTGCCATTGCTCGTCTGTGGCACTTACTAAGTCTTCGCCGTCAATGTCTCTTAAATAAGTGATTTTAAGTGCCTGAGGAAATTGAGTAGATTGATAACCTTTGTTGCCCGCAAAAAATTGGGCTGAGTAAACCTTCCAAAACATCACCTTCATAGTGCCCTGCCCCAAAGCCGTGAGTTGTTGTAGCTTACTGGTAATGTCTACAACATTTATTTTCGTATCATCAGCTTTAACTTTGTTGTCTGCATGAGTATTGAAACAACACAACAAGCTCAAAATAATACATAACCTAAACATATTGGCTCTCCTGTTGAGGTACAAACTTACGCCGTATTAGCTCGAATAGCGGCAGTAAAACACTCCAAAGTATGGCATCAATGACCATAAAATTAGTGAGTGAGAGCGATGTTGATATAACACCAAGATTAATTGCCGCGAGATAGCTAACACTGCCTAATATTCCGCCAGTGATACTCACTTGCCACGGTTTGAGCAATCTTAACCACGCTAAACTGTGATTAAAACTCCACGCCAAAATCACCCACAACAAGACAAGCCACACAGGAATAAATGATTGGTTAACATTGATGACATCAACTGCAATTAATAGCTGATCACAGACAATGCCAACTAATGCTATGGGCAATAATTTTAGATCATCGCGTTTTCGCGACGACAGCATCAAGTGAATAGCTAATACGGCACTCATTATCCAAACGGCGAACTCAGTGAATAATACCGCACTCCACCAGCACAATTGAAAGGACGCCGCGTTAATAATCCAAAATAACCGCATCGTGACTGTCTTTGTATTGCGGTTTACGAGCGACGATATGATGGGTGCTAATCACACGTTCGACAAAGGCACCTTCGCAATAACATAGGTAGTAATGCCATAGGCGTTTGAAAGTACCGTCGTAACCAAAACTACTGATTTCTTGCCAGTTTTCATCAAACTTTTTACGCCAGTCGAATAACGTCCGTGCGTAATGCAACCCAATATCTTCAACGTTATCAATCATCATGTCGGTAGAATTTGCTATATGCTGACTCATCACTGCCATTGAGGGTAAGCAGCCACCAGGGAATATATATTTATTGATAAAATCGACTGATTTTCTGTAAGCATCATAACGCTGATCAGCAATAGTAATTGCCTGTATAAGCATTTTCCCATCAGGTGTTAGCAAACTTGAACATTTTGAAAAAAACTGTGCCATAAATTCGTGTCCGACAGCCTCAATCATCTCGATAGAGACGAGTTTGTCATAATTTCCCTCTAGCTCGCGATAGTCTCGTTTGAGTAGTGTGATTTGCTCCGATAACCCGCGTAGTTCAATTTGCTGTTTCGCGTAATTGTACTGTGCATCTGAAATAGTTGTCGTGGTAACCTTGCAACCGTAATTAAGCGCCGCAAATATCGCTAGACCGCCCCACCCAGTGCCTATTTCAACGAGATGATCGCTCTCTTTTAAGTCAAGTTTGTCGCAAATGAGTGCCAGCTTTGCACATTGGGCTTGAGATAGTGATGTTTTTTCATCGCTATAATAAGCGCATGAATACATCATTTTTTCATCGAGGAATCGACTGTATAAATCATTGCCTAAATCATAGTGCGCTAAGATATTGCGCTTAGAACCAGCTTGGGTGTTTCTATTACCAAGGCTAATTAGTTTCTTTTGACACTTTTCCCACAAGCTGCTTTTACTTTCTAATTCATCGACTAACTGCTGACTACGTGCAAATACTCGAATGAGCTTGGTAAGATCTGGCGTATCCCATTTATTATCAATATAAGCTTGCGCGGCAGCTAGACTACCACCACTGACAAAGTCGCTATAAACACTTAAATCATTGATATGTAGCTCAGCGCTAAGTTCGCTAGATGAGTTACCCAGCTTAATACGCTCACCACTTTCAACAATAGTAAGTTGCGCATCGGTTAACTTACCAAGTAGTTCAAAAATACCTTGGCGATACTTACCGTTAATCCAATTTAATTTGGTCTGTGGTTCATTGGCGACTATTTGCGTTTGTTGCATATCAACCTCGTTGTTTAGGGTGTGGAATGAACGGCACACCCTGTATCAATATTTTTAGTGCTTGCCAGTAAATTAATGTCACGACTTTAATGGCGGCAAATGGCAAGCTAAACCATGTTTTTATCATCGCCAATGTACTCACTGGCTGTTTGGTTAATGCCATTGTTGCGTCAAAAACCTTAGTAGCTTGCGGCGACTTGTCTAAATTTTCTAGGTGAACAAACAACTTGTTTGCAGGCGGTTTAACTCGCCATTTGTAGTGCATATCAAGCGGCATAAAGGGCGATACATGAAATTGTTTTTGCGTAATTTTAGGCTGTTCAACATCCACTAAATAATAGTGACGTTCTTTCCATGGTGTATTACTCACTTCAGCCAACATCAACGGACAACTACCATCGTCGTTAAAGCAAAAATAAAAATTCACGGGACTAAAATACAACCCTAAACTACGACACTGCACCAACATCATGATTTGATTGCCTTGCCACTGACCACCTAACTTGGCCACCTTAGATGCAATACGTTGCTTTAAATTTCCTGGTTCACTTTTTATGTAATCTTTTTCACAAAAACGTACCGGGTTGAACCAACGCGTACCAAACATCACATGTTTGTTCGTTAGTTCGTCAAGTGCATCAGGGTTAAGACCAAACATGGAAAATGAATAACTGAAAGCGCGCGCAACAGGACTGAATCGTCGATGACGCACATTGCCTGTGTATATACCGCTTTCTTGTTTGATCATAGTGAAATGCCAAATCGTTTAGCGACATCAACAGCACTTCTTACGCCATCTTCATGGAAGCCGTTGTACCAATATGCACCGACAAAGTGCGTATTATTGTGGCCGCAAATAAGCGTGCGTTTTCGCTGCGCCGCCATGCTTTTGCTGTTGAATACTGGATGATGATAAACGTATTGCTTGATAATCTTATTGGGATCGATAAGCTGCGTTTGATTTAACGTGACACAAAAAGTGGTATCACTTTCAATACCTTGTAAAATATTCATATTATAAGTTACTGTCGCAGGCTGCGATGACGTGTCTGACTGTGCAAGTAAATAATTCCAACTCGCCCAGGCTAAACGCCTTTTAGGTAATAGACTTTGATCATGATGCAACACCACTTCATTGCGACTATAAGGAATATCACCTAATACGCTAGTTTCATCCACAGTTGGCGTTTGCAGTAGCTGTAGTGCTTGATCTGAATGACAAGCAAATACCACTTCATCAAAACGTTGTTCACTGCCATCTGCGAACATTAAGCACACGCCATCATTATTGCGCTGTACGGTTTTTAATTCACAGTTTAAGTGTACTCGCTCTTTAAATGGCGCGATAAGCGCGGGAATATAAGCTCGTGAGCCACCTTTGATGACATACCACTGCGGTCTGTCAGCAACATTGAGTAGGCCATGGTTATAGAAAAACTGAATAAAGAATTTTAATTCGAAGTCTTTCATTTCTTTAAGGCTAGTGGACCAAATAGCAGCCCCCATGGGTAGAATGTAATGTTGGGCGAAAAAGTCTGAAAACTGATGCTCAGTTAAAAAGTCACCCAGTGTAATTGCAGTATCGATATCCCCTTGAGCATGAAGCTGTTTACATTGCTTGTTGAACCGCAAAATTGCGCCAATCAAGTGCCAAAACTTCGGACGAAAAATATTGCGACGCTGCGAAAATAAGCTATTTAGACTGTGGCCATTATATTCCATACCAGTGCGCTGATTGAGCACACTAAAACTCATTTCTGTCGGTTGTAATTCAACATTAAGCTGCTCTAATAACGCAAGAAAATTAGGGTATGTTTTATCATTACAAACAATAAATCCCGTATCGATGACATAATTTTTACCATCGTGACTAATATCTTTAGTTGCAGTGTGACCGCCAATATAGTCATTTTTCTCAAACACACTGACTGTGTGCTCACGACTTAATAAATGAGCCGTTGTGAGGCCGGCAACGCCACTGCCAATAACCGCGATATTTTTCATGATGTTTTCCTAACTAAATAACGTATGGCAAAAAGGCGCCACCAACTAAAAGGTAAAAGTGCGAACATAGACATTATCGATGTAAAAACCGACGGAAAATTAATGATGTGACGTCGCTTAGTCAAACCGTTAAAAATAGCGTGTGCCGCTTGCTCGCTGCTAACGCTGCCTGGCATGGGAAAATCATTTTTTTGTGTCAGAGGCGTTTGCACAAAACCGGGATTAATCAAACTGACGTCAATGTTATGTGGTGCCAAATCAATACTCAGTGTTTTGGCCAAATAACTTAATGCAGCTTTGGATGCACCATAAGCCTGTGCTCTAGGTAGGGGTAAAAATGACGCACTCGAACTTGTAAACGCTAACTGTCCGCCCTGTTTAATCTTGCTTAGCCAGTGATTAAGACAATAAGCAACCGTCATTAAATTGGTATTAATAACTCGCTGAAACACAGCTGAGTCAAATGTAAGAGGCTGGTCGATATACTCACAACTGCCAGCGTTTAACACGAGTAAGTCTAGCGATGGCAAAAGTTCCGCCGCCTCGATTACTGCTGATTCATCACATAAATCAGCCACTAACGGCGTAATATTTTCAAACTGCGCAACGAGTTCATTTAACGCCTGTTGATTGCGACCACCAGCAATCACTTGCCAGCCTTGTTGAGCATATAGCTGCGCTAAGGACTTTCCAATACCCGATGATGCCCCTGTGATTAAAATATGCTTCATTGGCTAGCTCGCTTTTTAATAAATTTCACGGCGTGGCCAAGCACAGGAATGTGTTCATACAACATGGCGCCAACATCTAAATAATCGCGATGATAAATAACCTTGCCATCTACCTCCTTTAAGTGACTATGGCCTTCAACTGAAACAGGCATAGCGCCATTAAGTTTGGAATGGGTAAACGTCATATGCCAATAAATACTCGCCTGCTCATCATTTGCGAAGTAGTTGTTTATCACGAAGCTGCAACTTGAAAGATTGGTGTACAGCCCTTGAAAATACACCAACAACGACGCCAAACCTTCAACGCGATGAAGGGGATCTTCAAATATCACGTTTGAATGATATATATCAGCGATATTGTCAACGTTATCTACGCCGAGCTGTTGATAAACATCGATGAATCTAGATAACCAATCCGGTGTTACGTTATTCACTGCGTTCTCCTACGCTTATTCTTTATAAAAAGCTAACGCCCGCTCTCTTGCTTGCTTGTGCTCTACAATGGCTGGCCAATAGCTGTTTTGCTCTGGATGCCCTGCTAAATAGTCATGGGGAAAATGAATCTTTTTAGCGGGAACCTCTTTAAGCTCTGGTATATAGATACGGATAAAGTCGCCTGAGGGATCAAACTTTTCGCTTTGCGTAATCGGATTAAAGATTCGAAAATAGGGCTGAGCATCACAACCTGTACCAGCCGCCCATTGCCAACCACCATTATTGGCCGAAAAATCACCATCAATAAGGTGCTGCATAAAAAAACGTTCACCCCAACGCCAATCAATGAGTAAATGCTTAGTCAGGAAACTGGCAACAATCATTCGCAATCGGTTATGCATCCATCCCGTTTTCACTAATTGCCTCATTGCAGCATCAACAATGGGATAACCCGTTTTTCCGTCACACCACGCAGCAAAATCTGCCGCATTATTACGCCACCTTAAGCCATCATATTTAGCTCTAAAATTCTTACCCTTGGCTAGAGACGGAAAGTGATACAGAAGATGGCGATAAAAATCACGCCACACCAGTTCATTAAGCCATGAAAACTTTTCGCTTTTTACCTCATCAAAAATCATCGGCTGGTGATACAACAACTGATTAATCACTTCTTTGACACTGATTGCGCCAATAGCAAGGTATGGGGATAAACGACTAGTGCCATTGATTGCTGGGAAATCCCTTTGGGCATGGTATTTGGGGTGTTGCTGTTTAAAAAATCCGACAAGACCTTGATTGCGCATTTGCCAAGCCGATGGCCAGCGATGTAATTGCTTAGCTAATTGGTTACTAATACTTGGCGCTTGATAACTATGTTCGATTGGTTTGGCGACTGCCACTGGTTGCTCATAAGGTACGTATGATAGCTCTCTAGCCTGCTTTATCCATGCCATTTTAAATGGCGTGAACACCTTATACATTTCACCGTCAGAAGTGCATACATTGCCTTTAGACACGACAACATCAGATTCATACAATGCCAAGGATAAATGAGTGCTCGCGATTTTTTTATCGCGGGAAATCTCGTTAATTTCAGGCTCACCATTAGCAAATATTCGCTTTATTTGATGTTGTTTACTATAACGAGTGAGGAATTCTATTTGCCCTGAGAAGTCTCCCACTTCAACGACTTCTAACTCAACTCCTAGCATCGCAAGTTCTTGGCCTAACGCCTCTAAATGTTGCTCAATGAAAGCAATTTTTATAGCGCTAACATCATGTTGCTGCCATTGATGTTTAGTCGACAAGAATAATGCTTTGCAAGGCCCTGCAGCCATAGCATCACGCAGCGCCAAGTTATCGACCACACGTAGGTCACTGCGAAACCACATTAAGTTCATCACTAATTAGTATCCGTATCTCAATCTCAAATTGTCTGGATACGGAGCTAAGTAAACTTGTGATGCCAGATATTGTTGATCTTTATAGAGCATTAAGTAATGGCTAATTAATGTGAGAGGAACTAGTAACGGCGCAAGCCCTTGACGATACGCTTCGATCTTATCCACCAACTCTTGTTTCTGCGTCTTGTCTAACAGCTTTTTAAAATATCCCTGCAAATGAAATAAGGTATTGGTGTGTGATTTTCGCGTCGCTAAATTGCTTAGCGCCGTCATAAGACCACTAATATATTCATTCGCTAACTCATCTAGTGCCTGTTCACTTTGCCCCAGCAGGCGACCTAATGATTTATAGCTCGTTAAGTGATGACTCATCACTAAATATTTATGCTGGCTGTGAAATTCTATTAATTTGTGCTTAGTTAAACCATCAGCAATAAGCTGCTGCCATGCTTGATAAACAAAGACGCGGATCATAAAGTTTTCGCGTAGTTTAGCGTCATTGAGGCGGCCATTTTCCTCACAAGGAATTAACGGGTTATTCTCCATCACAGCTTTAGCAAATACACCAATGCCAGTTGGTTGATTACCCTTGCCATGTTCATAATAAACTTTAACGCGCTCCATGCCGCAACTTGGGCTCTTTTGGCAAAAAATAAAACCACTCAAGTGTGAAAGTTGTGCCGATTTTTTTTCGCTAAATTGCGCTAACTTGTCAGTCACATCACCACTGCCATCTGCTTGGCACACTTTAATAGATTCGCCATAGATAACCTGGCGAATAGGCCTGCGTGGCAGTCCCATACCAATGGCCATTTCTGGACATACAGGCTGATAATCAACATGCTCAGCCAACTCATCCATTACAAAGTTAGAGCGCTTGTGCCCGGTGTCAAATCGTACTTTATCGCCCATGACACAGGCGCTAATGCCAATAATTGGTTTATTCATGATCTGCTCCTTGCAATTAATAAAGGAAACTGCCAATAGGGTTAAATAGTTTGCTAAAGCCTTCTTTAAACTCCATTGCATCATCTAGCACGGCGTAACATAAACAGCCGTCAGTGGTTCTTGGGCTATGCGTGTGGGATTTGTCTAACCAAATGAAATCACCCGCGTGATAAGTTCCCATATCGTCTTCAAAAGAGCCATCAAGTAGCAGCGTCAGTTCGAATCCTTTATGGGTGTGCAATGGCACAACGCCGCCTGGCGAAATATCAAGTAAACTACTGCGAATTGGCTCTTCTTCAAGTTCAAGACGAGCACGGCTCACATCGCCTAGCTTACTCCACTTTTTCAATGACACGTTAGATAACGCGCGAGGTAGCTGTACCTTGTCGTAGCTAAGTTGCACCGACTTTATGTCTATTGGTACCAGCAGTGATTGACTGTCATCATCAGTTATGTCATCAATCATCGACATCCAGCTGAGTTCAACTTCTTGTATGTCATTGCTAGCTTCATCGACGGTTTCATTATCGGTATCAAACAACATTTGAGCGTGTTGAGCGTTAAGTTTTTCAACTTTCTCTTGGCATACTGGACACAACTCATTGTGCGCTGCAACGGCTATTGAGAGTGATGCAGTTAGTTCACCTTGTGTAAATGCAGCTAACAGCTCATCGCTTGGGTGGTGGGTAATCATAGTTTTCCTCCCATTTTTTGTTTGAGTTTACTCAGTGCGAGACGTAGTCGAGACTTAACAGTGCCAACGGGGATCCCCAACTGTGTAGCCAACTCTTCTTGGGATAGGTGTTGAAAATAAACGCCTTTAATGACTTGTTGCTGAGCATCAGGTAACAAAGAGAGGTAACGTTTCATTTCTTTTTGCATTAAGTGATCAGTGTATTCGCCTTCTTGTGCCGTTTGCGCTTCGACTAAAGGCCAAATATCATCCGATAACATCTCTTCACGCTGGGTTTGCATTTTGCGCAGCATATCAAAGCTGGCATTTCTCATAATGGTATACACCCAAGTTGTTACCGCGCCTTTGTCGGCGTTAAAGTAATGGGCTTTTTTCCAGACATTAGTCATGGTGTCTTGCAGTAGCTCTTGCGCATTGGCAGACGAGTTTAGATGGGATACGCCGTAACGAAGGATCTTCGGCGCAAACCATGAAAAAAGCTGAGCGAAAGCTCGTTTGTCACGGTTATTAGCAACGGCAATTAACCATTGTTGCAGTTGCTGTGTGATTTGCGCATCCTTCATCGTATTGGTATTCCCATGAGTGTCTAATCCCTGCACTGTATGTGGCGAATTTATCATGTTAAACCCAATTCATATGAATATTAACCATTAATACGCATTGAACTTTAAAAAGGATCACTTTTATTCTCCTTTTATTAGCGTTTTAATAAATTGCTGACATTGTTGAAGATTCTGTGAAAACATTAGTTGCTGTTTCTTGCTATTAGACAGAGGTAATAACTCAACATAGCGGGCACAGACCCAGGCTAAATCTTGATAGTCACCTTGTGGAAAATTGCGTTTCAATTCGTCATGATGATTAATTAAGTTTTGTAATGGCTGTGCTAATTCCTCATCATAACTATTTTCGCAATATTGCGACCAGTGTGCGATTTCTGTCATTTGAGCTCTATGTAAGCCATCATCATCTTGAGTAAACTGTGAAAGAGACACCATTACCCTGCCTTTGACTGTAATACATAACAATCCATTATCGAGTGTTTTAAAGTCAATAATGTCGACATGCGTGCCGTATTCGCTGCTGGTATACGGCATATTTGAATCATAGTGACTAATCACAAAACCACAATCACTACTTGCTTCACTAACCAAGCGAACATATCGAGCTTCAAATATTCGTAGATCTGTAACCCCTCCGACCATGATACAAACTGGCAATGGAAATACGGGTATTGATGCTGTTTGTATTGACATGATTTCAACCATTGTTGTTAACTATAATTAGGTAATACGTAGCGATAGATGTTTTAGATCCCTCTGATCCAAAATTAATACACGGACGTATAACTAACAAAGCGCATAGGCAGGAGGCACAATGAATATTCTGATCACTGGTGGTAGTGGCTTAATCGGCCGAGCACTCATTCACAAGTTAACGCCTAGTCATCAAATTATCTTGTTAACAAGAGATGTAAGACGTGCCCAGTCACTCTTCCAGTCTAAGCCTATTAAATGTGTCAGCAGCCTCAACGACGTCGATATAGATACGGTTGACGCTGTTATTAATCTTGCTGGTGAGTCAATTGGCGATAAGCGTTGGAGTCAGCAACAAAAAGACAAAATTTGTCACAGCCGTTGGCAAATCACACGAGATTTGAACCAACTTATCGATAGTGCACATCGTCCGCCAAGTGTGATGATTTCAGGCAGTGCCATAGGCTATTACGGTCGACAAAACAGTCAGCAGATTGATGAAAGTTTCAGTAAATTTAATGATGAATTTACGCATGAGGTTTGCCAAGAGTGGGAACGTTTAGCCTTTGAAAATCTAAAACATGATATACGTGTTTGTGTATTAAGAACAGGCATTGTGTTAAGTGCCAATGGTGGCGCGCTACCTAAAATGGCACTGCCTTTTAAATTAGGTGTCGGTGCAATTATCGGTGATGGTCAACAATACATGTCGTGGATCCATATCGATGACATGGCTCTGCTTATTATTGAATTGTTAGATAGCGAATTAAGTGGCGTAGTCCATGCGACAGTCCCAGGAGCCGTTACTAATCAGCAGTTTTCTCATGTGCTGGCAAAAACGCTACATCGCCCTTGTTGGTTTAAGCTTCCCACCAAGCTAATGACTCTGTTGATGGGAGAACAAGCCGATTTAGTCATCTATGGACAACGAGTATCGCCTCAAAAATTACTAAATCACGGCTTTAAGTTTACTTACCCCGAGATAGACAGCGCTCTCGAAAATATTTACTCAAAAACCAAGTGCTAATTAGCTTTGTGCGCCAAATTTCTTCGCGCGCTGGCAGCGACTTTCGACGTCGTTATCAAGCGTCCAACCACTAAGATTGCTTTCAATCAGCTGAGTTAGTGCATTGATATGTGACTCATCACTATTGAGCGCTTCGATATATTCGAAACGCTCGCCACCAGCCTCTAAGAAATAATCTCGGTTCTCTTCACCAATCTCTTCAATGGTTTCCAAACAATCCGATGAGAAACCAGGACATACGACTTGCAGTGATTTTACACCTTGAGCAGGCAGTGCTTGAAGAGTGTGATCAGTATAAGGTTTCAACCTGTCTCTTATACACATCTCCGAGCCCACGAGACTAGGCATGATCTCGT